>Ga0326727_10022820_pt1 | contig 12028 bp, 14 predicted proteins | sample MB2enrmetagenome_FD_207643 | JGI IMG/M metagenome (GOLD analysis project Ga0326727, IMG submission 207643) | Lab enriched peat soil microbial communities from McLean, Ithaca, NY, United States - MB29MY | ecosystem: Environmental > Terrestrial > Soil > Wetlands > Peat | place: USA: New York... | reverse complement strand
GCCCTCACGCCTGCACTGGTTTTGAGACAGAGGTACTGACGCAATCTGCGAACCTGTGCGGTCTGGCGACGATGAACCGGGAACTGATTGCAAGGGTCGAAGGACAGGAGTGGTCGTGGCGGGCGGTGCTGGATATGGACAGCACCGAGATTCCGGTCTACGGCGAGCAGGAACAGAGCGCCTACAACAAACACTACGAATCGACCTGCTATCACCCGCTGCTGCTATTCAACAGTGCGGGCGACTGCGTTGCCGCGCAACTGCGCCCCGGCAGCGTTCACAGCGCCGATGGTTGGGAGCAACTCCTGATGCCGGAGATCGAGCGGCAACAGAAGCTGGGCAAGGAAGTCTGGTTCCGGGCCGATGCCGCCTTTGCGAAGCCGGACATATACGAAGCACTCGAAGAGCGTGGGGCGAAGTACGCAATTCGGATTCCTGCCAACGACTGCCTGATGCGTGATATTGAAGAGTTGCTGACTCGGCCGGTTGGGTCGTCCGGCTCACAAGCCAGTTGTGTGGTACAAGGGCTTTCTCTATCAGGCAGCCAGTTGGAGGACGGCACGGAGGGTAGTTGCCAAGGTGGAGTTCCATGCCGGGGAACTGTTCCCTCGGGTGGGCTTCATCGTGACTAACACGCAACTCAGGAACGGGAAGGTCGTCCAGTTCTATAACAAGCGCGGCAAGGCGGAGCAGTGGATCAAGGAGGGAAAGCAGGCAGTGAAGATGACGCGGCTGTCCTGCCACCGGTTCCGAGGCAATGAGGTTCGGTTGTGGCTCAGCATTCTCGCCTACAGCCTTGGGAACCTCTGGTGGCGGCTGGCACTGCCGGGCGGGATCGAAGACTGGTCGCTGACCAGCGTGCAGCAGAGGCTGGTGAAAACGGGTGGGCGATTGGTAAAGCATGCCCGGTACTACTGGCTGATGCTGGCGGAGGGACATCTGACGCGCGGGCGGTTCGCAGCGATGCTGCGGCGGATCGCGATGCTGCCGCTTCCGGCAAGCTAACGACTAATCGCGATGCCGGAAAACTTAACCGCTGAGAACTAAGGGAGGGAGTAGTGTCGAAGAATTCTACGAGGAACGAACATGAAAGTCGAAATCACTTGGAAGAGACCAGAGGCCACGGGACCGATGTCATTTAAAGCACTTCGGTGACCAAACACTCGTGGTCGGCTAATGCAAGACAGTTTAAGTAGGTAGGGCTGGCAGAACGGATTTCTAAGACTCCAGCGCGTGACCATAATCGGACGCAGCGTCGATTTCGTGACCATATGCTGACACCGGTAGGTTCGTTCGAATGAAGTGAAAGCTGTCGCGACGGCTTCTTCGGAAGCCGTCGTGACAACTTCAATCTGGTCACTAATGGGGTACCTTAAAGCGCGGATCCTTGTTCGGCGATCGAAGCGGAGTGAAATGCGGAGATAATCTCAGGTACCGGTTTTGGCCCAACATGTCTTTCGCCCGCTTGATCGCCCAGTGGAGCGGTCTCAGCCAAATGCCGGGCGTGCCACAACTCTCGCAGCCGAGGAGAGGACGCACGTCCGCCAGGACGGCATAGGCGGCGTTCAGGATCGCCTGAAATGGCCGCACACCGAAAATGCTCGCGTCGAAGACCCCTGCGAACCATCGGGTGTTCGGCAAGTTCCGAAGAACCTCCGCTACGGCTTCGCCGCCGACTTTCATCGAACCATCGGGCATCAGAACATGGACGGTCGCATAAGCCTTCCAGATATCGAGCTCTGGGTTCAGCGCCCGCAGCGCCTCCGGATCGTCGCCGATCGGGCGTTCGATAATGCTCGTCTCGCCTGATTTGTTGGGAGCCGAGCGTTCAACCCAATGGGCGATGTGGCGACAGACATCGCACTCGTCATTGAATAACAGGATTGGTTTGGTTTGCTGCATCCAAAAGACAGCTCCCACTCATGACTCGAAGGGCTGCTTGATTACTGCCAGAACATTCGCGAATGTGGGATTCGGTCCCTCCGCCCTCCCGACTTCCACGCCATTTCGAAACATCACAAATGTGGGCGTGCCCAAGATGCCATAACTTTCCGCGAGTTCCTGCTCGACTGCGATAGGGGTTCCCGGCCTGCGTTGCTTTTGAGCAGGCCGACGAAGACTAGCTGGCTTTTGCAACATAGGGGTGGACCATTTTCGCTGGATCGACGACGCGGTCGAACTCGTCTTCCGTCACGAAGCCGAGCTTGAGTGCGGCCTGTTTCAGCGTCAGGTCGTTGTCCAGGGCGTAATGTGCAATCTTCGATGCTTTGTCGTAGCCGATGACGGCGGCCCTGCCCTCACGCCTGCACTGGTTTTGAGACAGAGGTACTGACGCAATCTGCGAACCTGTGCGGTCTGGCGACGATGAACCGGGAACTGATTGCAAGGGTCGAAGGACAGGAGTGGTCGTGGCGGGCGGAGCTGCATCGCATCGTCGAGGAAGGCCTGAGCCGATATCCGGAAGCAAAGGTCATTCTGATGCAACGCCACGGGATGTTCAGCATGGGAAGCAATCTGACGATGGCCTACAATCTCGCCGATCTGGTCGAGGATACAGCCAAGATCGCCTTGTTCGCAGCTCTGATTCCGAATTAAAGCTGATTGCATCGACCGCTTTCACGAACAAGAGCCTGTCATCGTCGTTGACCGCGCAGAAACTCGGGCCGCGATGAAGAAATTGCAGCAGGCTATGGGCAACAAATGGGCAACAGCGAGACGGAGGCACCTCTGCTAAGTAGTATAATTCTCAACAAGGGCCGACGTAGCTCAGTTGGTAGAGCAGTCGATTCGTAATCGACAGGTCATCGGTTCAAGTCCGATCGTCGGCTCCAGACTCCCCAATGATTTGGCCCCGCTTGGCAGCGGGGCTTTGTGCTTTCTGCCCTCATGTAGTACTCGGCACTCCGACCCCGGACTCGAAGCGGATTGGCTTCGACAATAGGCGATGGACCGTGCATGCATTGGCGGCAAGGGTCAGTTTGTGTTTTTGTTCCAGGGTTAAGTCCCCATCGAATTCCACTTCATAACGAAAGACGGTTTCCTCAGCGAGGCGGTCGAGTTGCACCTTAGTGGTGATGCCTGTGAGCGGAATGCCGTGGTTGTCGGCATACACCCGAACGGCGATGCTCACGCAACTTGCCAGTGCCGCCTCCAACAAGTCGGGAGGGCGGAATCCGGCATTCGCCCCCCCTTTCTCGACGCTCGTATCGGCAAATCCCTCGTGCGTGCCATCGGAAAATTGAGTGCGGTAGGGAGTGGATTTACTTGTGCCTGTAATCATGCCCCATGCTAGCAGCCGGATTTTGGGAGGTAAATGCCTGAGTTCGGCATGTCCGAGCTCGAATGGGACTGCCTCCGGCCCCCGGGCAAGCTGTCCCCAGATTTGCTATTTCTTCGCCGCCCTTGTCATGGCCTCTTTTTCAGGGCACAATTGCGACGCCACAGTCGCAGGCGGCTGAGTGGAGGAACTACTAATGGCAAAGGTTAAGCAACTGACGGTTTCGTTGGAGAATCGCCCTGGAGCCTTGGCCGGGGTAGCAAGGGTTCTGGCCGATGCCAAGGTTAACATCGAAGCCCTTATGGGCAGCACCGCGGCGAGCCAGGACTCGGTGCAGTTCGTCGCTGACAATCATGGCAAAGCAAAAAAGGCCCTGGACAAAGCAGGGATGAAGTACACCGAGGGAACCTTGGAACAATTTGAACTCAATAACAAACCAGGAGCCCTGGCTGAGATTGCCGAGAAATTGGCAAAGAAGGGTATGAACATCGAATCTGTCTGTGCCACCATTCCCAAGGGTGCAAAAAAGGCAGTGCTTCTGGTGGCGGTTTCCCAGCAGAGCGGTTCGTGAGTACATAGGCGGCTGCCTGCGATGTGCGGGTAGCCGCTAAGATTGTGATAAACCGGGGTCGCAGGAGTAAGAATTGCGTGCCTGCATTGCGCGCCCCAGTCGGTGCAGGTTGCGCCACCCGCCTGGCCGGCTATGCCGCCAGTGTGCGGACGACCCAACTGCTCTGGTTGTTCAGATCCGACATTGCGTTCTGGGCCTGCCGCTCATCGGTCATTTCCACGACGGCAAAACCTGACCGAAGATTTACGTTTGCCACCGGGCCGTACACTTCGAACACGGCCCGAACGTTCGCTTCCGTGTTGCGGTGATCAATGTTGCCAACGTAGATGAGAGCCATGGTCGAGTCTCCCTGTTCAATAGCGTTATTTCGCAACCGGCAATTTGCGAAGGGTTCCTCTTTTGATGTCAAGGAGGGAAGTCGAAAACCTGCAGTGCCGTGGCCCATATGGCCCGAAGAGTTCAGCACCTTCATGTTGGAAGCTTTGGTAGCGCTTCCAGGTTGCTCTGACGTGTTGGCGTACGCTATAGCTACATTCTCAGAGAAGAACTTTGCTTCGGCCTCCGGCACGCTCACGCCCCGCCACCGCAACAGGACCGCTAAATGCGACGTCCTACGCCGACTTATGCTGCTCGACGTAATCCGCGGCATGGCGCTTCATCCACAGCAATTCTTTCCTGCGCTCTCTTGCTCTATACCGCCGCACCAGCCCAACCCCCAGCAACAACAACAGCACCACCAGCAGGACCAACATCGAAGACCCTCACCGGCAACTTCCGTTTCGCCTGGCACGGCAGATTGTCTATCGATGCCAGCTCGAATGCAGTGATGCCAGACACAGCAGAGCTGCTGAAAAGCAGTGGCCAGTGGTCAGTGGAGCCCGCCGCCTACTGCCCATTGTTAAACCTGCCTCTGCTGGCTACCGGCCACTAACCACGGGCCACTGGTTGAGACTACTGTCCACCAGTTACTGGGGCACGCCGCCGGTATAGCCTTGTTCGTAGCCCTTCGCATAAGCCTGGCGATAAACTTGTCTGTAGTGGTCTTTGTCTCCGTAGCTATCAGACCAGATAGGCCAGCACGATCAAGGTCCAGGCCATGTTATGGCGGATCACCTGGCCTTCGCTGCGCACCAGACGGCTGGTCGAGACGCCGACGCTTGCCGTCTGCGGCGCGATGGGCTTGCCCACCTCGACCCCGACGGAATTCAGCGAGAGTGTCAGCAGCAGCGGCAAATGGAGCAGCCGGCCCGTGACCAACTGGATCGGACCGAACATCGCGTTCGTCGAGGTGTTGCTGCCCGAGAGCGCCACCCCGATCCAGCCCAGTATGGGCGCCAGAAACATGAATCCCCAGCCGATTTTGGCGAAACCGAAAGCGAGCGAGTTCGCCATGCCGATGAAGACAAACACGTAGGCGACGCCAAAGATGAAGAACGCCACCAGGAGCGCTCCCCACATCTGTTTGAAAGTGCGCGCACTTATAAAACTTCTAAAGCGAAGCGGCTGGGCCTTCGGACCGGGAGGTACTTTGCAAATTACAAATTGCCAATTACCAATCCTCAGAAGGGGGGCTACTTTGCCTCTAAAGCCGCCAAGGCATGATTCCGCGATCGCTTACAGCAAGACTGGATTCGGATCTTCACCGTGTTTAACGAATTGCCCTCAAACTTCAATTGGGGCGCTCGGTTGTGCTCAGGACAACGGACACTTGCAATCCGGGCCCTCAGCCGCTCTTTCGCCTGATGGAACGCAACTTCTTCAATCGACGCTTGCAGATTACCGCCTTTCACTTCCTGACCGTTCAGTTTGAATCGGACTTGCATGCCAGCCGCTCCCGAACCCATGGTATACATATCACCCGCCTAGGATGTAGAGAGCCGGCTCGTTGAGCAAGTTACTTAGGTTTCTCCGCCCTGTTTCCTACCATGGGAAAGCGCGCCGCAGCCAGCTGCCAGGTTCCGCGACTTTCGTCTGGGTACTGCATCCAATGAAGTGCTACGATGGTTTGACCGCTATATTCCGTGCCGCCCGCTTGGTCCGGCATTTGAGGTCTATCGCAAACATCTTACGGAGGGAGAATGGCAACAACAACAATTCTTGAGGTGACCGACAGCAGCTTCGATCAGGAGGTGTTGCAGAGCGAGGTGCCGGTGATGGTGGATTTTTGGGCGGCCTGGTGCGGGCCGTGCCGGGCTCTGGCCCCGATCGTCGACGAACTCGCCTGCGCTTACAGCGGCAAATTGAAAGTCATCAAAATGGACGTGGACAAAAATGCCGCCACCCCCAACCGCTACAACGTACGCGGTATCCCGACGCTGCTGATCTTCAAGGATGGTAAGTTGCAGGAACAAATCGTCGGCTACGTGCCGAAGGAAACGATCGAAAAAGCGATCAAGAAGCAGATGGCGTAATCCCACACTTACCAGGGTAAGTACGAGAGGGCCGGCGAGCGCGTTCGGCCCTTTATTTTTTCAGCCGCAAGCCGCAAGCAACAAGCCACAAGCCAAACAGAGGATACCCGGGTTTTCGCTTGCGGCTTGTTGCTTGTCGCTTGTGGCTGGATTGCTAGTACTTCCGCAGCACCCCGATTACGCGCCCCTGAATGTTCAGCTCGCGGGCCGGAACGATAATCGGTTGCATGGCGGCATTAGCGGGCTGCAAACGTATCCGGTCGCCCTCTTTGTAAAACCGCTTCAGGGTAGCTTCCGCTCCACCGACTAGTGCGACCACAATATCTCCGTTATGCGCGGTGGCGGTCTTTTCCACCAGCACATAGTCGCCGTCCACGATATGCTCGTCCTGCATGGAATCGCCCCGCACCTCCAATACAAAGACATCTTTGGCGCGGGTGAAGTCAGCCAGCGAGATCGTCTCCGGGTTCTGGATGGCCTCCATAGGCCGGCCGGCGGCTATGCGGCCTACCAAGGGCCAGCTTGGGGCCACCGCCATGGCCTGCTTCATGCGGCCGCGCGGCGGCAACACATCGATGGAGCGGCTGCGGTTGTAATCGCGTTTAAGCAAGCCCTTTTTTTCCAGGTTGGAAATGTGCTTGTGTACCGTGGCCAGGGAACTCAGGCCAAGCCCATCGCCAATCTCTTCAAAGGATGGGGAATAGCCCCGCGATTGCACAAATTGGGCGATAAAATCGTAAACTTGGCGCTGGCGGCGAGTTATGGCCATGGTCGTTCCTCTTTGCTGCTGAGTATCAGCGAACAAAAGGCGAATGTCAAGGCCTACGGCGGCCGGCTCCGTTGCCGAGGAAGGTCCCTCACCAACGGAACCGGCCCGAATTGCGATTCACGGCTAGAAACTGGCGCTCGCCGTGCTTACAATCAACCCTGCGGGCATGTCGGAGACAGAGAAGGACAAGCGCCTCGAAAGGGCCAAGCGCCACATACAAAAGGGCAGAAACGACGCCGCCCTGCGCGAATACCTGGACGTACTGAGCGAGTATCCGGGCCACGAAACGGCCGCGCAGGCGGCCGCCGAGCTCTATCAGTCGCTGGGTCAAGGGGCGGCCGCGGTGGAACTGCTGTTGGGAATTTTCCGCCGCCAGGTGTCCCTTTTCCAGGAGGCGGCCGCCCTTGCTACCTACCGCCGGCTGTTGAAGCTGACCACTCCTCCTCCCGAATGCAGCCTGGCGGCGGCAAAATTTCTGGAAAAAACCAGTATCCGCGAAGCGGCCGACGCCTATCTCGCGGCTGCACGCGGATTCCGGGCTGCGGGCCGCAAGGCGGATGCGCTGGCCATGTTGGAAGCCATTGCCGCGATCGACCCTTCCGCCCAGAGCTGGTGCCAACTGGGCGAACTTGCGGTCGAATTTGGCGATCGGCCGAAGGCGGTCAACGCTTTTCTGCGGGCCGGAGATCTCGAGGCTTCCGGCATAGACCAGGTATTTCGCGCGGTCGAACTGTATGGCCGGGCCTACACGGCGGATCCCGCCAATCTTCGCGGGGCGCTGGCGTATGCGCGTGCCTTGCTGAGCTCCGGCAGCGCCGAGGATGCCAAAAAGGCCGCTGAGGTGCTTCAGCCTTTTGGCCTGGCCCCGGCGGCCACACCGGAAACCCGTGGCGCCTATGGCCGGGCGCTGGTGGCTGCCGGCCGCCTCCGCGAAGCGGAACCGTTCCTATGGCTGCTCATCGATCAGGATCCGGCCAACCTGCAGTACGTCTTAAGGCTGATCGAAGAGGATCTCGCAGCGGCGCAGGAGCGGGAGGCGGTGGCTTTGGCGCGCCGCCTGGAGCAGAAGCAAAGAGCCGCCGGCCGTCTGCGCGATCATGTGGCGGCCCTGGCAGCCTTGGCCGGCCGCCATACCCCGGGGATCGAGTTTCTTGAGTATCTGGTTGAGCTGTTTAACGCTGCCAATCGCGAAGCGGACTACTGCGCGGCATTGCTGCGGCTTTTCGAGCTGCACTACGCGGCGGGCAACTTTCTGCAAGCCGCCGACTGCCTGGACCGCGCCGCCGAAGTCGATCCCTACGAATCGGGACATCAGCAGCGCCTGGGTATGCTTCAGGGAAAGGTCCCCGGGAACCGGCTGCGTCTCACGGCGGGCCGCTTGCAGGGCGCAGTTCAAGGCGGCCAGACGTCGGCCCCGGCGCCGAGCGCGACCGAAGCCGAGACGACGGTGCTGGAAGACCTGATGCTTCAAGCCGAGATTTTTCTGCGCTATGCGCAAATTCCCCAGGCGACCGAGCGCCTGGAGCGCATTCGGAAGCTGTTCCCCGATGCCGCGGCCAACAACCAGAAGCTGCAGGAATTGTACGCCAGGGCTAACCTGGCGCCGCCGCCGGCAACCCCTCGTCTCGATTCGCCGCTGCCGGCTCCGGAGGCGCCCGCGGACGACCTCGCGCGCGTCACCGAGATTACCCGCAATATCCAGCGGCAGGGTAATCCCAAATCGGTGTTGTTCACCGCCGTAAACGAAGCGGGACGCCTCTGGCAGGCGAGCCGTTGCGTGGCCGTGCTATGTACGCCCGGCAAGCCGCCGTCGTTGGCCCTGGAATATTGCGCCCCGGGAATCCAGGCTTCCGACGTGCACCTGATTGTCAAACTGGTCGGCCTGCTGCAACCTCTGGCGATCGCCAAAGGGACTCTGGTGCTCGGCGGTGTGGTCGGGCAGCCATCGGGAGCCATCCCCAAGCAGTTTCTGGAAATCGGCATCACCTCTCTGCTGGTGACGCCCCTGCTGGAAGGCGACGAACACATTGGACTCTTGCTGCTGGCGCAATGCGGCGGCCAGCGCAACTGGCGCCCCGCCGATACCCTGGTGCTGAAAACCATTGCCGACCAGATGGTCTTGGCCCTTTCCCATGCCCGGCTGCGTCGGCTGGTCAAAGACCTGGCGATCAGCGATGAGAAATCGGGCCTGTTGAAACGTTCCTCCTATCTCGACGTTTTGCTTTCGGAAGTGGAACGTGCCCGCAGCCGAAAGTCCACCGTAACGGTAGTGCTGTTGAACTTTGGCAAGCCGTCGGAAGTGGCGCGCGAGCGCGGCGAAGAGGCGGTGGAATCGATGCTGCAACAGATCGGGCAACTCGTCTCTTCTCACATCCGTCAGAACGATGTGGCTGTGCGGTACGACCTGACCACCGTGGCGCTGATTCTGGCGGATACCGACGACAAGAACGTGCTGTTTACGCTGGACCGGTTACGTACCCTGTTGGCCGAGCTGCGCCTTTCCGATCGGAGCCGGGTGCCGGCCGTAAAAGTCGGAGTGGCGGAGGCGGTGGTGCGTGCCGAATTCGATCCGGTAGATATGGTCACCGAAATTATCAACCGCGTCGAAATGGCGCTGGAAAAGGCGGAAACCACGGCGGAAGGCCAATGTGTTCTGTTGCCTCTAAAAGATGAAACTTAATGCAGCCTTATGGCCGGCGTAAGCGTCTGTTTAAAGTGAGGGGCTCGTGGGAGGAACGATGGCTTCTACCGGTGTACGCAGAATCCGTTACAAACGGCCGGCCTGTCCTTTCTGTAGCTATGACGATCAGGTGGTGCGAATCGTGTACGGACAGCCGACCCCGGAGCTGGTTGAGCAATCGCAACGCGGCGAAGTTGCCCTGGGCGGCAGTTGTATAGGGCCGGACGCGCACGACTGGTATTGCCGTGGATGCTTGCGGAGCTTCAGCTCACCAAATTTTTCAGCCGCCGGCGACGAGACATAAGCACCGGGCGATCGAATGATCCCGCATTGCGGGATCGGGTGATCGCAAAACTGGAACCTTGCCGATCCGAGTATCCTCTCTGAGCCCAAAACCGCAAAGGACGTTCTCAGTTCTCAGTTCTCAGTCTTCATTTTCGATTGCGGGGGGAGCTCTGCGAACTGAGAACCGGGAACTGAGAACTGAGAACTCGACCATGTTGCCAACCGAAGACATCGCTATCGTCGGCGGGGCGCGTACGCCGATGGCCCGCTATTGCGGCAAACTGCGCGACCTAAGCGCGCTGGAGCTAGGCGCCATCGCGGCGCGCGGAGCTATCGAGCGTTCCCAGCTCGATCCCCGGGAATTTGACCATGCCGTATTCGGCAATGCCCAGCAGACGTCGGGAGACGCCCTCTACGGCGCCCGCCACATAGCTTTAAAAGCCGGGCTGCCGATCGAGACCCCGGCGCTCACCGTGAACCGCCTGTGTGGCTCGGGAATTCAGTCGCTGGTCAGCGCGGCGCAGATGATCCGGTTGGGAGAGGCCCGGCATGTGCTCGCCGGCGGCATGGAATCGATGTCGCAGGCGCCGCATGTCATCCGTGGCCTGCGTTGGGGCGTCGGGCTGGGCGAGGGCAAGCTGGAAGATTCGCTCATGGTCGCGCTGCTTGATACCTATTGCGGGCTCTATATGGCGAACACCGCCGAGTTGTACGGCGGGCAGATGGGCATCACCCGGGAGATGCAGGATGAGTATGCACTGCGCTCCCAGCAATGCGCCGCGTCCGCCCAGCAAGCCTGTCGCCTCCAAGAGGAAATTGTTCCCGTGGTGCTGCGCAACCGCCGCGGCGAGCCCACCGGCGAGCTTTTCGCACACGACGACCACCTGCGCCCGGAGACTACGCTCGAAGATCTTGCCCGGTTGAAGCCGGCGTTCGGAAAGAACGGCTCCGTAACGGCAGGTAACGCCAGCGGCATTGTCGACGGCGCCGCGGCGGTGGTGCTCATGCCGCTGGCCGAGGCGCAACAGCGCGGCATCCGGACGCTGGGCAGAATTGTGAGCTGGGGCATCGCCGGCGTCGACCCCAAAGTCATGGGCCGGGGACCGGTTCCCGCATCCCGCCAGGCGCTGGAGAAGGCCGGCTTGGCGCTGGACGATATGGATCTTATCGAAGTCAACGAGGCGTTCGCGGCACAATACTTGGCGGTGGAAAGGGAACTCGGTTTAGACCGTAGCCGGGTCAATGTCAACGGTGGCGCCATCGCGTTGGGGCATCCCCTGGGTGCGACCGGCACACGGCTGGTATTGACCCTCCTGTATGAATTGCAGCGGCGCCGCGGTAAATACGGACTGGCAACAGCCTGCATCGGCGGAGGCCAGGGCATTGCCATGATCGTAGCAAGCAATTTTGATTTATGAATTTTGAATTTTGATTGAAAACTCGGCAACGTCACGGTTCGTGCTAAATCGAAATTCAAAATTCAAAATTCAAAATTCGGTCTTTGAGAGGGGGACACATGGAAATTCGTCAAGTGGGTGTTCTCGGCTGTGGTCTGATGGGATCGGGAATTGCGCAAGTGGCGGCGACCGCCGGTTTTGAGGTTACGGTGCTGGAAGCCGAACAGCGCTTTCTGGACCGGGGATTTGCGGGGATCGAGAAATCGTTGGCCAAGCTGGCGGAAAAAGGCAAACTGCCGGCTCCGGTCGGGACCATTCGCGGCCGTTTGCGGGGCACGCTGCGTTACGAGGATCTCTCTCATTGTGACCTGATTATCGAAGCAGTCACGGAAAACATGGCGGAAAAGAAGAAAATGTATGCCGCATTGCAACCCATTCTGCCGCGGCAAACGATTGTTGCCACGAATACCTCTTCCATCTCGGTGACCGAACTGATGACCGCAACCCAACGGCCGGAGCGCTTCGTGGGCTTGCATTTCTTCAACCCCGTCCCGCTCATGGCTCTGGTGGAGGTAGTGCGCACCATCGCCACCGCGCCGGAAGTGTACGAGACGGTATTCGAGTTTGCCCAGGCCCTA
>Ga0326727_10022819_pt1 | contig 12028 bp, 9 predicted proteins | sample MB2enrmetagenome_FD_207643 | JGI IMG/M metagenome (GOLD analysis project Ga0326727, IMG submission 207643) | Lab enriched peat soil microbial communities from McLean, Ithaca, NY, United States - MB29MY | ecosystem: Environmental > Terrestrial > Soil > Wetlands > Peat | place: USA: New York... | reverse complement strand
GTGCTGGTTGCCGACCCGGCCCGTGCCCGGATGCTCCTGGACCTCATGCGGGCCGTTGAGGAACTCCGCAAAGAGGCCGGCGCCCAGGGGTTGACCACACGCCAGATCAATGCCGAGATCGCCGCCCATCGCCGGGAGCGCGCCAGGAAATCGCGACAGCCCGCGGCATGATTCGCGTCGTTTTCGACACCAACATTCTTTACTCCGCGATTCTGCAACGAGCCGGCCTACCGGCGGCCGTCTTCGACCTGGTGTCCGCGGGGCTGCTCATCCCGTGCGTCTCGCCGGCGGTGCTCGCCGAATACCACGATGTTTTGCTCGCACGGCCGGCCCTGCGTCCCTATGCCGAACGGGCCCTCTCCGTCCTGGAGATCCTCGCCAAGGTCGCCGTCCTCGTCGAGCCCACCCGCTCCGTCACGGAGTCGCGCGACGAATCCGACAACCGCTTTCCGGAGTGCGCCGAAGCCGCTGACGCCGCATACCTGGTGACCGGTAACACCAAGCACTTTCCGGAACGCTACAAGACGGCGAAGGTCGTCACGGCGCGCCAGCTTTGGGAAATCATCACTGCGCCCGGGCTGGAGAAGAAGAGATAAAACAATCCAAACCACTCACGCAGTTCCTACTCCGCGTCTTTCACGCACCGGAACCCCAGCGTTCCCGCCCGGTCCTTGGATGGCCCGATCAGCAGGTACTTGCCGTGCTCATCCAACTGGTAGGCCGATGGGAAATACCAGCGCGAACCCGACGGGCGGTAGTATCCGCCGCCGCGCAGGATGGCCGCGCGCGTGTGCTCGTCCTGGAACTCGTCGGTCCACTGCCAGATGTTGCCGGTCAGATCCATCACGCCGAACGGGCTGGCGCCTTTCGGAAACTGGTCGACACCCGTGGGCCCGCGCAAATCGCGGCCGTTTTCGCGCGGCGGCGCGCAGTCGTCGCAAGCCTGGTTGCCCCAGGGCCACCGGCGCCCGTCCAGCCCCTGCGCCGCGTACTGCCACTCCCATTCGTGCGGCAGGCGCTTCCCCGCCCACTTGGCGTAAGCGCGAGCATCTTCCAACGACACCCAGGTGACCGGCTTCGCGTCCCATCCCGTTGGATACTTCCCATCCTTCCAGTCCTTGAGGAAATTGTGGGCGTCGGCGGGCTGGTAGCCGGCCGCCTTCAGGAATTCGGCAAACTGCCGGTTCGCGACCGGGTATTTGTCCATGTAGAAGGGCCGGATGGCGATCTTCTGCGCATGATAGCGGCGCGGCGAATCCTCCCACGGATATTGCACGTCGACTCCGATGTCGTCTCCGCCTTCGATCTCGATGCCGTGCACTGCGAAGACGAATTCCGATGCGCCCGGAATCGGCAGCATGCCCTCCGGCGGTTGCGCGGCGGCGGGCGCCGGCGCGACCGGCACGATCTTCTGCGGCAGCACATGCCACGCTTTGGGTAACGCCGACAGCGGTTGCGCATTGAGTTTCTGCATCTCCGCCAGAAAGCTCTTCAGCGCGGCGTCCGCGGGTTCGGGCTGTGCCAGCACCGCTCCAAACCCCGAGGCTTCCAGGGCGAACGTCAGCACGGCCTTCCCGTCCTTTGCTTCGGGACTCAATTCCACGCCGTGCCACAAATCGAAATAGTGCATGCCGCGTTGCGCCGCGACCTCCAGTTGCGGACCGCCGATGTTGTAGACGGTGCGGTTCACGATGGTCCACAGGGTGCGCCCGCCTTCCGGCCACCGGCTGGCGAAGACGCCGTACTGAATGGTGGGAGTGTGGGGCTCCCAATCGGCGCTCACCAGGTACTCCGCGAAGCGGCGTTCGATTTTGGCCACGCGCCGCACGGCCTCCGCATCGCGCTCCGTGATGCCGTTCCAGATGCCCCAGATGTTTTCCCAGGTTTCGTATCCCACGCCGTTGAAAAACGCGTACTGCAAGTTGTCCGTCTTGTCCTTGTTCCAGCGGTCGCACACGTTCACCATGTGGCGCGGCTCCAGCCACTTGCCGCGCGAAATCATGGGGACGAACGGATATTTCCAATATCCCCAGGACATGCCGTTCCAGTTGAGCATCTCGTCGCTGTCGGGATAGCCCTCCGGTTCGAGCACCTGCGGATGCCCGGTAGCGTCGGAGGCCGTCCGGTAGCTCCGCGGGATGCCGCCGAAGGTATCGCCGTTGATGCCGTCCGACCCGATCTCCGCGGCCAGACCGGCAATGGTCTCCGCCTTGGACCGCGGCTCGGGACGCGTCCCCATGTCCCACGGCATAGTGGGAAACAGTACGCGCACGCCGTGGCGATGGAAGTCGGCCACCATCTCCTTCAATCCCGGCAGGCCGCCCGGCATGTCGCGCAGCAGGTCGAACTGGTTGCGATTGTCGATTCCAATGTTGGGATACACCGGCCACAGCAGCACGCTGTCGATTCCGCCGTAACGCTTTTCGAGGTCGGCCAGGAACCGCTCCACGGTATAGCGCCGCGCCACGGGGTCATAGAAGTATCGGTCCTCGATCATCGACTGCGGCTGCATGAAGCTGCTTTGGGCCCACGCGAGCTCGGGCCGCGCGTAGAGCTCCCCAGTCAGGCCGGCGCGGACGCGCCGTTCGTCGCGATATTGCCGGATCTGCTTCAGCCAGTCGGCGGTATCGGCCTTGGTGGGTGGGCCGGGAAACTGCTGTCCCTGGGGCGGGTACCTGGTATCCTGACCCGGCAGCAGCGCGGCCAGGAATGCGACCGAGATTCCCGCTAATGCCACGTTTCGCATTCCCATATACTCTCAGCTATCGCGCGCGGGAACAATCGGATGACGGCCGCGGGCCTTCGGAGAAGCCGGTAAGTCCGGATGAATTTGCCCGCGCGGAACGCCGTCTGCTCGATCCCGCGCCGGGAAGCCGGATCGAAGCCGCCAGGAATTACGGCGTCGATTTGACGCTGCTCGTGGAGCAGTTGAGGCTCACACCCGCTCAACGGGCGGGGAAGCTGGAGAGCGCGTCGACTGCACAGGAACGGGTACGCGGAATCGCGCGCAGGCGTTCCCGATGCACTTTGATTTGAAAAGGGTTTGGCTGCGCTGGCGCCCTTCCGCCCCACTCCCAGAGACTTCCCGATGGTCCGCCCTTCCTTTGGGATGAACGAACGCTGAGCAAGGGGACGGTTTTTGCGTTACGGACGGAGATTGGGGAGATCGGCCGGCGGAAAGACCTTGCCGCCATTGCCGAATGGAGAGCCTGTGCGAGGCTGGCGATCCGTAGTTGGGGATAGCGCCCAACATACCGGCGCGCTGATGCGAGGATGAGAATTGCCCCGACCGCGCCAGTGCCTCGATCTGTGCCAACCTGGCGGAGGGCTGCGGCCGAGATGGGGACGCGGAGCTGGCTCGCTTCTGCGCCATTGCCCGCGGCTCCGCCAGTGAGTTGGAGTACCACTTGCTGCTCGCCCGAGACCTTCATCTGCTCCCCGACTCCGCCCACAACCGTCTTGCCAGGGAAACCACCGAAATCAAACGGATGCTCACCGGGCTGATGCAAAAGCTGATCGCTGAAAGCTGATCGCTGACAGCTTGCGGCGAAGCCGCGCTGTGCTACTTACTGCTCGACGCGGCGCTGGCGCTCGTAGGGAGTCTTGAGGTACTTGGCCGCCTCTTCCTGCGCGCCCTGCGTGTCGTCCTTGGTGCGGATAGCCAGGTTGTACTCGTTCACCGCGCGGTCGCGCGACCCGGTGACATCGAAGATCTTGCCCAGGTTGATGTGCGCCCACACTTCGGTCCACTTGGGCTGGAGATCGCCATTCAAGGCCTCGCGGAACTGGTTGGCCGCGGTCTGCCAGTTCTGTTGCAGGAAGGCGATCTCGGCAATGCGGTAAAGCGCCAGCGAGCTGTTGCGCTGGGTCTCGAGCGCCTTCTGGTATTCCTTTATGGCATCGGAAAATTCGCTCAACTCGGCGAACTGCTCTCCGCGGCGGATGGCCACGGCCACGCGCACGTCGGGGCTGTAGCGCAGCACCTTGTTACCCGGATCGATGACGATGCTCTTGGGTTTGCCGAAAGTGTCCACGACGAATTCGGAGGAGGTTCCCACCACGTCGATGCGCTTCTCTTCCGGGTTGCCCTCGGTCTCGACTTTCAGGTCTACCGGCATGCGGAAGGTGTCCAGGTCCTGCGAGATTTTGCCCATCACGCGAAAGCCCCCGCCGCCGCCTTCCTTGGTCGTGCGGAAAATCGTGTATTCGAGCTTGAATTCGGGCGCGCCGCTGGATTCAATCCACTGGATGAAGAAATAGCCCAGATCCTGCCCCGAGATGGATTCCACGGCCTTGCGAAAGTCGTCCGTGTTGACGGACTTCCAGGCATTCGCCTTGGTGTATCCCTTGAGAAGCTGAAAGAACTTTTCGTCACCCATGACAAAGCGCAGCATGCTCATCACGGCCGCTCCCTTGCTGCCGGTCAGCGCCCAAAACTCCGGAGAATAATCCTCCAGGCGCGCCGACTGAATGAGCGGCACGTTATCCACGGTCAGGGCTCCGATCATTTCCTGGCGAAGCGCCGCCTCCATGGCGCCCGGTCCACTCACGTGCTCGGTCCACAGCAGTTGCGAATAGTTGGCCATCCCGTTGGTGATCCACAGGTGATTGCGCGTAGTGGGGGAGACCAGATCCTCCCACCATTGCCGCGAGATCTGGTTGGTGAGCAGATTGTCACTCACCGGGCGGAGGATGCCGGCGGGAGCCAGAAAAATCATTCCCGGCGCGGCGTAGCCGTTGGGCGCGCCGGCTTCCGTCTCCACCACGGTCAGGTCGGCATAAGGCGGGAGTCCGAACATGCCCGTGAAATACGACATGATCTTGCCGATCTCCTGGCCGTAGGGCTGCACCTGCTCGGCTTCGGGCCCGCGGAAATAAAGGGACGCAGTGACGCCCTCGGACTGCACCTTGACCGGCTGGTCCTTGACCACCGCGATGCTGCCCGGAAAGGACGGATGGTCGAACTTGAACTCGTACTGATTTTTGTCGCCGGCCGTCTGTTTGCTGTCGATCCCACTCCCCAATACGGTGTAGCCCATGGGAACCATCACGCGAATATCGGCGGCGAAACGATCGGTCGAATAACCGCTGACCGGAAACCAGCGGGCGGGGTACATCAGGTACGCAAAATCGGGATGGATGGCCGCGAATTTGACGCCATAGACCGGAGAATCTTCCTGGCCGGTCAACTTGCCATCGTAGTAGAAGGTGATGGTGGCGGGCTGGCCCTTGGCCAGCGGCTGGTCGAAGTTCAGCCGCACCGAAAATTCCTGCTGGTTGCGCGAGGCATTGACCTGCTTGCCCGCGCCATCCACCACGCGCGATACGTTGAGCGCGTTATTCAGCTCGAACGAAGCGGTCGAAATGCCGTCGTCCAAGGGGGTGAATACCACCGTGGCTTTGGCCGCCACGGACTGGGTGTTGGGCGAGATTTCGGCTTCAATGGTGTACTGCTGCACATCGATGTGCGCAGCGGGGCGGCGCTCCTGGGCGGGCAATGCCAGCGCTCCGGCGAGCAGCAGGCACGCCGCCGAGGCCGCTAGTGAAATAGTGGGGCGTCTACGAAACATGAGCAACTTGTCCTTCCAGGATATCCTGAACCACGGCGGCGGCAGTTTCGGGCGCGGACGCTCCGGCCCGTGCCAGCTTCTCCCTCACCTCGGCCAATCCGGCCTTCATCCGCGCGCGGGCCTGATCGTCAACGAGCAGGAGCCGCGCCGCCCGGGCGATAGCCTCCCCGGTCATATCGCCCTGCATCAGCTCGGGCACCACCGCGCGGCCGGCAATCAGATTCACCATACAATAAAACGGCACATTGACCAGCAGTTTTCCCGCCACCCAGCTCGGCGCCGTCACCTTGTAAAAGGTCACCATGGGAGTGCCCAGCAGCGCCGCTTCCACGGTCACCGTTCCGCTGGCGGCCAGCGCGACATCCGCATGCGCCATGGCGTCCCAGCTTTCTCCCTCGATCACGCGCATCGGCGAGCCGCTCGTCCGCTCGCGAAAAAATGCGGCCCCGGTATGAGCCGAGGCCGGCAGGACGACGTTTACCGCCTGCTCCCGATACAGCCGCTCCACGGCATCCAGCAGCGCTGGCAGATGACGCGCCGCCTCGCCGCGGCGGCTCCCGGGTAGCACCGTTACTAATGGACGCCCCGGGGCCAGCCGGTGTTTCTTAAAAAACTCCTCCCGCCCGAGCGAGGGCCGTACCAAACCGGCCAGAGGGTGGCCGATATAGGTGGCAGGAATACCCTCGTGGCGGAAAAACTCCTCCTCAAAGGGAAAAATGCACAGCAGGCGCCGCAGGTTGCGCCGCATGCTCTTGAGCCGTCCTTTGCGCCACGCCCAGGCCTGGGGCGCCACGAGGTAGACCACCGGAATGCCGCAGGCGTGGATGCGCCGGGCCACACGGAGGTGAAAATCCGGCGAATCCGTGAGAATGGCGACGTCCGGTTTCTCCTGGCGCACGGCGGCTATCAGCTTGCGGTACTCCCCATAAATGCGCGGGATGTGGGCGACCACTTCCAGCAGGCCGACCACCGCGAGAGAACCCGCATCCACGATCGTCCGCACGCCCGCAGCCCTGAGGTGAGGACCGGTGCAGCCGAAAAACTCGGCATCCGGCCAGGTGCGGCGCAACTCCGCTACCACCAGCGAGGCGTAGAGGTCGCCCGACGCCTCCCCGGCCGAAACCAGAATTTTTCGGGGCATCCGATTCGATTTTAGCGTGCCGCCCATGTGCAACGTGCCTTGCTACAATCGAACCACCGAATGTCCACTGAAGCCGAGCGGTCCAAAACGACCGTGGAAGAGCTCGCGACCCGCTTTCGGGGCGAGATGGTTCCACTCACCAGCAAGTTCTCGTACTTCCTGACTATGCCGATGGCGGAAGACGATCTCCGCCAGTACCTGAACGATCCCATAGCGGCGCTATCGCCCGCCATCATTGCGGCGCTGCCGAAGATCGGTATTCTGCTGGCGCCGTTTTTGGAAAAGGGCAACGGCAAGGAGTCCGACAGCGTCACCTTCGACCGGCCGCCCGACCAGCGCTACGTCCCCTCCTCCCGCTACGAGCTTGGCGATATGACCATACTGGCGCTGGGCACCAAGGACGTGGAAGTAGCCGATTACCACTACCAGCTCTACAATGCGCTGGCCGCCCTGGTGGCGGAGCGCTGGCCGCAGAACGTGCAGGAGCGCTTTTTCCGGGCGATCCGCGAGGAACTCAGCGCGGAGGTCCACGGCGAGGTAGACGAGAGGAGCTGGCACCTGAAACAGTCTTTGCTGCGGCGCCAGACCAACGTGCGCAAGGAAACCAAGCTGTTCCGCGAGTATGCGCGGCAGGCATTCGAGGACACCCTGACGCTCTATCTGCACGGCACGTGCTGCGACATCGACGTGGAGACGGGTCCGCGGCAGATGCCCAGCCGCTACTTGCGCCGCCGGCTGGAACTGCTGGTCTCGCTCTTTCCGCCGCCCGAAGGATACGCCGTGCTGCCGGAGCAACTGAAAGCGCGGTAGGGTGCCGCGCCGAGCTGCTAAAAACGTCTCAGATTCCGCAGCAGCGACGACGTGGTTCCCCCCGAATGCAGCTCCACCGAATGGATGGGCTTCCAGTTGTCATCCATGGTTCCGATGTACACCGCGCTGCCGCGGTCGCGGCCCATTAGCAGCACCGTATACTTCCGGTCGGGATAGCCCAGCGCCCGCACCTGGATGGTGTTGGTTTCGCTCTGCCATCGGTCGGAGGCCGGCGCGCCGAGCTTTTGCACCACCGCCACGAAATCGTCGTGCCCCGAGAGATCCAGAAACTGCTGGTCGCGAGCGGTGAAAACCGTGTTGCGCTGCCGGAATTCGCCCACCCGGTTGATGGTGAGAGCAGCCACGCACAGGAAGATCCCCACCGCCAGCGCGCCGCCGATCAGCCTGACGATGCGCTTGTCGTTGGATTCCAGCCGGATGCCCACGATGGGCGCGGGCGCTCCCCGCTCTTGCGGCGCAGGCACGGCAGTGGACGTGCCGCCCACCGCCAGCGGCATCTCGATCACGCGGCGCTGATACGGCCAGACCGCTCCGCCTTTATATTCCAATTCGCGATTCAGCCCCACAATGACCACCGGATCGTCGATGCGCGAGATCTCCCCCACAAACCGGCGGGAGATCCAGATTTCCGCGCCAGTCTTGCAGTTGACCACCAGGATCTCCGACCACGTGGCTTTGCGGAAGAGCCACTCGTTATGCTCGATGTTCAGGATGGGCGGGTAGAAGGAGAACGGGCGGGCCGAAAGGTGCTCGAGCGAGGGCGGAATAGGCGGTGAGGCCATGCTGCTCTATTCCCATCGTAGCGCATCAGCCGCACACCAGCTTGGCAAAGCGCGATCCCTGCCTGACGATGGTCTGGTGCCGCTCCGGCCCGGTCGAGATGCAACCCACCTCCACCCCCGTCCAGCTTTCCAGAAACGCCAGGTAGTCCTTGGCCCTCGCCGGCAGTTCGTCGTACGAAGAAACACCGAACGTGGAAGTGCGCCACCCCGGCGCGCACTCGTAAACCGGCTCGATCTCTTCCAACTGCCGGACGGTAGGCGGCATTTCCGCGACTTCCTGCGTTCCGCGGCGGTATCCGACGCAAACCGGAATGTCGTCGAATTCGTCCAGCACGTCCAACTTGGTCACCACCAGGCTGTCGAAGCCGTTGATCGCGGCGGTGTATCGCAGGAGCGGCGCGTCGAACCAGCCGCAGCGGCGCGGCCTTCCCGTTACGGCCCCGAATTCGTTGCCCCGCTGGCGGATCTGCTCTCCCGCCCCATCCAGAGCTTCCGTGGGAAACGGACCGGAGCCAACACGCGTAATGTACGCCTTGGAAACGCCGATCACTCCCTGGATGCGCGTGGGCGATACCCCGGTGCCGGTGCAGGCGCCGCCGGCGCTGGCGCTCGACGAGGTGACGAACGGGTAGGTGCCGTGGTCCACGTCCAGCATGGTTCCCTGGGCGCCTTCGAACAGCACCGTCTGGCCCTCACCGATCGCCTGGTTCAGGAACATGGCGGTGTCGCATACCATGGGCCGGATGCGCTCCGCCAATGCCAGGTACTCGTCGCGGATACCGTCCCAGTTCAACTCTTCGTAGATGCCGAAGGCCTTGGCAAGCGTAATCTTCTCCTCCATCGCCGATTCGTACTGTTGGCGGAAGAGTTCGCTGTCCAGCAGGTCGGCGATGCGCGTGCCGCGGCGGCCGATCTTGTCTTCATAACAGGGTCCTATGCCGCGCGAGGTGGTGCCGATCGAAAGCTTGCCGGCCCGCCCTTCCGAGATCCGCTCCAGCATGCGGTGCGACGGAAACAGCACGTGCGCCCGATTGCTGATCGACAGGTTGCCCCTCACCTCGACGCCCGCCGATTCCAGCGCATCGATTTCCGCCATCAGGGCGACCGGATCGAGCACCATGCCGTTGCCGATGACGGCCTTCTTGCCCGGCCGCAAAATGCCGCTGGGGATGAGCTTCAGAACAAACTTCTGGCCGCCGGTGAAAACCGTGTGGCCGGCATTGTTCCCGCCCTGATAGCGCGCCACGACGTCGAAGTTTTCGGAGAAGAGGTCGACAACCTTGCCCTTACCCTCGTCTCCCCACTGGGATCCCAGGATGATTACGTTCCTCATTTTGACCAAACCTACTTATTCTACCGCTGGCGGGGCGCCCATCGCGGCTGCCTTGCGCTCTCAATTTTTATCGCTGCCTTGCGCTCTCAATCGAACTGGCAAACCGGCGCCGCCTGCTCGAACCCCACCCGCCCCACTTGAATATCGGACTTCACGTAGTTCTCTCCGCGCATGGCGCACCCCGCCATGCGGCGGAGCATGGCAATCTGCCCGGTATGCGTGAGGGCATCGGCGATGGGGCCTTGAAACAGTTTTTCGGCGGGAAACCCCAGCGGAACGCCCGAAGCCAGCCGGCGGTCGAACGCCTCGAGCGCGGCGAAGAAGCGCGCTATCTCCCGATCCCAGGCGAGCGGCCGCGAATCGTGCCATTCGTGCTTGCCATCGGCCATCTTCAGCGCCCAGTCGAAAAGATCGCCCATGTGCGCCAGGATCTCGGCCGGTGTGCGCGAAGTGGCGTCGGCGCGATAGTCCGCGAAGCTCTCGGGCGCTCCGCGCAGAGCCTTGCCCGCGCGGTAAGCCAAGGTGGCGACGGTGTGTCGAATCATCGGAACTACCTCCCAAAATCGATAAAGCCGCGTTGCGGATCGACGCTCAGCAGGGTGACGCGCAGCCGGTCGCCCACATCTACCCCGTGTTCCCCGCGCATCAGCCGGCCCTCCACCGGAGGATCCAGCACCCGCACGAAGATTCCCTTGGGCGTCACCCCGGTCACCACGCCGGAGAAGGACTGGCCCACGCGATGCTGCAACGCCACCGCCGCCAGACGCTTGTTCATGGCGCGCTCGACCTTGCGCGCCGCATCTTCTTTCAGCGTGCAATTGCGCGCGATGGCCTCCAGTTCGCTATCCGCGTAGGGCGGCTGGGCGGCCAGCGATTTCAGCAGCCGCTCGGCAACCAGGTCGGCAAACCGGCGATTGGGCGCGGTGGAATGCGTGTAGTCCTGCGCCGCCAGTGCGAAATGGCCCTGCTCCTCGCCGCCGGCGCGCATCAACACGTACTCGCCGGGCCCCATCAGCTTGAGCACCGCGAGCGAAATATCCGGATAATGCACCGGGTCGGCCTGCTTGCGCCTCACCAGAAACGCGTTCAGCGCGCCGGAATCGGGCTCGGGCGGCAGTTTGTCGCCATAGCCCGCGGCCAGTTCCACGATGCGCGGCCAGCGCTCGGGCGCTTTCACGACCCTGCGGATCGAGGAAACGCCGGCCTTCCGCAGGGTCTGCGCCATCACCTCGTTGGCCGCGATCATGAAGTCTTCGATCAACTGCGACGCGCGATTCTGGCGGCGAGCCTGAATGTCTGCGACCCGCCCCTGGACCACCACCGGCTGCGCCTCCACGCGGTCGAAGCTCAAAGCGCCCAGGCGGTCGCGCGCCGCACGCAGCGCCAGGGCGGCTTGGTCCTGGAGCTTGAGCTGCGCCTGAAGATCCGCGGACGCGGCGACCTTGGGCGGCGGCGCGGCGCTGCCCTCGAGCCAGGGACCGACGGCGTTGTACGTCAGTTGCGCCCGGTTCTTCACCCGCGCCCGGTACACAGAGGGATGAGAGAAGGCGCCATCCGCGCCTACTACCATTTCGATCACCACGGCCGCGCGTTCCGCATTTTCGGAGAGCGACGTCAAGTCGGTGGAGAGCCGCTCCGGCAGCATGGGAAACGTGCGGATGCCGGCGTACACCGTAGTGCTCTCGCGTTGCGCGTAGCAATCGATCGGCGTGGACTGGTGGACTGCTGAATCGACGTCGGCCACTCCCACCAGCACGCGAATGCCGTCCGCCGTGCGCTCGGCCCATTCGATCTGGTCGAGATCGCGCGAGTCGTCGTTATCGATCGACGACCAGAGCAACCCGGTCAGATCGCGCAGGCTGGGGTCCGGCTCGGCATGGATGGTCTCGAGCTGCTGCGCCACCTCGGGAGGAAAATCGGGCGAGAACCCATGGTCGATCATCTCCTGCCGCGCCGCGGCCACCAGGTCGAAACCGTCGTGAAGCATCAGAATTGAGCGTATCACGCGGTGTGGTTGGGAAACGCGTCTGGTGACGCATGTTTCGGGGGTGTGTCGAGTTTTTAATTGCCGCGTTTTAAGTGGCATGGTTTCTGCGGGTTGCGAAGAGCTGGCGCGATTGGGTGACGCATATCGAGGGTGTTTTTACAATATGTGTCACCCGTCTCCGGCCCCTGGCCCCCTGGCCCCACGGCCCCCGGCCCACGGCCCCTGGCCCACGGCCCCCCTGGCCCCCGACCCCCGGCCCTGGCATACTCTGAATTGGAAACTCGGGTACGCGAAAGGAAACAGGATCCAAATGGAGCACTTCTCTCGAAGGAACTTTCTGGCGGCCGCCCCCATGGCGGCGACCGCACTGGCGGCCGATGCCCC
>Ga0326727_10022818_pt1 | contig 12029 bp, 10 predicted proteins | sample MB2enrmetagenome_FD_207643 | JGI IMG/M metagenome (GOLD analysis project Ga0326727, IMG submission 207643) | Lab enriched peat soil microbial communities from McLean, Ithaca, NY, United States - MB29MY | ecosystem: Environmental > Terrestrial > Soil > Wetlands > Peat | place: USA: New York... | reverse complement strand
GAGATTGAGAAATTCGGCGCCACATCCAGCCAGTGATACGCCGTTACGTACATCCCGTTCGGCTTCCCGAGCAGCAGGCACGTCGCAATAAATGAAATGACACACGCCGCCACCGAGACCATCGCGCTGAAGTCCCGCATCCGCTGCGTGAACAGCACGATGAACGCCGCGCTCAGCAGCGGGGTGAGGAGGATGATCCAGGGTAGGGCCATTGCGTTAAAACTTCAGGCTGCTGATGTCCTCCACGTGCGTCGTCTGCCGCGACCGGTATAGCGCCACGATCACCGCCAGCCCCACCGCGACCTCCGCCGCCGCCACCGTGATGATGAAGAATACCAGCATCTGCCCGTTGTAATTCGGCAGCCCGTTCTGGACGTTGAACCGCGAGAACGCCACCAGCGACAGGTTTGCCGCGTTCAGCATCATCTCCAGGCACATGAAGATGATGATGATATTCCGTCGCAGGAGCACCCCGGCAAAGCCGATGGCAAAAAGCAGTCCGCTGACCAGCAGGTAATCGTCGAGCGTCAGTTCCATTACTTTAACTCCTTCTTGCTCAGGACGACGACGCCGATCGTGGCGACCAGCAGCAGCACCCCGACGACCTGGAACGGCAGGTTGTATCCGGAAAACAGCAGCCGTCCCACGTTCTGCACGTCGTTCAGCGTCCCGGGGTTCAGCGCGGTATCCAGCCGTAGCGGCGGAAACGTGCGCACGCGAAAGGGAAGCTGCTCGATGACCGCATAGAGCTCGGCCACAAACATCGCCGCAACGATCATTCCTCCCGCAACCACGACGGTATTGAATTTCCGCCGCTCCTCCGCCCGTAGATCGAGGAGCATGATGATGAATAGAAACAGCACCATCACCGCTCCCGCGTAAACCAGCACCTGGATCACCGCCAGGAAGTACGCATTCAACAGGACAAACAGAGCCGCCAGCCCGATGAACGACACCACCAGGCTCAGCGCGCTCGCAACCGGGTTGCGATTGAACACCACCGCGCACGCGAACCCGAGCATCAGCGCCGAAAATAGCCAGAAGAGGATCGCGGTCATTTCAGCGGATTCCATTTGAAGACCAGCCCCTTCAACGTCCCGCCGATCTCGTACAGCTTCGTCTTGTCATGCACCATCTGGTCCCGGCTGAATCCCGTGATCGAGTAATCCTTCCGCAGGAAGATTGCCTGCTCCGGGCATACCTCCTCGCACATCCCGCAGTAAATGCACCGCGTCATGTCGATATCGAACTGCTCCGGAAATTTTTCCACCTTCGCCCATTTGCTCTCCGCCGGAAGCTGTCCCGGCAGGATGCGGATCGCCCGCGGCGGGCAGATGAACTCGCACATCTGGCAGGCCACGCAACGCTCCCGCCCCTTCTCGTCCTTCACCAGCGCCGGGGCCCCGCGGTAGTACGGCGGCAGGCTCGCGTCCCATTTCTCCTCGGGATATTGCATGATCACCTTGGTCCGTCCCGTGATCATCTTCACCAGATGGCCCCAGGTGATCACCAGCCCGCCGAGGATTTGCGGCACGTACATCTTCTCCCAGAAGCTCAAGGTCGGACGTGGAACGGTATAGGCCATGGTCGTTTTTATTTCGGGAACAACGCCACCAGAAACGCCGCTATAAACACATTCACCAGCGCGATTTCGAAGAAGAAAATCCAGCCCAGCCGCATCAACTGGTCATACCGGAACCGGGGAAGCGTCCAGCGGACCCAGATGAAAAAGATCAGCAGCAATCCCACCTTCCCAAAGAAGACCCCGATATTCACCAGCCCCCAGATCCACGCCGGGATCGCGTGCAGCATCTCCAGCCCGCCGCTCCCATTCCCGTCCGGAATGAACGGGCAGTGCCACCCGCCCAGGAAGAGCGTCACGATCAGCGAGGATCCCGCGATCATCGCCGCGTATTCCCCGAGGAAGAACAGCGCGAACTTCATCGACGAATACTCCGTGTGATACCCGCCCACCAGTTCCTGCTCCGCCTCCGGCAGATCGAACGGCAGCCGGTTCGTCTCCGCGAACATCGAGATCGTAAAAATCACGAAGGAAATCGCCACCGGGAACCAAAGCAGTATCTGGCCGAGCGATGGGATGTGCCCGTTCGTGATCGGGATCAACAGCCACCCGTGCGTCACCTGGTATTGCACGATGTCACTCAGGTTCAGCGTCCCGAGGATGAGAAACAGCGGGATCACCGACAGCCCCAGCGACAACTCGTATGAGATCATCTGCGAACTCGACCGGATGCTGCCGAGAAACGGGTACTTCGAATTCGACGACCATCCCGCGAGCACGATCCCGTACACGCCCAGCGACGAGAACGCGAACACGAACAGCGGTCCGATATTCACATCCGCGATCACCATCTTGTCCCCCAGGAACGTGCTCCCGAACGGGATCACCGCCAGGCTTACCACCACCGACCCGATCCCCAGCGCCGGCGCGATCCAGAAGTAAAACTTGTTCACGTGGGCCGGCGTGAAATCCTCTTTCAACAGCAGCTTCACTGCGTCCGCAATCGGCTGCCCCAGCCCTCCGAGGATCGGCGAAAAATCCTTCTTCGCCCCCAGGAGCGTAATCGGAAACCCGACCCGGTTCGGCCCCAGCCGGTCCTGGATCAGCGCGCTCACCCGCCGCTCCGCATAGACCGTGTACGAAACCATGAACAGCACGATCCCAAGCACCACCACCGTCTTCGCCAGCGAAGTCAGGATCAAATACCAGTCGATGCTGTTTAGGAAATCCATGGGTTGGTGTTTAGGTGGGAGTCGTCGCTGTCGGCGACGGAGCATGCTCAGTGGTTTCGAGGTTCAACTGGACTCCCAGGTCTCCGATCTTGCTCAGGCTCAGCCCGGCCAGCGCCGGTGTCGCCGCCGCCATCTGCTTGAAGATGTCTTCGATCATGTAAATCCCGTTCGCGCCAGACACGCCGTGGATCAGGTCGCGCACGATCTCCCAGTCGTCCCGCGCGCCCCCGGGCGCTTCGATTGCCCGGTTCAGCCGCTGGAGCCTGCCGTTCTTGTTGATCATCGAGCCCCGCTTTTCCGCAAAGCCCGACGATGGAAATACAAAATGCGCCAGCTTCGTCGTCCCGTTCGGCAGGATGTTGGTCGCCACGATCAATTGCGCGTTCGCGATTTCCTCGCCCAGCACCGTGGTCGCATCTTCCCCCAGGACCACCAACGCCTTGATCGTCCGATTCTTCAGCCCGTTGGAAATCAGCCCCAGCAACGATCCCGGCACGCCTCCCGTCACCCGCAGCAGCCGCGCCCCCGCCGTGTTCGCGTTGCGGTCCGTGCTCAGCAGGATTTTGTCTCCCTCCGCGTTGTGCGGGATGATGTCGATCAACGTCGTCCCCAGCGCCTCGGCCAGCCGCCGCGTCAGGAACAGCTCCTCGTTCGTCTGACTCCCCGACGCGATGACCGCGATCTCATTCCCGCGATACTTCTTCAGCTCTGCCGTCGCCCGGCTCAGCGCCACATCCCATCCGGCGATCTCATTTCCGGACGGTCCCTTGATCATTGGATTCGACAGCCGTTCCGGGCTCTGGAGCTGGTGAAAATTGAGCCGTCCGAAATCGCACATCCACACCGAGTTCACGTCATTGTTCTCCCGCGGCGTCTGGCGGTAGACGATGTTCTCCCGGCTCCCTATCACTGTATTGCACCCCGTCGCGCAGCTCGTGCAGATGCTCTTCGTCTCCTTCAAGAACCAGACCCGCATCTTGAACCGGAAATCCGACGAGGTCAGCGCGCCCACCGGGCAGATATCCACGGTATTGAGCGAGTAATTGCTATCCAGCGTCTTGTCCGGGTGGCACGCGATCGTCGAGTAACTGCCGCGATCCACAAAGCCCAGCACGTCGTCGTGCGCGACCTCTTTCATGAACCGGATGCACCGTGAGCAAAGCACGCACCGCTCCGCGTCCAGAGTCACGCGCGGTCCCACCGCCACGTTCTTCGGTTTCTTGACCTTGTGCTCCAGGAATCGCGACCCGCCGTTCCCGTACTCAACTGAAAACTCCTGCAGCCGGCACTCACCTGCCTGGTCGCAGATCGGGCAATCGAGCGGATGATTGATCAGCAGAAACTCCATCACCCCCTGCCGGCATTCCTTCACCATTTGCGAATCGGTGCGAATCCCCATTCCCTCCGCGATATCCTGCGCACATGAGATTTGCGGCCGCGGGATCCATCCGATCTCCGGTTTCCCGTCCGCCGCTAGGATCGGCTTCCGGTCCGGCCCCATCTTTGGCATGCCCATTTCGATCAGGCACATCCGGCAATTTCCCGGCGACGAGAGTTTCGGATGATAGCAATATCGCGGGATGAATTTTCCCGCCTGGTTGCACGCCTCGATCACGCGCGTCCCCTTCGGGAATTCCATCCAGACCCCGTCGATCTGGACGTTCAACATCTGGGCTGGTGCGGCCGTTTCAGTGCTCATGCGCCTCCCTCCTTGAACATGAACTTAACCTTGAACATGAACTCTCCGTTTCAGTGCTCATCGGTTTTCTTTGTGGAAACCAACGTGGCTTCAAGGTGCTGAACGGCCTGGGCCAGCTTCAAGATCGCGACGCCGATTTGTTGCAACGCCACAGCGGCTTTGCTTGCCAGCCAGATCAAGTAGGCGGCCAGCAGAATATAAAGGAGAGGAATGCCGACCGAGAAAAAAGCGTAAACCAGGTCTCTCATAACTCTTAATGGTTCAGTTCCCCTGCCGCCGAGGTGCTGCCGGCCACGGCGATCACCTCGTTGGTCCCCTCGGTATGCGGGCCGCGGAGCGTCGGGATCTCCGTGTTCGCGATCAATTGCTCGGTCAATATCTCCGGCGGCATCGGCGGCGGCAACGGCTTGGTGGCCAGCGCCTCAAAGTCCGCCTTGAATTTCGCCAGGAAGCTCTGCGTCGGCCACGAGCACGCCTCGCCGAACGCGCAGATCGTCCGCCCCGCGATGTTATCCGCCACGGTCTTGAGCTGGTCCGCGTCCCCCTTGACTCCGCCGCCGGCCAGCAGCCGGTCCGTGATTTTCTTCATCCAGAGCGAGCCCTCGCGGCACGGCGTGCACTGCCCGCAGCTCTCGTGCGCGTAAAATTCGTTGATGTTATTGAGCGCCCACACCATGTCGCGCGAGTCGTCCAGCACGATCACCCCGCCGCTCCCGGCCATCGACCCGACCGCCGCCAGCGAATCGAAGTCCAGCGGGATTTCCTCAAACCCGATCTCCCGTTCCCCCATCGTCCCGTCCGGTTTTTTCTCCTTCAGCTTGTACCGGTCCGTCGCGCTCAGCACCTTCGCCGATGATCCGCCGGGGATTACCGCCTTGATCTTCCGTCCCGCCTTCGGTCCGCCGCACAGGTCGTTGATCAATTCCCCCATCGTTAGCGATCCGACTTCCACTTCGAAATACCCCGGCTTCTGCACGTCGCCGCTCACGCACAGGATGCGCGTCCCCGTGTTGTTCGGCCGGCCCAGCTTCGCGAACTCCGCGCCTCCCATCCGCACGATGTGCTTTACGTCGCACAGCGTCTCGACGTTGTTGACAATGGTCGGGCACTGGTAGAGCCCCAGCACCGCCGGAAAATACGGCGGCTTGATCCGCGGGTATGGCCGCTTTCCTTCCAGCGACTCGATCAGCCCAGTCTCCTCGCCGCAAATGTAAGCTCCCGCACCCCGGTGCACGTAAATTTCCAAATCGAATCCCGACCCCAGGATGTTCTTCCCCAGGAACCCGTGCGCCCGCGCCTCCGCCAGCGCCTTTTCGAGAATCGCCGCCCCCTCCGGGAACTCCCCGCGTATATAAATATAGGCCAGATGCGCCTGTACCGCGAAGCAGGAGATGATCATCCCCTCGAGGAGTTGATGCGGGTCCTGGTGGATGATGTAACGGTCCTTGAACGTCCCCGGCTCCGACTCGTCCGCGTTGCAAATGAGATACGTCGGCTTCGCCCCGCCCGGCTTGATGAAGCCCCACTTCACCCCGCAAGGGAATCCCGCGCCGCCGCGTCCGCGCAGCCCCGACGCTTTCACCTCGTTGACGATGTCCCCCGGCGGCATCGCGATCGCCTTCTTCAGTTCGTTGTAGCCGCCGTAGACCAGGTATTTCTCGATGTCCCGCGACCAGCCTTCCCGGTCGATGTTCTGGAAAACGATCCGCTTCTCGCGCGGGTGTGGCGGATGCAGCTTCGGCGCCGTTGCGCTCGAGCTTGTGCTGTCCAGCAGTTGCGCGATCGACTCGTCCTTCACCCGCTCGTGAAAGTCATCTCCGGACATCGCCACCGGCCCCGTCCCGCAACTCGCCAGGCATTCGACAAATTCGACGGAGTACCTCCCGTCCGCGCTTACTGCGACGGGATTGCCGTGGTCGTGCCCATGCCGCTTGATTCCCGCTGCCGAGCAGACCTTTTCCATCAGCCCATAGCTCCCCGCCATCGCGCACGACAGCGTCCGGCAGACGCGAATGTGCGTCGTCCCGGCCGGCTTCCGCCGGAACATTGGGTAAAACGTTACCAGCTCCAGCACGTTGATCGGCTCGATCTCCAGCCGCGCCGCGATCCACGTAATCGCCTCGTCGGAGACATACCCGAAGTGCTCCTGCATCAGGTGCAGCAGCGGCAGCGTCGCGCTCCGCCGGGACACCGGGTAATGCGTGATGACCTCGTCGATGCGGGCGGTAAGAGCGTCAGGCAGCGTCATGGGCAAAGAGAAATTCGAATTTTCTTCATTTCTCGAACGATCCCTCCTGGCCCACGAGCTTCCCGTCGACAAAGTGAATCGTCACGGTCTTCCCGTTCTGCTCGTACACGTACCGCACCACAGGCAGCGTCTTCACGTCCGCCTGCAACTCCATTTCCTTCGTCACCAATTTCGTCGGCTGCCCGAGGATCGACTCCACCTCTTTCGGGTTCATGTCCATCTTCACGCACGCGAGGTTCGCGTCCGTCAGCTTCCGCTTGCATCCAGGCAGGACGAGGCAGGCCGCGAGGGCGATGACAGCCAGTGGTGGAAAATGCAATGCCATAGGTAATTTCAACGATCACACTCGCCCATGACGAAGTCGAGCGACCCCAGCACCGCGACCACGTCGCTCATCATGTGCCCAGGCAGGATCGCCGGCAGGATGCTCAGGTTCACGAACGACGGCGCACGAATTTTCAGCCGGTGCGGCGTCCCGCCTCCTTTGGAATTGATGTAAAATCCGAGTTCCCCCTTCGGGTTCTCCGCGCCGAAGTAAACCTCCCCGGGCGGCGCGTCGATCCCCTCCGTGTGGATGATGAAGTGATGGATCAATTGCTCCATCTTCGTCATCACCTCGGACTTCGGCGGCGGCATGTTCTTCGGGTCGGCCACGTTGATCGGCCCCGCCGGCAGATTCGCCAGCGCCTGGTTGAGAATCTTCACGCTCTGCCGCATCTCCTCCATCCGCACCATGTAACGGTCGAAGCAATCGCCCACCGAACCCACCGGGATGTCGAAATCGTACTTCTCGTAATCGAGGTACGGCGCCCGCTTCCGCAAGTCGTGATCGATTCCCGACCCCCGCAGGTTCGGCCCGGACAGTCCGTACGCGATCGCCTGTTCCCGCGAGATGATCCCGACGTCCTTCGTCCGGTCCAGCCAGATCCGGTTCCGCGTCAGCAGATGGTCGGTCTCGTCCAGGATCGGGATGAATTCATCCAGGAATTTCCGCACCGCCGGGAAGAACACCTCCGGCAGGTCCCGTGTCTGCCCGCCGATCCGCGTATAGCTCGTCGTAAACCGCGCCCCGGAGATGATCTCGCACAGGTTGTAAATCTTTTCCCGCTCCGTGAACGTGTACAGGAACACCGTCATCGCCCCGACGTCCATCGCGTACGACCCGATTCCCAGCAGGTGCGAGGAGATTCGCGCCAGTTCGCAGCAGATCACCCTGATCGCCTTTCCCCGCGGCGGCAACTCCCACCCCATCAGCTTTTCCACCGCCAGCGCGTACGCCACGTTGTTCGCCAGCGGCGCGAGGTAATCCAGCCGGTCCGTGTACGGCACAAACTGGTTGTACTGCATGTTCTCCGCGATCTTCTCGTCCCCCCGGTGCAGGTAGCCGATGTCCGGCGTTGCCTTCATGATCAGTTCACCGTCCAGCTCCAGCACGATCCGCAGCACCCCGTGCGTCGCCGGATGCGACGGCCCCATGTTCAGGATCAGCTTTTCGCCCAGCACATCCCCCGCTTCCGCGCTGGCATGGCTGGCCGCGGCTGCCGCGCGGGCGGCAGTGTCGGGTGTTTCGATCTCGTGGGTCGTAGCCATGCGGCAGGGCAAAAAATGAACAGCCTAGGAATCTATGAGCCCGCCTGAGAGGGGGGCAAGCCGTTTTGTGAAAAGATTCACAAGCGTTCTTCCTGAATCGCATCTTGCTCATGGTGAGCATATTGCAATATGCCTTGATCCAGCTCCTGGTAGATCGCCAGATAGGCCCACGCCGCATGCTGCCAGTTGAACCCTTCCGCCCAGCTCCGGGCGCGGCTGATTCGCTCTTCCCGCTCTCCCGGCGTCAGCCGGAGGATTGTCTCGACCCCGGACGCAATCGACTCCGGGGAGAGCGGGTCCACCATTTCCGCATGCCCGCCCGATATTTCCGGCAGGCACGAGACATTCGCCGCCACGACCAGCGTCCCGCAGGCCATCGCTTCCAGGATTGGCAGCCCGAATCCCTCTTCCAGCGATGGATAACAAAACGCCAGCGCGTTCGCATAGCTCGCCCGCAGCTCCTCGTCGCTCAGGTACCCGAGCATCTGGAGCCCCGGCGTTTCGAGCAGCTCCGCGAGTCCCGGCATTGCCGAGAAGCCCGGCTGCATCCGGCCCGCGATCCAGAGTTCCAGCTCCGGGTGCCACTCCCGCAGTTGGCGGAACGCCAGGATCAGCCGCTTCAGGTTCTTGTGCGGCTGCAATGCGCCCACGCTTAGGAGGTACGGCACGTCCGAGTGCGCAAACGATTCCCCGTCCGGCGAAAACCGCACTCCATTGTAGATGCGCCGGATCCGGTTCGCCTCGATCCCCAGCCTTCTTCCCGCCTGCTCCCGCACGTAGTCGGAAATCGCCACCACCCGCGCCGCCCGCATCAGCCCCGGGATCGCCGTGAATGAGTACACCGCCCGGAACGCCCGCGAATACCACTCCGGGTGCGTCAGAAAATTCAGGTCGTGCAGCGTAACGACGTTCTTTACCCCGCGAGTCAGGAACGGGCTCGTCGTGATCGGGTGATGCGCCACCGTGCAGCCCGCCTTCCGGCACAGTCCCGGCAGCAGCATTTGCTCCCAGAGCTGAGCCCTCCCACGCGACCATCGCGAAAACGGAACCTCCACCAGCGTCACATTCTGTGCCTCGCTCCACTCTGCAATACCCGCAAACCGCGGATCGGCAAAAATAGTGAGCCGACATTCCCGCTCGGGCATCCGCACGATTGCGTCAAAAAGCGCGAATGCCGCCGTCTGCGTGCCAGTCGGTTGCAGGGTGCCCGAAAATCTGCAATTGAGCGCCACGCCGTTCATGCCGGGCGGATGATACCTTGAACCGCCCGCCCGGCAATCGCGACTTTCAACGCAAATTATGCGGGCGCGCGCAATTTTTAAGCTGAGCTATAAAAGCTTGCAGCCAGCCCCACGTAGAGGGCATAGCTCCCTCGGGGCTATGGGACTTCTCGAGGTATCAATCGCTTCATGGATCTGATCCAGCGAATCGACCATTGGGCCGGGTTGACTCCCCGCCTGCCAGCCCACGTCACCGGCGACCGCCGCCTCACCTGGGGCGACTTGAAGAAACAATCCGACGCCCTCGCCGCCCATTTGCGCGCCGCCCTGCCCCCCGACTCCTCCCCCGTCGCCGTCCAGGGCCACAAGGAGCCCGAGATGCTCGTCGGTTTCCTCGGCGCGCTCAAAGCCGGCCACCCCTACATCCCGGTCGATCTCTCAATTCCCGATGACCGCGTCCGCCGCATGGTCGCCGCTGCTGGCGCACACCTCCTCCTCGGCGTCGCGGAAATCGCCGAGCTCGCCCGCGAAGACGTCGCCTCATTTCAACCGGCACCCCTCCCTTTCGACGCCCCTGTCTATATCATGTTCACCTCCGGCAGCACCGGCGAGCCCAAGGGCGTCGCCATCACTGCCGGATGCCTCGCCCACTTCGCCGATTGGCAGCTCGCCGAGCAACGCTTCGCCGCGCAGGGCGAGATTTTCCTCAATCAGGCTCCGTTCAGCTTCGATCTTTCCGTCATGGATATGTTCGGCGCCCTCCTCACCGGCGGCACGCTCTTCAGCCTCGATGCCGATACCGTGGCCGAGCAGGATGCGTTGCACGGCGCGCTGGCCCGCTCTGGCATAACCGTCTGGGTCTCGACTCCCTCCTTCGCCAGGATGTGCCTCTTTTCCCCAGCGTTCAGGCGCGAAAACCTGCCCGCGCTAAGGAAATTCTGGTTCTGCGGCGAGACGCTGCCGCCCCCCTTGGCCGCCGAACTCCTCGACCGCTTCCCCGGCGTCGAGCTCTGGAATGCCTACGGCCCGACCGAGGCGACCGTCGCCGTCACCTCCATCCGCATCACCCCTCCCATGGTATCCGGTGCCGATCCTCTCCCCGTCGGCCGCCCGATGCCCGGTACCGGGATATTCATCCGTGACGAGCGCGGCCACGATCTGCCCCCGGGGACGAGCGGCGAGATCGTGATCGCCGGCCCCAGCGTCAGCCCCGGCTACATCGGACGCCCCGACCTGACCGCCCAGGTTTTCTTCGAGGCAAATGGCCGCCGCGCCTACCGGACCGGCGACATCGGCCGGCTTCGCGACGGTGTCCTCTATTACGAAGGCCGCCGCGACGACCAGGTCAAGATCCGCGGCTTCCGCGTAGAGCTCGGCGAAATCGACGCCGCACTGCGCGAGCATCCCCGCGTCCGCGAGGCCGTCACCCTCCTGCGCGGCGACCCCGGCGAACTGGCCGCCTACATCGTCCCCTCCGGTGCTGTCCACGCCCGCGAGGTCCGCGCCTTTCTCGCCGAGCGCCTCCCGGCCTACATGGTTCCCGCCAGAGTTACGACCCTCGACGCCCTCCCCTTGACGCCGAACGGCAAGCTCGACCGCAAGCGCCTCCCCGCGCCCCGTGCCGATCGCCCCGCCACGCAATTGAGCGTCGCCCCCGCCTCAGACCCCGTCCAGATGCGCCTCGTGGAAATGTGGGAGCGCGTTCTCGGCGTCTCTCCCGTCGGCATCCGCGACGATTTCTTCGAGCTCGGCGGCCACTCCCTGCGCGCCGCCGAGTTCATGGCCCAGGTCGAGGACAACTTCGGCCGCAAGGTCCCCCTCGCCGAGTTGTTCAAGGCGCCCACCATCGAGCAATTTGCCCGTGTCCTTGCCCGCGTCCGGCCCGACGCCGACTGGCCCATGATCGAGGAAATCCGCGGCTCTGGCAGCCGGCCCCCGTTCTTTTGCGTGCCCGGTTTCCTCGACCTCGCTCGCCATCTCGGCCCCGACCAGCCCTGCTACGGTGTCCATCTCATGGCGCTCGAGTCCATGCCCGAGACGGAGACCGCCGTCCGCGACCTCGCCGGCAAATGCGTCCGCGAGATCATCGCCATCCAGCCCGCCGGCCCCTATTACATTGGCGGCCATTCTTTCGGCGGCCTCGTCGCGTACGAGATCGCCCAGCAATTGCGCAAGGCCGGCCTCCCTGTCGCAAAGCTCATCCTCATCGACCCCGATCCTCCCCGCCCGCTCGAGACCGGTTCCTTCGGTTTCAACTTCAGCCGTTATCTCTTCCAGCTCCGCAGGCTCATCCGCATCCCCGCCGCCGAACGCCTCGCATACCTCAAGCTTCGCCTCCGCATGGGCGCGCAGCGCGCCGCCGCCTCGCTGCGAAAAGCGGGCGGCGAACCCAGCCTCCCAGCTTCCGCCGAGCGCTACGACGAAGCCGCCCGCTTCTATTACGCGAGCGATTACGACTCTCCCATCGCCATGTTCCTCGCCGGCGACACCCATCTCCGGTCCCGCCCCGCGCACGATC
>Ga0326727_10022817_pt1 | contig 12029 bp, 8 predicted proteins | sample MB2enrmetagenome_FD_207643 | JGI IMG/M metagenome (GOLD analysis project Ga0326727, IMG submission 207643) | Lab enriched peat soil microbial communities from McLean, Ithaca, NY, United States - MB29MY | ecosystem: Environmental > Terrestrial > Soil > Wetlands > Peat | place: USA: New York... | reverse complement strand
TCCATATTGGCCATTTTTCGTTGCAAATCGATGACCTTCACACAGTCAACCGCAGCCATGCAACGGGTAAGCTATCCAAAAGAATGGCTCCTCAGGTAGGACTCGAACCTACAACCCTCCGGTTACCAGCCGCTCTCTTTATATATACCATCCTGTGTTTCCAGTGATATAGGCGGAGCGCTACCCGCATTTTGGAGCCGTTTCGGCGCTCGCTGCGGTGAAGTTTGTGACGTGGCACTAGCGCTCAAACTCCTTTGCACGGGTCATTGAGTGCTATGGGATTTTTCACCAACTACGATGACATCAATTAAGACGATCGCCCAGTTGGCGGCTGGGATTGCTTCCGGTTTGCCGACAACCCGTTCGGAGCAACCCCGGGATCGTGAGTCAAACGGCAATTTGTCGATCTTTCAGTTGCTTGGTCTGTATAATCGTGCTGAGGTTGTCGTGGGGAAAGCGGGAACAAGAGACGTTTCAGCTCGTTTGGCGCCCCGGTGGCATTGGGGGTTCGTCAGCGTGGTCATGTTCTCTCTCGTCGTTACGCTGGCGACGCGAACTTTCCACGACACAACTTTCCAGTCCACAACGGTACACTCCGACTCGCCGCAGGCTATGCGGCAGCACATGGATAGCGATGCGGTTGGTTGGGCTTTCCCACTGCTCAAGATTGTGATGGAGCAGACTCCCACGTTCTATGCCCGCATGGCGCCGACCGGCCCGCCTCTGCCAACTTTCCATATCGAAGAGAATCTGTACAACCGACCACCTCCCACCTGCTGATCTTCTTCCTACGCCTATAAAGAGCTAGATATTCCAACTGAACTTCGACTCAGTCATGGATTGAGACTAAGGAGCTCTGCCACGCGTTTGGCTCTGCTTTTCGCATTTCGTGTTTATCCGACGGGGCCGTGCAGATTTTAGAGTGAAAAAATGACGCTGCAACGCAGACACATAGTAATTGGCGTGACGGTAGCACTTGCCACAGTGGTTGCGGTTACGCTGCTCGTACATTCGCGCGGTGACACGAAAACCAACAAGGCCGATGACCCAGTGCAAAGGGTCGCACCGGTCGTATTCGTCACCCGTGGTCCGCTTGAAAACACCATTACTCTTACCGGTGAATTCCGCCCATTCCAAGAAGTCGATGTTCACGCCAAGGTCGCCGGATACATCCAAAAGATCTTTGTGGACGTGGGGGACAAGGTCAGGGCGGGGCAGGTGCTGGCCATTCTGGAGGTTCCCGAACTGAATGCTCAGGTCGAAGGCGCCCGAGCGGACATCCGGCGCAGTGAAGACGCGATTCGCCGCGCGCAGAGTGAAATCGAACGAGCGGAGTCCACGCACCGGGCTTACCACGCAGCTTACACGCGGCTCAAGCAGGCTTCGGAGGAGCGGCCGGGTTTGGTCGCCGAGCAGGAACTGGACGATTCGCTGGCAAAGGATCAAGAGACCGACGCCCAGATCCGCAGCACTCGCGCCGCTCTGGCGGAGTCGCAGAACCAGCTCGGGATGGCGCGAGCCACGCTGGATCGTCTGTCGGCTTTAGAGGCTTATTCGCACATCACCGCTCCCTTTGCGGGCGTGATCACCAAGCGGTACGTCGACACCGGTGCCCTGATCTCGGCCGGAACTTCATCGGAGACCCAATCACAGCCGGTGGTACAACTCGCAGAGTGGTCCCTGTTCAGGTTGGAGATTCCGGTTCCCGAATCCGCCGTGCCGATGGTTCACGTGGGCACTGTAGTGCAGGTTCATGTTCTCAATTTGAATCGAGATTTCCAGGGACGTGTGGTGCGTTTCGCCGACGCAGTCAATGAGGAGACGCGGACGATGCACACCGAAATTGACGTGGAGAATCCGCAAGACACTCTGACCGCGGGTATGTACGCCGAGGTAAAGCTTGCGCTGCAGGGAAAAAAGGACGCGCTCACGCTTCCAGTTCAGGCCGTGGTTCAGGAAGGTAATCAGCATTACGTGCTGCTTCTCGACGATGAGAATCGCGTGCAGAAGCGCGATGTGGAATTGGGGGCGCAAACCTCTAACACGGTGGAGATCGTTCACGGTCTCTCAGAAAAGGATCGAGTGATCGGCGCCGGTCAGTCCGATTACACGATCGGCGAAGTGGTGCAGCCCAAGTTGGAGCAAGGATCCAGCGCGAGCGAGGGCCGGACAGGAGAGCGAAAGTAATGCCGAGATTCGCTCTGAAGTATCCGTTCTTTGTGATCATGCTTTGCCTGGTGATCGCTGTGGTCGGTGTGACGACGGTGGTTCGCATGCCGGTGGATCTGTTCCCGCAGATCAACATTCCGGTGGTTGTGGTTGCTACCTTTTACGCGGGGATGCCACCGGAGCAAGTCGAGGCTGACATCACTGATACGTTCGAGCGTTTCTTTACGCTCGGCAGCAACATTGACCACATCGAGTCCCGCTCTCTGACGGGCGTTAGCCTGATCAAGATCTACTTCAAGCCGGGCAGCGATGCCAACGGCGCCTTAAGCAATATTGCGAACCTCGCCATGGCGGACCTGCGCCGTCTGCCTCCAGGCACTTTACCGCCGGTGGTGCTCAAGTTCGATGCCTCAAGCCTTCCCGTTTGTCTGGTAACGCTGAAAGGGGAGGGGCTCGATGAGACTCGGCTCAAGGACCTGGCGCAATTCCAGGTTCGTAATCAGATCGCCAACGTATCCGGCGCTTCCGTGCCTCAACCGTTTGGCGGACGCTATCGCCAGATTATGGTTTACGTAGATCCGCTCAAACTAGAGGCGCACCAGCTTAGCCTGATGGACGTGGTTCACGCGGTCAATGATTCCAACCTGATTCTTCCCGCCGGGGACGTTCGCATCGGCCCCAGAGACTACAACATTTATGCCAACGCGCAGTTGCCGGACGTGGAGGAAATCAACCGCATACCGCTGAAGACCGTGGGCAACGCGTCGGTGATGGTTGCCGATGTGGGTGAGGCCAAGGACTCCGGAGCGATCCAAACCAATATAGTCCGTATCGACGGGCAGCAATCCGTCTACATCCCGGTGCTAAAGCAAGGCGGCGACAGCAATACCATCACGATTGTGGGAGGAATCAAAGCCGCGATCAAGGATCTGCTGGACATTCCAAAGTCGCTGAAGACGGCGGTGGTCTTTGATCAGTCCATCTTTGTAAAAAGCGCCATCAAGAACGTGATGAAGGAAGGCGGGATCGGACTGCTCCTAACCGGAATCATGATTCTGGTTTTTCTGGGCAGCCCACGCGCCACGTTCGCCGTGCTCCTGTCCATTCCGCTTTCCGCTCTGGTGTGTTTCCTGCTCATGAATGCCATGGGCGGGTCGATCAACGTCATGCTGCTGAGCGGCCTGGCGCTCGCATTTTCCCGTTTGATTGACGATTCGGTCGTGGTGCTGGAAAACATCTTCCGCTACATGGAAATCGGCGAACCCCCGAGAATCGCCGCGGAAAAGGGAGGGATGGAAGTCTCCCTGGCAGTTCTGGCAGCCACGTCTACTACTTCAATCGTATTTTTCCCCGTAACGTTGTTCTACGGCGTCAGCCGCTGCCTTTTCATCGATCTCGCTCTGGGGGTCGTCCTTTCCATTTTTGCCTCATACATTTTTGCCATGACGGTGGTGCCGCTCTATTGCGCAACCTTCATCCACCTAGAGGACGTGGAAGGGGAGGTTGAACACGCGTCAGAGAACAAGGCCGTTCCGCGATCCCTCTACATTAGGTTCCTTGGCCGGTTCAATGAACTCTTCGAGAAGCTCCTGGCACTCTACGAACGCTGGGTAACTCGCGCTCTGGTGCGGCCGGGGAGAACCGTGGCGTGGATTGCTGCGGGCATCGTCTTGGTCCTGGCGGGAATTTTTCCATTCGTGGGCACAGCGTATTTTCCCCGTACCGATCCGGGGCAGTTCGTCATCAACGTCAAGGCGCCCAGCGGTTCGCGGCTTGAGGTCACCAATCAATACATCGCGCGCGTCGAGAACGATATCCACCAGGTGATCGGCCCGCAGGACCTGGGGATGATCGTCTCCAATATCGGGATCACTCCTGACCTTTCCGCCATGTACACCAGCAACTCGTCCATGGATACGGCATTTGTGCAGGTGAGTTTGAAAGAAGGCCGCAAGTTCGGCAGCTATGAATACATGCGGCGCGTTCGCCGTAAACTGTCCGACGACTTGCCAGAACTCGATACCTATTTTCAGGCGGGTGGACTGGTCGACGCGGTGATCAACCTGGGATTACCCGCGCCCATCGATGTTCAAGTCCGAGGCAACGATCTTGACGGAGCTTATAAAGTGGCAACGAACATCGCCAAGCAGATTCGTAGCCGCAAGGGCGTGAGCAGCGTCCTCATTCCCCAGAATCTTCTTTATCCCGGTCTGCAGCTCAATATCGATCGCGAACGAGCCAGCCTGATTGGGCTCACACCGAAACAGGTGGTGGATAACGTGATTACTGCCCTGACTTCCAACGGCATGATCGAGCCCAGCTACTGGATCGATCCCAAGACAGGCAACAACTACATGCTCACGGTGCAGTACTTCGATAAGCAGATCCAGAACATGAGTATGGAGGATTTCAAGCAGATTCCGTTGCGCGCTCCCGGCATCAAGAATTACACGCCGCTGCAATCCGTGGCCGATATAACGCCGATGAATACTCCGACCGAAGTCGACCATTATCAGCTGCAGCGCGTCATCGACATCTATGTGATGCCCTCGGGCGAGGCCTTGGGTGGAATCAATCACGAAGTCAATGACATCGTCCGACGCATGTCGTTGCCGGAAAACATTCGGGTCAATGTGCTCGGGTCCGTCGTCGGCATGAACGAATCGTTCAAACGCTTTTCCATCGGTCTTGTGCTGTCCATTGTGCTCGTCTACCTGATTCTGATGGCGCAGTTCGCGTCTTTCCTCGACCCATTGATCATCCTGGTCGCAATCCCCCCAGGATTGGCGGGAGTCGTGTTGATTCTTTTTCTCACGCACAGCACCTTCAACATCATGTCGCTGATGGGCGTGATCATGATGACGGGAATCGTCGTTTCCAACAGCATCTTGATCGTCGAGTTCGCGCGCCAGTTGCGAAAGGAGGATTTCACATTGCAGGTGGCCCTGGTGCAAGCGTGCAAGATCAGGCTACGCCCGATTCTCATGACTTCGCTTGCCACATTGCTGGGCATGCTTCCGATGGCCTTAGGTGTGGAGACGGGCAGCGAACAATATGCTCCTCTGGCCCGCGCCGTGATCGGCGGCCTTGCGGTTTCAGTGGTCGTCACCGTTTTCCTCGTGCCTGCGGTCTATCTGATGGTTCACGGGAAAGATGCAGATAAGAAAAATGAGAATGAGGAGGAACAGCCGGCATGACGTGGAGACTGGCGCTTTTACTAGGCGTTCTCGCGCTCTCAATCCCCGCAACTCAATGTCTGGGGCAGTCGGTATCGGTCTTGCAGAACCCGTCGTCCTCAAACACTGTACGCCTCACCGTGAAGGACGCCGAGGCGCTCGCACTGAAAAACAATCCAGCGATTTCTGTCGCGCGTCTCAATGCACTGGCGTCGCAGCAGGTGACGCGGGAAGTGAGCTCAAATCTCTGGCCACAAACCTACGCCGACCTGACCGGCGTCGATGCCCGAAACAACAGCCGCATCACGGCTGGGGGATTGAACAATCCAACCGTCTACACCCGAGCCGCCGGTGGCGCTACGGTTACCCAACTCATCACGGACTTTGGACACACTACGAACCTGATTGCGGGTGCTAGCCTTCAGGCAAGAGCCGACCAACAGAGCGCAGCCGCTACCAAAGAAGACGTTTTGTTGGCCGTGGACCAGGCTTTTTACAACGCCCTGCAGACACACGCTGTGCTGCGCGTGGCGGAGCAGACCGTAGCCTCGCGGCAGTTGTTATCCGACCAGGTCTCGGCTCTCACGAAGAGCAAATTGAAATCGGACTTGGACCTGAGCTTTGCGAATGTAAATCTAGCGCAAGCGAAGCTTCTCTACTTGGACGCGCTCAACAACGACAAGGCTTCGGCAGCAGCGCTTTCGGCAATTCTCGGATACTCCACTCTCGAAGCGTTCGATTTGGTGAACGACACCGAACCGCTGGCCCCGCCCCCAGCCGATGTGGACCCGTTGCTCGCTGAGGCTTTTGCCAAGCGTCCCGAGATTCTTGCGTTGGAATTTCAGTCGGAGTCCGCAGACAAGCTGCACCAAGCAGCGCATGACCAGTTGTATCCGACGATCAGCGCCCTCGCGGCGTTCGGAGATTCTCCGGTCCGTGACGATCGCATCTATGGGCCTTACGCTGCCGCAGGAGTGAACGTAGAGATTCCCGTCTTCAATGGATTCCTCTACTCCGCGAAGTCGCGTGAAGCAGACTTACGCGCCCAGGCCACTCGGCAACGCCTGATCGATCTTCGCAATCGGATCTCGCGAGATGTACGCACAAGCTGGCTGGCCGCCAGCACGGCATTCGACCGCGTCAATGTGAGTGAACAATTATTGGCCCAGGCGAACCTGGCGCTCGATCTTGCCCAGACACGATACAAGCTCGGCCTCAGTTCGATTGTAGAACTCAGCCAGGCACAGCTACAGCAGACCCAGGCCGAGATCGGAAATGCGCAAGCCGGATATGAATACCGGCTGTCTTTGGCTGTCTTGCGCTACCAGACTTCAGGTCTGTAAGTCGGGTTGCAAGGTGTTGCATTGCGTGCGGATGCGACGATTCTTTCCTGACGGCGGATATGGCGCGCCGCAGTAATCAGCGTTTTGCGGTGAGCTTCGGCATCGATGGCAAATAGTTGGTCAATGCGCGCCACAATCGGAGTTGCAACCCGGTCAAGATCGGTCGTCAGCTATACTCCTACACCGGAGTGTGGAGGGAACTGCAAAGGGCTGCCGAGGTGCGGCAATAGGCAAGCTCGGCACACACTCGTTCCTGCACACGTACCGCTCATGGCTCGATGCCGTGGGAACTCCAATTGCCGTGCAACAGAAGCTAATGCGGCATTCGGACATTCGCACGACCATGAACATCTACGGCGACGTGGTGACGGATGAGATGGCACAGGCGCACGGCAAGATCGTGAGCTTGGCACTCACGTAGTCTTAACGGATCGCGGAGCGGATCACGAGGGCTGTAAGCCACTGAAAAAATGGCTCCTCAGGTAGGACTCGAATCCCCGGCCAAATGTAGTTTCAACATCTTAGATCGCGGCAGATGGCATCTATCGCGGCCAGCTACATTCAATTCTGCGTTAACGGCACGGAAATGGCACGGGAAGTTTCGGGCCGTATGCCCCTTTGCAAAAACGTTGGTGCGCCGCGATCCTCGACTGTCCAATCAGCCTACCCCGCCGCCCGGGCCGTGACAGGGGATGTTTCAGAGGTAACTGTTTGACAATTTACTGCGTCGATGGCCGGTTTTAGCGGCGAAAGTAGGCCTTGGGAAAAGTCTTAGCGCACCCTGATTTCAGCCAGATTTGACTGCCGCTCTAACACGGCACAAGCCAGGGACCCTCGTTCCCAATTGCTTTCCTTCACCCAAGAGGATGGTGAAATCCTGGAATGCCATCTGTCCAAAATGTCTTGGTGAGCAATCGTCGCGTGTAGCCTTTTCGCCTGCAAAACCAGACTTTGTGAAATCCCGGGGATGAAGGTTACTGGGCAAGAATACAGTTTGCCAGCTTGAGATGGTTGGACCCAACAGAGGTGAGATATCTGGCCCTTTACTGATACCAGCCGAACGGGACCATACTGTGGCGACTTATCCTTATGGGCTCCAAACGGCGCGCAGTGGGCTCAGCCAACGACGAGAAATGGAATAGATCGATCTTCAGGTCCTTCCCGGTCCCGTTCAGATCGGTAGCGAAGAATAGTTCTCTTGCCCGCCTTCCAAACATCCCGGCAACAGTTCGGACCGCCAATAGCCACTGTTTAGACGAAGCGCCAAGAATCGTTCCGATCGTGTGCAACAACGATTGCGGAGGCCGATGCCATCTGAAAGCGCATATCGAAGGTGAGCGGATCCTGCGGATAACCACGGACGATCATTCCGATACGGTTCAGAGTCCACAGCTGCGTGCTTGCCTCAAAGGCTGGTCGATAACGAACCGGCTTTTCGATCCGAACCGGCTTGCGTACCCAATGAAACGGATCGGGTGCCGGGGGGAAGGCAGGTTCACGCGTATCTCCTGGGATGAAGCTGTCGGGACAATCGCGGAAAACCTGAGCAGAGTTATAACGAAGTATGGCGCCGGTTCCGTCTTCATTCATCATGGGAGTGGAGACTTGGGCGCGATCAGCGGCGTGGCTGCGGCGCAGCGCCTTATGAACCTCATGGGTGGCTATCTCGGCTATTACAACAGCTATACCTCCGCTTGCCTGAGCTACACCGCGCCGTTCATTACTGGCCAGCGAGACACTAACTCGTATTCGACTTTACAGAGGTCGAAATTGATTCTGCTCAACGGATTCAATCCGGCAGAGACCATTTTCGAAACCAACTCGAATTACTACCTGGGCCGGGCGAAAGATGTGGGTGCTAAGGTGGTTCTAATCGATCCGCGATTGACGGAAACAGGTGCGACTTTCGCAGATGAATGGCTGCCCATCAGGCCAACCACCGATACGGCGCTGTTTCTGGCCATGGCGCATGTGATGATCTCGGAAAAGCTCCACGATCAGGGATTCCTCGACAAATACTGTGTAGGCTTCGACGAAGATCACATGCCCGGAGGCATCCCTGCAGGGCAGTCTTTCGAGACCTATTTAAGGGGAGTGCCGGATGGAATTCCAAAGACTGCGGAATGGGCAGCGCGGATCACGGGCGTAGAGGCCGCGACGATCAGAAGGATTGCGATTGAATATGCAACTGTTAAACCGGCGCAGTTGATCCAGGGGCTCGGCCCGCAGCGCCACGCTCACGGGGAAGAGTCCGTGCGGGCCGGAATCGCATTGGCCTGCATGACAGGAAATCTCGGGAGTCTGGGTGGGGGATGGGGCGGTGGTGAAGGCGCTCGCAATCAGGGCTTTCCGATTAAGAGCTTTCCCACCGGAGCCAATCGGGTGAAAACGAAGATCCCGGTATTTCTGTGGACCGACGCGGTAGTCCGCGGGACAGAAATGACGGCGGACGAGGGGATCAAGGACGGACCGCTGACGAGCAACATCCGATTCATCTTCAACATCGCCGGCAACACACTTGTGAATCAGCACGCGGACGTCAATCGGACAGTGAGCATTCTGAAGGATGAACGACTGGTGGAGTTCATCGTCGTGTCGGATCAATTTCTGACGCCCAGCGCGAAGTTCGCCGACGTGCTGTTGCCGTCCGATCACTCGCTGGAGAGGAACGACATCGGATTTCCGTGGACGGGGGAGAAATACATCATTTTCGGCAACCAGGTTTTTGATCCGCCGCATGAATGCAAGAACGAATACTGGTGGCTGAGCCGGTTGGCAGAAAAACTGGGAATCGGCGAAGAGTTTACTGAAGGCAAGAGCCGTGAAGACTGGCTGAGACAAATCATCGCGGAGGCGCGCGAAAGTGATCCCCAATTCCCCACCTACGAGGAGTTGAGCCGAACCGGCTTGTATCGCAGGCAGTCCGAACCCCACATCGCTTTCGAAAAAGAGGTGCGTGACCCGGCCAGCCATCCATTTCCGACTCCCTCGGGAAAGATCGAGATCTTCTCGAAAGCTCTCTACGAGATGAATCAGCCGGAAATCGGGGGAGTTCCAAAATACTTCGCCGCGTGGGAAGGCCCGGAGGATGAACTACGCACGAAATATCCTTTGCAGTGCATCGGGCCGCACGGAAAGAGGCGTACGAACTCTACGCATGACGAGAATAAGCGACTCGAGGAAGCGGAACCCGCAATGATGTGGATAAGCCCGCAGGATGCGGCCCGACGAAAGATCATGGAGGGAGACAGGGTGAGGGTCTTCAACGATCGGGGAGCGCTGATGACCCGGGCCCACGTGACGAAACGGATTCGTCCCGGGGTCGTATCCATTCCTCAGGGAGGGTGGTATACGCCGGACAAGAAGGGTGTATGCCAGAGAGGATGCGTCAACGTACTTACGAGCGGAAGGTCCACGCCGTTGGCGCACGGCAACGCGCAGCATACGATCCTGGTAGAAATCCGAAGAGCCTAAGGAGAACAAGTGCCGAGCGAACAAATCGCATTCTTCGTCGACACCACCAAGTGCATCAATTGCAAGACCTGCGAAATCGCTTGCACGGAGTCGAATGGGGCCGACGGATCGCTCAGGATGCGGAGAGTGCGCAGCTTTGAAGGAGGCGATTTCCCGCGGGTATTCGCTTACAACATTTCGATGGCCTGCAATCATTGCGAGTCACCGATTTGCGTCGAGCACTGCCCGGCGCGCGCCTACACGAAGAGGGCGAGCGACGGAATCGTCGTGCACGACCCGGATCGCTGCATTGGATGCCGGTACTGCACCTGGCTGTGCCCTTACGGCGCCCCGCAATATGACACCACGAAAGGTAAGGTTGGGAAATGTAACCTGTGTCTGCATTTGATGGAGCGAGGTGAAAAGCCGGTGTGCGTGGCGGCGTGTCCAATGCGTGCGATTGAGATCGGTCCCTTGTCGGAGATTGAGGGACGGTGCGGCGCCACGATCAGCATTCGGAACTTGCCCTCCTCGGAGCTGACGAGGCCCGCGTGCAGGTATAAGGTCCGAAGTGAGGCACTCAATGTTTGAACGAGGCAAGTCCCGGGAGTGGCCGCTGGTGGTCTTTACGATGACGCTTCAACTGGCCTGCGCCTTTGCTCTCGTGGCGGCATTGTCCGACTTTAAGGCGGCCGTCGTCGAAGCTGAGTTTGTGCGCCCGCTGGGTATCGCGATCTTCCCCTTGCTCATGGGGGGCATCTTGGCGTCTTGTCTGCATCTGGGGCAGCCTTTCTCGGCCTGGAAATCGCTCCTAAACCTGTCGCACTCCAGGCTTAGCCTGGAAATCCTGCTGACTTTACTGTTCGCTGTTTGCGCACTCGTGAACAGCGTGTCCTGGATGACCGGCAGAACCGAGTTTCGTGTCCTGCTCGACATGGGAACGTTCTTATTTGGTCTCGCAGCGGTTGTCTCGAGCGCTGCGGTCTACATGGTTGACACGCAACCGATGTGGAACTCGGGGTGGCTTCCCACCTCATTTCTCGGCACGATGCTGCTGCTGGCAGGAGCCGCTGGCGCAGTCTGCGCGAGCTCGGCCAACGCTCATGCGCTGCTGCCTTGGTTTTTGGATCTAGCGATCGCGGGCGGCCTGCTGTCATGCTTGTCAGCTCTCTGGATGAGAAATCTGTTCTTGCGGCTGTCGAATGCCAAGACTGTCTTTGTTAATTTGCCGGAGTGGCCGGACCGACGAAACCTTGGGCCATGGCTGTCCTTCGGACTGTGGGTTCTTCTGGCCGGTGTCCTGCCCGTGGCTGTCGCGATCCTACTGATGTTGTTCGGAAACAGTCCGGCGCAAACTTCCGCCTTCCAGTTCGCTCCCAGTGCGATCGTTCTGATTCTTGCCGGGGGAGCGCTGGGGCGAAGGCTTATGTATTGGATGGGAACGGCGCTTTCTCGTTTTTAGATGGGGAGCATTCGGGTAAATGCAAGACAACATCTTCGACCGGAACGTTCCAGAGCGGGAGATGAGTTATGAATAGAGAAATGTCTTTCAGGTCGGTTTGTACTTTTATGTTGGCCGCCACAGTTCTGTTCTTCCTAGTGGCCGCCGTGAGTGACGCAGCTGTCGGGGGCGTCAAGGATACCACGCCAAAGCCGGAGGCCGCTGCACCGGCAAAACAGCCTCTTCCGCTCGCACCGGAGCGCAAGATCGAGTTCTCCACAGATGAGGGAACGTGGTTGTCACTGGACGTGTCTCCCGACGGCAAGACCATCATCTTTGAACTGCTGGGACATCTTTATGTGGTTCCCTTCGCAGGCGGGGAGACGAAGGCGATCACCTCCGGCATGAGCTTCAACAGCCAGCCGCGCTTTTCGCCGGACGGCAAAC
>Ga0326727_10022816_pt1 | contig 12030 bp, 13 predicted proteins | sample MB2enrmetagenome_FD_207643 | JGI IMG/M metagenome (GOLD analysis project Ga0326727, IMG submission 207643) | Lab enriched peat soil microbial communities from McLean, Ithaca, NY, United States - MB29MY | ecosystem: Environmental > Terrestrial > Soil > Wetlands > Peat | place: USA: New York... | reverse complement strand
GCGGGGGTCGGGAACATCCCGAAAGATCGTAATCAGCCAACTCATCGGTTCCTCGCGATTCGGAACCGAATACAGAATCCATCTCCCAGCCGCTGGCTACCTCATTTTCTCAAATGCGATTCCCCTGCCCGCCTGCGGGCGCGCGCATAGGGCGTCGATGACCCGCGGCGCCTTCTCGCCCATCGCCGCGATCAGCGCGGCGGCCTCCTTGGCCGCGGAATCGGGCTGGCGGAGGATCGTCAGATCGACATTCGTCGGCAACTCGCGTTTGGCCTCGACATCCTTGCGTGCTTGCGCGGCCAGGCCGAGCAGCTCGATGCCGGCAAATCCGGCGCGTTTCTCCCGGATTTGAAGTCCCGTCGTTCCGGCTTCGCCGTCGATGAAGATTTTGGCGGTCATGCCAGTCTCTGCGCGGTGGTCGAACCGAAGGGCGCGCGGGCCGAAGCGTCGCACCAGGATGTGGGTTCAACGTCGGCGGTATCGGCGAGTGACCATAGCAAGAAATTGCAACAACCCGGCGGCCACGTCAAGCCGAGAGCGATGCGCCGACATCACGCCGCCTCATCCCCGGATCGCCACGCCGCGACCATAGAACAGCAGCATCGCGACGATGACCAGCCCATAGGCGATCTGCCGACCAGCCTCGGGAATCTGCATCACCGACAGGATCGATTGCAGCAGCGTGACCAGGATCACGCCCGCCACGGTCCCGAGATAGTTTCCGCGTCCCCCCAGGATGCTGGCGCCGCCGAGTACGACGGCCGCGATCGAGGGCAGCAGATACGGGTCGCCCATCGCCTGCGCGGCCTTCGACGCGTAGCCCGCGAGCAACACCCCCGCGAACGCCGACAGCGCGCCCGAAATCGCGAAGGCGATCAGCGTCACCCGCTGCGGATCGACGCCGGAGAGATAGGCCGCGCGCTCGCGGTTGCCGATCGCGTAGACCGCGCGGCCGAAGGTCGTGCGCGTGAGCAGCAGCGTCGCGCCGCCGCCGATCGCGGCCCAGACGATCAACGCATTGGGCAGGCCGAACACGACGTCTCCGGTGGCGATGAGACGCATCGCGGGCGAGGCCGAATCCTGCGGCGAAAACCCGCCGGTATGGACCACCATCAGCCCTTGAGCGACCGCGTTGACGGCCAGCGTGACGATCATCGAGGGTATGCGCAGGTAAGCAACGCCGATGCCGTTCACCAGCCCGAGCGCGACGCCGCAGCCGACGCCGAAGGGGATCGCGATCCAAGGTCCCGCCGGTCCCCAGGCCGTCGCGGAGGCCGACATCATGCCCCCGACCGCGATCGCCCAAGGCGCCGAAAGGTCGATCTGGCCGAGCAGGATGATGATCATCATGCCGGTCGCGATGATGCCGAGGAACGAAGCGACTTTCAGTTGTTGCAGGAGATATTCGGGCGAGAGAAAGCTCTGGGAATAGAGGCTGCCCGCGAACAGCAGCGCCAGGATGCAGGCGAACGCCGCCAGCGTCGCCGGATCGGCCCGGCCGCGCCAACGCGCCCACGGGCCTTCTCTCACGGGAGTTTCGCTCTCCGCCATCGGCGTTTATCCGAACAGGTCGAGGCGGTTGCGCACGCCGATCAGGCGGGTCGCGCCGATCGACACCGACGCGAGCAACACCACGCCCTGGAACAACGGCTGCCACAGCGGTTCGATGTCGAAGACGAACAGCAGGTCGCCGATCGTGCGGAACGCGAGGGCGCCGAATATCGCGCCGATCGCGCTGCCCGAGCCGCCGAACAGCGACACGCCGCCGAGCACCACCGCTGCGATCGAATAGAGCGTGTAGGTTCCGCCGCTAGCCGACGAGGCCTCGCCCGAATAGGTCAGGAACGTCAGGAACACGCCGCCGATCCCGGCCAGCAGCCCCGCCAGCGTATAGACTAGGAATTTCGCGGCGCGGATCGGCGCGCCCGACATATACGCCGACAATTCCGAGGAACCGACCGCATAGGCCGTGCGGCCGATCGCCGATCGGCTGAAGGGGACCCAGACGACGAGCGCCACAGCGGCGAGGCTCACGAGGCTCGCCGGAATCCCGCCCGCCAGCTTGCTGGTGAAGAAGTCTGCGAAGTCGGAATTGAAATCGTCCGCAGCGCCGGGATCGGGACGCATCCACAGCGCCAAGCCGAAATAGATTGCGCCGGTCGCGATCGTGGCGACGATCGGCTGCAACCGCCCGAAGATCACCAGTAGGCCGTTGACCGCGCCGCAGGCCGCGCCCGCAGCCAGCACCAGAAGGAGGCCGACGCCGGTATGCCACGCATCGCCGGCAAGAAGATACGAGCCCAGGCAGTTGCACAGGACAAAAGTCATGCCGACGGAGAGATCAATGCCGGCCGTGATCACGACCATCGTCTGCGCCATCGCCACCAGAGCGAGCAGCACGCCCTTGTTGGCTGCGGTCTGCACGACATTGGCGGTGAATCCGGCTGGGTGATTGCCGACGTAGATCCAGAACATCGCCACGAAAATCGCGAACGCCGCCAGCGTGGAACGATTCTCGGCAAGCCAGAAGCGCCATTCCCTCACGACGCGCGCCCCGGCGTTCGCTCGGCCCGCGCCGCGCCGACGTCGAGATTGAGCGCGCTCGCGATCAGCGCCTTCTCGGTGATCTCTTCGCCGACCAAGGTGCGCTTGACCCGCCCGTCGTAAAGCACGAGCACCCGGTCGCAGCAACCGATCAGCTCGGCATAGTCCGTCGAATAGAACACGATCGCGGCGCCCGCGTCGGCCAGTCGACGCAACAGGACGTATATCTCTTGTTTGGTGCCGACGTCGATCCCGCGCGTCGGGTCGTTGAGTAGGACGATGCGCGGCGCCGTCATCAGCCATTTGCCGATCACGACCTTCTGCTGGTTGCCGCCCGACAGCGAGGCCGCCGGCGATCCGACCCTGGCGACGCGGATCGACAGCGCGACGATCATCTCGTCGATAGCGCGCCCTTCGGCGGAGCGATCGATGAAGCCGAGGTTCGCATAGGTTCGGAGCGCCGCGAACGAGAGGTTCTGCCCGACGCTCATCGGCAACATCAGCCCCTCGGTCTTCCGATCCTCGGGGATCAACGCCATCCCCAACCGCTTATGCTTCGCCTGCCTCGGGCTGCCGACCCTGACAGTCGCCCCCTCGACGCGAATCTCCCCGGTCAAGCCGCGCAGGGCGCCGAACAGCGCCAGCAGCAGTTCGCGCTGGCCCTGGCCGTCGAGCCCGCCCAATCCGACGATCTCGCCCGCCGCGGCGCTCAAGGAAATGTCCTTGAGACGATTGGTCCACGAGAGGCCGCGCAACTCGAGCCTGGGCGGTCCATCGCCGAGCCGCGGCGCCGGCTTCGGCGGGAACACGTGGCGATATTCGCGGCCGATCATCAGTTCGACGACCTCGTCGTCGCTCTTGGTTCCCGAAGGGTAGGTCGCCACGTTGCGTCCGTTGCGGAAGATCGTGCAATCGTCTGATATCTCGGCGATCTCGTGCATGCGATGCGAGATATAGGCGAGCGCGAGGCCTTCGTCGCGCAGGCGCCGCAGCAGCGCCAGCACGCGTTCGACGTCGGCCGCGGTTAACGCGGACGTCGCCTCGTCGAGGATGAGAATGCGCGGATCGCGGGCGAGCGCTTTGGCGATCTCGACCATCTGGCGCCGCGAAAGCGGCAGATCCTTGACGGGCGTGCGCGGATGGATGTCCACGGCGCCGGCCCTCGCCAGCGCGGCCTCCGCCCTTTCGCGCTGGCGTCGCCGGTCGATCAGGCCGAAGCGCTTCGGCGACCGGTTGATCATAATGTTGTCGGCGACACTGAGTTCGGGAACCAGCGACAATTCCTGGAAGATGCAGGCGATGCCGGCCGCCTGGGCCGCCGCCGGCGTCGAGAACACGACGTCCCTGCCCGCCATCGTCACGCGGCCGCCGTCGGGGGCGACGACGCCCGCCATCACTTTCATGAGCGTCGACTTGCCGGCGCCGTTCTCGCCGAGGATCGCGTGCACCCGCCCCGCCGCGATCGAGAGATCCGCCGAGTCGAGCGCGCGCACGCCGCCATAGGACTTCGAAACGCCCTCGATGCGGAGCAGCGGCGCCGGAATCTCCATCGCGATCCCCTATACGGATCGGCGCCGCGGAAGGAAACCGCGGCGCCGAATTCGCGCTGGATTACTGATTGCTCTCGGACTGGTTCATGATTTCCCGAGCGTCGAAATTGATGTCGCAGGTCGGGAAGGAATTGCCGACGAAGAAATTGTCGGACTGGTCGGAATAGTAGTTCGCGCCGTCCTTGAAGTCGGGATCTTCGACGATCGCCAACGGCAGCTTGATCGACTGCGGGACGACCTCGCCCTCGAGCGCGGCGATCGCCGTCTTGATGGCGACCGCGACCTGCGCCGGCCCGGTTCCCGCCGAGGAGCACTTCAGTCCTTCCGCGGAATATTTGCCGCAGAACTTGCGGAAGCCGTTCTCGGTCTCGCCGCCGAACGGCTCGAACGGGTGCTTGGCGTCGATGATCGCCTGCACCACGCCGGTGTCGCCGCCCTGCGCGGTGAAGCCGTCGAAATGCTTCTGCACGGCTATCGCGTCCGCGGTCGCCTTCTGCGCGGTAGGGTCGTCCCACTTGCCGACCACCTCGACCACGTTCCACTTCTTGCCGGACTTGTCGAGCGTCTCATGAATGCCGTTGTGGCGGTCGGTGTCGACCGAAGTGCCGGCGACGCCGCGCACCTCAAGAATCTTGCCGCCGTCGGGAAGATGCTTGACGAGCCAGTCGGCCCAGAGCACGCCGAGGCCCTTCTGATCGACGTCGACGTCGATCGCGTCCTCCGTATCGAGCGTGTTGTCGAAAGCGACGAGCACGACGCCCGCCTCCTTCGCGCGCTTGATCACCGAGCCGAACGCCTTCGGGTTCTGCGCGTCCGTGATGACGGCGTCATAGCCGGAATCGATGAAATTGTTGATCGCCGCGATCTGCGCGGGCACGTCCTCGCCGGTCGAGACGACCTTGAATTCCTTCAACTTGGCCGCAACCGCCGGCTGCGCGGCGTAGGCCTTGGCGGTCTTGATCATCTGGATGCGCCAGGTATTGGCGATGAACCCGTTGGCCAGCGCGATGCGATAGGGTCCGGGCTTCTTGTCGAACTGGAAATACTTCGTGGACTCGGTCCGTGGGGCGAAGCACTTGGGATCCTCGGCGGGACCCGCAACGGTCTTGAAGCCGGCGAGAGCCGGGCTTGCGGCAAGGGTCGCGGCGAGCGCGAACGCATACGGCAGTGGTGAAACCTTCATGGTCGATATCCTCCCTTTATGCCTGAGGGTTCGCTCAGAGAGCTTCCCGCAGGCGGCGGCGAACATGTCATCAAATGGGCGGCGCGGCAAGTGGTCCGACTTGCGCCGGGAACCGACGGCGCAACGCATAGAAAAAGGGCGGCCGAAGCCGCCCTTTCCGGAAAGTCTCGAGCGAGGCCGCCCGCTCAGCGCTTGGAGAACTGGAAGCTCGCGCGCGCTTTCCTGTGGCCGTATTTCTTGCGCTCGACGACGCGCGAGTCGCGGGTGAGAAAACCCTCTTTCTTCAGCTTGCCGCGCAAGTCCGGCTCGTAATAGGTCAGCGCCTTCGCCAGGCCGTGGCGCACCGCGCCCGCCTGACCGGAGAGGCCGCCGCCCGACACGGTCGCCGTCAGGTCGTATTGGGTCAGGCGGCCCGCCACCACTAGCGGCTGGTTGAGGATCATGCGCAGCACCGGGCGGGCGAAATAGACGTCGAGCGGCTTGCCGTTGATGGTCGCCGCGCCCTTGCCGGGCTTGATCCAGACGCGCGCGACGGCGTTCTTGCGCTTGCCGGTGGCGTAGGCGCGGCCGTACTTGTCGAGCTTCTGCACGTGGACGGGCGCCTCGGCCGGAGGCGGCGCGAGCGTCGAATCCTTGAGATCGGCGAGCGAGGAAAGGGTCTCGGCCATGGATCAGGCGCTCCGGCTGTTTTTCGGATTGAGCTTGGCGACGTCGAACGGGATCGGCGACTGCGCGGCGTGGGGATGGTCCGGGCCCTTGTAGACCTTGAGGTTAGAGAGCTGCTTGCGGCCGAGCGGCCCGCGCGGCAGCATGCGCTCGACCGCCTTCTCGATGACCCGCTCGGGAAAGCGCCCCTCCAGGATCGACTTGGCCGAGCGCTCCTTGATGCCGCCGATATAGCCGGAGTAGTGGTGATAAACCTTCTGGTCGCGCTTACGGCCGGTGAACGCCACCTTTTCCGCGTTGACCACGATGACGTTGTCGCCGTCGTCGATATGGGGGGTGAAGGAGGGCTTGTGCTTGCCGCGCAGCCGCATCGCGACGATCGTCGCCAGGCGTCCGACGACCAGGCCCTTGGCGTCGATGAGAAGCCATTTCTTCTCGACGTCGGCCGTCTTGGTCGAATGGGTCTTGCCGAACATGAAAGTTTCAATCCATTCTGAGCGCGCGCCGCGACGGCGAGCCGGTCAGGGCCGCGCTTATAGAGGCCGAGGCGGCGCCGCGTCAACCGCAAAGACGCGGAATCGGCTGAAAAAGCGGAGTTTTTTCTATGCGGTACTATGATACCGCAATCTCGTCGAATTCGTAGCTTGCGCGTCCGTCGCGCGCTATCCTCGTCGGCGGGGCGATTCACGATCGCCGCAACTCGGCCGTTTTGGAGCGCGACAGCCCATGTTCCCACTCGACGACGCATCGCGACGCCCGACGCGCTTTCCCATCGTCACCGCGTCCATCATCGCGCTCAACGCGCTGGCGTTCGTTTTCGAACTGATGGGCGGCGACGCGTTCGTCCTCCAGTGGTCGGTCGTCCCCGCCGACATCGTCGCCGGACGGCACCTGATCACGATCCTGACGGCGCTGTTCATGCACGCGAGCTGGTCGCACATCGTCGGCAACATGATCTTTCTCTGGGCGTTCGGCCCCGAGATCGAAGACGCGATGAACCCCGGGCGCTACGCGGCGTTCTATCTTGTCGGCGGCGTCGTCTCGATGCTCGCGCAAGTCGCCGTCGATCCCGGCTCGACGGTTCCCAATCTGGGCGCGAGCGGAGCGATCGCCGCCGTGATGGGCGCCTTTCTCATCACCTTCCCCCGCGACCGGATTCGCACTCTGCTGGTCATCGGCTGGTTCGTCCGCGTCACCTTCGTGCCGGCCGCGTTGCTGATCGGGTTCTGGTTCGTCATCCAGCTTCTCAGCTTCGGCGCGGTCACGGACGTGCAATCGGGCGGCGTCGCTTATGTCGCGCACATCGCCGGCGTCGTCTTCGGCGTCGCGACCGCGCGTCTGTTCGAGGATCCGCGCCGACTCGCAGACCAGCGGGACGCTGCGGATTAAAGGGGATGATGAATTTTGTCGCGATAGATTTCGAAACCGCGAATTATCAGCCCGACAGCGCCTGCGCGGTCGGGCTGGTGAAAGTGGCCGGCGGCGAAATCGTCGACACGGCGGTCCGCCTGATCAGGCCGCCGACCGAGCGCTTCGCGTTCACTTACATCCATGGCTTGACTTGGAAAGACGTGGCGCAGGCGGACGACTTCGGAACGCTGTGGCCGAAGCTGGAGCCGCTGCTCGCCGGCGCGGCGTTCTTCGCCGCGCACAACGCTCCTTTCGACAGAGGCGTGCTGCGCGCGTGCTGCGCTCGCTATCGACTCGCCGCGCCGTCGCTGCCGTTTCGCTGCACCGTGCAGATTTCCCGCCGCGTCTGGAACATCTATCCCACGAAGCTTTCCGACGTCTGCGCGAGGCTGCGTATCGCGCTCAACCACCACGAAGCGCTGTCCGACGCCATGGCGTGCGCGCAGATCGTTCTCGCCGCCGCGAGGACATAGGGGCATGGCGCGCCCGAACGCGGCGCCGGCATCCGTCAAGGTTCGCCGGCCTTTTGCATTCCCTCGTCGCCGGCGATAAGCACCGCGAGGCGTGGGTGGCTTGACCGGACGACGACGCCCGCCCATGCGCCAGAGCCCTGACGGAGCAGCGCCGCCATGAATCCCTCGCCACGCCGCGAAGACCCTCTCGCCCTCGTCCGCCGCGAGACCGAAGGCCGCGTCGCTACATTGACGCTGCAATCGCCTGCTTCGCGCAACGCCCTGAGCCTGGCGATGATCGAGGCGCTGATCGGCGAATTCGCCGCGCTCGGCGCCGACGCAACAGTTCGCGTCGTCGTTCTCGCCGGCGACGGCCCGGCGCTTTCGGCCGGGCACGATCTCAAGGAACTGAGAGCCCACCGCAACGACGCCGATCGCGGCCAGGCCTTCTACGAGCGCGTTTTCGGGCTTAGCGCCGAGCTGATGCAGCGGATCGTCGCACTGCCCAAGCCGGTGATCGCGGCGGTGGAAGGCGTCGCGACGGCGGCCGGCTGCCAGCTCGTCGCCGCCTGCGATCTGGCGATCGCCGGCGACAAAGCCCGCTTCGCCTTGCCCGGCGTCGACGTCGGCTTGTTCTGTTCGACGCCGCTGGTCGCGGTCGGGCGCACGATTTCGCGCAAGCACGCGATGGAGATGGCGCTGACCGGCGCGCTCTACGGCGCGGCCGAAGCCGAACGTTTCGGCCTCGTCAATCGCGTCGTCGCCGCCGGCGAGGCGCTCGTCGAAGCGCAGAGGCTCGCCGCCGGCATTGCGGCGCGATCGGCGGCGATTTTGGCGATCGGCAAGCGCGCGTTCTATCGGCAGATCGAAACGCCGCTGGCGGAGGCCTACGCGCTCGCCTCGCGCGCCATGGTCGAAAATCTCGCCCACCCGGACGCCGGCGAAGGCATCGCCGCGTTTCTCGACAAACGCGCGCCGCGCTGGGAGGGCGCGTGAACCACGATTCCTATGCCGACGACACTATCCGCGCCATTCTCCGCGGCGTGAAGCGGATCGCGATGGTCGGGGCGTCAGCCAACCCGGCGCGGCCTTCCTTCACCGTGCTGAAGTATCTTTCCGAGCGCGGCTTTACGATGCTGCCGATCAATCCGGGCCTCGTCGGCGGCGCCATTCTCGGCTTCCGGGTCTATGCGAGCCTCGCCGAGGCGCCCGGGCCGATCGACATGGTCGACGTCTTCCGCAATTCCGAGGCGGCGGACGCGATCGTCGACGAAGCGCTGGCGCTCGATCCCCTGCCCCGGGTCGTCTGGATGCAGCTCGGCGTGCGCAACGACGCCGCGGCGGCGTGCGCCGAAGCCAGGGGCGTCGAGGTGGTGATGAACCGCTGCCCGAAAATCGAATACGGCCGCCTCTGCGGCTAGATCGGCTGGAGCGGCGTCAACTCGCGCATCGTTTCGGCGCGCAAGCCGGCGATGGGAGCGGGGGGGGGTCCAGCGGCTGACGATCCGACCGCGATAAAGCGCGGGCGAGCCGTCAGCCGTTGACGACCGCGATCCAAAAAAGCATTCTGGCTTCGCAGATGCGCTTCTCGACGCGCTGCTCGAGCGCCTCGTCGCCTTTCAGCCCGGTGACGTTTTCAATGGCGTCCTTAGAACGCTGGCTGCTGGATATCGCCAGAGTGCTGACGCCCGCCATGAGCAACAGAAGAGCAACAGAATGGCGCCGAATCCGATCAGCAATTTCGAGGCGATCTTCAGTTGACTAAACATAGGAACTCCGAAGCGTTCGCATTCCCAAGCGACTGGGATCGCTGGAACGGCGCGACAGATGGGGATTCGGACATTCCGGATCGAAGCCGGCATGAACGTTCGGCGTCATGCCGCCGATCGGCTGTTTGCGCTAAAGCGCGATCGACACGTCATCGCGGCGCGGATTAAAAGGCCAAGGTTAATCAATCGTCACTGCGGAGGCCCGGTTCGACGCCGGCCGCGTGATTTTACGTGAGGGCGATAGACCACCCTCTTTCATTGACTTTGGCGGGATTTCTTCTATACCGACGAGCGGTCGAGGGCTTAATCATCGCTCCGGCTTTGCGCGGCGCGACAAAAATGCCTTCGCGCCGCCGCGATCCCAATAGCCGCGCCGACCCCGACGAGGCGCCGCGTGCGCCCGCCGAGACTTTTATCCCTGTGAGACCCAATGAAATTTGATGAACTCGGCCTGAGCGAGAAAGTGCTCAACGCCGTCCAAGCGTCCGGCTACGACACGCCGACCCCCATTCAAGAGCAAGCCATTCCTTACGCGCTGCAAGGGCGCGACATCTTGGGCATCGCCCAGACCGGCACCGGCAAGACCGCGGCGTTCACGCTGCCGATGTTGTGCATGCTGGAAAAGGGGCGCGCCCGCGCGCTCATGCCGCGCACGCTGATCCTCGAGCCGACGCGCGAACTCGCCGCGCAGGTCGAGGAAGCCTTCGGCAGGTACGGCGTCAACCATAAGCTCAACCTCGCGCTGTTGATCGGCGGCGTTTCGTTCGCCGACCAGGAGTCCAAGATCGCCAGGGGCGCCGACGTGTTGATCGCGACGCCCGGCCGCCTGCTCGATTTCGCCGACCGCGGCAAGATCCTGCTGACCGGCATCGAGATTCTGGTCATCGACGAAGCCGACCGCATGCTCGACATGGGTTTCATTCCCGACATCGAGCGCATCTGCAAGCTGGTGCCGTTCACCCGCCAGACGCTGTTCTTCTCGGCCACCATGCCGCCGGAGATCACCCGGCTCTCCGAGGCCTTCCTGCACAATCCGGTGCGCATCGAAGTCACCCGCGCGGCCTCGACCGTGGAGGGCACTACGCAGACGCTGGTGCGCTCGGGCGCCTCGCCGGAGGAGAAGCGGACGACGTTGCGCCGCATTATCCGCAACGCCAAGAATTTCAAGAACGCGCTCATCTTCTGCAACCGCAAGCGCGACGTGCAGGTGGTCTATCGCTCGCTGGAGAAGCATGGATTTTCGGTCGGCGCGTTGCACGGCGACCTCGACCAACGCTCGAGGACGGCCGCGCTCGACGCGTTCCGCAACGATTCGGTGCAATTGCTCGTCTGCTCGGACGTGGCGGCGCGCGGGCTCGACATTCCCGACGTCAGCCACATCATCAATTACGACGCTCCCCATCACCCCGAGGATTACGTCCACCGCATCGGCCGAACGGGGCGCGCGGGAAAACCCGGCGCCGCCCTGACGATCGTCACACGCGCGGACACGCGGGCGATTGAAGAGATCGAGAAACTCATCGTCCGCAAGATCGATTGGCAGGCCGGCGAGGAGACTCCCCTCGAAGACGAGGCGGAAAGCGCCCACGTCGGTCGCGAGCATCGCGGCGCGCGAGGGCGCGGACGTGGGAGCGAAGCCAAATCCTCCGCCGATCGCAGGCCCGGCGGCGGCGCCCGCGCGGCGTCGCCCACGCAGGACGCCGTGCGCGAGCCGCGTTCGTCCGAACGTCACTCCCGGGAGCCGCGCCGCACCTCGGAGCGCGCCGAGCGGGTATCTCCGACGCCGAGGCGCGCGGCTCAAGGCGGCCCCGCGCCGTCGCGCCGGCCGCGCCGCGACAAAGAGGCGGATGCGCCGGTCATCGGGCTCGGCGATCACGTTCCGAGCTTCCTGTTGCGGCCGGTGCGGCTGCCGCCCGCCAAGGCGCTTCCCGCCGAAACCGACGACTGACCTTCGGCCCGGACGGTAAGTCCGCGTCAAGCTTTGCTCCGGATACCGTCGCCGAGCGGCGATCGATCGCGGACGGCGCATCCCGCCGTTGCAGGGCGCCGGGCCGGTCGCGTGGACGCCCTCGCGCGGCCGCCGACCCGGCTAAGGGCACCGTCGCCATGAGAATCGAGCGGGGCGTCAGCCTGGACGCGATGCGTGGAACGGCTGCGCTCGCCCAGCATCGCTCGAAAGTCTGGCGAAGATAATTCGATTTGGCCGTGATGTGGCCGTCTTGATTCTTGACGGATCACGGCAGGCGAGATTTCGCCTTAAATCCAAACTCCCGTGGTCCCACGAATGGGGTCTAGTTATGTAACTTGCCGCTGGCGCTATCGAACGAGCCTTGCCTATCCGGTTAATGCAGACACCCGCTACATGTAGGGTGTGTCCATGCGCCGGAATAAAGGTCGGCATAAGTCGGCGCCTCAACCCCGCCCGCGATGCCGAGCAGCGAGCGGAAGGCGTTGAA
>Ga0326727_10022815_pt1 | contig 12031 bp, 11 predicted proteins | sample MB2enrmetagenome_FD_207643 | JGI IMG/M metagenome (GOLD analysis project Ga0326727, IMG submission 207643) | Lab enriched peat soil microbial communities from McLean, Ithaca, NY, United States - MB29MY | ecosystem: Environmental > Terrestrial > Soil > Wetlands > Peat | place: USA: New York... | reverse complement strand
GAACCGCCTCCATCTTGAACTCGTAGGTGTAGATCTTCCTTGGTAAACGCTCCATCTTCGCTGCTCCTTCGCCAGTATCTCAGAGCGCTATATGGGGTACGTTTTCCAGGGGCAAGGTCAGAGATTGTCTGTAACAGTACGCACATCCCGATGCCCTTTAGGTTACTTTGGCCAGTAACTATGTTCCACAACTTCATCCAGCTCGAAAGCACAACGAAAAGTCGCATTTTCACCTTCAGGCTGGATCTTCAATACTCATCTGGAACAGCCCTATTTGGGAAACGGCACAGGCTCACCAGCCCAAAAGCCTGCTACGGCTGCGGATGGTCCCTCCTCAAGTTTCGACAGCTCAACATGGCTTGCCCCGTATAGTGAGGCTTGGGAAGAGAAAGAGAAGCCCAAGAACAGCAAACAGGAATATCCACGTCACATTGCTTTGAAAAACGAACGAAATACCAAATCAACCTGACGCGGGGAGCGTTTCGTAGCCGTCACGACCGATTGGGCAAAAGCGCAAAGTTGAGCTGCATTACTCGAGCGACACAGACTTGCCACCTGGGACCCCTGTTCTGGTAAATCACAAGAGTCTCTTCCCCAGGCGAGCTTAAGAATTTTCCTCAGAAGAAGCCCAGTTAGGCATTTTTTGCATTTCAATCAAGAATAAATATCAATGACAAGCACATGGCGTGTCACTTTCGAGAGGGTTTTCCACACGCGACCATTATGCTCGAAATCGTCCCCTGCATCGATCGCAAGAGTTACCCAGCAGTTTGGATCTGAAGTGCCTTTCGCGCCAAGATCAGCGGCGCGGCGCAGCTGCTCCAAAGGGTCTCGCGGACCTATGGAGCGAGAAGTGCACTCTGTATTGCATTCACTACGGCGAGCCATTCAGGCTGCGCCGTCCCCGAGTCATTCAGGGCGGCCAGAGAAGCCGCTTTGGCGAGGTCAGAGCAGGACTTTGCCACTTCTCGATTACGAAAGATTGGTTCTCAACGCGCAACCAGCATTTCCTCTCAAACGCGGCTGGACGGTCTTCGCACATTAGACTTCGTATGCGCACTGAAGCAGCGATCCGAATACTCCCAACGCGAGCTGCCAATCCGAGTAAGGCCGATCAATCCCCCCCAGCGAAGCCTTCTATGCTTGACGCGGTTACTTCCTGCCAGAATCGAATATCTGCTATGCCAAAACTGAGCCAACACCTTCCATGAAACTGGGAGAATCAAAACTGGTCCGAGTAACCATCTGCAGGTTACCAGTTTTCCGCGTTTATTTTGTGCAGATCGTCTTTTACCGTGTTAATATTCTCTCTAGTGAAACAGGCTTTTTTATGGTTTTCTTCCTTCATTCTGTCCTTTCTTTAGGTGGGCTAAGTTGAAGGAGGTTTACCGGTAGGAACATCGAGAATCTGGTATCCTTTGGTTCGAGTCAGAAAGGATTGTACGTGATGAAGAGTCTTCTGAAATCCGCACTTGTGATGTTAGGCATTGCGCTCTGCACTTCGACCGCAGCCTATGCGGGTCCTGGTTTGGCCCCCGAGATTGATCCCAACATGGCTGTTTGCGGTCTCACGCTTCTTGCTGGAACACTCGCAGTTTCGCGCATTCGGCGCAAGAAGTAGACGATCCGACGACTGAGTTTGAATATGGACTCCAAAGGAGCCATGAGTGAGGATTTTTGTCCTCATTCATGGCTGTTTTCGGCTTTTCCCAATCATCTCCTTGGCCGACTTTATTTGTTGGCCGCAATTCTTGCGGTAGAGAATCTAGTGGTGAGCGGTGCTCTCCAGATTCATACCGGTATGAATCTGGGGACGGTTCCGGTTGCAATAGTTTCCTTTGCCGTGTTCTTGGGCCTCGGGCATCCCTGGTTGAAGGCCCAGCGGGAGATTATTCCCCTTCAGTTCGCATTCTTGGGCGCCTACCTAGCTTGCGTCGCCGCCGCTATTTCCGTTCATCTTCTATCGGCACCCCATGGAACCAACAATCAGTTAGCTCATGCGGCGGCTTTCATTATTCTTTTGACGTTCGCGTTGAAATATCCGCTGCTGGCTTTGGCATGCATACCCTTCCGCATCTGGCTCAAGACATTTCGTGCTACCAGTCCGTTGTGGCTGTATGCCTTGGTTGCAGGTCTGGCCGCATTCGTCTTGCATGTCCCTTTTCGGCGTATATGGACTGCAACAAACGCCTATTCTGGCCACATTCTGCAAGTCACTACCTTTCATTCGGTGCGGACGATCCTTCACAGGGTTCTGCCCGACGTCGCCGACGATGTTGCGAACCTGACGATCGGAACTCCTCGCTTTTCTGTGATTATCATGCCAACCTGCTCCGGCATGGAGGGCATCGGCCTGATTCTTGCCTTTTCAGTAGTTTGGCTTCTTTACATCAGGAAGCAGATCCGTTTTCCCCAGGTACTTCTTCTGATCCCCTGCGCAGTCTTATGCATGTGGATCCTCAACGTCATCCGCCTTTCCGTTCTAATCCTTCTGGGCAATGAATTCGGTGCCGAAGTTGCCATGGTCGGCTTTCACTCCCAATTTGGCTGGATTGCGTTTACCGCCGTCGCACTTGCTTTTTGCATGGTCACTGAAAAGCTCTCCTGGCTCCGGAAAGTTCCCAGCCAGTATTCCTTGACTGCTGAAGATTCGCAGAGTGACGCACCCTTGACAGACGCTGGCGCACGGGAGGATTCTCGCAGGTACCTTGGAGAATCTCCAGCAGTACGCGCCTATCTGGTCCCGTTTCTTGCGGTCTTGGCCGCCACCTTCGTCTCCAAGGCAGCTTCGGGATACTTTGAATGGCTCTATCCTCTGCGTTTTGTTGCCGGGGCCGTTGCACTTGTCTATTTCTGGCCTGCGTTGAAAGAGCTCGACTGGCACTTCAGCTGGGTCGGTCCTACTGCTGGCTTGGCCGTCTTCCTGGCGTGGATTGCGCCGGCCTTGTGGGCGCGCCAACATGCAGTGAGCCGGTTAGGTACAGATTTGGCGCAACTTTCGCCCACTGCCCGGTGGATATGGATCGCTTTCCGCGTCGCCGCCGCTATCATCACGGTACCCCTTGCCGAGGAATTAGCCTTTCGTGGCTATCTCGCGCGCCGGTTGACAAGCTTGGATTTCGACCGCGTCTCCTTTGCTCACCTGACGTCTCTTTCCGTCGCTCTTTCCTCTGTCGCCTTCGGCCTGATGCACGGGCAACATTGGCTAGTCGGCATTCTGGCCGGCCTTGCCTATGCTTTAGCGCTCCGCGCGCATGGACGCATGGGCGACGCCGTCGTCGCGCACGCTGTGAGCAATCTTCTGCTTGCAATTTGGGTTCTTGGCTTCAGCGACTGGGCACTATGGTAAGCCCGTTTTCGGCCGCGTACGCAGCGAGTCCTCGCGCAATGATCGAATCAGAATTTTACGGAGCTTTCTCGTATTCCTAAGAGAGAGATGCGAGTCAGATTCTTGAGATATGCAGTAACTCAACTAATCTGTGCAGAATCATGAAGAGATGTCGAAGTTTTGGAGGAGCAAGAACTCCAAGTCAAGTGCTATGGAACTGACCACCGGCGCTGATAAATGCCTCTGCTCGACTCTTTCGCGTGGCGGCTACTGAATGCGGCAAGAGGCGCAATCGACGACTGGAACGATTGGGCGAAATCCCAGCTACGGCCCGAACTTCTGGCTGCTTCTGTGGGGCTGACGGCAAAGAGCAGCTGCGGCTATCTTTCTATGGTCTCTCAAGTAGAATCGCAAACCCCGAAGAATCTGAAAACTGCTATTCCAGCCCTTCTTCCTAGTGGGCACGCGAGATTGAAGCTCAAGTTCCTCACAGACACAAAACGACGGAGGACGCTCTCCAGCGCCCTCCGTCGTTTTGCTCAAGACAATGAGAACCTAGGCAGCTTGAACGATGCTTCTCCTTGATTTCCAAAACAGGAGCCCTGCCAGGAAGAGCAGGCCAGTGCCAAGCAGCATCAACGAAGACGGCTCCGGACTCGGGTTCAACGGGCCACTCCCGAACTCCAGAGGCACGCCATTCGGGCTGACCCAAGGATCAACCGTCCAGTAGCCAACACCCCCCGTTACAGTCAACTCCTCCCCAAGGTACGAATTAGGGCCGCTGGACCAAGCCGTAAAGTACTCCCCATTTGCGAACTGGAAGAGAATTCCGTTGCTATCAACAATTGATGAGGAACCCGGATCGAGGATGTCATCGTAAGTAAATGTGTCATTTTTGGTAGTTCTATACTCGTCTTTATCAGCAATGTCGAGTGTATAAGGTTTTCCTGACGCATTCGGGTCCAAAACGACGTTTGCAGTCGCCCCGTTAATCAAGAGTGAACCACCGCTAATCTCGTACTGGCCACTTCCGAGCGAATAAACGTCAAGAGTCCCCGATCCGGAAATCCCGGAACCACTGAAAGAAATAGTAATCGTATCAGCCTTTGCGGACGACACCGCAACAAGAAAAGCCGCCAATACGAGTGGAACTATCCAGAACCTCTTCATAACGTCCTCCAAAACTGAGATCTTGCAGACATCTTCTTGCCTGCACTCATTGAGTTTTTCATCCAACACCTAGCTGGCGGCTAGATGCTTCACCTTCCACGTGGCGTCCTCAAACCCGGCGGAACTGCGGAAGAATCAGGAACATACTCTCAAAGACCCGCAGAACTGCACACCATCACACGCTGTAGGAAGCATTTCTTACGATAGAAATATGCACGTCATGCGCCAAACGCAACTCTTTATAATCAACACGATACGCGAATGGCGATTTGCGCGTGTGCAATCTCTTGCATAGACTTATCCCCAGAAGTTCCCATCTCGCCTTTTTGGGAGATTCTCGGCTGAGTCAGCCTCCTCTCCGAAGTTGATGGCGCATCCGGCGGACACTCTGTCCTTGGACAGACTCCGCAGCCCAGCGCCAGATTTCCACTGGCTGCCTCAGGCCCTTTGCAGGCTACTGTTCTTTCCGAATAATCCGTGGACCCAGGGTGGCCGCAATCCTCGATTGGCGTAGTTCCCTATCCACCATGGCGAGTCTTTCCATTGTCCTTCTCGGTTCAACCCTGAATGCCGATGACCAATCCCACTGCGGATCGGAACGGTTGTCTTCGACCGTCGCGTGCACCTGGCGACAGGAAGCAACCGGTCGATTCTTCTCAATGCGGCCGAAAACACCACATCACAGAGGAGCCGAGCAGAGGATTTGTTAGACTTGACTTGTGATGGATGGACTCGACGCTCCCCTCTGGGAAGCGTAGCGACTGGATATCCGGTTCTTACGAGAATGCGCACGGGCTTAGATGCAGGGATGCAGACTGCCCTTGTGCTCTCTGGCGAAGCAAGGGAAGGCGACAAAAGGTCTTTTGCTCTCGATTCCTCGCCCCCGAGGTCAGCCAGCTACTGCACTCCCATGAGATCGAAAACCAGGTCGCCACGAACTGTACAGGCAAGTCTCTCCAATCGGGTTTCCGAAATGGGGTTGGACCGCTGGTCCTTCTGAATGTGAGTTGCCGGATTCAGGAACTGCGAAAGACCTTGGAAATCATCTCAGCGGTAAGGGAACTCTTCACGTGACAGACTCACACGCCATTCGCCTCATCAGCCCCGCCTTTGCGAACCCTAAGCGGCTCATTCGTCAGTTGAGGCACACAATCATTCATATATGCTTTCAGATACTCTATGCATTTCTGCGTTTGCTTGTGCCCACAAATCCGAAACAATTTGGATTTCTAAGCCATCCCGATCTTTCAGACAATTCGCTTGCACTATTTGAAAAGTTACTGATGGCGCCATACGGAGATGACTATCATCTGGTGTGGATGGTGTCGAACGCCTCAACTTCCAGGCGGGATCTCCGCCGCGAGTTTCCAAATACCGATTTGCGGAATGTGTCCGTCGTGACCAAGCACTCGCTACGAGGTGTGTGGTTCTCCCTGCGCTGCCGGTATATCTTTACCACGCACGGAGGCGCATGGTTTGGCCATTCCTGGCACCAGCAGACGCTTGTCAATCTCTGGCATGGAATGCCATTCAAGAACTTTGTAGCGGTCGGCGACAAGCGTGATTCCTTTCCCATGCACTTCGCCATCGCGACCTCCGCGTATTTAGCCGGCATTGTCGCGGAGAACTTCAATCTCCCGCGAGAGCGCGTTCTCATTACAGGACAACCACGCAACGAATGGCTGTTTCAACAAGAAGAGCGCTATTTTGCTGTCAAGGAGGGCCGCGCCAAGCTTGTAGTATGGGCGCCGACCTTCCGCAGGGGATGTACAGACAAAACCGAGATACTGGAAGACGGCGGCGCGAATTCCCCAGATCCGCTGAGCGCCGACAGATTGACAGCGCTGGACGAGATGCTTGAAGGCGCCGGTACCATGCTCGTAATCAAGCTTCATGTAATGGACATTAAAAACCAGCAAGCATGGCCTTCGTACAGAAACATCCGTATTTACACTGATCCTAGATTCCGGACCGAGGGGCTGAACCTGTATAAGCTCCTGGCTTGCTCCGACGCCTTGGTGACGGATTTTTCATCTTGTGTTATCGACTATCTGATACTTAATAAGCCCATAGGCCTGTTTGCTCCGGACAGTTCCTCATACGCTCGCGGATTTATACCCGGCGTCTTTGAGAAACTCGCAACAGTAGCTTCTGAATTGAGATCGGTTGCGGAATTGGCGGCCTTTGTGTCGAACCTTCCTCCAGAGCATGCGCCTACGCCAGAACAGGAACTCCTTTACCAGATGGACCTTCGTAGTCCCTCGGAAGCAATCATGCGTGCTATCGGACTTCCGAATCCTGGTTCGTCAATGCGATAGCGCCAATCAGTTCGCTTTCGCATCCGCTTCATCGAAGAGATCAGATTACTCCGCGGTCTATCTATTCCCGAGACGCCTGCACCCTGGTCTCGACCCCAAGCAGCACCGTCCAATTGAAGATCGCGAGCAGACCATCCGTGGCGAGGCTCGACCAAGCCGCGCCCTGCCATCCATATTGTGGAATCAGATAGAGGTTGATGCCAAAATTGAAGGCTGCCGCCGCGGCCTGGCTTCCGAGGCGGAGATTCTGGTGCCCTGCCCCGGTCAAAGCATCGCCGGCGCTGTAATGCAAACTGCGAAGGACCGGTAGCAAGCAGAGCCAACGCAACGCCGCAACGCCTTCCCCAAAGCTCTTCCCCACCACATGCGGAATGACAGGTGCCGCCAGGAACAGGCAGGCACCCAGCAGCAGTCCAACGGGCGCAGTCAATCTCAGGATTCTTCGCGCATATGCGCGGGTGCTCTGAACTCCATCCACGCCCTTCTGAAAGAAGCGCGGAAAAGCGGCGTTGTGAATGGAGTCGATCGGTATCATGCAGAGGTCGATCACCCGATACGCCATCGAATAGACGCCGTTCGCGGCATTCATCCCATAATGCCCGAGCATCGCCTTGTCAAAATTGTTGTATATTCCAGCGCTCGAGGACGAAAGCGCATACACAAAGCCCTCGCCAGTCCGCTGCCGCAGCAACCGCAGAGAGAAAACTGGCTTCCCAAAATACCGTGTAACCAACGTCAAGGCCAGGCAGCAACCAATAAAAGATACAGTAACTATGGCTATAACCCATTGTTGGGCAGTGGCGTGATGCACCCTCCACAATAGGAGTCCGGCCAAAACCATGCGCAGCAGGTTTATCAGAAGAAGCAGAGAAGCCGTGATGCGCAGCCTCTCAAAGGCCATAAAGACGCGCGAAGCCATCTCCGTAAGTTGTCCGAAAAGGCATTCCCCGATGCCAACGCAAAGCACCAATCCTGCGGAATAGGAGTGAGCAAGATGAGGGACTGCCCAAATCAGGAGTCCAACGAAGAGACTGCCGAGGGTCAGGGTGGTGATCAGGGCATTGCCCCAATAAAGAGCAAACTTTGAGTGGTCCGGGCTGACGTGGCGAAGCAGAGTCAAGCCAGATCCGAGCGGGGCATAGATGCTCACAATCCCCACCATCGCATATGCTCCAGCATAGATGCCGTATTCCGCGCTTCCCAGCAGCCGTGCCAGGAGGACGAAGTACACGGCCTGGCACCCAATCGAGAGACCCCTTCCAAGAAACATCCAGCTCGCATTGCGCGCTATAGAACTGGAGCGGATGCGCGCCCACTCTCTACGAGGCCTACCCATGATACGCAGCCGAGCGAATCCGTCTGGCTTCCGCCGACAACCCAATGCAGGCGACAATGAACATAATCCAGGCCAGGTTATTGGCCGCCGCTATTCCGATTGACTCATCGATACTCATAACGATGATCAAGAACACGACACATGCGTACCACGCAAAGTGAGGGGACTTACCACCCCGAAGGCAAAACAGAGTGTCCCGAAAAGCTCTTACTGCCGAATACAAAAACAATCCTAATCCCGCCATGCCAAGTTCGAGCCATAACTCCAAGCATCCATTATGTGCCCCGCTCACGGCCCAATGGCTTGCCAACACCACATTGGCCGACTCGCCCTGAAGCCCTTCCCAGAATGCGTGATATCCGTATCCCAGAAAAGGATGTTTCATGACCGATGACATCGCCTCCTTCCAAATCCCAGTGCGCCCTGAAAGTGTTGGATCCTTGCCTAGCAAAGTGGCGATTTCGATCCAATAGAAGCTACCTGCAACGAAGAGCGCTGACCCAATCGTCACTCCTAGCAAACCCACGGCAATTCTGTCCTTTGAACTAAACCTCTTGATCATCTGCATGGCGATAACGAAAGCCAGAAGGGAGGCGAGCGCAATCTTGCCCGTCGCGCTTTGAGTCATAAGAATCAAGAAAGCAGACAGGCATATATACACAGCACGAGACAATCTGGAAAGCAATGTGACCGACGGAATAAAGAATGCCACTGACAGCAACAACACCGTCATCTCCGAGCACCCGTTTTTCTGTATGTAAACTCCCTGCCAAGCCCCTGCGTGAATAGAGCCAGATACTCCATATTGCGGGAAGAACAACGCGAGGATTATGCTCAAGAGAAGGCAAATCCACCCCAGCATAAGCAGCAGCCTTTTCAGACGTTCAGGGTCAAAACGCCGGTATAGATAGAACGCAAAACAAGTATTGATCGCCAAGGATACCGAATACTCAAGAGAACTAAACGGGGACTGCGACCAAAGACAGGAGAGCACAGACAACGCTGCCAATGCCGCAAAGACTACCTGATTGGCACAGTCATGAACGACCGCCCTCAACTTGGGAAAAAGAAGCACTAACACGATAGCTAGAACAACCGCTGGCGTAACAAGATCTTCTGCTGTTTGTGGTGCATTTGCAAGGGAACCAAAGCTTCCCAGCTCATTGTTCCCTCTGGCGTTTCTAACCCAGAACCCACCCGCATAGTACATCAGCGGAATCATAAGCACCCAACTGACAACCAGCTGCGAGACAGGCTGCGCGGAACGCACACCGGTATTCTCTGCCACTGCTACATCTGCCTTCATAGTGCAAGGGCCTCAACGAAAAGCGCGCGAGCGACCTCCGCGCTGTGTTTGTTCTCTACCGCGCTTCTGCCAAGCGCCCCATACTTTGTCAATAGCTCCGGCGATGAGAGGAACATGCCAATCTTGGCGCTGAGGTCCTCGGCGTCACCACACCGAAAGAGCAACGCAGACTTCCCGTTCTCAGTAATCTCCTTGTTAACGGGCAAGTCACTCAGCAGACATGGTAGACCATAGGACATCGCCTCCAAGGAAACCAAGGGCAATCCTTCCGGCCCGAATGTTGGATTGATGAAAACATCTGCATCCCGATAACAGTTGGATGGATCTCGCTGAAAGCCAACAAACCGAACATTCAGGCCCTTCGCTTCACACTCCAAAGCCTGCCGGCATTCACCCTCGCCCACCACGGTCAGCCCTACGCGATTGGCATCCATCCTGCGCATGGCATCAAGAATCAACGATGCCCCTTTGAGAGGTATGAGCCTGCCGACGAAAAGCAAGCGAAGAAGCGCGCCCTCCTGATAGTGAACACTCACGGGCTCAGGAAGCGATGGCATCCAATTCGGGATGACAACCAACTTCTCCCTGGACACAATTCCGGATAAATCCTTTGCGACAGCCTCTGACACGCAGATGATTCTGTTGGCTGTAAAGGCAAATCGCTTATACAGGAACCGTGCCACACGGCGCTTCAAAGTAGACAGCGACCAACCCTTTTCAATATCCAAGGTAAGGTGGCGCGTGGCGATCGCCGTACATCCCAGTAACCGGGCCCACGGCAGTAGCACAATTTCGGAGTAGCCGTTGATCCAGACGGTGTCGACACGGCCTTGCATCCTGAGACAGAGGAGCATTGTCATGCAAACCAAGAGCTGAATTGGTTTTCCCAAAAGCCTATTGATTCCAAACGTCCGAACTCCACTATTCCGAAGCGATTCCTGCAATACTGGGTTCACGCACAAGACGAGCAACTCGCATCTGCCCTGCAGCAAGCAAGCTAGATTCCTGAGATAGACCTCCACTCCACCAAAGCGGACGCCAATGTCAACAATCAATATCTTAGGCCGTGTCATTGAAAAACCCTATCTTTCTGAAACGTGGCCATCGGCTTCATCAACCCACATTTGCTTCCATACGGTTTAGAACTTCCTGCCACCGTCCGTAGATCACAGCCCAGGTGTAGTTTTTTCGAAACGATTGGAGACCTTTTGCGCCAATTTCAGTACGAAGTCCTTTATCCTCCACAAGTTTCTGCAACGCATCCGCCAACGCGGCCGCTGAATTCTGTTCGACCAGAACAATACCTCCTTCGGAGGCGATTTCCGGAACTCCGCCAACACGGGTCGCAGCCACTGGAATTCCGCAGGCCATCGCTTCGATGTTAACATTGCCAAACGGCTCCTGCCAGATGGACGGACAACACAGGATGTCTGCTGCGCGGTATTCTTCGGCAATCTCCGTCTGAATGCAGTGACCAGAAAAGTGGACGTTCGACGGACTAGACATATGCAGCGACCTGACATAGGAGGTCGTTTTGCTGCCGCCAAAAAATGACGCGCCGACGATTCTACAGACAGCCTGAATCTTTCGGGCCTGAAGGATTCTCATTGCGTCTATCAGCACGTGGACCCCCTTATCCCGGACCAGGCGGCCAACATAAAGGATGACGGGTATAGCGGTGGTCCCCGCTTCTTTGCTTGGCGAAGGGTAGAAGAGCGCTTCGTCAGCGCCGTTGCAAAGGACGTATGTATGTTCCAATTGCGGGAACTGTCTTAGTCCTTCCTGCCTCATGAATTCGCTGACAAAGAGTGAAGCATCGGCGGTAAACGACCTGTAAACGGAGTGCCTTCCTTCAACGAGAAGCGAGTCATGGTATTGGCAGACCAATCTTGCATGTTTCGAATGAATCATCCGCTCTAGCGCCGCGGCGACATATGGCTCGTTATGGCACCATACAATGTCTCCTTCCCTTAGAAGCGATATCAGAGGTCGAAACATACGGGAAAGAACCGCCTTGTATATCCACCGAGGAAGGAGCTTTCTGCCCTTTATCCGCGCATATGCGCGCCATCCAGGAAGCGCAATGGCGCGGTCCGGACTGAGACCCCATGTATCATCAAACGATGGGCATATCACGCGGCTTGAACTGTCATAGCGCATCATGTTGGCGACAAAGCGCGCGACCGCTCCGCCAGAATAGGCGGAAAAAGGTTCCTTCTCCGGCACAACGTAATAGATCATTGCCCTGCCCTGGCTTTCAACCCGCAATTACCGTTCAGAATATCCGCGCCTCATTCACAAACCATCGATAAGCGATGGCGACCTTTATATGCAGTTTCTCCCGAAGGCGCTTGCTGTCTTCCTCCACGCATTGTTGCATACAGCTCGCATTTTCCGTCTTGCTCCACCTCCATAGAGGCTGCAGGCTAGAAATCGGATGCAAAAGCTCAAATCAATTTTGCCCATGGTGATTGCCTTATACAGTAAAAACACTGCGTTATGGACGGGTCCCTTGGATCGTCTTAAGCGAAGCGCGCACATTAGCATGGAATAGGAAAACGCCTTCCGCGTCA
>Ga0326727_10022814_pt1 | contig 12032 bp, 10 predicted proteins | sample MB2enrmetagenome_FD_207643 | JGI IMG/M metagenome (GOLD analysis project Ga0326727, IMG submission 207643) | Lab enriched peat soil microbial communities from McLean, Ithaca, NY, United States - MB29MY | ecosystem: Environmental > Terrestrial > Soil > Wetlands > Peat | place: USA: New York... | reverse complement strand
TAGGGAGAGGCATTCTCCCTTTTATGACCGTCCTTGAGAACCTGGAGCTGGGCGCCTTTCATCGCCGGGAATATATTCGGGAGGGCCTGGAAAACGTTTTTGAGCTTTTTCCGATTCTTCAGAGGCGGAAGCGGCAGGCTGCGGGGATCTTAAGCGGCGGGGAGCAGCAGATGCTGTCTATCGCGCGGGCATTGATGGCTGCTCCAAAAATGCTTATGCTGGACGAGCCTTCTCTGGGCCTCGCGCCGTTGATGGTCACCGAAGTCTTCAAGGTTATCAGAAAATTGGCCGAGCGGGGCCACACCATCCTTCTCGCCGAGCAGAATGCGAAAAAGGCCTTGCAATACGCCAGTCGCGGCTACGTTTTTGAAACAGGAAGGATAGCGCTCGAGGGAACGGCTCAGGACCTTCTCCGGGACGGCGAAGTGATACGGCTTTATCTGGGCGGAACGGCCAAAGATTGACGAGTCCGCAGACCGAGCCGCGCGAGCGGCGGCGAGCGGAGTTTTTGAAGCGACGTCATGCGGGAGCATGTTCTATGGAAGCGCTTATAGCCCAACTCGTGAACGGTCTCGCCATCGGCAGCCTGTACGCGCTACTCGTCACGGGGTTCAATCTTCTCCTGCTCGTTTCGGCTGTTGTCCCCTATGCTTACACCCATATAGTGGTCATCGGCATGTATACCGCATGGTTCGTGTTGCAGCTCACAGGGGGCAGTCTGGTGTGGGCTGTTCCTTCAGCAGTGGTCGTGACCACCGTGGTCAGTATGCTCACCGAGCCGTTGTTCCGGCCTCTCGCAAAAAAAGGAGCGATAAACCAGACCTTCGTCATGTCCATCGGAATAGCGATGATCCTGACCCATGTGATGGCGAGGCATCTGCACCACGGCATACCGGTCGCGTTCCCGGAAAACGTGTCCGGCCGCATGGCTGCCTTTCAATTCGGTGTCATCGCTGTCTCGAGAGGCCAGATCTTCGTCTTTTTCGGAACTGTTGTCGCGGTTGCCGCATTCATGTTCCTTCTCTACCACACTATGATCGGGAAATCGTTCCGCGCAATAGCGCAGAGTCCTTTTGTCGCAAAACTCATCGGAATTCCGACGGTGAAGATGGGCATCATGAGCTACGGGATCGCCGGTGTGCTTGGCGGCGTGAGCGCGGTCTTCGTCGCCATGGCGCTCGGCACGGCTTACCCCGCCCTTGGGGACGCGCTGGGGCTCAAAGTGATTGCCACCGTCCTTTTTGCCGGTCTGGGAAATCTTAACGGAGGCCTGGCGTGCGGGCTCATACTGGGCATCGCGGAGAGCCTGACCACCGGATACCTTCCGGGAATGTGGTCTAACGCCCTGGCGTTCGGCATGATCATGGTGACAGTGATGTTTAGGCCCCAGGGACTTTTCGGCACGCGCATTTAGAGATGGCCGGCAAATAGAGGAGGAACAGATAAAGTGTCCCTGCCGCTCCTCAATTACCTCAGTTTCTCAGTCGTGTTCATCCTCCTTGGGTGGGCTCTCTATTTGCCCTATCGATGCGGGCAGCTCTACCTGGCGCTTGTCTACTCCATGACTGCCGGCGCATACTTTGCGGCCTACGGGACAACCGCGTTGCACTGGCCTATTGCGCTGGCTATTGTGGGAAGCCCCTTCGTCGGCGCATTCTTCGCCTTTCTCCCTGCCCTGGGGCTGCGAAGAGCACCCGGTTTCACAACGGCTATAGCCTCATTGGCCCTTATTTTTATCCTCGTGACAATCATCAGGAATCTCAAATTTATCGGAGGCTCTCAGGGAATATTCGCCATCCCTCCCCTGGATTATCCCCTGATCACGCTCGCTGCAGTGCTCTTCATCGCCGGGACGCTCGTCTACCGGATCGACCATTCCCGCCTGGGGAGGGCGGCAGAGCTGCTCTCCTACAGCCCTCAAGAGGCAGAATGCTTTGGACCCAATTTGGCGGCCGTCAGCATGCTGATGCAGGTGTTTTCCGGAGCATTGAGCGGAACCGCAGGCGCCTTGTACGCCTTTACGGTCGGCTCCGTTTTTCCCGACGCTTTCGGTTTTTCAACTCTCTTGGTGGTTTTTCCTATCGTCTTCATCGGAGGCAACCTCACCATGTGGGGCACCGCGGTTCTCGCGCCTATCCTGTGGGGGATTCCCCTCGTGCTTCCGGAAGCCATCGTCGATTGGAAGGACGTTGTCTATGGGGCCATACTGATTTGCGTCCTTATAGTCATGCCCGAAGGGGTAATAAGCAAAGGGTTGGTGCGTGGAGCGGGGACGTGGGCGCGGTCGTTCGGCCTGAGGGCTTTATGGGCTTTCCGCACACGGAAGGAGCACGCGTCTGCAAAGTGACATCGCCGGGACCTCGTAGAAGCCTATGAGGGACCATTACAAACCAGGAGGGGACTACAGTATGAGAAAGATGTTAGGGAAGTTTGTCGTCTGTTCAGTGGCTTTGGCTGTCTCAATGCTCTTCATCACCTCGTTCGCGATCGGCGCAACTCCTGTAGTGAAAGAATGGAAAGTGCCGTCGCTCCTGTTCCTGACCGGGCCGTGGGCCGGTTTCGGCACCCAGGTCAAGTGGGCTACCGATGAAGCGGTGAGAGAGATCAATGCGTCGGGAGGCATAGCCGGAAAACCCCTTGTCCTCGAGTGGCACGACACGGGCGTCGACCCGGCCAAGTCGGCGGCCGAGGTGAGCAAGGTCGTGAAAAGCAGCCTCGCCATATTCGGGCCTATCGGAGCGCCTCCGACAAAAGGCGGAATGCCCATCGTCGTGCGGGAGAAGGCATTCGCCATGCCGGTTTCCAGCGGCGCAGAAGTGGTGCGTGAATTCTTTCCCTACGCGGTGAGCTTCATCATACCTTGCGAAGAGCACTTAGCGCCCGCGGTGACGGCGTGGATCAGGAGAAATCCCAGCATAAAAACGGTCGCCCAGTTCCTCTTCCCCATCGATCCCAGTTTTGCCACCGATGCGGTTGAGGAAAAAAAGACTTTCGACAAGTTGCCGACCATTGAATTGTCGGAGGGCGTCGATCTGGCGTCGGTCGTAGTCAAGGCGATGGCCCAAAAGCCGGACGGTTTCACCATCATAGCGCTTCCCGTCGATGCTGCCAAGATCATCCAGGAGCTTGATAAGCGCGGAGTGAAAGACAAATCGAAAATCCTGATCTTCCCTGCCGCGGACGATCCCACCCTGTATGAACTCGGCAAAGGGTACCTTGACGGCGCCTATGTCCGCCATTTCTTGAACATGACCACCAAGGCGCCCAAGTGGCAGGCCCTCTACGCAAAATACAGGAAGGCATTCCCCGAGTTTACCGCGCCTTCGCTGGGGGTGCCTTACGATTACGACATGGTATACATGTTCAAGGCGGCGGTCGAAAAGACTGGCGCTACGGGAGATCCGAAGAAACTCGTCGAGGAGCGGGATAAAATCAGGGAATATTGCCGCAATGTGAAGGGATTTCCCGGCGTTTTGTTGAACTTCGACATGGTTGACGGGATGGCGAAGATGCCTGCCTTCCTTTTTCAGATAACGAACAACGAAAAGCAGCTTGTGGAGACGTTTCAGCCGAAATAGGCGGGTCAGAGCGATTTCTGGAAGGTGGCCGCAGCGCCGATTGGGAATGACTCATAGGGGCGATGTGATGCCCTTTGAAGGCGCGATTGTCGCCATGCGTTAAGAGAGAGCTTCAATGCGCTGCAAGAGGGATGCGCCCGGAAGACGCAGGAGTTGGTCTGCGGGATTGTTGGAAAAACTGCGAGGGAGGTAAGACTATGGATTTGAAAGGGAAAGCGGCAATCGTCACGGGAGGCGGCACAGGGATAGGGGAGGCGATAGTGCGACGCTTCGCTGCGGATGGCGCGAAGGTTTGCATCACCGGCCGGAGGCAGGAGATGCTCGACAAGGTTGCCCGGTCGTTGCCGCCAGGCCAGGCGCTGACCTGCGCGGCGGACGTCTCCGATCCGAAGGGCGTCGAACGAATGGTCGAAACGGCGCTCTCCTTCGGCCTCGGCCTCCAGGTGATAGTCAATAACGCAGGCATGGAGCAGGCGCCCATGGGCGGGGTCGCCGAAATCGACGTAGAGCTATGGAGAAGGGTCCTCGACGTCAACCTTACGGGCCCCTTCCTGCTCATGAGGGCAGCGATACCCCACATGATCAAAGCCGGAGGGGGATCCGTCATCAACGTCGCATCCCTGGCGGGCATGCGCAGTTGCCCCAAGCTGCCCGCATACTGCGCGTCCAAGGGGGGGCTTATCAGCCTTACCCAGCAGGCCGCGGTCGATTACGGCCCCGACAAAGTGCGATGCAATGTGATCTGCCCGGGGCCGGTAAGAACGGACATGTTGGTAAGTGCCATGGGTCCCTTTGCCGAGGAGCTGGGCATGAACGTCGATAGGGTGCTCTCCGTATTTACGGAGGACGTTCCCCTCCATCGCGCAGCCAGCCCCTCCGAGCTGGCCGGCATCTGCGCCTTCCTTGCGAGCGACGACTCCAGCTTTCTGACCGGGACCGTCATTCCCGTGGACGGGGGCGCTGCCATCGTGGACCTCTGCGGCGCCGCCATCACCAATCTTGCTGCTCAACATATGTCGAAGTGAAACGGAGGTATTTCAGAAATGGCCGAGAACCGATTGGAACCAGACATCGTCGTTATAGGCTCAGGCGCTTCGGGTTTGGCTGCGGCCGTTGTGGCAGCGGAAGAGGGCGTCAGGGTCGCACTCTTTGAGAAGCAGCCGTCCCTCGGGGGGACATCCAACTTCTTCAACGGCATATTCGCCGTAGAAAGCGACATGCAAAAAGAACAATACATCGCCTATTCACGCGACCAGGCGTTCAAGAACTTCATGGAGTACAACCACTGGCGGGTGAACGCCGCCCTGGTAAGGGCGCTCATCAATAAGTCGGCCGATACCGTAGGGTGGCTGAAGGAGCGCGGCGTGGAGTTTCCGGAGGTCACTATCAACATGCCCGACGCTCCCCGTACGTATCATGTGGTGAAAGGTGGGGGTGAGGCCGTGGTCAAGGCCCTCGTGTTGAGGGCCAAAGAAAAGGGCGTGACGATCGCGGTCAACGCGCCGGTCAAGAGAATAGTGAAGCGGAATAAGCTGCCCGCCGGCGTTGTCGCCGAGATCGACGGCGAGGACGTTGAAGTCGCCTGCAAGGCCGTCGTCATTGCGAGCGGAGGCTATGCGAACAACGCCGAGTGGATCAAGAAGTACACCGGTTTCGAGTTGGGCAAAACCGTGATGCCCCTCGGGAACGTGGGCAAGATGGGCGACGGGATCCGCATGGCCTGGGAAATGGGCGCCGCCCCGGAAGGCATGGGCGTTCTCCATGTGCTGCGGGTCGCTCCTTTCGGGCCCGAGTTCCCTTTCATGAACACGGTGGAAGGGGCGGCAATCCAACCCATGCTGTGGGTCGATCCGAAAGGCGAGCGGTTCTGCGACGAGGGGATCGCTTACTACGATACATCCACCGGCAACGCCAACACCCGCTACAAGCAGGGATACACCTTCTGCCTTTTCGATGACGGCATAAAACAGCATTTCATGGAAAAGGGCGTCTACCGGGGCATGGGCTTGGTCTGTCTCCCGGGCTGGAAGCTGCGCGATCTGAACGAGCAGTTGGCGCACATCCTTTCGCTCCACTCAAAGGAGTTCTTCGATGCGGGCTCGATAGAGGAGCTTGCCGGCAAAATGGAGGTCGACCCCCGCATCTTGAAGGCCACCATCGACGAATACAACGGTTTCTGCGACAAAGGACGGGACGAGCTTTTTGCGAAAGATCCGCAGTTTCTCATACCGCTCAAAGGGCCCCGATTCTACGCGGCCAGGGCCCGCACCGCTTTCATGGGGACGCTCGGCGGCGTCAGGATCAACGCGAGAACCGAGGCGGTCGACCAATACGACGTACCGATCCCCGGTCTCTTCGCCGTTGGCCTCGACGCGGGCGGGCTCCATGCGGAGAGTTACAGTATGAAGGATTCTTCCGGCGGGGCGTCCGCGTTTGCGCTGATCTCGGGCCGCATCGCGGGCGAGAACGCGGTACGGTATGTGAGGAGCTTATAGCGGCCGCCTGGCACAAGCGCGCCGACTCTATCAAGGAGGGTTAGGATGAAAAAGGCAGCGATAGCGGGAATTATTATGTGCGTTCTATCGGCGCTTGCGCTCGGCGCATTTTCAAGCTCCTTCGCGGAAACGCCGAAGGAGGCAAAAGTCTTTAAGATCGGGCTGATTACCTCGGTAACGGGGCAGATGGCGCCCGCGTTCAAACCCATGTACGATGCGGTGAAACCGACGGAAGAGCTGATCAATCGAAAGGTGGGCCTCACGGTTGGTGGCCAGAAATACACCGTCGAAATCGTCGCCCAAGATGACCAGTCTTCTCCGGCGGGCGCCGTGACGGCGGTGAACAAGCTTATGCAAGACGGCATCAGATTTCTCATTCCTCCGATGTTCTATGTGACTCATTTGGCGATCATCCAGATAGCGGAGGAAGGGAAAATTCTTCGCATGAAGGCATTCGGTCTCTCCCCGAACGAGGTGAACCCCAAGACGCCCTACGGTTTCGGCACCGGTTCAAATCTGTACAACGTTGAGCCGTGCTTCGACTACCTTGTAAAAAATTACCCGCAGGCCAAGCGCGTTGCCATCATCATGCCGGACGATCCGGGCATGAACACCGCCCTCGATCTGAACGAGAAAGCCATCAAGAAGAGGGGACTTCAGATGGTTTTCCTCGAGAGATTCAAAATGGGCAGCGAGGACTTCTATCCCATACTAACTCACGCGCTGGCTCAAAAACCCGATGTCATCAATATGCCCGTCTCCATGGTGACCTGGAGCGCAGGTATTATCAACCAGTCCCGGGAGCTGGGCTTTAAGGGGCCGATTTTCGCTCCAGGCCTCTTCGGCGACATCAACATCGTGAACGGCATGCTGGACAAGAAATACGCCAATGACCTGTTCCATGGAGGGCCGGACGTGCTGAGCGACAAGATGTCGCCCCTCATGAAGGAGCTACGCAAGGCGGTGGAGCAGGCAGGACAGCCCTTCATCATGGACAGCATGCTCAGCCTCGACGCGAGTTACCCATTGCTCCAGGCCGTCGAAAAAGCCCAGAGCTTCGACACCGACAAAGTAGCCGCGGCGATAGAGTCAACGAAGACCGTCGATTCGATATGGGGCAAGAGCAGGTGGGGCGGCAAGGACCTCTTCGGCGTCAATCACTGCCTGATCAAACCGGTGACAATATCGCGGATCGTTAACGGCAAGGTGGAGCAGCTTGACTTCATCCAGCAATAGGAGGGAGCCAGAAGCAATGCGATAAAGGGAGGTTTCGTTCTCGACGCACCGCAAGGCTGCATGGAGAAAGCGCAGAGCCTTGACGCAGACAAGGCTACGACAACATAGGAGTCGAAGAGCAGTGTCGATTGCCGGCCGGCCCGCAACGAACGCATCTCCTCATTCAGCCGCCCGTTTTAGTGGTTTTCTCAGCCCTCGAATGTCGGGATCATCGAAAAACCGCCTGAGGATGGGATGTCATAGATGGCACGGACTTATCAGAGACATTGCAATTCAAGTCGGGGCAAAATCAATCCAAAGGAGGAGAAAAAGCTATGAGTAAGGAGAGGATATTTACCGATGAAGAGCTGAAAAGCATGGAAAGGCGCACTCTGGATGTGCTCAAAGAGACCATAAAAGCGGGCGACAAGAAGAAGGCCGAGGAACTGGCCCAGCGGATGTACGAAGAGTTCAATTTTCTCCACGACGGCTACATGTTCTGGATCACGGGTCTGTTGACCTACATCTATGAAAACTACGGCATCAACGCGGTAGAGAAGGCCGAACGGTTCGCCCACACGATCGAAGGAAAGACAGTCTTTAAGGAGCCCGAGAACATGGACCTGCGAGCAGTTATTCAGTTTATGTCCAAGGGAATGAGGGGGCACCTTCAGCCCCTCAAGATCGAGGAAGACGAAGAGAAGATCACGATCACGATGAAACCGTGCGGCTCCGGTGAGAGGATCATAGAGAAAGGCGGGTACGAAGCCGGTCTCGCGAGGATCAAGGAGCCTCACCCCATCACGTGGGGTATGAGGGACTTTCCGATCTACTGCGTCCACTGTCCGGTTGTGGAGATGCTCACCATCGAGGCCACGGGGAATTTCGGACCCACTCATCTCGTGTCCGATCCCATGCGCCATGGCTTCTGCCACTTCGCCTTCTACAAGGATCCCGCGAAGATACCCAAGGAGTTCTACAAGCGGATCGGAAAAGAGAAGCCGGCACCGAAAGCTTAGCGACGCCACATTCCTTCCCTGCGCTGTCAGACGTGCCGGCCGCAGTTGAGGATCAGCACTTGGCAAGTGATGGCAAAAGAATCGGGGGTGGCAAAGGAATACGACGGTCGACGCTACCGCCAACTCTTGAGCACGACGGCCGAGGGAAATGTTTGTGAAGGCCTCCCTATGGGCTTCCTGCTGCGCCTCGGTTCATGGTTTGGTGCGGGCCACGGAAAGCGTGCGGAGGCCCTCACCCGCCACACGTCAGGGGTCCCCATGTGGGCCCCGCTCTTGGCCAGAGACTCGGTGAGGGCGATCATGCCGGCGTCGGAAGAACTGTGGACACTCCTCAAGGGCCGACCGGCCGGCGTGAGCCGCCGCCAAGGAAGAGCGCCGGACGGCCGCCTCGCAAGCCTACGCCTCCCCCAGTTCTTGACGGGCGAATCCCCGCAGAGGCCGGCACCTAGCGTGCTCATGCCATATGATCGTAACCCGCCAATCGTTGTGCGAAGCCCGTCCCGATTGGAGAAAGTGGCAAAATAAGAAAAGAAAAAAACTTCTTGACAAGTTTTCGATTTTGCAGCATGATAACTACGTTAGTGAACGTTCGGTAAGTACAATGATCATCCCTCGGACCAGGGAACGTGCAGTGGTTATCGTGGGGAGAACAAAAGGCTGCAGCTGAATCAAGAGGAAAAGAGTAGCACCGTTTTACAAAACTCATACAACCATGGAGGGAACAAAATGAATAACAATGTGCTTCATACACCGCTGTGCGACATGTTCGGGGTGAAGTATCCGATAGTGCTCGCCGGAATGGGGTTTGTATCTGGGCCGACGCTCACTGCCGCAGTCTCCAATGCCGGCGGTCTCGGTGTTCTGGGCGCCGCTTCATTTACGATTGAACAACTTCCCGAGATGATCGCGCGGACGAGGGCCCTCACGAGCAAGCCCTTTGGTGTGGACCTTCCCATGCCCCCGCAGTTGGACGACATCCCCGTTGACGCCACCGAGGAGACGTTGAAATCGTTGTTTCCCAAAGAGGCAGTTGCGTATGCGAAGAAATTCGGGGAGGAGCAGGGCATACCCAAGGCAGTGGGGATGGCGGGGCTGCAGGTCTTTTCGATTGCCTACACGAGGGAGGTATTCAAGATATGTGTGAAAGAGAAGATTCCCCTCTTCGTTTCGGCGGTGGGAGATCCCTCATGGTGCGTGGCCGAGGCTCACGAACACGGGATGAAGGTAATGTCGGTGTGCGGCCTTGTGAGGCAGGGACGTCGTCTGACGGGGAATGGCGTCGATCTTATCGTGGCTCAGGGCACGGAGGCAGGAGGGCATACCGGCAGAATCGGCACGATGCCGCTTGTGCCGCAAATGGTGGATGCTATCAAGCCCAAGCCGGTTCTTGCAGCCGGTGGCATAGCCGATGGAAGAGGTGTCGCTGCGGCGTTGGCCCTGGGTGCCATCGGGGTGTGGCTGGGTACCAGGTTCGTGGCGACGAAGGAAGCGAACATCGAGTCCATCGAGTTGGGGTACAACAACAAGTGGGAAGTGGATATCTTCAAGAAGAAGATACTCGCAGCCACTGAAGATGATACGACGATAACCCGTACGCTGACGGGCAAGACATTGCGAACGATCAAGAACAAGTTCCAGGCAACATGGGAAGGGCAGCAAGGCCCGATCCTTAAGACACCCCTGCAAAACGTGCTCGTCGCCGACTTGCAGCAAGGCGTGAGAGAGTCCGAGAAGGAAGAATACGTTTACTCGGTGGCCGGCCAGATATCGGGCATGATCAAGGACATCAAGCCTGCGGCACAGGTGGTCGAGGAGATTGTCGAAGAGACGGTTCATGTGTTGGAAAAGATGCGAAGCATCAAGATATGAGTGTCGGCCCGATCCGAGGGGGCGGTATGGAATACGAGACCATCATGTACGAAAAAAGAGATCACGTGGCGCGTATCACTCTGAACCGTCCCGAAGCCCTCAATTCGCTCAACAGGACGATGGTGACGGAACTTGGGAAAGCCCTGGATGATTCGGACGCGGATCCGGAAACACGAGTGGTGGTCATCACCGGCGCCGGCAAGGCGTTCTGCTCCGGCGCCGACCTGAAGTTCGCCTCCGAGGAGCTCACCACATCACAGGCCGAGCAGGACTTCTTCCGCTTCGCGAACAAGGTGATGATGCGGAGGATCGAGAAGATGTCGAAGCCCGTCATTGCCGCAGTGAACGGCTACGCGATGGGTGGCGGATTCGAGATACTCACGGTGGTAGATCTGGCCATCGCCGCCGAGGACGCGATAATCGGCGATAGGCACATCAAGCAAGGGCTCCTTGCTGCGGGCGGGGCGCCTTACCGGCTGCCGCTGCTAATAGGAATGAGGAAGGCAAAGGAGCTCATGTTTACCGGAAAAACGATGACCGGGAAGGAGGCAGAGGAGATAGGCCTTGTAAATAAGGCCGTTCCTGCAACTCTCCTCCAGAGCACGGTGGATGCGCTGGCGGCTGAGCTGGCCGAGTACAGCCCGGTGGCCATGGGCATTACAAAAAGACTCATCAATGACAGTGTATTGGTGGACATAGAGGCGCGGCTCGAATTGATCCTCATGTCCTTTCTTGTCGGCGCCAATTCTGAGGACCGGAACGAAGGTATCAGGGCCTTCAACGAGAAGAGGAAACCGGTGTTCAAAGGGAGGTAACTAGCAATGGAGGAGAAGAGGGCAGTTCTGTACGAAAAGGCCGATGGGGTGGCGACAATCACCCTGAACCGACCCGATAACTTCAATTCGCTCAACATGCAGCTCCTCAAGGAAGGCAACGAAGCGCTGATCGATGCTCAGGAGGACACGGCAGTGAGGGTGCTGGTAATTACCGGGAAGGGTAAGTCCTTCTGTAGCGGCGCCGACCTGAAGATGGCAAACAGTTGGAATAAGGACGGCGAGATGGACAAGGAGGCCGAAAAAGCCTTCCACAAGGCGGCAGGTGCCATGTTTGACGCAATAGAGAAGTGTAAGAAGCCGATCATAGCGGCGGTCAACGGCTATGCAATTGCGGGGGGTTTTGAGATCTGCCTTTTTTGCGATCTCGTTATTGCTTCGGAAGATGCCCGCATCGGGGATGGCCACGCGACTTACATGCTCATGGGGCCTGTATCGCCGAACCATCTCCCAAGGCAGATCGGGTACAAGAAGTCGATGGAGCTTCTTCTCACCGGCGATCTCTGGCCGGCTAAGGAGCTGGAGAAGGTCGGTTTCGTGAATAGGGTCGTGCCGGCAGACAAGCTCGCGGAAACAGCGCGCGAGCTCGCTCTGAACCTCGCCGCAAAGAGCCCGATGGGGTTGATGTACACCAAAGCGATAGCGAAGCAGGCGATTCAGGCACCGGTCGAGGCGGTGAACGAACTCGCCTTCAGTCTTCTTCACCGCATTGCCCTGACCAAGGACCGCGCTGAAGGAGCGAAGGCATTCGCGGAAAAGAGAAAGCCAAACTTCACCGGGGAATAGGGGGAGGTCTTCCTATGGGGAATAGAGTTGGAATAATAGGCATTAGCGAGACAAAATGCGAAGAGATGAACAGGAGGGACTCAACGACTGATCTCGTATTTAGAATTACGAGCGAGGCCCTCAAGGATGCAGGGATAGCACAGTCGGACATTGACACAGTAGTTATGGCAGAATCGGATCAACTGGATGGCAGGGTGATAGGCGCGATGGCTATGGCCCTTCCGGCACATGCCTATG
>Ga0326727_10022809_pt1 | contig 12034 bp, 10 predicted proteins | sample MB2enrmetagenome_FD_207643 | JGI IMG/M metagenome (GOLD analysis project Ga0326727, IMG submission 207643) | Lab enriched peat soil microbial communities from McLean, Ithaca, NY, United States - MB29MY | ecosystem: Environmental > Terrestrial > Soil > Wetlands > Peat | place: USA: New York... | reverse complement strand
GCATATCCGGCCCGACCGGGTCTTGAACTTTCTCATCGGCGATAAACTGTCATGAACAGCGCACCACCAAAAAGCCGCCCGCCTTTGGCCTTCAGTCTGGACGATCCCCGCGTCGAGATCGATGGGCCTTTGCCGCCTCCGCCTGTAGAGGAAGCGCCGAAGCCGAAGCCAGAGCAGAAGCCGAAGAGCAAGCCGACGCCCGCTCCAGAGCCGATTGACGCCGCGCCGGCCAACGGCGCTCGCGAGATTTCCGGCGTGCCGGAGATCATACGTGTCGGCCGCAGCTGGGGCGGCATCTTCCTGAGCGCCGTCGGCGGCCTTCTCGTCCTCGCCTTCATGCTCTGGGTTCAGGAAACATTCCTGACGCTCTTGGGCCGCAACGATTGGCTCGGATGGGCGGCCACCATCCTGCTTGCGGTCGCCGTCTTCGCTTTCGTCATGATCCTCGCCCGCGAGGTGGCCGGCCTCTACCGGCTTGCCGCGATTACGGCGGTTCGCCAGCGCGCGGAAGCGGCGTTAAGCTCGGAAAACACCCCGGAAGCCAAAAGCACCGCCGGAGAGATCCGCGCCATGATGGAGGAGCGCCGCGAACTGGCGGACGGCATCGCCCGGCTGAGGCAGCATCAGCGCGACATCATCGACGCACGGCAGGTGCTGACACTGACGGAGCGGGAACTCCTCGTTCCGCTTGACAAGATCGCCCGCGTGACCGTGGGCACGTCGGGTCGCAGGGTTTCGATGGTGACGGCGCTAAGCCCCGCCGCGGTTTTCTCGGTTGGGTTCGTGGCTTATGAGAATTTCAGGATGCTCCGGAACCTAGCAGGAATCTACGGCGGAAGGCCTGGCTTCCTCTCGATCCTTCGCCTTATGCGCCTCATCGCAGGCCATCTCGCCATCACGGGCGGCATTGCCTTCACCGACGACATTCTTGGCCAGTTCGTCGGTCACGGCATGACGTCCCGGCTTTCCCGCCGCCTCGGCGAGGGGCTGATCAACGGCGGTTTCACGATCCGTATCGGAATCGCCGCCGTCGAGGTGTTGCGCCCGCTGCCCTATATTGAGGCGCGCCAGCCACGCCTTCGCGAGTTTGTATCCGAGTTCCTGAAGGTCGGGCAGAAGCAGGACGCTACGCAGCCAGGGGAACGAGACAAGGGCTGAAGAGCGCGATCAAGAACTGCGCCGATCATATCGTTTCGATCGAAGAAATCGATCGTTCCTTCAGGATCAGGTCAAGGAGCGCGCGTTCAGCGTGGCTCGCAGCGCGCTCTCTGTGGCGCAGGATAGAAAAATGCCGCTTCGGCAGAGGAAGGGGTACGGCTCGTAAAGTGCCCGCCTGCAGCCAAGGCCCCACCACCAGATTGGAAATCGCAGTCGCGCCCGCTCCTGCCTGCACAGCGGCGCATACCGCTTCGTTGGAGGGAAGCTCCAGGCTAATAAGAAGGGTAGACGGGTCGAGCCCCAGGTTGCTCAGCGCGTCCTCGAAGACGGCCCTGGCGCCGGAGCCACGCTCGCGCAGAACCCAGCTGACTTGCGACAAATCCTGTGGCCCGACGTCTTTGCGGTCCCCCCAAGCATGACGGCCGCCCACCACGAGAACAAGTTCGTCGCCTTCGATCGCCTGGCGCGACAAAGCTGGATCGTCGATCTCGCCCTCGGCGAAGCCTAGATCGGCGATGCCCTCGCGGACGGCAGCCGCAACCTGCTCTGTATTGCCTATCGCGAGTTGCAGGGTGACCCCCGGATGCGCCAAGCGAAAGCGGTACATCAGAGGCGGAAGCCAGTAATTCGCGATCGTTTGACTGGCGTGGAGCGCCAGAGAACCGCGCAGGCAGCCCGCTAAGTCGTTAAGAACGCGCTCTGCCGCCGCCGCGCGGGCAAGCACGCCGCGGGCTTCGACAAGAAACAACCGGCCCGCTTCCGTCAGCTCGATGCGGCGGCCGATCCGGTGAAACAGCGTGGTTTTATAGCGTGCTTCTATAGCCGCAACGGCGGAGCTAGCCGCCGATTGCGTAATATTTATCGCCTGCGCAGCCCGGGTGACATGCTCGCGCTCGGCTACGGCCACAAAAATGCGTAGTTGCTCCAAAGTCATAAGCAAGGCATCACCCGAATTATCGTTGGGCTTTATACTTCCAGACCGATCCCCTGCCAAGAGCAATGAAAGGCCCCCGGAACGAACCACTGGGGGTGGCTGTTCAACCTGCAAGCTGTCGCAGTCGCGACCAAGTCTATGGAGACGGCCATGAATAAACTTGTGATCGCCGCGTTGGCGATAATTTCTCTAGCGGGATTAGTCTCTCCGCTGCAAGCGCGTTCAAAAGCGCAAGCAGTGACGAACGCGGAGGAGTTTGCCCAGGAATTGAAGTCCGCCGGTCAATTCGAGATCGAATCGAGCGTCCTTGCCCTGCAGCGAACCAAGGATGAGGCCATCAGGCAATTTGCCCAGAAGATGATCCACGATCATACGGAGGCGGCCGGGAAACTGACGGAAACGCTGAAACAAGCCAATCTGCCGGAGCCTGCTTATGGCCAGGATGCCGAGCATAAAGACCTGTTCAACACGCTCTTCGTCGCCGAGCAGGAGCCGCAATTCGTCGCCCAATACGTTCAAGACCAAATTCAAGGTCATGAGAAGGTCGTTGCGCTGATTGAGGCTTACTTGAAGGATGGCGACAATGAGGCGCTGAAGCAGTACGCTTCGACCATTCTTCCGATGATCAAGGAGCATCTCAAATTGGCTGAAGGGCTTCGGCCGAACGTCACTGCACGGCGCTAAGGGCAGGGCGCTTCAATGAGGCGCCTGCCGTCCGAAAGTCCGATAGGGCCCGCAGCGCCATTTTGCGGGCCTTTTTGATTGCATCCCCCGCCGATCCGGCCCAAATCAGCTTTGGCAACTAAACGCTCGATGCGGGACCATGGCGGCTCCACTCCTCACGCTTCAGAACATTGCGCTGACTTTTGGCGGGACTCCGCTCTTCGAGGATGCGAGTTTGTCCGTTTCCGAGGGCGACCGGATTTGCGTCGTTGGACGCAATGGGTCCGGCAAATCGACGCTGATGAAAATCGCCGCAGGGCTCGCTGAACCGGATAGCGGGACGCGTTTTCTGCAACCCGGCGTAACCCTTCGCTATCTTCCGCAGGAGCCGGATTTTGGCGATCACAAGAGCGTGCTCTCCTATGTCGAGAGCGGGCTTGGGCCAAGCGACGACCCCTATCAGGCCCGCTTCCTGCTGGAGGAGCTTGGGCTTTCGGGCGAGGAAGCGCCGGATACCCTGTCCGGTGGCGAAGCGCGCCGCGCGGCGCTGGCCAAGACGCTCGCCCCCAACCCCGACGTGCTTCTCCTGGATGAGCCGACGAACCACCTCGACGTTCAGGTGATCGAATGGCTCGAAAAACAGCTTGCGGGCATGCGCTCGGCGCTGGCGCTGATCAGCCACGACCGCCGTTTTCTGACCACGCTTTCGCGTAGCACGGTCTGGGTGGACAGGGGTGTAACGCGCGCGATCGCTATTGGATTTGGCGGGTTCGAGGCGTGGCGCGACGAGATGCTCGCCCAGGAGGAACTGGACCGGCACAAGCTCGCGCGCAAGATCGAGCGCGAAGCGGACTGGCTGCGCTATGGCGTTACCGCGCGGCGCAAGCGCAATGTCCGCCGCCTCGCCGAGTTACAGGCCATGCGCGAGGAGAAGCGGAATGCAAAGCGCACTCCGGGGCAGGTGAAGCTCGAAGCCGCGGATGGCGCGCTGTCCGGCAAGCTTGTGATCGAGGCGAAGGGCATCTCGAAATCCTTCGATGGCAAAACCGTCGTCGATCAGTTCGGCATTCGAATTCATCGCGGCGACCGCGTCGGCGTGGCTGGCCCCAACGGCGCCGGCAAGACGACCCTGCTGAACATGCTGATCGGAAAGCTGGAGCCGGATGAAGGATCGGTGCGGCTCGGGGCCAATCTCGAAATCGCAAGCCTTGAGCAAGGCCGCGACAGCCTCAAGCCGGAATGGACGGTGGCGGATGCGCTGACGGGCGGCAGCGGCGATCTTGTCGTCATCAACGGCGTTGCGAGGCATGCAGCTTCTTATATGCAGGATTTCCTGTTCCTTCCCGAACAGGTGAGGACCCCGGCGAAGGTGCTTTCCGGCGGGGAGCGCGCGCGCCTCATGCTGGCGCGAGCGCTTGCAAAGACGTCGAACCTCCTGGTTCTGGATGAACCGACCAACGACCTCGACCTCGAAACGCTCGACGTCCTGGAGGAGATGCTCGCCGATTATGCGGGAACGCTCATCTTGATTAGCCACGACCGCGATTTCCTCGACCGCGTGGCAACCTCGATCATTGTCCCGGAAGGGGGCGGCCGCTGGATCGAATATGCGGGCGGCTATTCGGATATGGTGGCGCAAAGAGGCGGACGCACATTCTCGATGGATTCGCCCGCTAAGTCCGCGAAGCCTGTCTCTCAAGCCGCGAAGGAGAGAGCAGAGGGCGGCGGCGAGATGAAGGTCAAAAAGCGCTTAAGCTTTAATGAGAAGCACGCGCTCGAAACCTTGCCGGCAAAGATCGCCAGCCTCGAAAAGGAGATCGCCCGCTTGCAGGCGAAGCTTGACGATCCAGCCCTCTACGCGAAAGACCGCCAGGTCTTCGAGCAGGCCAGTGCAGCGCTCGTAAAGGCGCAAGGCGAACTGGCCGAAGCCGAACATCGCTGGCTGGAGCTTGAAATCATGCGCGAGGCCATCGCAACGGCGCGAGAGGCGTAATCAGGTTTTTGCCTGCAATTGGACCTAGTGGCGCGCCAATCGGCCGCTTGAACCCGTATCAGACTTTACCATAGCCATATTTTGATACATGTTGGTACAAGTAGTTTCTTTTTTTGACTGGACCTCAAGAGAAGCCCCTACAAATCACCCCCGCGGTATCGCTTCATGGTCTTCTCGCCCTGCGCACGCTGCGCTCGCCTTGCACGAAGGCCTCCCCGCGCCTAATGTTCACGGCATATTTTACATTTGCGGAGCCGAATCGCTTGAATAAGCGGCCCGCGGAGGCAAGTGCAGCATGACGGACGTTTTGCGCATCGCTTGCGCGCAATTGAATCCCATTGTCGGGGATTTGATAGGCAACGCGGGCTTGGCGCGGCGCGCGAGGGACGACGCGCAGCGGCAAGGCGCTGAACTTGTGGTGTTTTCCGAGCTGTTCATAGCGGGTTATCCGCCCGAGGATCTCATTTTAAAGCCCGCCTTCGTTCAGGCCTGCATGGATGCGGTGCGCGATCTCTCGAAGATCACCGGCGATGGCGGCCCTGCTCTCCTCGTGGGAACGCCATGGAGAGAAAACGGTAAAGTTTACAACGCCGTCGCGCTTCTCGAAGGCGGCAAGGTTGAGGCGCTGCGCTACAAGACCGATCTGCCAAACTACAGTGTGTTCGACGAAAAGCGAGTGTTTGCGGCCGGAGCGCTGCCGGGACCGGTGAATTTCAAGGGCGTCCGGCTTGGCCTGCCGATTTGCGAGGACATCTGGACGGATGCCGTCACCGAGTGCCTCGCTGAGAGCGGCGCGGAAATCCTAATTGTGCCGAACGGTTCGCCCTTCACGCTCAAAAAGCGCGAGCAGCGCGAGAACGTGGCGGTTGCGCGCGTCGCCGAGACGGGCCTGCCGCTTCTGTATGCCAATCAAGTGGGCGGCCAGGATGAGCTGGTGTTTGACGGCGCATCCTTCGCGCTGAATCGCGGCGGCAAGCTTGCCGTTCAGCTTCCAGCTTGGGAAACCGCCGTGGCCGTTATCGAATGGCGGCGCGAACCAAATGGCTGGGCTTGCGTACCCGGGCAGCTTGCGGTTCTGGAGGATGGGATCGAGGCTGCCTATCGGGCCTGCGTCCTGGGATTGCGCGATTATGTCGAGAAAAACCGCTTCCCCGGCGTAATCCTTGGCTTGTCGGGCGGCGTCGACTCCGCGCTTTGCGCCGCCATGGCCGTGGATGCGCTCGGCGCTGCGCGCGTGCATTGCATGATGCTGCCCTATCGCTTCACGTCGAACGCCTCGCTTTCCGATGCCGCGGCCTGCGCGGAGGCTCTTGGCATACGCTACGACATCGTGCCGATCCACAGCGCCGTCGAAGGCTTCGATGCGATGCTGAAGCCGCTATTCGCAGACACCGAACGCGGCGTGGCTGAGGAGAACTTGCAGTCGCGCATTCGCGGCACGACGCTGATGGCGATCTCCAACAAGTTCGGCGGCATGGTCGTCACCACCGGCAACAAGTCCGAGGTCTCAGCCGGATACGCCACGCTTTACGGCGACATGAATGGCGGCTTCAACCCGATCAAGGATCTGTACAAGACGCAGGTTTACGCCTTATCGCGGTTCCGCAATGGCGCGCGCCCGAAAGGCTGCCTCGGCCCCGGCGGCGTTGTTATCCCGGAGAACATTCTCACGAAAGCGCCGACGGCCGAGCTGCGGGAAAACCAGACGGATCAGGATTCGCTGCCGCCTTACGAGGAGCTTGACGACATCCTTGAGGGGCTCGTCGACCGCGAGGAGCCGCTTTCGGTCATCGTCGCGCGCGGCCACGCGCCGGAAACCGTAAATAAGGTTCAAAGGCTGTTGTATTTGTCGGAATACAAGCGGCGGCAATCCGCGCCCGGCGTGAAGATCACCGAGCGCAATTTCGGCCGCGACCGCCGCTATCCAATCGTCAACCGCTTCCTTGAGACGGTAACGTAAGCCAGATCCATGACTAAAACCGTGAGGGTCCGCTGCGCGGCGAGCCGAACCGGCCAGCTCCACATCGGCAAAATCGGCGTGCCAAAGCCGGAATGCCATCTACAGCTCTATGGAAATTCCGGTCCTGGCCATGCTAAAACCGCACAGCTCAGCCGCTTTGACCGCCCTCCGGCAAATCGCTACACAGTGAGGCTAACTGCGCAGCCAAAAGTCAAGCATCCATGACCAAAACCGTAAAAGTCCGCTTCGCGCCGAGCCCAACCGGCCGGCTGCACATCGGCAATATCCGCCCCGCCGTCTTCAACTGGCTGTTCGCACGGCGCGAGCACGGCGTGTTCGTCCTGCGCTTCGACGACACCGACCTGGAGCGTTCGAAGGAGGAATACGTCGCCGGCATTCGCGAAGACCTGAATTGGCTCGGGCTGACCTGGGACGAGGAGTTCCGGCAGTCGGAGCGCTTCGCCTTTTATGATGACACCGCCGAAAAGCTGCGGAAGGCCGGCCGGCTCTATGCCTGCTACGACACGCCGGAAGAGCTTGAGCGGCGGCGCAAGCGGCAGATGGCGCGGGGCCAGCCTCCCGTTTACGACCGCGCCGCGCTGAAGCTCACAGAGAAGGAGAAGCAGGAGCTGGAGGCGGAGGGCCGCAAGCCGCATTGGCGCTTCCTTCTGGAGCACCGCCACACGGGCTGGGACGATCTCATCCGCGGGCCTCAGGAAATCGACGCGGCGTCCGTGTCGGATCCGGTGCTCATCCGCGCGGACGGCACGCCGCTCTACACCTTCACCAGCGTGGCGGACGACGAGGACACGGGCGTCACCCATATCATTCGCGGCGAAGACCACGTCACCAACACGGCGGTGCAAATCCAAATCTTTGAGGCGCTCGGCGCGAAGCCGCCCGTTTTTGCGCATCACAATTTGCTTGTCGGCGCGCAAGGCGAGGCGCTGTCGAAACGGCTCGGCTCGCTGTCCATCGCGGGCCTCCGCGAGGAGGGCTTCGAGCCGCGGGCGGTTATGACGCACGCCTCCTTGATCGGCACCTCGGAGGCGCTGCAGCCGCAGGACAGCCTTGAAGCGCTGGCCGGACTTTTCGATTTTGCCAAGATTTCGCGAGCGCCGGCGCGTTTCGATCCCGAAGAACTGAAAGGGTTGAACGCGAGGCTCCTTCACGGCATGCCATTCGCCGAAGCGGCCGGCCGCTTGCAAGGGCGCGGCATCGATGGCGGCGAGGCCTTCTGGCATGCCGTTCGCGCGAACCTGGAAATCTTTGCCGATGTGGACAAGTGGTGGACCGTGGTTCGCGGTCCTCTCGCCCCGGTCATCGAGGATGCGGCTTTATGCGAGAAGGCTCTTTCGGTGTTGCCCCCCGAACCCTGGGATTTGGACACGTGGTCGAAATGGACCGAGACGGTGAAAAAAGCTTCGGGCGCAAAAGGGCGCGCGCTTTTTCATCCCTTGCGGCTTGCATTGACCGGGCTTGAGCGCGGCCCAGAACTCAAAGAACTGCTTCCCCTGATCGGCCACGCCAGAGCCGCCGCGAGGTTGGCTGGAAAAACCGCTTAATTTTCCCCTCAGCCGCCCCGGCGCCTGTGTCACAGCGTCCTTAAGCTGTGACACGGCGCTCAGCCCGCACTAAAGCTTCGCCTTCTCAAGCGCGGCCACGAGCTTGTCCCGGCGCCTCGCGGCCGAGAACAGGATGGTGGCGACGAGGATCGGCCATCCAACGAAAAGGACAAACCTGGCGCTCGCGCCCGTCAATATTTCCTTCACGGCCTGTGCGCCGATTGCGTTCTCCAACGCGGGGATGGCTTGAGCCGATGCTGCCAACTGCGTCAGCACAGCCCGCAAGAATTCGGCGGTCAAGGCCCAATTGTTTTGGCGTATCAGTCCGCCGAGGCGGGCTGCAATGTCGAAAAGGGCGAGGTCTGAGGCAACTTGCGTGAGCTGCGATCCGCTGAGGTCTTTCACGCCGAACGCGTCGTTGATGATGTCCGCCACAATGCCGGGGAGGTCTTGAGAGGATGCTTCCGGGGATGCGGCCGGTATCACTGGGGTTTGCATTGTGGGAACAAGGGCCACGCCGCGTTCAAACATCTGGTCGCCAAGTATTACCTGGGCCGTCTCCGCATAAATGACGGCCTCTTCCGCGGGTATGCCGCCCACAACGCCTGTAATGGCGTTGAAGATGCGTTCGTGGGCGCCTTCAATCGCGGCGCTGTTTTCCGGCGAGAGGTTCGTGAAGAGCGAAACGGCAAGGAGGTTTTCCGCCTGTCCTTTGGCGGTCGCGACAGCTTGGATCACGTCCCGGCTGCGATCGAAACTTTGCGCCCTCGCGAGCGTTGCCGCCGCGGGAACGAAAAAAGCCGTAAGACCTGCGCCGAGTATTGACCTTCGTGCAAACATGGAACCCATCCCCGTGTCTTTGTCCGCAGCGAGCCGCTGCCTTCGCGACCCCATTTTAGAGCGATGCGTAAACCGGAATCGCGTCGTGAGCCCGGCGTAAACTCCGCTAGGCGATCAATAGATAAGCCTTTAAGACCTATTGTAGATCGCCACGGCGGCGAAACCGCCCCGCGAGACGCCCGCCCGATTAAGCGCACTATGTCCAATTGCCAACCGCCAAGAAACTCTTTTGATGGCGGCAGATCAAGACGCTCTTGCGCTGTACGCTCAACGTGTTGTGTATTTGACTAACAAAGCTCGCAGAGGCGTTCGATTCCTATCGATATACGCAATTTGGCCGGCAGCTGCGTTCACATCGGCTTGGATGCATGCTAACCACGCGTCAATCGGCCTGGCAATGAGGCAGGACATTCCTGACAAGCGAGCCACGATGCTTCCATCCACGGTTCTCGGAATCTTGCTTTCCGCCACCGCATTCCTGTTTTTCACCTGCTTCGATACAGCGAGCAAATATCTGTCGCGCGATTACTCAATCTTTCAGATCATGGGCGTGGAGTTCTCGACGGCAACAGCGCTGCTCGTTCTATTCGCCTTCGTGAGAAACAGAAACAACGCTGCCCGGAAAACTTTGCAGATCAACCGGCCGGCGCTTCATGTCTTGCGGGGAATCTTCCAAATTCTCGGGCAATCGCTCGTCTTTCTCGCCATACCGCATCTTTCTCTCGCCGAATTTTACGTCATCATTTTTTGCATGCCGATTATAACAATCTTGAACGCCGGCTTTTTCCTGAAGGAGCGAGCCGCATCGTATGTGTGGCCGGTGCTGGCGCTGAATTTTACTGGCGTGCTTATAGCGCTCCGGCCGGATCAGGGCCTGAACCTATGGGCGCTCGTGGCGCTTGCCGGCACCGTGATGCTCGCGGCGTCTTTGGTGGTTCTGCGGAAGATGATGGAAAGCGAATCGCCGGAAATGACGTCCATTACGGCGAGCGCGTCGCTGGCCGCCGGAGCGCTCGCTGTGACGCCTTTCGTCTACAGAGCCGCCGCCATGCCCGATTTTGCCTTGATGATGCTTGGCGGGGCGCTTGTCGCGCCTGCGCAGCTCATGCTGAGCACGGCCTTCCGGCTCGCGCCTGCCGCCTTGGCAAGCCCGCCGCAGTTTCTCCAGCTCATCTACGGCGCTTTGGGCGGATATATCGTTTTTGGCGATGTTCCCACCATATGGATATACGCGGGGGGCGCGACGGTCATCGCTGCCAATGCCTTCCTGCTTTTCGCTCACAATGAGGGGTTACGCGCCCAGGCTTGTGTGAACGAGATCTAAATGGAGAGCGCCCCTGGCCAAAGCGTCTCATCGATACGTCCGCGTCGAAAGTGACGCAGAAGCTTGGCTTCCGCTTCAAGGGTTTTATCATGATATCGTGCGCCTAATCACGATGTTAGAGGTCGACATAAACAGGACTGAAGTTTTGGCTTGGACATTCCTATTGATTGCCGGCCTCTTGGAAGTCGGTTTCACAACCGCGCTACGTCTCTCCGAAGGCTTTTCGAGGATGGGGCCGAGCTTGGCCTTCTTCACCTGCGCCGCGCTCAGCTTTCTTTCGCTTCAGAAAGCAACCGTGGATATCCCGCTTGGGACGGCTTACGCCGTTTGGGTTGGCATCGGCGCGGCCGGAACGATTGTTGTAGGCGTTTCGCTTTTCAATGAGCCGGTGAGCGCCGCGCGCTTTCTCTTCCTCGGAACTCTTGTCGGCTCGATCATCGGGCTGAGATTGTTTTCGCCCTGATGCAACTGCGTTGGTCTCCACAACTCTAACAGAGCCAACCTGGCCAAGATTGTCATCCCGGCCAGGCAAAGCGCAAGCCGGGATCGTCAAAGGGTAAGCGCTCCAATTTGTTACGATCCCGGATAAGGCTGCGCCCTTCCGGGATGACGCCCGCGGCGATCCGTTGGCGCGCCCGGAAACGGCCCATTCGTCAATATGGTACTCCTGGGCAAACCGCGGGGCCGGAAGGAAACCCGGCGGCCTCAAGCCAAAGCCGCTTTGAGTTTCTCTGCATTCGCCGCCAGCAAGGCATTGTCGCCCATGATACCCGCCGGGCGCAGGTCGACGCCTTGATAGCGCGGTATCACGTGAATATGCATGTGAAAGACAACCTGACCGCCCGCGGGTTCGGAAAACTGGGTGACCGTGATGCCGTCCGCGCCGAAGGCCTTCTTGGCCGCAATCGCCACTTTCTGCGTCGTGAGGATAAGCGGGCCGAGCACGCTTTGCGGGGCATCCAGAATGTTGCGCACCGGCTGTTTTGGGATCACGAGCGCGTGGCCATCGGAGCGCGGCATGATGTCCATGAAAACGAACGTCTCCGCATCCTCGTAGACAAAATGGCAGGGCGCTTCCCCACGCAGGATCTTCGCGAAAATATTGTTCGGATCGTAGGCCTGTGGCATGTGCGATCTCCTTTCGCTGTGAGACCGCAGTTTTGCCTTTAGCTGCGTATTCCGGTCAAGCGCCGGATGCAGAAACAAAAAATAGACGGCAGGTCATGCAACCTGCCGTCTCTAAGCAGCAGATTTTGTGGGGCAATTTGCTGCTTTGGGATAAAAACGGTCAGGCGGTCACTTTATTCCGCCAATTCTAAAGAAAATGCGAAAAATTAGCCGTCATCGCCGGTATTCTATCGCGCTACCCCCAGTTGGTTGCACAAGCACCGCACAGTTTAAGCCCGGAATATACTTCTTTGAGTAAGTTTTTCTCTGTATAGGATAAAGTGTAAGCCGGTTGGAGTAAAGATACGCCTTTCGATATCCGGACAGCGTGCGCATGCGAGCAAGTTCAGTCCGCCGAAGACGAAGCGAGCAAGGCCATGCTTGCGGCCATGCGCTTGTGGGAAGCCGAGACGCGGGAAGAGCGTAAATA
>Ga0326727_10022807_pt1 | contig 12034 bp, 16 predicted proteins | sample MB2enrmetagenome_FD_207643 | JGI IMG/M metagenome (GOLD analysis project Ga0326727, IMG submission 207643) | Lab enriched peat soil microbial communities from McLean, Ithaca, NY, United States - MB29MY | ecosystem: Environmental > Terrestrial > Soil > Wetlands > Peat | place: USA: New York... | reverse complement strand
TACAGGAATGATCCCTTTGAAGGGCCGTCGAAGACTACGACGTTTATAGGCCAGGCGTGTAAGCGGGGTAACTCGCTTAGCTTACTGGTCCTAATCGCCCGTTCGGCTTGACCATAATTTCTGCTCAGCACACACGAGCAGTAGCGAGTGACAGGTGACGAGTGACGAGTCAGAACGTTCGCTTGTCATTATCACTCTTCACTCGCAACTGCCCTTCAGACGCCACACTATTCAGAAGACAGTCGTCAGTCTTCAGCTATCAGTTGTCAGTCCGGGCTGTTCGGGCCTTTACTGATAACTGAGCACTGATGACTGACAACTGTTCTACAATTTTCCGGCGACCATACCGGAGGGGACACACCCGTTCCCATCCCGAACACGGTAGTTAAGCCCTCCAGGGCCCATGGTACTGCGCGCGGAAGTGCGTGGGAGAGTCGGTCGTTGCCGGGATTCTTCTCGAAAAGACCCGAGCCAGTGCTCGGGTCTTTTCACATTGGCCGCAGGTGTGATAAGGTATCTGGCCGTTGGAGGGGCTGGCGGAGGGTAGGGCGCTTTCGGTGGGTGACACTTCCTATGGTGGCGTACTACACTTCCTCAAGAAGCCAGCGTTAACTGTGGATGTGGTCGACAACATCGATTGAGGGTTTTCATGGGACCACCCTCGTTGCGGCCGAGAGTATTGTACGCAACGGGTTCAAGCACAGCGAAAAAGACTACGACTGGCTCGGTGACGGGGTATACTTTTGGCAGGATGGCCCCTACCGGGCCCGGGAGTGGGCTCTGAAGTGGGCGGTCCGCCATTATGGGGGAGAGGCTGCGGTTGTGGGAGCCAAGGTCAACTTGGAACGGTCGACGCTAATGGATTTGATCGACATCCAATGGTGGGATCGGCTCAGAACCTTTTATGAGAAATATCTGGAGTATTGCACGCGCACGGGAAAGGGAATTCCGAAACAGGAAGCCGATCGGCTGTCGGGTGCTCATCGCCTCGATCGGGCGGTCGTCAATTACGCGATTGACTTTTGCCGCAAAATGGGTGATTCAATTACTGCCGTACGCGCGGCCTTCATAGAAGGTAAACTAGTATATCCGAGTTCAGCGTTCTACGACCGTGCACATGTCCAGATTGCTGTGCGGGAGGGTGGTCTGATAGGAAACACCTGGATAGAGGACGGCCTGCGATAGCCGCGGAGGGAACGATGCCATCTGACCGATATCTTGACGAAATCACGAAATACTTTGATAACCTTAGTCCCGAGCAATTCGACGAAGACCTCGCGGAGGCCAACCCGCCCGTGCCTGCCGAAGCCATCGGTAGACCCCCCCTCCGAGAACCACGTGCGCCGACTCGGCGCAAAATGCCTCCCGCTCTGCCTAGCGAAACCCACGAGGTGAGGTTTCGACGCTTGGAGAAGCAAATGGATCAAGTGCTCAACGCGCTGAAGGAGATGAGCACGTCACCAGGGACCCCGGCTACGCGACGAGAAAAACAGGCTAATAACATAGCCGTTACGGAATCGATCAGCGGCGCGCCTGACACGAAATCCAAGGGCATAGACGCGCTTCTAAACAACTTATCGGCCCGGGTTAAATCCTCCACGAAAACCAACAAATTTGTGATGTGACAACCGAAAAGGAGCAGGTCGAGCGACGTATGGCAGAGATAACGGAAGCGCAATTCGAAGGACTGAGGAAACTAGTCGAGGAAGCGGAGCGGGAAGGGGCTGCGGAAGTCGTCCTTGATGTGGGCAGGAGAATCCAAGAGCTCAAATGGAGCTACAAACAGTTTGAGAGCCCTGTGAAATTCAAGCCTGGCGACATTGTAAAGTGGAAAAGGCCCCTAAGAAACAAGAGATTGCCACGGTACGATGAGCCAGCAATCGTCGTTCAGGTTTTGGCGGAGCCGCAGGTAGACCCCGAGGCAGAACCCGGCTCCACCTACTTTAAAGAACCTCTCGACATCATACTTGGGATCATTCACCCGGACGGCAGCTTCCTTACCTTCTATTACGACCAAAGACGGTTTGAGCTATGGAAACCGAGCGCACGGGCAAAACCTTCCCAGGGCAAACGCCTTCCGAAAGGCCGTAGTTAAGCCCTCCAGGGCCCATGGTACTGCGCGCGGAAGTGCGTGGGAGAGTCGGTCGTTGCCGGGATTAATTCATGGGCGATTGCCGATTGGTGATTTTCGATTGGCAGTCTCCTTGTCGCGGCGGTTTTTGACCGCCGAGTCGGCGGCAAATCGTAAGGGCGGACCTCGTGCCCGCCCTTTTCATTTGTAACGCTGGCCGGCGCCTCCCCGATTCTCTCTCCGGAGCCGTGGTCTGGCGCAGTTCTGCGGCCATCCGGATTCGATCACGTTGACCGGCGACGAAGAAGAACAGAATTGTAATGATTGTAGGAAGAATCCTGAGGTAGAATTCCATCCTTTCGTAAACTCATAAGAGACGGAATTTTCAACCAATGATTCTGGCAGTCGTTGGAATGACGGGTTCAGGCAAGAGTGAGCTGTCTCACTACCTTGCGTCCCTGGGTTTTCCGGCTATTCGTTTTGGCCAAGTGGTCGTGGACGAGATCGCCAGCCGAGGTTTGGACCTCAATCCGGCGAACGAAAGGACTGTCAGAGAGGAACTTCGCTCCACCTATGGTATGGACATCTGCGCTCGTCGGTGCTTGCCGGCGATACGCAAAGCACTCGAGGAGAGCCCGCTGGTTGTTATCGACGGCCTGTACAGCTGGAGCGAGTACAGGACGTTGCGGGCTGCGCTGGGTGAAAATCTCGTTCTGCTTCTGGTATTTGCCTCCCGAGAGACCCGGTACCATCGGCTGAAGGTGCGGCCGGAGCGTCCCCTGACCTTCCAGGAGGCTCAAGAGAGGGACATCACGGAAATCGAAAACGTTGAAAAAGGCGGGCCCATCGCCTTTGCCGACTATGCACTGCTGAACGATGGTACGAAGGCGGAGCTGTTCGCCGGAGTTGACGATTTACTCGCGCGCTGGCGAATTCGTTCTCCCGACGGAGAAAAGCCTTTGACGAGGTGACGCAGGAGCGCCTTAACTGATTCCTTGTTAAAACGTCGGGACGGCGCTCGAGGTTCGAATCCCGGCAGAAACTCGTGCCGGGCCGGACTGCAGTGCAAGATGGGCCTCGTGCCCACCACGTTTTGCTTTTTCCGAACAAGCTGGATAAGATGAGCGCCGACGTCCTCCGCCGATCGTGCGGAGGGCTCGCTAATAGCGGTGCGGAGGGAATATGATCACAAGAGATGATTACTACATGGGTATCGCCATGGCCGTGCGCAAGAAGGCGAATTGCATGGGCCGACGAGTCGGCGCCGTGATCGTCAAACGCAATCGCATCATCTCCACTGGCTACAATGGGACGCCCGAAGGAATGGCCAATTGCCTTGATGGCGGCTGCGTACGTTGTAAGAATAAAGAAGCATATAAGGCAAGCGTTGGATATGACGTCTGCATATGCGTCCACGCCGAGCAGAACGCGCTGATTACCGCAGCTAGATTTGGAAATTCCATTGAGGATGCCATTGTGTATTCGACGCTTCGGCCGTGTTTCGATTGCACAAAGGTATTGCTTCAAGCCAAGGTTCACACGATTTACTACATTCATGATTGGGCCCATCCGATCGATTCCCTGCAGGAGCAGTATCTGCTTGCTCAAAGCAAGCTTCCGGGCGGGGTCAGGAAAGTGGAGATCCAGGACCCTGAGGCGGAGTGGGCGAACGGCAATGCTGCGCTGATAAGTGGCTGAGGCTGGCGCCCCTCTGGTAGCGGGGAGCGCGTAGCCACCGCGCGATTGTTGCGCCGTGGGCTTTTCTCAATCGGGCACCCACGGCATTGAGAACATGAAGCTCGTCTACGATCCCCGGCACAACATCGCCTATCTTCGTTTGCACGAGAAGACGGCGCAGGTGGAGACCCTGCACTTGAGCGACGAAATTAACGTGGACATCGCCTCGGACGGAACGGTCTACGGCATCGAGTTGCTCAATGCCAATCAGCAACTGCGGTCCGAGGATCAGGGAAATCTGGTCATCGTCAATGAGGCCGCCGGCGACAGGCGCGAAATCCCCCTCGGATAACGGAAAAACCCGTGAAGGTAACTTACGACCCCGAAGTGGACGTACTGCGAATCTTGCTGAGCAATGCGCCCGTCGAAGAAAGCGACGAAGATAAGCCCGGGGTGATCCTTGACTACGACAAGGACGGCAACATCGTGGGCCTGGAAATCCTGGATGCCTCAAAACGAGTTTCCAACCCTCGATCCGTCGAGTACGCCGTGGCGGGCTAGGGCACGAATGGGAGGGTAATGTGCCGGGCAAACCAAAGAACAAACGACCCGGAAAGTTAATATCCATACTTACTCGGGTGCTAGCATTCGTACGCTCTGGAGAATACCGGGATTGCGGAGAATTTATGGTCTTCGGAGCTCCGGCGGCGTTTTCAGACGAGGTAACTAGGCAGATAGATAAAGCGTCCAGAACCCTTGGACAATACCGTTCGCGTGTGCGTGTAAACCGCAGGACCACCTTGAATCAGGAACCAGATTTGGAAGGCCATCTTCGAAGGGCTGATCTGGCGGATACTGGCCGGCAATACGTCGAGGCGGTCTTGGGTGGTCGAGCCCCTAAGGAAGTGAAGCTCCCAAAGAGGGGGCGCGAAGATCCAGCCGCAATCAGTGATATCGAGATGCACTTCGCTGATGAGCTCCTGAAGAAACTGCCTAAGATTGTCGAGCGCGCAGCATCGCTGGACGAGATTGTCGACGAAGAAATGGACAAAGGGCACGTGCCTGGTGACGCGAAGAGGTACTGGGAAGAGGCACACCGCTGCTACCTCTTTGGATTCCACGTTGCCTGCGCCGTCCTCTGCCGGGCGATTTTAGAGTCGGCACTGAAGGCGCGCGTGGATCCCAAGGGCCTCATGGAACAGAGTCTTCCGAAGGGTCGTTCCTACTTCAAGGCGTTGGTCGAGAACGCGGAGTTGTTGCAGGACAGCCATGATAGCAGGGATGACCGGCCCTGCGCCCTCGACGTAAAGGACGCTGGTGATTGGGCGATTCATGACATGAAGAGATTCATCGAGACGTACGGCATTGAAAGGCTTCACGAGGTTCTCGCCAACACCAGGAAGGTTCTGCTGGACCTGTACACAGGTGGAGGCGCAGAATGAAGTCGCCTGCCGCCGATACGCAAGCCGCTCCGATCCCGAACACGGTAGCTTAGCGCCCCAGGGCCCGTGGTGGTGTCCGTCGGCTGAGGGATGGGAAAGTCCGTCGTCGCCGGTATTAAACCCAGGAAACGGGCTCGCGATTCGCGAGCCCCCCCTTGCAATGGGGGGCAGGTTCATTCATAGGTAACGCCGAATGTTGGAGGGATCTGTAAACGCGATGCGATATTATGGGCAACCTTTCGTGGTCTTCACACTGAAATGCGACTGCGGCGTGGTTCTCGAGATCCATGGGAAGCATTGGCTCGGAACCAGGGGCGGCTTGGGGCGGGCTGCTTGTCCGACTTGCCATAAGCTTCACGATTTGCCCGCCGATCCACTTGGGGTGATTCCGCTGCCGCCCGAAGTAGCTTAAACTGGCCTCCGGTACGAAACGAGACAGTACGAAACGAGGCCGCTGGACAGAAGCCCTCTCACGGAGCAGAGATGCACGAACCGTGGGAGTTTCTAACGCCTACCGGACTTTGCAAGAATGACCGGGCCAAATACGGACCACTCCAGGCGAAAGGCTAAGGCTTCGGCTGGAGCCGATCTCCCATCTTCGCGAGTTCGGTCCCGTCGATTAGTTTTATATTGTTCTTTTGTGCCAGTGCCTTTGCAGATTGTGTGAAAGTGGCGTTTGTTATGACCCAGCCTTCGTGCGCCCCGTAGAAGTTGACGGCCGCCGCGACCTCCTGGACAGCCCTGTTCCCAACAGGCCCCCCGTATCTCTTCACCTGTACTACAATAGTCCGGCCTTTTTTCTTGGCTATCAGGTCGGCGCCCTGATCACCAGTCGTTGGAGTTCCGCGGACGTCTTCGTAACCGGTCTCCTTCAGTACGGTGGCAACATAGGCCTCGAATTCAGCGCCAGAGAGCTGACCAACTTCAGACTCGCTCACCGTGCTGTCTTTACGGTTTTGGTGGTATTCGCGGAAGAGACCGTGGACTTTCTTGTCCAACCGCAGGTATCTTTCCGGAATTGCGATAGCGGACCCCAACCCAGCCCAGTTCTCGGCTAGGGATGGCCACCTTTTCCTCTGCTTCTGCCAATGCAGCCACTCTTTCTCGAGTCCCTCTCTTTGGGCTATCTTTCGAAGGCAGATGTCCACCTCTTTCGGCAGTGCATCCCAATTCTCGTCACCGTAGTCGTCGAGTACTGAGACTTTCCTCTCGGCGATTTCCAGACACTTATCCACTAAGTCCTTATTTTCCGCAAGAAACTCTTCGAATTCTGTGTCCTGCACCGCCCCCCTCTCTTCCTCGGCAGCAAGATTATACCAAACGTATGCCCTACTGCACTGCGCCTTGGTGCAAGCCCGCTGCTGTCGGGGGGAGCCTGATGCTATAATCGGTCCATGAAAGGTTCCCTAAGAAGGTTAAGGCCGGGCGGTTCACCGTGAGCATAGGAGCCTGCGGTGGCTAGCGGTGGCTGCCAGCTAGGCCGTAGTTTCGGACCTAAGGCCGAAACAGAACCGCCCGTGTCTGTGAAACCTAAATGGGCGAACCGATGATTGAGCTGTCGGACCAAGACATCCTCTCGCGCTTGACCAACATAGAGGACAGCACTGTGGAACGAAAGACGGCGAGCGACTACAGGGATTGCCTCAAGACGGCCGTCGCTTTTTCCAACTCTTTGCCTGTGGATGACCGCGGCATCATATTCGTTGGCGTGGGGAATGACGGCACAGTCCAGGGCAGCCTGAACCTCGACTCGTTGCAAAGAAAAGTCGGCGAGGAGATTAACAAGGTTTACCCTCCGATCTACCCGCAGATGAAAGTAATGGCGACCGAGGAGGGCAGGCAATTCTTGGCAGTGATTGTGCGGGGGAGTGCGCAGAGGCCGCACTTTGCCGGGCCGTCGTATATACGTGACGGAACGCAGACCAAGGAGGCTTCGGAACCACAGTTTGAGCGGCTAATCGCAGAGCGGGACGGCAAGGCCCGAGAGATTCTGAAGTGGCGCAACAAAGAGATAGCTTTGTCCCACCTTGTTCAGACGTATAGCCCGGGCATCGCCAGGGTGGTCGTCGGAGAGCGCGAGATGCGCACTGTCATAGACTGTAATCAGTTCTACGCCACCCTGGAAGGGCCAACTCATAACCGCGAATCGTTTCCGCTTTCGGACTTGGAGATCGGGTTCGACGACAAGGGGGACCGGCTCGAATTGCGAGTGCAGCCCCGCTAGCCAAGAAATCGCGCGAACAGCCGCTTCCCCGGATACCCCTCGACCCGCGGGCTGGCGCAGCCGCCCCGTCTTTTGGGGTCTGCGGCACCCCGCCTTCCGAGTTGAGGTGTCTCACATTTCAACAGAAGGTCAGGTGCGCTCAGGAAAAGAACCGCTCAAACTTCGGGACCAAAACATTCAGAACAAAATTGATCCATTCATTCATGCAGATGGTAACTTCCATGCCTTTTGCGGGTCCCTCATCGAACGTTACACACGCGAGGAGTTGAGCATTCATCTTCATTTGTTCGGAAAGCGGAGCCGCATCAATTTTTGCGTCGCCGTCAAAAATGGGCATGGACGCTCCGGCGGGCAAATGGGCTATCAGCTCGCCGCCAACCTGAAAAATATCCATTTGCGGCGTCAAGCTGCTGCGAAGCATCGTGAGCAATACGCGCCTGTGTTTATTGATGTTCACGAATTCCTCAATAACCCACAGCTTGGATTTCCGCCAATCCTGCCCAAGGTGATACGGCTGCAGAGCTTCGATCTCCGCGACAGCATCCGGGTGGACACCAAGCAACCTCTTGCGTTTACTCACCGCATTCCTGAACAGATCAGCGCTGGTACAAATGGGAAACATATTGTGTTCTGCGGGTTGACTGTTCGTAGCGAGCACGAGTTCCCACACCAAGTAATCAAGGGAGGACCTGAGATTCTGCAAGCAATCACCAATAATCAACCCAAACCGAGCGGGCATTGGGCCTTTGGGTTTCAACGTAAAGGTAGGCGCATCATCGGGGCTATCTTTATCTCGCACCATATGTGCTGGGTCGCTGTCAAAGTACCTATGGAGTTCGGTTTCGAGAGATTGCGCGTGAAGTATGGCCCGGAAGATTTTTTGTCTGACGCTATCAAGTGAAGCCATCCTAATAGTTTAGCACCCCCTATGCGTCAAGTGGATAATCGCCAAATCCCAGGCACTGCCCGAGGCGCCGGTCGGTTGACAGCGTGCGGCGTAGGAAGGTAGCCTTTCCGCGGGCTGGCGCAGACCCCCGCCTTTTGGGGTCTGTCCCTTAGGGCCTTCGGCCCTCGAAAGCTCATGAAAAACGTTCCGAGTTATGATAGCAGCGGCCGAGAGCGGTGAGATCGTAATCGCAGTGGAGCGATAGAGGCCGCGGGTCTGTCTGATCCGGAGCGTGCGTGTTGAGCGAATAACTGGGCGTTGCTGCCTCCCTCGGCGGGAGCGGCACTAGCCTGTGACCCTGCATAAGGTAACTTCAGGCACGCTCTCCGCTCCCGCCCGAAGGAGCGTGTTATGCCTTACAGGATAGCAGGAATTGACGTTCACAAGCGAATGTTGACGGTCGTGGTGTGCGATGTGGAAGTGGGGAGTGAATATGAGTTTGAGCGGCGACAGTATGGCAGCGCCCCCACGCAAATGCGCTTACTGGCCGCTTGGCTGGTCGAGCAACAGGTTGAGGAAGTCGTGATGGAGTCCACCGCGCAGTATTGGAAACCCGTTTGGGCAACGCTGGAACGGTACTGGAAGCCGATCTGCCAAAAGCGGGAAGGGGCTCGCGCGATGTCGGGGACGCTCCATCTGGCGCAGGCGCAGTCGAACCGCGGACCGCGGGGGCGCAAGAACGATTTCGCGGACCCCGAACGTCTGGTGAAACGGCTGGTCGCGGATGAGCTGACCCTGAGCTTTGTGCCGGTTGCCGAGCAGCGTCTGTGGCGCACGGTCATGCGCACCAAGTACCAGTTGAGGTGCAACCAAGTCCAGTTACAGAACCGACTGGAGGCTCTGCTGGAAGAGGCGCACCTGAAGTTGTCCAGCCTGGTCTCCGACCTGCTGGGCGTCAGTGGGCGGCGTATGCTGACGGCGATCGCGGAAGGGGAAACGGACCCGGCAGCGGTGGCCGCACGGGCTGATTATCGCTTACGCGCCACGCCGCAGGAGTTGTGCGATGCGCTCGGCGCCTGTGGCGAACTCCATCCCGTCTACCGCCGATTGTTGAAGACGGCGCTGGAGGAGTGGCAGCGAACCGAGGCACAAATTACCCAGCTCGGCCAAGAGATGGCCACTCTGCTGGCTGTGCATCAGGAGAAAGTCCAGCGGCTGGCGGAGGTGCCCGGCCTGGGGGTGGATTCGGGACAGCAGATCATCGCGGAGGTGGGCGCCTCGGCAGCGACATTTCCTTCTGCCAAAGCTCTCTCCTCCTGGGTGGGTGTGTGCCCAGGCGAGGAGGAGAGCGCGGGAGTGAACCACAATCGCCGCTCGCCGAAGGGCAATCGCCACATGCGACGCATTCTCAGTCAGTCGGCAAACGCCGCGGTCAAACTCAAAGGAAGCGTCTTCGCGGTCCTCTACCGCCGCTATGTCGTGCGCTTCGGGCACAATCAAACCATCGCGGTGATCGCCCACCGGCTCTGTCGCTTGATCTGGAAGATTTTGCACCAAGGAGTTCGTTATGAGGAACGCGGCCCAGCGGTCAGCCAGAAGTCAAAGCAAAGGCGCACGCTCAGGATGGTCCGCCAACTCCGCAGCCTCGGCTACCGCGTCGAACTCCTTAATCCCCAAACGAGCTTTCCGGCCTGAGAGAGGGTTTTTCGACCCTGCGATCTCCCGAAGGGACAGGTTCGAGTCGGCGGCTCAATGCAGCCAGTCCATACGCAGGACGGATGCGTCGTGCAGGAAGTAAAATCTCCAGCTTGACCACAGCCAATCCCCAGGGGAACTCACCAGCCCACGCTTCACCGGGTTGTGGTGCATGTAATTCAATTTCTCCCGGCGCTTTTCTTCAGTGTAAACGTTGAAGGGGTGAAAACGGCGGTTCCAAAGGCGGAAGTGGGACTCATCATGTCATCTTCTGCCGGACTTCCTGGAGGCGCTGGACGAAGTAGTGGCAGAAGCGTGGGGAAAGGAAAACGGGCGTCCGCCGGTAGGTGCTGGTGGTGATGAATTGCAGTTCACCCGGGCTGTAAGTGCGATGGTAGATGGGCATGCGGGGTTCGAGTATACCCGCGGCGATGGCTTGAGTGGAAGGGGTTCGTGGGGGCGTGTCCCTTCGGGACATCGCAGGGTCGAAAAACCCTCCTTATACTGGAACTGCCGCTGCAGCATGGAGCAGTTCGACACTGTAGCCGAGGCTACGGAGTTGACGGATCATTCTGGCCGTGCGCCTTTGCTTGGCTTTCTGACTGACCGCTGGGCCGCGTTCCTCGTAATGCACTCCTTCATGCAAAATCTTCCAGACTAGGCGACAAAGCCGGTGCGCGATCACCGCGATGGTTTGATTGTGCCCGAAGCGCACCACATAGCGGCGGTAGAGAAGAGCGAAGATGCTGCCCTTGAGCTTGACGGCGGCGTTGGCCGCCTGATTGAGAATACGCCGCATCTGTCGGTTGCCCTTGGGGGAGCGGCGATTACGGTTCACTCCCGCCGTCTCCTCCTCGCCTGGGCACACACCCACCCAGGAGGCGAGAGCTCGGCCCGAAGGAAACGTGGCTGCCGAGGCGCCCACCTCGGCAAGGATCTGCTGTCCCGAATCCACCCCCAGTCCGGGCACCTCCGCCAAACGCTGAACCTGCTCCTGATGGGGGCCGATCAGGCTGGCCATCTCTTGCCCCAGTTGCGCAATCTGCGCCTCGATTCGTTCCCACTCCTCCAGCGCCCTCTTCAACAATCGGCGGTAGACGGGATGCAGTTCTCGACAGGCACCCAGCGCATCACACAACTGCTCCTGCGTGGCGCGTAAGCGGTAATCAGCCCGTGCCGCCACCACCGCCGGGTCCGTTTCCCCCTCCGCCACGGCCTGCAGCATGCGCCGCCCACTCCTGCCCAGCAGGTCGGAAACCAGGCTGGACAACTTCAGATGCGCCTCTTCCAGCAGAGCCTCCAGCCGGTTCTGTAACTGCACCTGGTTGCACCTCAACTGGTACCGGGTGCGCATGACGGTGCGCCATAGACGCTGCTCGGCATCCGGCACAAAACTCAGGGTCAGCTCCTCCGCCACCAGCCGTCTGACCAGACGTTCGGCGTCAGCGAAATCGTTCTTGCGCCCTCGGGCTCCACGGTTCGACTGCGCCTGCGCCAGATGCAGCCTTCCCGACATCGGGCGAGTGCCTTCCCACTTCTCGCAGATCGGCTTCCAATACCGCTCGAGGCTTGACCAGACGGGTTTCCAATACTGCGCCGTGGACTCCATCACAACTTCTTCAACGCGTTGCTCAACCAGCCAAGCGGCCAGCAAGCGCAGCTGCGCAGGGTTGCTGCCATACTGCCGCCGCTCAAACTCGTAGTCGCCGGCCACGTCCACGTCGGCCACAACCACCGCTATCATCCTCTTATGGACGTCGATTCCTGCTATCTTGTAACTCATATACACGCTCCTTCTGGCGGGAGCGGAGAGCGTGCCTGAAGTTACCTTACGCAGGGTCGCAGGCTATCGCCGCTCCCACGGAGGGAGATAACGACGCCCAATTATTCGTTCAACACGCACGCTCCGGATCAGACAGACCCACGGCCTCTATCGCTCCACTGCGATTACGATCTCACCGCTCTCGACCGCTACTATCATAACCCGGTACGTTTTTCATGAACTTTCGTGGGCCGTAGGCCCATCATGACAGACCCCA
>Ga0326727_10022805_pt1 | contig 12035 bp, 9 predicted proteins | sample MB2enrmetagenome_FD_207643 | JGI IMG/M metagenome (GOLD analysis project Ga0326727, IMG submission 207643) | Lab enriched peat soil microbial communities from McLean, Ithaca, NY, United States - MB29MY | ecosystem: Environmental > Terrestrial > Soil > Wetlands > Peat | place: USA: New York... | reverse complement strand
CGAACGAGCAACCGGAAACGGGAAACCGGTAATTTCAAACCGGATAACCGAATATCAACCAGACGATGATCGATCCGGCGTCAGCCGGTTGACAACCTGAGATTTCACCTGCTGCCGCTGCTACCCGCCCCCCGGCGCGCCAGGAATCCGGCGACGAACAAAAGCGCCAGCCAGGTCCCGCGCCCGTGATCTCGTTCTGGAGCCAGCGAACACCCGCCGCTGCCCGCAGGGGCGCCGGGCGCCGATGCGTCTGCAGGGGCCCCGCTCACTGTGGGTGGGCTTGTCGGCATTGGAGCGCTCGCTCCGCTGGGGCCGCTAGCGGTGCCGGTTGGTGTTGGGGAAGCGGTGGCGGTCCCGATGCGCGTCGGCCCCGGGAGGACGACGATCGAACCGTCGGCACCGCCCACGGCCGGCAGGCGGTGTCCACTTGGGTCAGAAGCGATGACCCCGGAGTTGGCGAGCACATAGGTTCCAGGATAGGCGCTGGAGGAGATGGTAACGCTGCACGTGTACAGCAACGAGCCGTCCGGAATCGGACTCACGTCGTCTAGGGAAAACACGAGCGCACGAATTCCCGAGCAACTGTTGGGCCACAAGGCGCTACAGCGGGGGCCAAACACGGCGTCCTCATGAATGGCCGGGTTCACCGTGCAGGCGGGCACACCGTCGTTCGTTCCCGTGATCGGCGTGCTCGGATCGAAAGCGATGTCGTTCTGAATGCCGGCGACGCTCTGGCTCCCGCTTTTCAGAAAGACTGCGACCGTCACCTGTTGGCCGGGCGACCCGGCGGCACTGCCGACATCGACAGCTACGGCCCACGTCGATGTGGCGGTGGGTGTGAGGGTCGGTATCGGAGTCGGGGTTACAGTCGGTGTAGGCGGAGTATTGGTTGGAGTCGCTGTCGGCGTCGGGGTAATCGTTGCCCAAGCGGGCAAAGTGGCTTCGTAGGCGCCGATGTCGCAGCGGGCGTCGCCAGCCAGCGCTCGTGGCGCGCCGCGCTGATCCGTGGTGAGGATGTTCCCGTCAGGGTCGGTGCAGCCGTTTGGATTTCCCGCGTCGATTGCCGGGCTGCCGGGCAACAGCGCCTGGGTTTCCGTTTGGCCCCCGTTGCTTTGCAGTGGGCCCAGATCAGGGTCCACACCGGTGATGTTCCCCGTGGTGTCGCCGCTGATGGTGCAGTTGCTGGTGTCCTGAATGAGGTTGTAACCTTGTGAGGTGAGCACGCCGTAACAATCGTCGGGGACCGCTTGGCTCCACTCGGGGGCGGAGGAGTTGCCGGCGATGAGAGTGTTTCGCACGGCCGCCAACGGGCCGGCGTTCACGAGGCCGCTCCCGGTTCCACTATCGCTCGTTCCAGTAATGCTGTTGGCACTGATGGTGCAGCTCGCGATCACTACCGAGCCTGCGTTGAAGATGCCCCCACCTTCGCCGCCGTAGTTGCCGGCTTGGTTGCCGCTGACGGTGCTGTTTGTCAGTGTGAACGCACCACCCTCACCATTGGCGATCCCGCCGCCGCTGCCGTCTCCAGTCCCGTAGCCGGCACTGTTGCCACTGACCGTGCAACCGGTGACGGTCGCCCCGGCAGCAGCGTTGAAGATGCCGCCGCCATAACCGCCGCCGGCGTCGCCTGAGCCCGCCTGGTTGCTGCTGATGGTGCTGTCGACCAATGTCAGCGTGGCGCCGGCAACGTTTGCAATCCCACCGCCGTTACCACCATTCGAGTCGTGGCTGTATCCCGCTCCGTTGTTCATAATCCTGCTACCCGTGATAACGAGGGCGCCGGCGTTGAAGATGCCGCCCCGTCAGCGCCCGGGAAATCGACAGCGTCACCCGCAGCATTGTCATTCACGGTCGTGCCGTCCAGCGTCAAGGTTGCTGCCGTGTCGTTGTAAATACCGCCTCCGGCGCCGGGACACGTTTCGTCCTCACCACTGTAAGATGTATCGGAGCCGGCATGGTTGAAACTCACGCTGCCGCCGGTGAGCGTCAGCGTGCCGGCGTTGAACACCCCACCACCACGACCGGCGCAGCCCGCCAAGGGATTGGCTGGCCCGTCGGCCGACGCGGCTGTCCAAGCGCCATCCGCGGCGTTGCCGGCGCTATTCGCGGTTACCGCCACGTTAGTCAAGCTCAGCACCCCCTCATTGAGGATGCCGCCGCCGTCCCCACCTGGCTTGGGTTGTGTCGCCGGTAGGTCCGGCATCTTACCGTTGGTGAGTGTCAGGTCATTGATGGTAAGGCGACCCGCGAGCGCGACATACAGCAATCGAAACGCAGGGGTGTCGGGCGCATCGCTGCGCGCGACGATCGCACCGTTGCCGATAATAGTGATGTCACTTGTCACGGCAGGTAGGCCGTTGGATTGCGGGATCGCTGTGCACGCTGTCACTACCTTGTCCAGGTCGGTTAGTGTGTACCTCGCCCCGGCTATCAGGATGATCGTGTCGGCGCCACTGCCGGGGGGACAGCCACCAACGGCAAGGTCGGTCTTGGCAGCCGTGATGGCATCACAAAGCGTGCAGCCAGGACCGCCGCTAGCGCCGGAGGCGCTGGTCACCGTGATCTCCGGGGCCTGCGTCGTGCCACGGACGGCACGGACGTAGTTATTACTGTGGCTGTAGCCCGTCTTGACATCGGTGCCTAGGGCGCCGCCGTCGTAGAAGCCAACGCCCCACGCCAAGGCCGGATTGTCCGCGTAGGTAGTAGCCGACCAGTAGAGATTCCATGCGGTCGGACCGAACGCCTGGTCAATGCAGACGCTTCCAGGACCACAGGCCGACGCTATCGGGTCCGGATCCAAGATCGCGTGCAACTCCCAGATCGTCGGGAGCCGCCAGTCGCTGTGCCCGCCCAGGCCGGTGCAGGGGCTCGTACTACACAGCGTCCCGTTCACACGTGCCAGAAAGTCCGTGAAGGCGCCCCCATCAGGTGCCGTACCGCTCGCGCTCCACGCGTACTGATTGTTGACGTTGTGCGGGTCGCTGCACGTCGTTATCGAGCAGTCTACGCCCGCACTATACGGGTCGAACGTGCCGGTCTTCTGCTCCCACATGAGCCCCGTCTGTTTGTCGGTCACCGTCCCGTCGCCGTTATCCACGAACCGGGGCGTTGCCACGGCGGGGACGGTAGCGGTGGCGGTCGGCGTGCGGGAAGCCGTGGTAAGCTCGTTGTTGACGCCTGTGTTGTCGACTTCAGTCAATGTGTACGTTCCTCCGGCCGTGAGAGTGATGGTGTCGGCCCCGTTGCCGGCCGGGCAGCCACCGCTGGCGGCGTCGGTATTGGCGGCCGTGATGGCATCACGAAGCGTGCAGCCGGGACCGCCGCGGGCACCGGAGGTGCTGGTCACGCTGATCTCCGCCGCGTGCGTCGGGCGGCCCGCCAGGAGAACGAGCGCCAACCCCGCACCGGCCAAGGTGGTAACGAGGCGCCCGGACAGAGCCGGCGCGTGGATGAACGACAATATCGTTTCGCTGGGGACCATGGTTCGGGGTTCGAAACGCGTCATGAGGAGTCTCCTCTCTGCCTCGTCACCTTCGGCATGTTCTCCGCTCGAGAGCCCTCGATCCCCGCAGCTTACCGCAGATCATAAGAAGCTTGTACTTGAAAGTAAAGAAAGAAATCGTGACTTGTCTACGTACTGTTCTCATTCGCTCTATGGACTCGCTTCGCTAGGCCGGCTGTAGGAAGACCCCCAGGCTGCCGAGTGGTGTGCGATGGGCAGTTTGTCTTGCCGCCTTGACGTTTTCTGCTATCTAGCCTGAACTGGAGTCTTGGCGAGACGATGGCATTGAGAGCGCTCGAGCCTGAAAGACGGAGTCCGACTGCCGTGCCGAGTGCCACGCCGCACCGCACGCGCGCTCGTCGCCGGTGGCGCCGCCTTCGGGGCATGTACCTACGGCTGCTGACCGTGGTGGCGCCGTACCTGATCAGCGGTGCCTTGCGGCTGTTGAGCAAGACCGTGCGCGTCCGCTTCGCCAACGCCGAGGAGTTGTTCGCGCGCTGGGACCGCGGTGAGCAGGTGATCGTGGCCTTCTGGCACGATCGCGTGGTGATGATGCCGATCGCCTATCGCGGCCGGAAGCTCTGTATCATGAATAGCCAGCACCGCGACGGCGAGATTGCCACGCGCGCGCTGGCGCGCTGGGGCATTTACTCGGTGCGCGGCTCGGCCACCCGCGGCGGGGCGGTCGGCTTCATGCAGTTGGTCAATGCGTTTCGCGACGGCTACGATCTGGCAGTGGTGCCCGATGGGCCGCGCGGGCCGCGCCACGTGGCCAAGCCGGGGGTCATTCACCTGGCGCGCGCCACCGGCGCGCCGGTCTTCCCGGTGAGCTATGCCGCCACCCGCAAGCGGCAACTGCGCAGCTGGGACCGCCTGATGGTTCCATTGCCCTTCTCCGGCATCCTGTTCGTCGCTGGCGAACCGCTCGCGGTGCCGCGCCATACGCCCGACGACCAGATCGACGCGAAACGGCAACTGCTCGAGACCCGGCTGAATGAGATCACGCGCACCGCGGAAGCGGAGGTCGCGGCGTGAAACAAACGCGGCGACCGGGGACGCCTGTCTCAACCGCAACTGAGGAAACTCAGACGAGAAGCACTGGTGGCGGCAGGCCTCTGCGCCTGCCGAACGCATTCTGAGGCCAAGAGCAGAACTGGGATGTCATCAGCAAGGCTCGCCTACGTCGCCTACGATGCCGCGGGCATCCTGCTCGGGATTTCCACCGCCCCCTTCCTGCCGCTGCTGCTGCTGACGCGTCACGGGGGCAGCCTGAGTGAGCGGCTTGGGCGCCTGCCGTCAGACGCCCGCGACTTATGCCGTCCCGTCTGGATACACGCAGCGTCAGTGGGCGAGGTGCTGGCCGCGGCTGCGTTCATCGACGAGGTGCGCCGTCACTGGCCCGATCGCCACATCCTCGTGTCGACAACATCGCTGGCCGGCCGGGAAACCGCGCGGGCGCGTTCCGGCGCGGACGCCGTCATGTTGCTGCCGCTCGACGTTCGCCCCGTGGTTGACCGCGTGATACGCCATGTGCAACCGTGCTGTCTTGTTCTGGTAGAGACCGAAATCTGGCCGGCGCTGATTCGTGCCGCCGCCCGGCAGCGTGTGCCGTGCATGATGGTGAGCGGGCGGGTTTCGGCGCGTGCCGCGGGGCGCTACGCCCAGGTGCGCTGGCTGACACGGCCCGTGCTGGCGCAGATGAACGCCTTCGCGATGCAGACTGATGCCGACGCCGCACGCATTGTTTCCCTGGGCGCGCCGCCGGAGCGTGTGCAGGTGATCGGCAGCCTGAAATATGCGCGGGGGAACCGGGGGGATTCCGCCGCGGAGCAGACCGCCGCGGAACAGGCACGCGCCATGGTCGACGGGCGGCCACTGTTGATTGCCGCCAGCACACATCCAGGCGAAGAGCAGATGGCGCTCGATGCCTGCGCGCCACTGTGGCGCGAGCATCCGGATCTGCTGCTGCTGGTTGCGCCGCGACGGCCCGAGCGCTTCGATGAGGTCGATGAGTTGCTTGCGCGCTTGGGGGTGTCGTGGGAACGGCGCAGCCGGTTGTCCGGCGCCATCCGCCGTGCGACCCGAGTCCTCCTACTTGACACGCTCGGGGAGTTGCCCAATCTTCTATCAGCAGCTCGAGGCGTCTTTGTCGGTGGAACCATCGTGCCGGTCGGCGGCCACAATGTGTTGGAACCGGCGCTGTTTGGAAAGCCGGCGGCGTTCGGGCCGTTCACTTCCAATGTTGCCGCAGCGGCGGACGCCTTGCTCGAACATGGCGCGGCGGTCCGCGTCCACAGTGCTAGGGAGTTGCGAACGACATGGGAGGCGTTGTTGCGGCGCCCGCAGCTGGCGGAAGAAATGGGGGCCCGCGGTCGCGCCGTCGTGGCTGCTCGCGGCGCGGTGGCACAGCGGACATTCGAAGTTGTGCGCCGCTGCCTCGGCGAATGATGACCTATGGCAGATCCCTTTCCCCTATCCCTCAGTTGTCCCCGGGGCGCCATGGGTGCTCCGCAATCAGGATGAAGGCCCTTGAAAAACCTGGCGATGGGATGTTGTGGATGGCATACAGGTCATCGTCGGGCATTCACGGTGAGCGATAGGCAACAGGCGACAGGCGGCTCTTGTCCCGGAGTGTGATCGAGAGTGGTTGAACGATCGATGGTGGCACAAGCCTTCTGCGACGTGGTGTGGAACCGTCGCGGCCTGCGCGGCTGGGCGGCGTGGCTGGCGTTGCAACCGGCAAGCGCGCTGTTCGGGACCGGCGTCGCGCTGCGCAACCTGGCGTACCGCACAGGGGTGCTGCAGGTGCACCATGCGCGCATCGCGGTGATCAGCGTCGGCAACCTATCGGTCGGTGGCACCGGCAAGACGCCACTCACGCTGTGGCTGGCGCGCCAACTGGCATGGCGCGGCATGCGCGTCGCGATTCTCTTGCGTGGGTATAGCGGGCGCGCCGGCGGCGTGACGGTGGTGTCGAGGGGCAACGGGCCGGAGGCAGGGGTGGAGGCGGTGGGGGACGAGGCCGTGATGCTGGCGAAATGTTTCGCCGGCGCGGTGCTCACGGCACGGCGCCGCATTGAAGGCGTCGCCACGGCGGAGGAACTCGGCTGCGAAGTCGTCGTCCTTGACGACGGCTTCCAGCATCGCGCCCTGGCGCGCGACTTCGACCTGGTGTTGTTGTCTGGCCGCTCGGCGGCGCTGCTGCCTGCCGGACCGATGCGCGAGCGCGCCAGCGCCTTGCGGCGCGCGGACGCCATCGCGATCGTGCTCAAGAATGAGGAACAGCGGGTGATGAGACCGCGCGTGGCGAAGCCGCTGTTCGTCGTCCGCCTGGTACCGACGGCCTTGGTGGAGTCGGACGCCGGCCGCTGGCGCGAGCTCCCGATCGGGTTCCTCTCCGGGCGCCACGTCGCCGCCGTGGCCGGAGTGGCCGACCCGAGCGCGTTCTACACCGCGCTGCGCCTGTGGGAGGCGCAGCTCGGGGAGATTCTCGAATTCCCCGATCACCATCTGTACACGCGGTCGGATTGGCAGCGCATCTCGCGCGGCGCGCGTGATCTCGAACTGATCGTGACCACTGAGAAGGACTTGGTAAAGCTGGAGCAGTTTCCGTTTCCACGGGGGAAGCTCGTGGCGCTGCGCGTCACACCCCAGATCGACAACGCTGACGCTCTAATTTATATGGTGATGCAGCACGCGGGCCTGTCGCAGGCTGCGTGACTTGAGGAGAAGGTCGATGGCAATCAGCCCGGAGCTCTTGGAGATCCTCGCTTGTCCAAAGTGCAAAGGCGACGTGCATCTCACCGAGAAACAGGACGGTCTCGTCTGCAACAGCTGCAAACTGCTGTATCCAATCAAGGATGATATTCCGGTCATGTTGATCGATGAGGCCATTCCGATGTGACCCTTCGAGACGGCCCCGAAAAGATGGGGCCTCTGCAGGGCGGGCGGAGCTGGTTTCGTAAAGATCGAAGGTTTCAACCACTCGCCCCGAGCAGCCGCCATCTTTCTAGCGGCGTCTCGAAGGGCCATCACGTGGCCCCGGTGAGAAGGCGATGCGTTTCCTGGTTGCCCAAACCAGTTTCCTCGGCGACGTGGTGTTGAGCACGCCGGTGTTCACGGCGCTGCGGCACCATTACCCGGACGCGCACATCACCGCCTTGGTGCAGCCGGAAACGGCAGAGATTCTGGACGGGCATCCGGATGTCGATGCGATCATCACGGATGACAAACGCGGGCGCGAGCGTGGGCTCGGCAGTTGGCGCGTGGTGCGCAAACTGCAGCGGGGACGGTTCGATACCGTCCTGGCGCTGCACAAGTCGTTTCGCACGGCCTGGATGCTGGCGGCTGCGGGCATCAAGCGGCGCATCGGCTTTTGTCAGAGCGCCGGCTGGTTTCTGTACCATCGCTGCGTGCCGCGCGATCCGACGCGGCATGACGTCGAACGCAACCTCTCGATCCTGGCCGGGCTCGACATCGACCCGGCGGCGGTCTCGGCGCGGCCGTTCGTCGCCTGCGGTGGCGAGGCCGTGCTGCGCTTTCAGGCCGCGTTGCGCTTCCGCAACGTGGGTGCTCAGGAGCCGCTGATCGGCGTGGCACCGGGATCGGCATGGGCAACCAAGCGCTGGACGGTCGAAGGGTACGCGGCGCTGCTGGTTGGACTGCACCGCGAGCTGGACGCCATCCCGGTCTTGCTTGGCGGGCCTGGTGACGTGTCCTACGCGGAGGCCATCCTGCGCGCCGCCGGTGGGATCGGCATCAACCTGGTGGGGCAAACCGATCTGCATATGTTGGTGGCGGCCATCGATCAATGTCTAGTGCTGGTTTCCAACGACAGTGCCCCGGTGCACATCGCAGTGGCGCGGGGCACGCCGGTGGTGGCGATCTTCGGCCCGACCGTGCCGCAGCAGGGGTTTGCGCCGTACACCAAGCGCGCCCGCATTGTGGAATGGCAGCTGGCGTGCCGGCCCTGCAGCCGGCATGGCAGCGCCAGCTGCCCGATCGGCACGCACGCGTGCATGCGGGAGATCAGTGCGGCCCAGGTGCAGGATGCGGTGCTGCAGCTGTTCCCCGGCTCGATCCGGGTGTCCGCACCCCAGCCTGCCTCGCTGTTGCATTAAGGCCGTGACCTCATGTGATCATCCCATCGGGTTTTGAGCGCGTGCACGCGCCGCGCACGGCGATGCTCGTGCGCTCCGACAGCCGTGAGTGGTTGGTGCCCCTGCTGTTGTCGGCGGCGCGCGGTGAAGTGGCGGCGGACGCCGTTCTCGCGCTCAGCGCCGGCCGCGGCGGGGCCGCCGTGCTCCAGGTGCTGGGGGACGAAGTCGTGCTGCGGCCGTACCACCGCGGTGGCCTGCCGGCCCGCCTGTTGCGCGACGTCTATCTCGGCTGGAACCCACGACCGTTGCGCGAGCTGTGCGCGCTCGAGCGCCTGCGGCGCCGGGGCGCTCCCGTGGTGGAGCCGCTCGGCGCCTGCGTGCGCTGGCTGGTGCCCGGTTGTTACCGGGGATGGATCGTGACGCGATATGTCCAGGAAGCCCGCACCGTGTGGGACTGGACGGCGAATGGACCGACCGGCGCTGGGCGTGCTGCCGTGTGGCGTCAGGTAGGCACTGCGATCCGGGAGCTGCACCAGGCCGGAGGGCGGCACCCGGACCTGAATCTCCACAACATTCTGCTCAACCCAGCGGCTGCGGCAGGGCGCATCGTGTTCGTTGACTTCGATCAGCCACGGCTGTCGGCAATTTTCCACAACGCCGCGGCGGACCTGGCGCGGCTGCGGCGCTCGGCTCGTAAGCTGGATCCGGAAGGCGCGCGTATCATGGCGGGTGATCTCGATCAGCTGCTGGCGGGCTACCGCGGGGTAGAGACGCTTGCAGTCCCGTCCTGTAGAGCGGTCCCGACGCGAGGAGATCGAGTTTCGGCGGCGCGCATCCTGATCGTCCTTCACGGCGCGATTGGGGATATCACACGGGCGCTGCCGCTGGTGAACCGCTTGCGGCGCGGCTACCCGCGGGCCCGCATCGTCTGGGCCATTGAGCCCGCCGCCGCGCCACTGCTGTTGCATCATCCCGCCGTGGACGAGGTGCTGGTGTTCGACCGGCCAAGGGGCGTCCCCGCCTTCCTGCGCTTCCTGCGGCAAGTGCGCGCGCTACATCCTGACCTGGTGCTCGATCTACAGCGTCACTTGAAGAGCGGCATCGTCAGCCGCGCCTCCGGCGCGCCCGTGCGGCTGGGGTTCCATCGGCGCAACGCACGTGAGGGCAACTGGCTGTTCAATACGCACAGGCTCGACCCCATGCCGCACCTGAGCTCCAAGCTGGAGCAATTTCTACGCTTCGCGGACTGGCTCGGTGTGGAGGAGGCACCGATCACTTTCGGGTTGCGACTCACCGAGGCGGAAGAGCGGCGAGTCGACGCGCTGCTCACCGGCGTGGCATCGCCGTTCGTCGTCGCCTTCGTTGGTGCGAGCTGGGAGAGCAGGGTGTGGTTTCCGGACCGCACTGCCGCCGTGGCTGACGCGCTCGCGGCGCGAGGTCTGGGCGTGGTGCTGGTCGGGGGACCGGGTGACGTCCAGTTCGCCGAGAGCGTTGCCGAAGCGGCACGCACGCCCCTGCTCAACCTCACTGGCCGCATCGACCTCCGGGATCTGATCGGGATTTTTGGTCGCGCGCGGGCGGCGTTCGGTCCCGACACCGGCCCGATGCACATCGCCGCCGCCGTGGGGACGCCGGTGATTTCGCTGTGGGGCGCGACCAGCCCGGCGCGTTCGGCGCCGTGGGGCAACGAGGCGCGAGTCATCGCCGGGACCGCTCCCTGTGTCCCGTGCTACCGCCGCCGCTGTCCGATTGGGCGGGTGTGCATGCAATCGATCAACGTCGAGGCCGTGGTTGCAAAGGTGATCGCCGCGCTCGGCTGACGAGCGGACGGCCGAACTGGGAGCACAAGAATCTGGCTTTGACCTTCCGCCTTTCGGCCTTCCGCTGCCTTCATTTCATTCGTGTCAGCTCGTCCCGCTGTGACCATTCGAAGCGCACGCGCTTCCCTTCGCGTCGCGCCTCGACGCCGCGCCCACGCGCTACGGTGCCGATCGCGGTCGCTGGAATGTGCCGGCGGCTGAGCGCGCGCAACACCGTCGCAGCCCGGTGCCCCGGCAGCGTCATCAGCAAGGCGCCGGAGCCTATCAGCCCGAGCGGGCGCAATCCAAAGTGGGCACACAAGCGCGCCGTGTAGCTGTGGACCGGAATGCGGTCGAGGTCGACGACGAGACGCTTGCCGGACGCTGTCGCCAGCTCGAAGAGCGCCGCGGCGACGCCGCCTTCGGTGGGGTCGTGCATGGCGGTGGCGCCGGACCGTGCCGCGAGGAGCGCCTCGGCCACCACGGAGATCCCCGGCCGATGATGGAAGTACGCCGACCGGCGCTGTGCGGAAACGCCGAGGACGCGGCGCGCCTCACGAGCGTAGCTACGCGCAATGATCGAGGTGCCCTCGATGCCCGCCGACTTGGTCATGATGATCGCGTCACCGACACCAGCGTCCGCCGAGCTCACCAACCCGTCGTGGCTGACGACGCCCTGCATGTCACCGGCGACGATCGGCTGGTGCACGGCAGTGGACACCTCGGTATGTCCACCGGTCACCGCGATGCCCAAGCTGTGGGCGCTGCGGTCGATGTCGCGGAAGATCTGCGTCACGACGGCAGACGCCGTACACGGCGGGACGATAATGGTAGCCTGGAACCACGCCGGGCGCGCGCCCATGACCGCGATGTCGTTGGCATTCACGTGGACCACGTACCAGCCGATCTCTTCAGTCGTGAACGTCACCGGATCACTCTTCAAGATCAAGTATTCGGAGCCCAGGTCGATGACGGCGGCGTCCTCGCCGAATGCCGGGCCCAGTACAACGCGCCGGTCCGGCGCGCCCCGGAAACGCAGCAGTCGTTGTAGCAACGCGGGCGGCAGCTTGCCGGGTAACAGAGCCATCGTGCCTCCACAGGCAGGGTTGGCTACAGCCAGCCTCGCGGACGTGGTGCGCTGAGCTTCGATGTCGGGCGGCGCATTGAATCAAGTCTCATTTGAACCGCCCGGAGCGACCCAACCCTGTCCTGAGCAAAGTCGAAGGAGGGGAGCGGCCCACCGCAGCGACGCGGGGCGCAGCCCGCTAGCGCGCCCATTCGACGCGCAGGTACTGGGTGTCCTCCGACCACCGGTAGGAGACCTCGCCCTGGTAGGCCTTCTGCAAGGCGCGGCCAATCCGTTGCGCGAGCTTCTCGTTGGTGGTGGTGACCGTCAGGGTGCCGTTGCTCTCGCTGATCCGCACGATACGCTCCAGCGGGTTAAGCCCCTTGGCCCGCTGTTCCTCATTCCACACCAAGTTCATGATTTCGCCGCGGTGGGGGCCGAGGAAGTCACCCCGCAGGACCACGTCTTCCTCCGGATAATTGTCTTCGATCTTCTGGCAGGCAGGGCAGATGACCTGTCGGGCCGTGGCCTGGCCCTTCGAGCCGTTAAACAGCTCCTCGTCAAAGAAC
>Ga0326727_10022803_pt1 | contig 12036 bp, 10 predicted proteins | sample MB2enrmetagenome_FD_207643 | JGI IMG/M metagenome (GOLD analysis project Ga0326727, IMG submission 207643) | Lab enriched peat soil microbial communities from McLean, Ithaca, NY, United States - MB29MY | ecosystem: Environmental > Terrestrial > Soil > Wetlands > Peat | place: USA: New York... | reverse complement strand
GGCGCCTGCCTCCACGAGCATGTTTACGTCAAGGAACGTTACGATAGCGTCGCGTGCATCTTTGTCTTTCAACATAGGGTCCTTAGACATGGCCGAGGAGCCTCCTATAGGCTGCCAACGCGGCGTCTCCGGATTCGAACTTAGCGGCGGACTGCTCCACTCCGTCTGTGGCACACCCGCGCGCGTAGTCACACCACCTGCAATCATCGTCACAAATCGCCTGCGGGAATGTCCCGCTTACGATCGCCTCGGCTAGATCACGCAAAATCGGCGAAACGTCCAAGTCAGCGGGAAAAGACACTCGCTGGGCCGCGCCGCGTTCTGTGGCGAAATAGTACGTGCTGCTAGCGACATGTGGTGCGGGGTCGACCTTCAACAGCAGTTCCTTCGCTGCGCGGCTGTAAAGGGCATGCTGAAGCAGTTTGCCACCCGCAAAGGTCCCGCGGTATCGATCTCGATACAGGCGTCCGGGTTTATAGTCAATCACCTCGAAGCTCCCGTCTGAGAGCCTGTCGATTCGGTCGATCCGGCCACACAACAGGACCTTGTGCCCATCTCCAAGGTCAATGGTCACCGGCTCTGGCGTGGCCAGCAATTCCTCGATGCCACTCGCCGCGAAGCCGAATGAGACTTCCAACCCAACCGGCGTCCGGTTCGGTTCCTGAAGTTCGGCAGTCAGGAAAAACTCCAGGTCACGCAGAATCTCAGCGGTTTCTCGTGCGAAGACGCTTTCCGAGAGCGGCGGGATCTGTGCCCGCAACTGATCGATCGACACCTTAACTATCTGACGCAGCCGGATTCGGTCGCTTTCGACAGGTCGCCTGGACTCCTGCCGGAGTTCACGCAGGAATTGCGCGTAGATGGAATGGAGCAATCTGCCGCGCTCGTCAGGCCTCAGCCAGACATCAACGTTTTCCTCGCGGTTCTCCAGAGCATCAACACCGAGACCATAGTGCAGGAAGTGCCTAAAAGGGCATATCGCAAATGCTTCGAGCATGCTCGCCGAGACCGCTTGAGACGAAGTCCGAATGTCAAGTGCAGGCCCGGCTTGCCGAACGAAACCGTCGTATGCAGTAAACCCGAGTCCGTTCCGCATGGCTTCCGCCTTTGCGCTTCGGTCCAATCCTGGAAAGGCCCGGAGCACGTGTGGCATCGAGGCCGGTCCAGCACCGCGTAGTAAGCTCAGCCACCAACCGGAATCGCCGAGAGCGTTTTCGGGTTCTTTTGGGACAACCGACACCGGTTCACCCAAATACTGGTTGAGCTGTTGGTAGCTGAGCCCGGCATTCGGATCAATCAGCATGTGTGCATTCAGCAGAATCCACGAAGGAAACATCTCGCGCCCATTCCGCAGGTCTCGGCAGGAGAAGCTCAGACACACGTTGCCTTCGAGATTTGCGAGCCTCTCAATGCGTTCGTGTACGGCTTCGACGACGCGGTCCCGTGAGGTCAAGAGCGTACCCGGTGCCAGCGCGGTCCGCTCTGCGTCAAGGAGGACGGGATCCTCGAAGCCGCGGGGAAACACATCCCTTTCTGAAAGACCGACTACAAAGGTGGACGAGCGGCCAGCGTAGCCCGCGTTAGCAAGTGTCGTCACATGTAAGGCACCCGGACGCGGCAGCCCGATGCATACTCGCACGTCTCTGACGCAGTTGCGCACAAGTCCTAAGACAAGCCGGACTGGGCGATGCAGATCCGCGAGAGGCTTCAAGGCATCAAGTGCTCGAACGACAGCCGTTGCCCCAGCAGCATCTTCCAAGCATTGAGTTGTTGCGCTGGACACAAACGAGGAGCAGGCTTGAGCGAGATTTCCAAGGGCGACGTCGTCTGCTATTGAAGTAACCGGAATGCCAGTCAGGAGGTTGCTGATCCAAGTTGCGACCCGCTCAGCCTGCATTGCTCGATTCTCATAGTAGGCGCGGCGTTCCGGTTCAAGCTCAACATCTTTTGCTCGTGAACGGTCGGATGCCGCTTGCGTTGCCAAGCTCGACCGATATGTGTCTCGACCAATCGTCGCGCCCGAACGGCGGAGTATCCTGCCGGCGGCCGTTGAGCTGAGGTCGTCTCCGAGTGCCGGAGCAAGGTCTCCGGACTGCAATAGGCGGATGAGACAGTCGGCAGAGAAGTTGCTTTCGATCCAGTCGCAAAGCGCGAGAACAGCCCGCACAGGTCGCGTGAACACGCCGGGCAACCCCATCTGGAGAGTGACGGGCCACCCGTGCCGCTGGGCTTTTTCCCAGAGGAGTGCGGCATATGTATCGGCTTGGGCGCAGGCGATTTCGACTGTGTCGATCGCAAGCTGGCGAGATGCAATACGGTACAAGACCTCCTGAATCTCGGCCTCAATTCCAGCTGCGCGGAACATTTCAAGCGTGCCGTCACCGACTGGTTCCGGCGCCTTTGCCGGCGCAAGAAGCCAGCGGAGTCTTCTGGCGTCGGTCACGCTCTCTGTTGGCATGTCGCAAGTCTCCACGGTCGGAAAAGCCCATGCAGACCGTCGTGATTCCAGCAGCTCAGGGATGCGACCTTTCCGAGGGGCGATGCGTGTCGCCGGCAGGGCAGTCACGAACCGGCGCTCCAGGAGACTGGTGCAAGCCCCGGGCAGTTCTACAAGAAGGTCGTCGGGACGGGTGACACTGTCTGCCACCCAGCGGAGTGCTTCGAGGAGGACCGATGCTGTATCCGCCAGCTTGGTATCCAGGAGGTACTTTTCGTACGCTGCCATGACCGCCGCAATTTCCGCGTGCTTCACCAAACTTGCGAATGACGTTGCGAGTAGGTCATTCGCACCAAAACCGGCGAGTCGAAGATCACAAACGGCGGACCACAGAGCCTCAGCCATGCCGGGCTGATCAGCAAGCAGCCGAAAGTATGCTGGCACGTCCGTTGGCAGATCGAGCAATAGCTTGAGCATTACTGACGGCCCGCATTCTTGTTCAAGAAGGCCAACATCGCTAGCGGAGAGCCTTGGTCCAGCGATCTGGAGCGCAATATCCAGCGGAGTAACAAAGCGCAGGTTGGCCCAGCCAATGCCCTCCCGCACCAAGCGCTCTCCGATCAAGTGTCCCTGAGCATGGCTTGCCACAAGAACCCACTTGGACTGCCATCGATGTTTCTCGCAAAGATCAGCTAACTGCCTCAGGAAAATCCGCATCATCCAGCATCGAATCACACTTCTAAACGGGAAACAATGTTTATTCTAAACAACCCTCAACTCTCGGCTAAGTGCTTTTTCTACAATCACTTAGTCGCCTTGGGTGAGCCGTAACCCCTTAGTGCCGAAACAGCCGGTCCAAAGGTAGGCCTTTAGCAAGGTGTCGGAGCACCAATTCTGTCGGATAGACCGGGATCCTGAGCGTGAACTCCTCCTTCACGAGACGCAGGTCCCGGTTCGCGTTCCTGGCTCGGTTCTGTATTTTTGGAGAACATAGAAAGCAAAAGGCGTCAAAGGCGTCAAATAGTCGAGATGGTAATTCGTGGCTCAGTCAAACTCCAAGCCAACGCCCTATGAACGTTTGCCGCCGTCTCGTCGAGACGTGATCGATTGTCGGTGCATGCTGAGCGTCGGTAACGCTGGTGAAAAAGGAAAACGGAGGCCATTGGAGGCCGGAATGAGCTCAGTCTTTGCAGAAGTGGGCACAGCCTAGGCACAGACTGGTGGGTGGGGCGAGGATAGCCATTGTTGTGCCCAAAAACCTTATTGGCCCGCGCCACGGATCGTCCGCACATCTCTAAGACTCATCCGTGAGACTGCGCCGGATTGTTAAAACTGGGCACAATTTAGGCACAAAATGCGATTCCCACCGTAACTTCTTTTTTCATGAATGCGGATTCCTGCTGATGCCGATCAGCATTCCTGGGTGATTGCGATCACGATTCCTGCCTGATTCCGATCAGTGTTCCTGCGCGAAAGCGATCACCATTCCTGAGCGAAGCCGATCAGTGATCGGCGGTTGCAGGAACGGTGATCGGGATGGTCAGGAACCGGCTGTGGAAAAGAGTTGGGCGACGCTGGACACCAAACCACGAGTAGCGTGGCCTCCGACGAGGAGGTCACGGTGCCCGGAAAGCGAGTGTCCATGCGCAAGACGCGAGAAGTCCTTCGGTTGTACTTGGAGTTGAAACTGGGGCAGCGGCAAATCGCCCGCAGCGCCAACGTTAGCCAGAGCACGGTGCATGAGTACCTGACGCGGTTTACGGCCGCCGGCTTGAGCTGGCCGTTGCCGGCGGAGATGTCGGAGGCAGAACTGGAAACGGCGCTGTTTCCGACGGAACCCAGTCCAAGCAGCGCTCCGGGAGTCCAGCGCCCGCTGCCCGACTTTGCTCACCTGCACGAAGAGTTACAGCGGCACAAGCACACCACCCGACAGTTGCTCTGGGAGGAGTACCGCGCCGCGAACCCCGACGGCTACGGGTACAGCCGCTTCTGCCATCACTACCAGCGTTGGAAGCGCGAGCGCGATCTGGTCCTGCGCCAGGAGCATCGTCCGGGGGAAAAGCTGTTTGTCGATTGGGCGGGCGCAACCATCCCGATCTACGATCCCGAAACCGGCGCAGAGCACGCGGCTCCGCTGTTCGTGGCCGTGCTGGGAGCCAGTAACTACACCTACGCGGAAGCCAACCGGGACCAGCAAATGGCCTCCTGGATCGGAGCGCACGTGCGCACCTTCGAGTTTCTGGGAGGTTGTCCGCAGTTGGTGGTGCCGGACAACGCGAAAACGGGAGTCACTAAGGCCTGCCGTTACGAGCCCGATCTGAACCCGACTTACCAAGAGATGGCTCTGCACTATGGCGTCGGTGTGTTACCGGCGCGGCCGCGCAAGCCCCGCGACAAAGCCAAAGTCGAAGTCGGAGTGCAGATTGCTCAGCGTTGGATCGTGGCCGCGTTGCGTCATCGCAAGTTCTTCTCGCTCCGCGAACTGAATCTGGCCATCCGCGAACTGTTGGAAAAGCTGAACCAGCGGCCCTTCCAGAAACGCGAAGGCTCGCGCCGGAGCTTGTTTGTGGAAGTCGATCAACCCGCGCTGCGCCCGCTGCCCATCGAGCGCTTCGATCTCTCGGTGTGGTCGCAGGCCACGGTCAACATCGACTATCACATCCAGTTCGAGCGCAGCTTCTACAGCGTGCCCTATCAACTGACACGGCAAACCGTGGAGGTGCGCGCCACGCCCACGACTATCGAGATTTTTCATCAGGGCCAGCGCGTCGCCTCGCACGTGCGCGTGCGCAAACCGTATACCGCCGTGACCAACTCCGAGCATCGGCCCGCTTCGCACCGGGCGCACTTGGACTGGCCGCCTTCGCGCATGATCGGGTGGGCGCGCACCGTGGGTCCGCATGCCGCGGAAATGGTCGAGAAGATCTTGGCCTCGTTTCCTCATCCCGAGATGGGCTACCGCTCTTGTCTCGGCATCATCCGTCTGGGCCAACGCTATTCCGCGACCCGTGTGGAAGCGGCCGCCGAGCGTGCTTTGCTTAGCGGCGCGGTGAGTTACAAGAGTCTGGAGTCGATCCTGCGGCACAACCTCGATCAACAACCCCTGAGCCCGCCCGCCGCGGCGCGCTCCCTTTCCGCCCACAGTAACATCCGTGGCGCAGCTTACTTCGAGTAAGGGAGGAGTGCCATGTTACATCAACCTACCATCGAGAAACTCCTGGCCATGCGCATGGAACCCATGGTCGAAACCTGGCGCAGCTTCGAGCAAGACGAACAGGCTGCCCAACTTAGCTTCGAAGAAAGGCTCTCGCTGATGGTGGACCGGCTGTGGACCTGGCGTCAGAACCTGGCGCTGGAACGGCGGTTGCGGTACACCAAACTCCGCGGCAACGCCTGTATCGAGGACATCGACTACCGCGCTTCCCGCGGCCTCGACCGCACTCTGATGCGCGCGCTGGCCACCGATTCCGGCTGGGTGCAGCGGCACGAGAACATTTTCATCATCGGGCCCACCGGCGTGGGGAAGAGCTTCTTAGGCTGCGCTTTGGCGCAGAAAGCCTGCCGCGACGGATCGCTGGTGCTCTACACCCGCGCCGCCGCTTTGTTCCGCGATCTCGCCCTGGCTCGCGCCGACGGCAGTCTGCGCAATCTGCTGGCACGACTCAGCCGCGTCGATGTTCTCGTCGTCGATGACTGGGCGATGGCGCCCTTGCAGGAAACCGAACGGCGCGACTTCTGGGAAATCTGCGAGGAACGCTATCAAACCCGTTCCACCATTTTGACTTCACAAATCCCCGTGCCACAGTGGCACGAACAGATCGGCGACGCCACCATTGCCGACGGCAGCCAAAATTATTACTTTCAGTCCCCTCTTCATCGGGGAAGACTCTTCAACCACGCCCAGAATCCGCGCTTCTTTTGCGTAGTCACAACCTTTCAGTCCCCTCTTCATCGGGGAAGACTCTTCAACGCAACACGCGCGTCAGAGTGAGCGAGGAGCCGTCCACTTTCAGTCCCCTCTTCATCGGGGAAGACTCTTCAACAAGTTCCCCGTCCAGATGAGCGGCTTGTCCAGTGTGCCCGAACCCGCCTCGGAGCATGTTGCCTTTGGTCATAGCTGGCACCAGGAGCGTTTGCAGGGGCGCGAGCGTAAACCGGAAGAGGCCGATCGGCAAAGTGCTCTGCGCTATGGCATCAAGCATAATCCGCCCGCAAGAAACTAGCTATCAATTGTATATCCAGCAACATGCAACTGATGCATGAACTCTCCACTCGGTAGTGTCCTAATTAGGACACTACCCTCCACCCGGCTTTAATGGTGAAGCAATTCTCCCGCCTGGTCTTCCCGCAAACACAGCTTCTGCCGCCGTGCGTTTGCTCGCAAGCACGCCACGCATAACTCGCCAGCAGGTGTTGGCCAATTCGGTCTCCCCTGCAGCCTAAACCGCTTACCCCTTTCAGCAGAGGTGCGCCATGGGATCTCTTTACAAAAGAGGCCGCATCTGGTGGATCAAATACTATCGAAACGGCGAAGCCTTCCGAGAGAGCAGTAAATCCAGCAAAGCACGTGATGCCAAGCGACTACTCCGGAGGCGGGAAGCAGAAATTGACACAGGCAACTTCACGGGGCTTGAGGCTGAGCGTGTCCGCTTTGAGGAAATCGCGGACGACTTTCTAAACGAATATCAAGCAAACAACAGAAAGTCGTTTCTGTGGGCAGAACGTAGAACGGAACAACAACTCAAGCCGTTCTTCTCTGGTCTGCGTGTTCCCGAGATCACAACCGAACGAGTGCGGGCCTACACGTCGAAAAGACAGGCTGAAGGCGGGAGCAACGCGAGCATCAACCGCGAGCTAGCAGCACTTAAACGCATGTTCAATCTGGCAGCCACAATGACACCACCGAAAGTGGTCCGGGTGCCTTACATTCCCATGCTGAGGGAAAGCAACGTCCGCAGAGGATTCTTCGAGCATTCAGAGTATTTAGCGCTTTGCAGTGAGCTGCCCGAATACCTCAAGCCGGTGCTGACGTTCGGTTACTACACGGGAGCGCGAGTGGGAGAAATTCTCGATCTCAGGTGGCGTCAAGTGGACCTGAAGAGTCGAACAGTGAATCTCGATCCGGGTGCGACGAAGAATGACCAACCCCGCACGATCCCTCTTGCCGACGAACTGGTCAATGCCTTGAAGACGCTAAAGGCAATTCACGATCTCAATTGGCCGGATGGCGAAAGTGTGTTCACGAGGAACGGAAAGCGGATTCGCACCTTTTACGTTGCCTGGAAATCCGCCTGCAAGCGTTCAGGCGTCAGTGGAAGATTATTCCACGATCTTCGGCGCACGGCCGTTAGGAACATGGTCCGGGCAGGAGTTCCGGAGAGGGTAGCAATGCTGATCTCGGGTCACAAAACGCGCTCGATCTTCGACCGGTACAACATCGTGTCGGAGCGCGACCTACAGGAAGCCGCTCGCCGTCTGGAAGCCTTTCTAGGCTCCACGAGGTGACACCGGTTCATTTTTGGTGCTCTTTTGTTGCTGACCACGAACCACCAGGTTCCCAATTCTGTTCGAACGGATCACCAGAGGCCGCGGCGGACAACGGGGGATGTGCGAACTCCCGCACGGCACGAATCGTGTCTGCGAATCTGGAGGGTGCAGACGTCAGTCGAGCACGACGCAGAAACGCAGTCCACAGCGCCGACTTGTCTTTGCCAAAATCCTCCTTCAGGCCCTCTGGCAGCGGGTCGATTGGTGTCGAACGGTGGTCAAACGTAGCCTTGATCGCTTTGACCAGCACGGCGCCTTCAAATGGGTAGACACGGGAGAGCGCCCACAGGTCGAAGAAGTCCTTCATCCGGCTGTTCAAGGTTGCGAGCGACGTGAGTGCCTCCAGTTTCTCCGCGATTACGGTCTCCTTCTGGTACGCCTGCAGCACCGGGGCTGGGAATTCCAAAAGCGTCGGGTATTCGATCTTGGCAGCCCGCGGGACGATCACGTCGCCGAAGCCAATGTCGATCTGCATGGGGATGCGAGCGCCCGCGAGAGTCGCCCTGAAACGAACCCGGATTCCCTCATAGTCCGCATCCTCTTTGATACGAGATGTCTTTATCGAGGCAGGGTCGAACTTTACGCCGTCCGCTTCGACATCCAGTCCGCAGATCTCGGACACAAGGGACGCGATGTGTTCGAGCTTGTTGCTCGTCTTTCCCAGCAAATCAATGTCCACTGTGGAACGGGAAAGCGGTGCTTGCCACACAGTTAGCAACAGGGCGCCCTTGAGAATGAACTTGTCGCAATGGCTGGACTGCGCCAGCCGGTACAAGAAGCGCTCTATGGCGTAGTACTGGAGCAGTTCCTGAAAGGGCCGTCCCTGCGCATGAGCCTGGTTAAGGAGGCGCTGGCGGACCGAGGCAGCGAGATCGCGCTTGTTCAAAGCACGGCCTCCAGGTAAGGCCGCATCGCGTTTTCGACTCTGCAAATGCGAGCGTATTCGAGTAGCTTCTTGACAGGAAGCTTGCGAGCTTTCTGGCGGTAATTGCGCAGCGCCTCCACAGCGACATCAATTCCAATCTTGTTACGGTACCTAAAGCAGTCCACGATCGTCTTCTCGGGCGAGTAGATGCGGACTCGAACCTGGTCCACAGTGATCGTGTCAATTCCGGCCCGGAAAGCGCGCTCCTGGTACCAAAATACCCGCAGGGGGAGTCCGTCCACCTTGGGCACCTGGCTATGGTTCGGTAGCGCGATGTCGATGTGGTGCGGCACCTGCGTGGTCAGTTCGTAATGGACGAGCGCGGAGATCAGGCAAATGACTGCCCGTGGTACTCGGAGAGCCACAGCGACCCAATCGGGGTGGGCGAGAGGAGGAGCACTTGCCAGCCGATAGAGTCCTCGGCCAACCGACACGAGTTCTCCCGAGTCCCGCAGGGCGTACAGCGTTCGGGGATGAACTCCGAGACGAAGGGCCTCACGAGTGCGAAGCATGCCGCGGTGCCTCTGAAAGGCATTCCGGGCATCGGCGAGACTGGCGGAAGGGCCGACCATAATGTTTGGATAAAATACACGGATAGTATACATAATGTCCGAGCATATTATCCACTTTAAGTGTTTGCGGTGTTTGCGAAACCCGGAGGAATCGCTACAACTCCGGAGCGGCATTCGCGGCGGGCATTGGGCCGCTGGTGGAAGTGCCCGTGATGATCGCTCTGGTCAACGTGGCCTTCTATTTTCAACGCCATTTTTTCTCCGACGCGCGAGCAGCAACTACCGAGCCGGTCTTGACAAGTCTTGATCGGGGATAATCAGAAATCTGGGTACGATAAGGGGACAATAAGAAATGCCGTACGGTACTATTTCGCACCAAACGATGTCCGCCGACACCGTTTGATATCAATCAGTTACATCTCGTTGTTGCCCTGTCACGGCAGAGGTCGGGCAAAACGCCTCCGAAGGCCGACTTACTGTCGGACCTCAAGAGAAGCCTCAGTCTGCTGCCATGATGCGAGTCCTGCGTGCGAAGTGTGTGCCTGGTTCCACGGAAACGACAGCCGTGCCTGCGCAGCCGGCTCCGCTTCGGTCACCTTATAATTTCTGAATGGCGGATCGCATTCTGTGCTCGTGCGTGACATGTCCCCGCTGTGGGGTTTGGGTTGTCGTTCAGGGGAAAGTCGTCGAAGACGCCAACAATAGGGAGAAGTTCAATACAACCTGCCCGGTGCCGGAGTGCGGAAAGGAATTCACATTCGACGGAAGTGAGACTCGGGTATTTGAACTGCCTGTGTCCTTATTCGAGCGTCGCCATTTCTACGGATCAGAAGTGCGGTCAACTTGATCTCATCGTCACCGTGCGTCCGACCCGATTATAATTCTGGTGGCGAGCGCATTGTGCGGGCAGCCGTCAAGAGTTCTTGATAAAAACCGGTTCGTCCCACGGCGGTCGTATATCGTTCTCGCAAGGTGAGCAACGCTTCATAGGCGGTATGATCGCAGTGTTTCATCATAAGGAACGTGTGGAGACGATCGACTGCAGTCTTTATGATCTCGCGCATTTCGGCTTGAGTGATGTGAGAATACCTTGCCGTGGCATATGGGGCAAGGCTTTCCCGCATGGACGTTCTCGATTGGTCCATTGCGAAAAGCCATCGCTGCGAGTGCCTTGGCCTCTCGGGCCAGTTCGCATAAATCCCCGGGATTGGACTTTTTCATACGGGAGCATTGTGGAGCGAAGGCGCGAATCATTCCTCCTCCTTCGGATTTCTAGGCTCCGTGAATACCTACGGCCAATCTGAATATTTCTGCACTTTTCAAGGCAACCATCCATCACACTTCCATGTTGTGGAGTCCAAATGATGAGTACGACACGTTGCTATATCCTCGTCCAGGTCACCAGCTACAGCTTCGAGGTTCAGGGAGCAAGTCTCGATGAATCGCGTGCAAATCGCTGGAAGCAGCAGAACCCTGAAATTCGGCAAGTGTGCGACGTGCACCTGCTGGAAACACTGACGCAAGAAAACTAACCTATCCCGCGCATCATTCTTTTGGTCCCTCGTTGTTTCTATTGACTCGCCCGGTCGTCAACATTGCTCAATCGTTGACCGCGGCAAGGAGCGCAGCGGCTGATCCTTGCCTTGAGCTTGAGTTCATCCGATACACTCCTTTGTCCTGAAGGGGATTGTAGGCCTCCGGCCCGTGGGGAATGACAGCTCGGCAAATCCCACAGCGTCCATGCGGAAATGACCCCCACGCATGAATGCTGCTATCCCTGAACGCAGACCGACGAACGAGGAAGTCTCCGGGCTGATTGAGCGCGTCCGGGCAGCAATGCACAGCAGTTCAGCCAACTCTTCGACTGTGAGAGCCTTCTTCTTGGACCGCAACTGCTCAATGAGAGTCATTTTGGCGAGTGTCTCCGGGCACTGGTCTTCTTCAAATTAACCGTGCGACCATTGTTCCGAAATAGCATCGTGATGTGTATAGGAGAAGCCGGTTTTCGAGCACAATCAGACATAGCACGACCTCGACCTCCAACCAGCACACTCGACCGGTTCAAGTCCACCACTGCATCCTCGACAGTCAAGTCTGTATGGGGGCGGAGACAATGGACAATTTGATTTATTCCAGCCGCCGTGTCCAATGATTTCTCAGCCGATATCTATTCCCAACGGGAATACCTCGGAACAATTTCGACTGATTCGGTGAGTAATCGCATTGTGAAGCCCCACATGAGAAATTTCCATCCACTTCGCAACAAAGGACATAGCCGTCATCTTTTCGCTAAACCTTCGACGGTGCAAAAACCGTCTGGGAGGCTTGCAGCAGTGCTCTGAATAGGATTGCCCCAAGGCCGAGATAGAGCCAGAACCGCTCATTTATCAAGGTTGTTTTGTTATTCCGTCCAAATATCTTCATCGTCGCAAGCCACGAGTATGCAACGAGATACACCTCCGTAAAGCGACTTGTTCAACGACTCATCACCTCAATATCTCGTCTTTGTGCTGAGACATATTCCTGGCGGGAATAGATATCGGCTGAGAAATCATTGGACAGCGAACTTGAGTGCGGTTAGTTTTGCGCCACACGCAGCAGATTTTAGCTGCTCC
>Ga0326727_10022802_pt1 | contig 12036 bp, 8 predicted proteins | sample MB2enrmetagenome_FD_207643 | JGI IMG/M metagenome (GOLD analysis project Ga0326727, IMG submission 207643) | Lab enriched peat soil microbial communities from McLean, Ithaca, NY, United States - MB29MY | ecosystem: Environmental > Terrestrial > Soil > Wetlands > Peat | place: USA: New York... | reverse complement strand
GTGGACGATGAGTACTTCAAGGCAGGAATCGAGGTCCAGGTGCGCGTGACTGGTGGAAACAACCAGGTCATGGTGCTCGTGCTGCGCCTCAGTGAGCTTCTCGGTGATGCCGTGGGCATGGTGGTCAAAGATCAGGGTGACGGTGCCGACGACGGTCGCGTCGGGTGCGGCGGTTTGTTCCCTCACTAACCGGTCGCGAATCAGGTCGCGAAAGGCTTCGGAACGGTTCGTGTATCCGCTCTTCTCAATGGAGCGGTCAAAACGCTTCAATAAATCTGAATCGAGGGCAATGCCGATTCTGCTCAGTTCACCCATACGCACCTCTGCTGAATCGCAACTCCGCGGCGAAGCAACAGGATAGCGCGACAGCGGGAATCGCCGCTACTGCGGCGTGATCAGATGGTGTGCGATGGCGAAAAGGGCCAGCTCCAGGCGCGTGGAGACGCCAGTCTTGTCAAAGATGTTGGAGAGATGTCGCTTGACGGTTTCTTCGCTGAGGGAAAATTGCTTGGCGATGTCGCGGTTGCTGCAACCCTCAACAATGCAGCCCACAACATCGAGCTCGCGCGGGGTGAGGCCATAGGTTTTGCGCTGCGGCACTGCGGCCTTCTGCATCAGGTCGTGGAGCGCGGAGACGAGATTGACGACGCGCTTGCCGCCGATCCAGTAGTCCCCGGCAAAAACGGTGCGGATGGCGGTTTGCAGATGGCTGGCGAGAGCGTCCTTGAGCACGATGCCGCGGGCGCCGATTTGCAACGCCTCAATGATCTGCTGCGTGGTAATGGTGGAGGTGAGGAGCAGAATTTTGGCGGTGGAGGGGCCATTCATGATGGCGCGCATGGCCTCAAGGCCGGGCAAACGCGGCATGGACACATCGAGAAGAAGAATGTCGGGCTGAAGCTCGAGGGTCTGGGTAATGGCCTCATCCCCGTCGGTGGCATCGCCGACCACCGCGAAGCCTTCGTTTTCAGTAAGCATATTGCGTACGCCGATGCGGACGACAGGATGGTCATCCGCCAGCACAATTCGAATCGGTCGTTCCATTTGAGCGGCGTGCCTCCCAAGGCTTGGATTTCGGCGGCTCCAGAAACACTCTACTCGCGCCGATGCTGTTCAGAATTGCCGCTTGCCTCCGCTCGCCATACATTCCACCCCTGCGATGAAGATCCGCGGCTTCAGCCAAGTGGCGAAAAATCGCTTCTTGGGGGACCGGATCTTGGAGGGACCGGCTCCGAGGTACCTCCCACCTGAAAACGCCTGAGGTCAGGCTGATAGTTCAGCTTCCAGCATACGCTCCAACGCGCGGGCCGCGGCGCGCAAATCGCGGAGCAAAATCGCACTGTTATCCAATTGGTTATCCTGTGGATCGAGCGGCGTAGTCTCAAGCATGGCGCCCAGGTGTGCGGCCTGCAGGGCACCGGCCATGCCGCAGCCACCCTTGATGGCGTGACCGATGCGGCGGACTTCAGCAATGTCGCGCTTGGCAATCGCGGCGGCCAGGGCTTCGATGCGACGGTTGAGATCAGTGACGATGGCGGCGTAGATCTGGCGCACTGAAGGCTCGGGCATCATCTTGCGGAGCTGGGCGAGGATCTCTGCGCTGACGACAGGCTGATTGGGGTCGATGAGGGAGAAAACAGCCTCCGAACTCTTCCCTTCGAACAGCTTTTGCAGCGCTTCGCCATCGAAAGGCTTAACCAACAAGCCGTCGGTGGCGGCGATCACTTCAGGCGCCGGGTTGCTGCCGCTGCACGTGTAGATGCGCGCTTTGCTGCGGGCGCGGAGCTCCGCAACCAACTCCATTCCGTTCAGGCCGGGCATCTGCGCATCCATCAAGACCACTTCGGGCTGAAGCTTTGCGGCGGAGAGCATTTCCAGCGCCGCCGCCCCGTTCTCGGCGGTATGTACGGAATAGCCGCTCATGGTAAGCAACGTGGCGGTCACCTCGCGGCTCACCAGGTCGTCGTCGATGAGCAGGACGACGGGCAGTTCCTTTAGGGAGGCGCGTTGGACCATGCATCTAGTGTGCATCTCCCACGCGGCGAAAGGGAGAAAATCTAGGGAAAAGTTATCTACTTAGTTCAGGGATAGACTACCCTCGTCAATGCGCGCCTTCAGCTGGCGCGGGCAATCCGAGGGAAGCGGGCGAAGGCAGATCCTGCCCGTTTTGCCAGCCGCGAGTCCCCGCCTCGAATTGATTTGCGCGTTGCTGCCACTTCTGGATTTCCAGGTCGTAGCGGACGGTGACATTGTTGAGCCAGGAGGGGCGGTTTTCTTTGAGCCAGACTTGGCTGTATTCATCTTTCAGGGCCGAGTAGGCGTCACGCAGGTCCTGGCAGCGGCCAAACATACTGCTTATCTCATCCAGGAGGTCGTTGGTGGCAGAGCCGCGCGTCTTGTCGTGCTGCTGGGCAACGGCCTGGGCATACGCGGTGGCGATCTCCTGAGCGATCTCGAACTTGAGGCCGATAAGATCGAGGCGGCGCGCGCCCAGATCCATGGCCGTGAGGGCGTCAGTCTCGCGCAGATCGGGGTTGTTTTGGCGCGCCAGGTCGAGCAGAACGATGGCGCGCTCGGCGTGGAGGCGCAAATCCTTTGCCTGAGGCAGCAGCTTTGCCGACCCGTCCTGCCCCTGCGCGCTCCAGGGATCGAGCCAGAAGAGCTGGCCGCTCGTCATACCGGTTTTGGCGTTGGCGATGGCTTCCTGAGCGGCCATCAATTCTTTTTCGGCCTCGTTGATCTTGCCGCTGGGGTCGAGGTGGAAGACCTGTCCGTAGGCTTCCTGGTAATCGGCGATGGGGCTTTCGCCTGGCTGCCACGCGGCTACCGCGCCAAAGAGGACACCGTACCAATCCATATTGAAGAGGCCCTCACCATCGTCGTTCCACACAGTAATGAGCGCGCCGGTCGATCCGAGCCGCTGGCCATCGCGAATAAAGCCCTGAATGTTCCAGAGCGCGGTCTTGGCAACGGGATAGACCTCTTTCCAGTTGGCGTCGCCCGGCGCGACCCAGGTCTCGATGCCGGCCTTCGAAAATGGCTCGATGTATTTGTCGAAGCTGGTCTCGTTGTCATATTTCCAGGGCACCGCGATCATGTCTTTGGGCAATCCGGGAACCGCATCCGGATTGGCGTCGCCAATGTCGCCCCAGAAGAGCAGGCGGCGATTGAGGGGCGCGAGCGCATCGTGAATTTGCTTGAGGAAATCGACATAGACCGGTCCGAGGCCCTGTTGAGCGACCGCCTCTTTGGTGCGGCCTACTCCCAGGTCGAGGGTTTCGTCGGCGCCGATGTGGATGAAGGGCGAGGGAAACTCCTGCGCGACCTGCGTAAACCAATCCTTGATGAGCGGCAGCGTGCCGGGCTGGCCGGGGGCCAGAACGTAACCGTGCGGAGTTTCCGCATCGTCCTGGTACAGCTCCCACTTGAGCACTTGATGCAGATGGCCGAAGGCCTCCTGCTCCGGGATGATGGTGACGTGATACTGCCGGGCATAGGCGACGAGCTCCGCGGCTTCGGCCGGAGTGAGCGCGCCGCCGGGAGGCGCGGCCAACGGCTGATCGGGATAAAGCAGCGTGTGCTCGAAATAGGGTGAGTAGATGTTGATCTTGAAGGAGGCGAAGATGCGAATCTGGCGCTTCTGGAATTCGAGAGTGGGGAAAGGGCCGCGGGAGAGATCGTCGTGGATGCCGCGATAGCGCATGGCCGGCCAGTCGCGCACCGTGCCGGTAGGCAGCACGCGCGGAGCGCCGGGCAGAGGAAGCAACTGCTTGAAGGTTTGCACGCCGTAAAAGACGCCAGCGCCGGTAGTGGCGACGATGGCAGCCTCGTAGGGTCCGATGACGAGAATGTAGCCTTCCGATTCCATGATCGGATCGAAGGCGAGGCTGCTGCGCGCAAGAATGGCTTTGGCGTCCGCGGAGCCGGTGCGGAGAAGCGTGACGCGATATGGAGGTTTGGCGGCATCGGCACGGGATTCTTCGCCGGCCGGCGCCATGAGCTTGATGGCGGATTCCAGATCGTGGGCGGCAAACTCGTCTTCCGCGTCGTGGCCGGGGACGGTGACGAGAATCTTCGCCGGCAGATCTGTTGTCTCGCCGAAATGCGCCTCGCGCGGCGCGGGCAGAAGCCGGATCTGGGTTTGCGCGGCGGAAGAGGCTGCGAAACACAGCAAAACGAGGAACGCTGCTGCGGGCGCCGATGACTTGGCAGATGGGGTAAATCTTTGCAACTGTGGCCGCCTTGAGTCCAACGGGAATAAGCGATAGAACGCGATGCGACCATTGTAGACGAAGGAATCGCAAGGTCTCGCTCGTCAGGGCTTTCGCTCCTTGCGATGCTATTTTTCGACGACTGACTTTGATAAATTTCTCGGCCGGTCCATATCCACGCCGTGCGCGATAGCGATGAAGTAGGCGAAGAGTTGCAGCGGGACCACTTCAAGGATAGGCAGCAGGTACTCTGTGGCCGGCGGAACGAAAATGCAGTCGTTGACCAGCGCGGGGACTCGCGTGTCGTCCTCATTGGCGAGAGCGATGACGCGGGCGCCCTGCGCTTTCATATCGCCGAGAAGCTGCAGAGTTTTTTCGTAGCGCACGACGGAGGCTTTGAGGGCGCGATCGACCGTGGCCAGCACTACCAGCGGGACAAGGTCAGAGACCAGCGCGTTAGGGCCGTGCTTGAGCTCGCCCGCCGGGTAGCCCTCGGCGTGGACGTACGAGGCTTCTTTGAGTTTGAGCGCGCCTTCGCGGGCGATGGCGTAGTGGATTCCGCGGCCGAGATAGAGAAACGTTGCGGCGGTTGAGTATTTGGCGGCAAGCGCTTCGGTTTGCCAACGCCAGGCGTCGAGTTGAGCCGAGAGCTGACCGGGCAGGGCGAACGACTCGGCGATGCGCTCGGCGAGCTCGGCCACATCCATGCGGCGGAGGCGCGCGCCCTCGTACAGCGCAAACACGTAGAGCGCGGCCAACTGGCAGGTGAAGCTCTTGGTGGCGGGGACGGCTTTTTCCTGGCCCGCGGCCAGCAGCATCGTGACATCGGCCTCGGTGGCGATGGTGGATGCAGCAGCGTTGGAGATGGCCAGCGTCTTGTGGCCCTGGCGACGGGCTTCGACGAGCGCAGCCAGCGTGTCGCTGGTTTCGCCCGATTGCGACAGGACGAGGACGCTGAGATGGCGCACGTCGATAAAAGCGGGTCCGCCGCGGCAACTGTACTCGCTTGCATATTCCACATCGACGGCCAAGCCGCAGAGGTCTTCAAGCAGGATTTCACCGTAGAGGCCGCTATGACGGCTGGAGCCGCTGGCGGCAATAAGAATTTCGCCTGCGGGATTGGGCCAGTGTGCGAGCGCGGCGGCAATCTCCGGCTTCAGGGCTCTCGCGGCCAGGTAAAGGTCGAGCGTGCGCTTCAAGGCCTGGGGTTGCTCGTAGATTTCGCGCAGCATTTCGTGAGGAAATGTCGGCATGGTTTTCGATCCGGCGACCGATGGCCTGCGTAAGAAACAGGCTACTCTTTCATGATAGCTGCCGCGGTCGGCGCGAAACGCCTGCACGTTACCCAAAGTGCGTGCAAAAAACCAAAGGCGCAGGCGATTGGCCGCGCCCGTGGGCCTTGCAGTCCTCTGAAAGCTACTTGTTGGTGTACACCGCTCTCGACTTCTCGCCAGTCACGGTCTTTTCAGCAATCAGCCGCCGAGGCGAAGCAGGCGCGCAACTTGCCGCATAGGCGCCTTCGTGCATGGGATCATCGTACGCCCGTAGTAGTGGCTGACGGCGAGAAAGGCAAACGCAGATCCATGGCTGCGCTCGGGATGACAATCTTTTTGGCATGTTTGCCCTCGGGATGGCAACCGCTTTCGCGGTTGACTGGGTGCGGGCGTGGACGCCCGCACGACAGCCGGTCTCCCACCCCAAGAAACAAAGACCGTTTCTTGGGGCCCCGGTCTGGAGACCGGCGGTACAAATGCGCACAAACGCCAAAGGCGCAGCCGATTGGCCGCGCCTTTGGAATTGCCCCCTGTTCGGGATTACTTGTTGGTGTGGGCTGCGCCCGTTTTTTCTTCGAGAACGGCCTGCGCCGCTGCCAAGCGCGCCGTCAACAGGCGGAAGGGCGAGCAGGAGACGTAGTTGAGGCCGATCCTGTGGCAGAACTTGACGGACTCAGGATCGCCGCCATGTTCGCCGCAGATGCCGACCTTGAGATTCGGCCGCGTGTTGCGTCCCTTTTCCACGGCCATCTTCACCAGTTGTCCCACGCCGGGCTGGTCGAGCGTGGCGAAGGGATCCTGCTTGAAGATGCCGAGCCTGAGATACGCAGGCAGGAAGTTGTTGATGTCGTCGCGGGAGATGCCGAAGGTGGTCTGCGTGAGGTCGTTAGTCCCGAACGAGAAGAACTCGGCCTCTTCGGCGATTTGATCGGCGGTCAAAGCGGCACGAGGAATCTCGATCATGGTGCCCACCTTGTAGTCGACCTTGACCTTCTTCTCCGCGAAGACCTCATCGGCCACGCGGCGGACGATGGCGGCCTGGTTGCGCATCTCTTCGATGCCGCCGACGAGCGGGATCATGATCTCAGGATGCGGATCGCCGCCCTTGAGCTTGACGGAGACAGCGGCCTCGATGATGGCCCGCGCCTGCATTTCGGTGATCTCAGGGAACGTGATGCCGAGGCGGCATCCACGCAACCCGAGCATGGGATTCTGCTCGTGCAGCTCTTCCACGCGCGCCAGCAGCGTACGCAGTTCCTTGAGCTTGGGCGAGCGGGGCTTGGTGTCTACCAGGTGCTGGATTTCCACGAGCAGGTCCTCGCGCTTGGGCAGGAACTCGTGCAGCGGCGGGTCGATGGTACGGATGACTACGGGCAGCGACTCCATGGCCTTGAAAAGGCCGGCGAAATCGGAACGCTGCATGGGCAACAGTTTCTTCAAGGCCGCGCGGCGATCTTTCTCGTTGTCGGCCAAAATCATGGCGCGCATGTGCTCGATGCGGTCTTCGGCAAAGAACATGTGCTCGGTGCGGCAGAGGCCGATGCCCTGGGCGCCAAAGGCGCGGGCCTGTTTGGCGTCGCGCGGAATATCGGCATTTGCCCAAACCTGGAGCCTTCGAACCGGGTCGACCCAGCTCATGAACTTCACGAGATCGGGATCGTCGGGCTGGGCGTCGAGCGTCTTGAGCTGGCCGGCGATGACGCGGCCGGTGGTGCCGTCGAGCGAGATGTAGTCGCCCTGCCTGAAGGTACGCCCCTTGACGCGCAGTTCCTTCCTGGCTTCGTCGACTACGCAGTCGCCGGCGCCGGCCACGCAGCACTTGCCCATGCCGCGAGTGACGACGGCCGCATGCGAGGTCATGCCGCCGCGCGAGGTGAGAATACCGGTTGCCACTTCCATGCCGGCGATGTCTTCAGGGGTGGTTTCGCCGCGGACCAGAATCACGGACTTCCAGCCTTTCTGGTGCTGCTTGACGGCTTCCTCGGCGGTGAAGACGATTTGTCCGACGGCAGCGCCGGGCGACGCGGGCAAGCCGGTGGCGAGCACTTCGACCTTCTCGCCCTTTTCCACGAGCCGCGGAACCAGGAAGTCGTAGAGCTGGTTGGGTTCGACGCGATGGACGGCTTCTTCCTGCGTGATGAGACCTTCGTCCACCATGTCGATGGCGACGCGGACAGCGGCCAGGCCGGTACGCTTGCCGTTGCGCGTTTGCAGCATGTAGAGCTTGCCATCCTGGATGGTGAACTCGAAGTCCTGCATGTCGCGGTAGTGCTTCTCCAGGCGGGTGGTGATGGCGCGCAACTGCTCGTAGACCGCGGGCATGGCCTTGTCGAGCTCGCTGATGGAAAGCGGCGTGCGCACGCCGCTGACCACATCTTCGCCCTGCGCGTTCATCAGGTACTCGCCGAAGAAGACCTTCTCGCCGGTGGCCGGGTTGCGCGTAAAGCCCACGCCGGTGCCGGAGTTATCGCCCAGATTGCCGAAGACCATGCACTGTACGTTGACGGCCGTGCCGAGCCAATCGTCGATGCGGTTAATGCGGCGATAGGTCTTGGCGCGCTCGTTCTGCCAACTGCGGAAGACAGCGTCGCGAGCCTGGACCAGTTGATCCAGCGGATTCTGCGGGAAGTCCTTGCCAGTCTCTTTCTTCACCAGTTTCTTGTACTCGGCGATGATTGTCTTCAGCGCATCGGGCTGGAGCTCGTAGTCGAACTTGACCTTCTCCTTCGCCTTGATGCCGTCGAAGATGTGCTCAAACTTCTTCTTGGGGACGTCGAGGACCACGTCACCGAACATCTGGATGAGGCGGCGGTAGGAGTCATAAGCAAAACGGGGATTATTGCTGCGCTTGGCGAGCGCCTCGACAGCCTGATCGTTCAAGCCAAGATTGAGAATGGTGTCCATCATGCCGGGCATGGAGAACTTGGCGCCGGAACGGACGGAAACCAAGAGCGGATTTTCGCCCACGCCCAGCTTTTGCCCCTGCATCTTCTCGAGCTTATCGAGGGCAGCAAGCATTTCGCTGTCGATCTGCGGGCTGAGCTTGCCGCGCATGTATTCGCGGCAGGCTTCGGTCTGAATGGTGAAGCCCGGAGGAACCGGCAAACCAGCATTGGTCATCTCGGCCAGGCCCGCGCCTTTGCCGCCCAGCTCGTCCTTCATCTTGCCGTTGCCGTCGGCCTTGCCGCCGCCAAAGAAATAAACATACCGTTCGGTTGAGGTTGAGCCTGCCGTTGCGGCTGGCACCTGCTCCATCACGCCCTGCGCCATGGGAAAAGCCTCCATCGTAGGATTCCGCAACGCGGTCCATATGAAAGGGTAACGGAACGACGACCCAGCACGCCAATTGGAGGTTCAAGAAGAGGCTGAGCGTGTGAGGCCCCTGAATATGGGACCGCGTCGTGCGGCATTCTTAAGTCATTCTTAGGAATACCGTCTGAGGGGCAGGGGCGCCTGTGCTAGGGGTCACAGGGTTGCGAAAGGGCCAAAGAGGCGTTCCAGCTTTGGGAATGAACTCCCGCATTTTGACACAAGTGATGGGCGGAAACGGATTCTCACCCATTCCGGGCGCATCAGGCTGCTGCCTCTTCGAATCGAGTGCTGAAATATGGGAGCTTGTCCGTATTTTGGGATTCGAGGATTTCTCTCAGCCCCACGAGAGCGAGAATTTCCCTGACGTGCGGCGTGGGATTGGAGACGGTGAAAGTGTGACCTGCCTCGCGCGCCGCACAGAAGAGCCGGATAAGTGCGCCCAGACCGGCCGCGTCGATACGCTTGACCGTATGGAGATCGAGCGCGACGCACCGGCGCTCCACGAGCGGCAGCATCCTCTCCAGGAAGAGCCGTTCGTTGTCCCTTACCAATTCAGCGAATCCACTTTCTGCAGGGTACGGAACTGTTGCGCAGCGAATTTTATCGGTCATAAACCCTCCAAGGAAAAGCCGTTCGCACTTGATGGGCGACGCAATATGCGTTCAACGGCCCATGCGGGGAATATTCTGAGATCGCAAGGGAACGAACGGTTCATGGCTTGATACGCAAAGAGGTACATTCCGGTTCCATGAGCGAGATGTCAGCCAATTCCGTACCTCGATTGACGCGGGAAGCAGCGCGCGCTTTGGCGCTGGCGGCAGGCTTTGCTGAAGCGGGTCTTGTTGCGATTCCCTATGCGGAGGAGGAACGCGATGCGTCGCGGTTTGAGGATTGGGTGCGCGCGGGCCGCGCGGGGACGATGCGCTACCTGGGGCGGAGAGCGGGAAACGGGCAACTCACAAGGGCGCGGGTGGGGATTCCCTTTCCGTGGGCGCGCTCGGCGCTGGTTTGCTTTGCCAGCTACCAATCAGAAGCACCCCTCTCAACCAAGACGCCAGAGGCACGGAGTGCCTGGATTGCGCGCTACGCCTGTACAAGCCGCGAGTTGCCCAGCGGGACAGGCGCGGACGGCGTACGGCGGCCGAGCGATTATCACAAAGTACTGCTGAAACGGCTGCGCACAATGGAGGCGCGGCTTCACGAGCAGTTCGGCGCATTCGAGTCGCGCACTTACGTCGATACAGGCCCCGTGGTGGAGCGGGCGCTTGCCGTTGCGGCCGGCATTGGATGGACGGGCAAAAACACCTGCCTGATCCATCAGCAGCTTGGGTCGTATGGGTTTCTGGCTGTTCTCTTGACCTCCCTCGAAACTAGTCCAGAAGATAAAAGAGCGGAGCTCTTTGCAGACCATTGCGGGAGTTGCACGCGCTGTCTGGAGGCCTGCCCCACCGGCGCGTTGGTTGCGCCGTACCAGATGGACGCCAGGCGGTGCATCTCCTATCTGACCATCGAGCACAAAGGGCCGATCGCGGAAGAACTTGCGGAAGGGATGGGGCGGCAGGTATTCGGCTGCGACATTTGCCAGGACGTGTGCCCGTGGAATGGGAAATCCCTGCGCAACGGGCCGATCATTGCCGATTCCGAGCTTGAGCCCCGCGCGGAGCTTGTGAATCCGGCACTTGAATGGTTGGGTTCTCTGGACGAGAAATCTTTTGAGCGGGAGTTCAACGGCTCGCCGGTGCGGAGGGCGGGATTCTTTGGGCTGAGGCGCAACGTGGCGATTGCCATGGGCAATAGCGGCCTTGCCCTGTTCGTACCAACACTCGAAGAGTGGGCCGCGGACAGCGACGAAGGCCTGCGCGCCGCCGCGCGATGGGCGCTGGGCCGACTGCGGAAAAATGACCCTAGTATGAATCGTTCGTGAACTCGGACGGATCTGGCGGGCAAATCAGGCGGTTGCCCCTCACAGCACTCTTCCGGCCTGAGCATCTATCCTTGAAAGCAGCGCCTCCCCGCAATTGCACACTTGCGATGGATCTCGTGAGATTTCCTGACTGCAAGAAGGATTGACACTTGGCTGATGAATTGAAATCCGTTTCCGGCATTGCTTCCGATGCCGCCAGCGGCATCGAGAGCGCCAGCGCCACGCTGGCTGCCGCTGCCACCGGACCCGCTGAAAAGGCTACGCACTCCAAGTGGTACTTGTGGCGCAAGAGCGGCACTGCTCTCATTGCCTATCTGCTCGACAGCGAGGTGCATACCTTCGCGTTCAGCGTGGCGGCCAATGCGATCATTTCGTTCATTCCCTTCGTTGTCCTCCTCTACACGCTGGCACTCTCGGTCTTTCATTCCGAGGTGATGAGGGGTGTGGTCGATCAGATGGTGAACTACTTTTTGCCCAGCGCAGCCAAGAGCAAAGACTGGATGGTAAACACCATTTACGGTGAGGCCGTATTGCCGCTCTTGCACCATAAGGGAGCGCTCGCCCTTTCACTGGTGATGATCCTCATCGCCTGCACGGGTATTTTTCTGCCCTTGGAAGTGGCTCTGAACCAGGCGTGGGGCGTGACCAAGAGCCGCAACTACCTGTTTAACCAAACCATCGCCTTCGGGCTGGCGATTCTCATGGCCGCGCTCGCGCTCCTCAGCATGATCGTGACCGTGGGGGTGAAGGACGCTCTCGGCTTCATCTCTTTCCACAGCACGAATGGCTTCATCACCTGGACTACCAATGGAATCACCTTTGTTTGTCTGACGATCTCCAGCGGCGCGGCGGCGATCCTGTTCCTCTTCTCGGTTTATTACGTGCTGCCTAATCGAAAGGTGCCTTGGCGGCCGGTTCTGCGCACATCGATCGTCACGGGCATCATCTGGCTAATCGCGCGGTTCCTCTTTGCCTTGGCAATTCCTCACGTCGATCTGAGCATGTACGGACCGTTCTATGTCTCCGTGAGCCTGCTTTTCTGGGCTTATATTTCAGGGCTCATCCTCTTCGCGGGAGCGCAGTTCAGCGTGGCGCGCTGGGGAGAGAGGAACAAGGAGTAGGAAGTGCAAAACGGCGGGTCCCGTTCGCCGGCTCTCCAATCCCATTTGTCTCTTCGATCCGTAAGCCTATTCTTTCCAGTCCCCTGGATTTCCATGCGCTGGCCCTATTTTTTCTTCGCTTGCGCTCAAACTCCAAGTGCAACATTTCTGAAAGGGAAAATGTTGCATGGGGAAGAACTACAAGCATCTGTTGT
>Ga0326727_10022801_pt1 | contig 12037 bp, 15 predicted proteins | sample MB2enrmetagenome_FD_207643 | JGI IMG/M metagenome (GOLD analysis project Ga0326727, IMG submission 207643) | Lab enriched peat soil microbial communities from McLean, Ithaca, NY, United States - MB29MY | ecosystem: Environmental > Terrestrial > Soil > Wetlands > Peat | place: USA: New York... | reverse complement strand
GGTCAGCGCCCCGGCGTTGTCGGCCACCAGATAGCCTTCCAAACCGGTGAAGTTAGTGACGTTGTTCGGGTCTTGATAGGTGAACAAACTGTTGGGTCGGGCGAATAATGCGGAATTCATAGTGTTTTAATTTGAAATTTCAAACTTGAGATTTGAGATGGGGTTCGGGGTTCAGGGTTTATTTGCGGGTGATTCCGAAAAGTTCCGGTTTCTTGCGGCGGACGGCGTCGTGCGCTTGCTGGAAGCTGCATCGGTTGGCGATTTTGTATTGTTCGATGGCCGAACTGCGCTCGGCGGAGAGCGCGGCTTCGTCGGCCGGCCCGCCTCCGGCGGCGGCATCCATCGGTTGGGCGGTTTGGCGGTTGTGCAGGCGGGCGGGGGCGAGCTGGCCTTTGCCCTCCGGCTGGGTCTTCAGGAACTCCAGGGTGGCGGCCCGGTTGGTCACCAGCAGCGTTTTGATGAATTCCCGCTGTTTGGGATCGAATCGGTTCTTGTAAGTTTCCAGATCGTTTTCGATCTGGCTGCTTTCCAGTTCCTTGACGCGGTTGAGCGCCCGGGCCACTTCCGCGTGGACGGCCTCTTCGGAGGCATCGGCGGATAGCCCAAGCAGGGTGCAGACTGTCTTCATTTGTTTTGCTTTCTGCGCCTCGAAAACTTTCGGGGCGCGGTTTGTTATGGGCTTTTGCCCTTTGTTGTTATTGGCGTTGGTGAGGGTGAGTCCGTCCAGGCGCAGCGGTCTGATCCGTCGGACTTTGTCAGACTTGTCGGACTTGTTAACGACTTGCAGGTCCGCCGGGTCGTACTCTGTCGAGAAGTAACGGTAATCGCCGCCATCAACGCTTTTTTTCCCGGTATCGGTCCAGCGGATTTGGCCGTAGATGCCGTCCGCGCGATTGGCCAATTCAGAAAGCCACCCGTAGGCGATGGTTTCCTTGTCTTCGTCGTGCTTGAAATGCTCGTGGTCAATGAGCATTCCGGCGAAGCCGGGTTGCGCCGCCTCGGCGTTGAAGCGGTTGACGATGGATTGGCAGGCCTCGTCATCAATGATCTGGACGATGCCCGCGCGGCGGTTGGGATGCTCGCCCCTGGCTTCTATCTGGTACCAGGCGTCGGCGGGGTGCTGAAAATCGCGGTTTAAGATGGGAGTATTCATTTTTGTTTTGCGTCAGACAGGTCAGACAGGTCAGACAAGTCCGACAAGTCCGATGCCTTCACCGTGACTGTGTATCCTGTCTCTTCAGTTAATTGCGCCGCATCCACCTGGTACCCCGCCTGGCTCAGTTGCAGGGTTTGGGCGCAGATGTCGCTGACATCAGTTTCCTCGTTCGCGCTCAGATCGAACCACGCCAGGCGCGGCTGGCCGGGAAATTTTTGGGCCAGCAGGGGCGCGTCAAATTGGGTGTTGAAGACCCCGGTGATTTTGCGCGCCTCCTTTTTGCTGATTTTTCTGAAGGCGTCTTCATGCGCCCCGGTCGCGCCGTGCCCGATGCCCGTCGGCATCGAGAGCATGGACAGCAGGCCGCCGGTGCCGGCCAGGACCAGTTGTTCCTGCAGCCAATCCAGGCGGGGGCGGAACGGGTTGGTATCGCGCGGTTTGTCCACGGCGATGGCGCTGCTGCCGTGGGGCAGCGTGCCGTTGCCGCCGCCGGCGATGATGCTGGAGGCGGCGCGGTATTCCGGCTCTTTTTCCTTGGGCACATCGGGCGGCATGATGATGAGCCAGCGGGGCACGCCGTAAATTTCAATGAAAGCGTCCCAATTCTTTTCGCACAGGCTGGCCCGCACCCAGAGGATCAAGGCCACGCGGTCCAGCGGACGGCGCGCTTCGTGAATGACGAACTGCTCGTAATTGATGGGCGCGCCGATGTTGGTCTGTGTGGCGGCGGCCACGTATTCCCATTCCGAATACATGCTCTTCCGCGTCCAATGCCATTGCTCGACTGGTTCAAGGTGTTCGACGGTCAGGTCCGCCGTGCCGGGATTGGCGTAAATTTTTTCAAGATGGGCGTAGCCGCGGAACGCCCCCAGTTCAAGCCATTCGATGGCTTCGTAAAGGTTGTCAATCTCTCCATAGGCATCCTGAAGACAGGATGCCATGTCATCAGCCATGCTCTGGGTCGCGCCTTTGGGAAGTTTGGCCTCGCTGATCGTTTTGATCTTCCACTCCATTTCAAGAAGCGGACTGGTCCGCCGTTCGATCAGGCCGATGAGCGTCGGGAAAAGCCCTTCCATCTCGCGATAGACGTTTTGCAGTTCAGCGTTTAATCCGCGCCGGGAGAAGTCGTAGAGGGCGACGGCGCGTTGCATATCCAGCGCGCGGAGTGGATTGTAATATTCGCGCCAGTGATTCTGGACGCTCACGACCGTGCCGATGTTCAAGCCGAAGGCCAGGCTGGAGGCGGCCGGCGGGTTGAAGAGACCGGGCGGTGTGTTTTTGAGCGGGGCCACGGGAGTTTTTGGTGAGCGGGATTTTTTCATTAAAACAGGGACGTGTTCACGCGGTTGTCGAGGTGCGGAAACAGAAAAATGGGGCCGCAACGGGATTTGTTTTCCTGTCCCGCGCGCAAGGCCAGCGCCAGCGCCGTGCAGCGGTCCGCGTGGCCGCCCGCGCCGCGCGGGGCGCGATAGGTGATGCCGCCCGTTTCGCTCGTGACGCGGTTGACGCTGTGCAAATCTTCGCGCACGGCGCGGTTCACCGGCACGCGCACCCCGCGCTTTTCAAACGCCATGCGCAGTTTGGAAAACAGTTCCACTTTCAGCGTTTGCGAGAAGACGCACAGTTCGATCTTCCCGTACTTGTGCTCGGACGGCTTCCACTCCTGGAATTCCTTCACCAGATAATCGCCCATGCCAATCCCCGCCCCGGTGTAATCCAGACAAACCCGCCGGGCGCGTTCCAGCCGGGGCCGCAGCAGGGCGACCTGATCGGGCGTGCTCATGCCGGCCAGTTCAAGGACTTCGATGGTTTGGGCAACATCGCCCATGCGGGCATTGGACCAGCAAACCGTCAGGTCCTGCCGCCGCCCGAAATCAATCCCCATGTCAATCGGCCACGGCGCCGTCGTCTGCCAGAACTCGGGGGGCATGGCGGCGGTGGCCTCCTCGCTTTCGCAAGTGGCGATCAATTCGTAAGGGAGGAGGACGGCCTGAACGTCGAGGAACTGGCATTCAAACTCCTGCGCCCATCCCTCCGGGTCATCAATGGCCGCCTTGAGTTCCTCGATGTCCACCGGCAGGTGCTCTTTGACGGCTGTGTAAATGTCCACGAAATGGCAACTCCAAGAGGATTTAGCCACAGATGGACACAGATTTTCACAGATGGGGTTTTCTTCTTTTTTCTCTGATCTGTGTTCATCTGTGTTAATCTGTGGCTTGTAATTCTTTGACCAGATTTCGTGCGCCTTGTTGCCGATGCCATTGGGCGTTGTAATAAGCCGCACCTTCTTGACGCCGCCGCGCATCGGGTTGGTGATGCTGGGCAGGATGGCCCGCCAGGTCAGGTCCGGGCTTTCAAAAAAGGCGAATTCTGTCAACAAGACATTCGCGGAATAACCGCGCACCGTATCGGGCCGCCCCGGCACCGCGATGACCCGGCTGCCGCCGGAGAAGGTGATGGTGCTGGATTTGAGCAGGGTTTCACTGCCGGAGTCTTCGCGCAACTCCATCACGTTGCGCACGGCCAGTTTAAAAATCTCGGCCCAGTCCTTCCATTTGCCGAGCGATTCCAGAGACTGCCGTTCAGACGGCGCGGCGACGAGCCAGTCCTTTTTCTTGCCATCCTTTTCCGCCGTGACGATGTCGTGGATGCCCTCGAAGGCGGCTGAATAATCCTTGCCGACCTGGCGGGACATGAGACCGAACTTCCAGCGCGATTCATCCTTCACCCACCGTTTTTGGTAGGGTAAAAGGAGTTTGGATGGATTTGGTGTTGACATTATTCGATGCTCAAAATCTGTTTGTAGCGGGCTTCTGTTTCCTCCGGCGTGAATTTAGTGTCGGATTTGGCCTCCCGCGCATCCTTCTTGAGTTCCGCTTCGACCATGTCCAGACGCCGGTCCACGCGGTGCTGATCGGCCCGCTTGAGCAGCAACTTCGCGGCGGCGGTCCGCGCTGCCGGGTTGAGCCGGTAAAGTGTTCTGCGGATGACTTCCTTGCCGATGAGTTCCATGGCCTGGTCGAGCACCTTTTCGCCGTCCGTCCCCTTGAGATACGGGCGCAATTGGCGATTGGTGTTCTCGACGAATGTGGCTGTTCCCTCAATGCCCATCAGGATCGCCTCAAGATCCAGGCGGCTGTTAATCGCATACAGGGTTCTCAGGGTCGGTTTCTTCCCGGCGTTCTCGCCCGTGCGCCACGGAATCGTAGCATTGAGCACCTCGTTAAACGGCATATCCGAGCGCAACATGGCGTAGAGCGATTCCCGCTCCTCCGGCGTCAGCGAGGCTTCGTAGGAATCCTTCTGGAATTCCACGCCTTTCTTGCCTTTCCGTTTTAGCAATGGCTTCCGTTTCATTCAGTATCCTCTTTTTTCCAGGTCATCGATCCCGTCCTTGGTGATCCGCCAGATTTTGTGGCCGAAGCTGTGCGACTTCGGCACTTCCACGATGAATTTGGCGTCTATGAAGTATTGGATTTCGTCCTCCAGCTCCGACCGCGTGAAATGCCGGAAGCCGGCCACCATCAGGGCCAGTTCGATGGATTGCAGGTTCAGCCCGATGCTGCGGGCGGCCTTGAGCGAGCGCAGAAGCGCGTCGCGAAACAGTTCAAGTTGTTCGTTGGGGATCATTTTATTCTTTCAATCAGTCGGTCGATTTTGGCGTCCATCTGCACCAGGCGCGTGGTGTTGGTTTCGCTCGCTTCGCGCAGCGCGCCGAGTTCCGTCTCGATGGGATTGATTCTGAGGTGGAGTTTTTCGCGGTCTTCCTTCCCTTCCCTGGCCATCTGCTTGAGTTCGTCGTTGATTTTGCCCTGGATGCCGCGCTCCACGCCGCCAATCTTGGAAAACAGCCGTTCGTGCTCCTCCTTGTTTTCCTGCTCCAATTTCTCGAATTCCTTTTTATCCACCGGCGTCCCGGCGAATGTGACCTGGACCTTTTGCGCCTTCGCGATGGCCACCCAGGCCAGGATCGTGGTGATGACCACGCAGATCATGCTCAGGGCGATGGAAACAATTTCAAGGGTGTTCATGGGAGCAAGGCTTATAGCTAAATGCTGAATGAAGAGGCAATCGAACCAGTGTGTTTTTCATAATTTAGCATTTAGAATTTAGAATTTCCTCATACCGGCTGACGTGGTGATCCGCCAGCAGGGCGAGGCGGTGGCCCGCGTGGTATTCCTGCCAGGCGCCGAAAACATCGCTCGGCGCTTTGGTCCACCACGGCGGATCAATCAGCACCCGGCAAAAGCTGTCATAAAAAATTTCCGTGCCGCTATGCCGATACAGGGCCAGGAGCCACGGAATGCGCGTGATAAAATCCTCGCCATCCACCACGCGGAAGGTGCAAGACTTCAACAGCGCATTGTAATAGTCCCGGAACGCGGCATTGCCGACGCGCGGCTCGCCGAAGGTGTAAACGCCGGCGATGGCCAATTTGCACCGAATGGCGAACAGTTTCGCCAGCGCCGCGCCCAGACTGTGGCCGGTGATCCAAAGCCGTGGAGTGGCGGGGCCGCCGGCCATTTCCTCCACGGACGACAGGAGAGCATCGCAGACACTATTAAGCGCACACTGGAATCCCTCGTGAACTTCGGCTTCTGATCCGGCGAACAGCGGCACCCGCCTCGCGCGGATGTCCGTGACGAAATTCCGCAAGGATCGTGTGCCCCGGAAAGCCACGATAATGTCCTGCTCTGTCTGGTAAATGACGGCGCGGGTATCGGTCGTGGCGGAATCAATAATTGACAATTGAAAATTTTCAATTTGCAATTCCCGATTCCGGTCATAGGCGGCAGCCGCAAACTTCATCAATTCCGCGGCATTCTCGGGATCGTAGTGGTTGGTGATGGGCGCGTTCACAATTACAAATGACAGATTTTCAATGATCGATTTTCAATTACATTGCGAATTGGCCATTGAGAATTTGTCATTGGTCATTTCACCGCTGTTTTAACCGCCGCCCCGATGATGTTCCCCGCCGCCGTCCCGGTGGCGGCGATGGCCGGCACAAGGTTGCTATCCACCAGGATGGTGAACGAACCGGCGGCGAATGCGGACCCGCCGCCCAAGGCCCATTGATTAGTATGATTGGCGGTCATGGCCTGGACGTTCGGGTCCGCAAAGAGAAAAAAGCCGCCGCCGCCTTCCTGGTCGCGCCACTCTTCGCGGGCGATCAAGGCATCCGGCCGGGCCGCGGAATCGAAGACTTCGACGGTGTGAGTGGTCAGGGCTTTGCGGTGCGGGCAGGCGCAGCCGGGGAGGAGAAATGCTAAAGGCTGAAGGCTAAAGGCTAAAATAAAAGCGGAAAGCCAGCGGCCTGTGATCGTTTTTTTCATAACTTCAGCATTTAGCATTTAGCATTTAGCCTTTGCTTCATTCCGGGATTGTTGTTGTGGCCGCGACGGAGTTCGTCCCCTGGCTGTAGGAGCCACCGACGGTTATGGCGTTTGTCCCGGCGTTCAGGGTCAGCCCGGCGGCGATGCCCTTCTGGGCGACGTTGACGGAGACGCCCAGGCCGGCGAGGTTGGCTGAAGTCCCGCAGCCCGCCGCGGCCAGGGCCAGGGCGGCCAGGAGGGTGAATGACGCGATATGGAGTGTTGTTTTGTTTTTCATAAAAGGGGAGGGGTCCGTGAGGGCGTCCGGGGCCGCGCGAAGGAGTGGGAGGGTGGGCGGCTGGGTCCCGTCACGGACCGGATTCATTTCTTTAACTACTTTTCTCATCACGCAACAGTTATATCATAACTAGGCGATTTTGTACAGCCCATGGTGGGGGGTTTTTTTCAAACACGAAACCCGCGTAAACACTGGCCAAAAGTGCTGTCAAGTACACAAATGTCAAGTATGTTTTCTTGACAGAAGGCCAAAAAACCCGGAAATTTTCACGGTTTTTGGGCGGCCGGAAACAGGCCAAAACTGAAAAAATTAAGAAGTATGAATTATGAATTAAGAAAACACCGGCTCAATCCCTCCGGCTTCTTAATTCCTTGTCGCGCCATAGCCGCTTCGGCGGCGGCGGACGCCTTCTTAATTCTTAATTCCCGGGGTCAGGGCAGGGAAATTTCCATCTGGTAGAACTCTTGCGCCTGGCTGCCGTTGCCGATCACGTTTGGAGCTTGGAAGAAATCGTTGGTTTGTTGCCTTGATTTTCGAGAGATTGCGGCTCAGTTTTCTACGTTAGGCGGCATCAAGCGCTATGAAATTTGCATTCCTTAAGCGTCCAAGATGGCTGGTCTTATTTGCCTTCCTCGTGTTGTGGGCAGCCAGTTATTACGGTGCCGTGGGTCTCGACCATTTGCAGGCGCATGATCCCCCTCGACATCCTCCGAATATGTTCGATGGTCGCTTCGATGATGTGATTATTTTCTTTCTGTGCCCGTTGATATTTATCGGGGCCGTTGGTAGCATTTTATCTGCGCTCTGGTGTGCATTCCGATTGATTTCAGAGATTGTTTCTTATGTTCGTTCAAGACATGCCGCCTAACAAGTCCGCTGAAACCAACTTGATTTCAAACTATACCACTACCCGTTGTTGCCTGGCTTTGCAAATGACGACGATGAGCAGTACGATGGCGGCGACGGATGCCTTTCGACTTCTTAATTCCGCCTTCTTAATTCTTAATTCCCGGGGTCAGGGCAGGGAAATTTCCATCTGGTAGAACTCTTGCGCCTGGATGGCGTTGGTGTCGGTCAGGGTGACTTGGACGCCGTTGGTGACGGGCGGGGCGGCGGCGGTGGTGAGCGGCGCCCACACGCCGTTGGGCAGGAAGGTGTTGAATAACGGGGTGTAGGTGCGTCCGGCCACGACGGGGCTGAAGATGAGGTTCTTCCATGCGGGCTGGTTGGACACGCCGGCAATGTTGAATACAAAGACCGAGGCCGGATTGGTTGGGTTCAGCCCGGCCACGTACTTGAACAGGTTGTTCTGGCCGGTGCCGTCGGCATCGGCGGTGGGCTGCGCCTGGGAAGAGTTAGTGCTGCCGAAGTATTGCAATTGCCAGGCTTGGAAGGGGGTCAGGACGGTAACAAGGTTGGTTGCCGTGTAGGCGCCCGAGCCTCCAGGGCCGGTGACGGTTTCCGTCACGCTGTAAACGCCGGCGGTGGTGTAAGTGTGGGCAACGCTGAGAGTGGTGGACGTATTGCTGGTCGCGCCATCGCCGAAATTCCAAAACCAGTTGGTGATGATGCCGTAGATGGACGTGCTGAGGAAGCTGACGGTCAACGGGGGGAGGCCGGTGTTGCTGATCGAGAAGGTGAACCCGGCCGCGGGTGGAGGGACCGGAATGGTGTAATCGGCCACAACGGGCAGGTGATCGCTGGCGCCGATCAGGTCCAGGTAAAGCTGCGAGGCGCTGATGGGCGAGCCGGGCTTGAGATCGCTATTCAGGGCCGTATCGGTGCCGTTATCGACGCTGCTTTCGTAAGCGGTCGAGCCGTTGTTGCCGAAGGCGTGGTACGTTCCCGGAACCAGGGCCAGCCCGGCGGCGGCGGCGTTAAAGATATTGGCCGTGCTCATCTGGAAATCATCGCGGTAGTGGAGTTCGTAGTCCTCTTCGGTCTTCTCGTACAAGAGGGAATTGGCGGTCCAATCAATGCCGGTGGCCGCGTTTGTATTGAGCGGGTCTATGCCCTGGCCTTGCGCGACGCCGGTGGGCGAGTCGGCGGCGGCGATTGTTTGATAGGATGCTTCGCTGCTGGTGCTGACGTTGTAATCGCCGGAGTAAATGACGCGGGCATTGGCCGGGAGATTGGTCTCGTCATTGCGGATGATCACAGCCTCCTCGCCGCGATCGGTCAAGTCGGCGGAACTGGTGCCCGATTTGTAATGGCTGACATAGAGGTAAAATTCCGAGGCCTGTGTCCCGATTTGATTGGCGGGGGTGAACTCGTAGCGCATCACCTCGCGATACTCGCCGCTGACTGAACCGAGCTGGCTGATGCCGCCCGGCGGATCCACCGGGACGGAGGCGAGAAGCTGCACCGTTTTGGTGTTGTAAACCAGGGCGTTCGGGCCGTTGCCATCATTGGTGCCGCCGCTATTGGTGGCTTGGTAGGTGCTCATGGCATACATGTTGGACGCCAGCGGATTATAGATGCTGTAAAAAGCGTTCAAGCCGGCGACGATCGGGGCAACGGTCTGCGGGTTGCTGCTCGTCTCTTCCAGAGCCAGAATATCAATGGGCTGCGCCACGCCGTCGCTGAGGATTTCCTCGCCAATGCCTTCGAGGACGCCGCCGTTGGTCACCGATCCGTTGGTTGACGATCCGCCGGCGTAAGGAAAAATCAAGCCCGGCAGGGGTGTGGTGGGGTTGATGTGGAAGGTGGAGTTGGTGATGTCGTCTTCAATATTGTAGCAGACGATGCGCAGCGTCAGGTTTTGGGCTGAAGCCAGGGTGGCAAACCCGCAGGCGACGCACAAAGCCGCGCCAGTCCGCACGAAACAGTTGGTGATTGGTTTCATTAAACGCACTTCAGACATAATAAAACAGCCTTTTTTGGCAAAAGTCAAAGAAAATGGCGTGTTTGGTTAATTTTCACGGGAAATGTTGGCGTTGCTGGTTTCTTTCGTCTCAAAACAAACGCGGGGGCGGCTCTCGGTTTCACAGAGCTTGATGAGCTTCGGGGCGGCGCTGCCCAGAAGCGCGGCGGCTTCGGCGCGGAAACTTTCGATGGGAACGTAAACCACCGACGGGACGAAAAGCGACTCAAAGTGTTTACCGGCGGCCGTTTTGATCTTCTCGACGGCCTTGCCTTCGCTGTCGATTTTGGATCGAAGCGCGGGGCCGGGGATGTTGATGCGGGCCACGTCGCCGTTCAGGCCCTGGAAGGTGATGGCTTTGCCGCCGCCTTCCGTCCCGGCCGCCTCGTCAATGCGGGATTGGGCCTCGGTGACGAGCCGGGCCTTCATCTCTTTGAGGCGGTCTTGTTGCAGGGAGATTTCACGGTCGAGGCTCACGGCCTCGGCCACCAATTGTCTGAGTTTTATTTCATTCATTGTTTGTGTTGTTTTCCTGTGGTTTGAGTTGGCCCCTGGCCTCCAGCCTTTTCAGGGCGCGGACGATTTTGCGCAGGGCGCTGTTTTCGAGCTGGCAAACCAGGCTGGTGGAGAGGCCGAGGATTTCGGCGACTTCCCGGCTGGTGCGAACGGGCTTCAGGGCCATGGAGAGATGGTCGATGTCGCTTTGCGACAGGTTCCAGCGCGCTTTTTCGTTGTTCATTCTGACATTGATCTCCTCTTGAGAAATTCAAAAACGCTCTGGTAAAGAATGGCCGGGGTTTTTCCGGGGCCGGCCGGGCCGACGCAGGACAACTCGCCGTCGGCGATCAGCCCGGCCAGGTGTCCCTGGCAACAGAGGAATCGTCTTTGCAGCTCCCTGCCGCGCACGATGGCTGTGCGCGGGGCGAGGGGGGGCTTGGGCAGAATGGCTCCGATGACTTGAGGGAGGGCGAGGTCGTCGGCCCCGAAAGCTTTCGGGGCGCCGCCGTTTTCCCGGGCCAGGTAGGCGAGGAGCGATTCGCGCCAGATGCGCACTTCCGGGCGGCGGGCGCCTTTGCGGGAAATGTCCCAGGCCCACCGGATTTGGCGGGTGTCGATCAGCCGGAGGACATCGTCATTGCAGAAGCGCTTGCGGCTCAAGCCGATAAGGGTCCTGGGGTGCTGGAGATGGCACCAATCGGCCGCGGGGGCGGGAGATAAAAAAAGTTGATTTTTTTGGTTGATTATCGGTTTAGTATTTATTATCATGTTTCTAGATTACGTATTCTTGTGATATACGTCAAGTGATAAAGTAACTAAAAATAAAAATAATAATATGGACCCATTAAAAGAAGAGTTTGCGAGGCTGGTGGCGATCATGGGCTGGAACCAGAGTGAGACGGCGCGGCAACTGCACATGAGCGCCGCGGCGGTCAGCAACCTGATGAACCCGAATCATTCCAACCGTCCGCGTCCCACCACGCTGCAGTTGTTGAAATTGATCGTTTCAGGGGAGCACCCGGAGGCGATCGAGCCGCGGCACTTCAAACTGAAGGGCAAACCGGGAATGGGGACGTCGCTCTCAGTGAGGGAGGATTATCTGGACGCGCGGGAGAGGAAGTTGATCACCGATATCCGCCGGTTGACGGACAACGAACAGGAGACGATCTATCGGGTGGTCTATGCCATGATCTTCAGGGCGCTGCCCCATGGCGCGGCGAGGAAGAAGAAATAAGCGCGGGCGGATGGATGGGCGGGGTTTGGTTGATGTTGGCGCCGGCGCGCCTGGCGTGTGAATGCCGGGCATTGCGCCCTGCGGGGAGGCTTGCATTTTAAACGCCGCGCGGGCCGCGGCTTTTCACGGGTTTGACTTCAGGACGCGCCCGGCGTCGTTTCATATTTCATAAGCGACGGCTGTTTCGCTGGCAAGGGGATCGTCTATTTTCGAGAGAATTCGGTAGGTCTTGATTTGGAATGACACCCTTTGCCCGTCGGCCAGCCCCAGGCGCGAGTATTCCTCCTTGCTGATGCGGGAACGAATGATGAGGCCGCTGTCGAGGGCCAATTCCAATCGCAACATCAGCCCCAGGAAATAGGCGCGGCGCAAGACAGCCTGATAACGGTAAACGCACGGGTCCGGCGAAACTTGAACCGCATAGGGGCGAAAGCCAATGCGCATCTTCTGGCCCTCGGAAAGGCCGTGGGCCGGGAATTCCAATTCCTGGCAACGCGCCGCTCCGTCGCGCACTTGCAGTTCGAGGACGTTCAAGACGCCGACAAAGCGGGCCACGAATTCGTTTATCGGCTCTTCATAGACTTGCCGGGGTGTGCCGATTTGTTCGAGCCGGCCTTTGGAGAAAATGACGATCCTGTCGGCCACCTCCATCGCTTCCTCCTGATCGTGTGTG
>Ga0326727_10022797_pt1 | contig 12038 bp, 10 predicted proteins | sample MB2enrmetagenome_FD_207643 | JGI IMG/M metagenome (GOLD analysis project Ga0326727, IMG submission 207643) | Lab enriched peat soil microbial communities from McLean, Ithaca, NY, United States - MB29MY | ecosystem: Environmental > Terrestrial > Soil > Wetlands > Peat | place: USA: New York... | reverse complement strand
GAAAGGAACTGTAGCAAATTGCACACTTTTCACCCTTGCACTTTTGGGCATCCACGGTAACCACAAGGGATTTTTTCTTCTCTTTTTTCATGCGAAGTAGCTCACATACCCTGCGGAGGACAAGGACCCGGACTCCTTCATCGCCTTTCAGCAGTTCCCGAATTTTGGTGGTAGTACCTTTGATATCAAAAGCATCTGATACCACAACCGTTGCGCCGAGAGCCCGGCACAGGTTCTCGATGTCTATCCTGTTCGCCGGCTCGCCCATCGCGTTATAGCCGACACCGGGATGGGCTTGGAACCCCGTCATAGCCGTGGCCTGGTTGTCCAAAACTACGAGAAGGAGGCTGGATTTATTGTAGATTGCATTTACCAGCCCCGGTAGTGCCGCATGGAAAAATGTCGAATCCCCGCAAATTGATATGACAGGCTGATCGTATCCGAACTTGTGGAGTTGGCCTAATCCGCCTGCTAATCCTACGCCGGAACCCATAGCGTGCAGCATATTTATCTGGCACTTGCCTTCCGGAAAAACATCCAGAGTGTAGCAGCCAATGTCGCCCGTGACATAGGTGTCGCTCTTGTCGCCTTTCAATGCCTTTCCCAGTGCCCAAAAGCTGCCTCTGTGCGGGCATCCCGGGCACCAGGTCAAGCCTCGACTGATCAATACATTATCCACGACCGACTGAGCCTCTTGGCTATATTCTGTGCCCCTCGGGCTGTAGTCCACTTTCAGAATTGAACTGAGGGCTTGGATAATCTTGTCAGGATCCATTTCCCCATAGCCTGGAATGTGCCCTGAAAGCTTGCCGTACACCGATTGCTTCACTGTATTTGAGTCATAGAGGGCTTCCTTGACATGAAGCTCGACGAAGGGATCAACCTCTTCAGCAACGAGGATCTTTGGTGCATTCTTCAAGTTCCGTCGAACAAATGCCTTCGGGAAAGGCCACAAGGTGGCGAGCTTCAGAATGCCTACTGATTTTTCCAATCCCAGCAATTCAATGGCCTCGTTTGCGCTTGTTACTCCGCTCCCGCTGCACACAATAATCAGGTCCGGCTTCTCGGGGCCTGAGTATGCGTTAAACGGCGAATTATCGAATTCTTCTTCAATTTGTTGGAGCTTGCTCAAGACCGCGCCATGCTTCGGTTTTGCAAGATAAGGGGTCAGGCACGTCTTGGGGTCAGTGTACGGCTTGCGCTGGCTTGGCTTCACATTACCCATTTTAACCACAGCGCTGGCATGAGACAGCCGAGTGTAACTCCGCAACATCACGTAACACTTGTGTTTTTCCGACAGCTCATAGGCGAACTGAATCATCTGATGAGCTTCCTGCACGGTGCTTGGTTCCATTAAAGGCGTATAAGCAAACCTTGCAAGCCAGCGGGAATCAGTCTCATCACCGCTCGAATGCGCTTCGGGGTCATCGCAGACGACCACAACCAAGGCACCGTTTCGATCCCCCAGTCCAGTAATGCTCAAGTGTGTGAGGAAATCCAGAGCCACACTCAGCCCTGCGTTCTTCATTGCAGCCAAAGATCTCAATCCTGCAATTGCAGCTGCGGCTGCCCCCTCCGCGGCAACTTTCTCGTTGGTGGACCATTCCACATAAAGGTTTGACTCTTTCGCCGACTTTGTCAGAGTTTCTATAATCTCTGATGAAGGCGTACCCGGGTAGCCGGAAGCAAAGCTGATCCCAGCTTCGAGAGCACCTCTAGCGAAGGCTTCGTTGCCAAGCAGAAATTTTTGCACACTGCTATCGTGTTCCACTTGCTTCTTAGTGGCCATTCTAACCTCCAGTTTTTGTTGCCACACCCACTCGCCTGTCCGTCTCGACCCCTTTTCGTCGGATCGAGTTTCACCCTTACAACCTCAATTCGGGGAATGACTTCAGTGCATCAGACTTCCATGAGGCTGCGAGGGTAAGCGGTGAGAACGTCGTTTTCCTCGTCGCCGACATAAATCACGTCGGTCACCCTGGGACCGCCGATATCCTTTCGATAGATGGTTGGCAAAAGCAAGTCGATTACCATGCCAGCCTCGATTACTTCATTTCGGCCCCGCCCGATGATAGGGTAGAATTCCGACTGGCGCAGTCCTACGCCATAGCCTACCGACTCCAGATAAGAGTTTCCGTACCCCGCGCTGTCTATGACCTCACGAGCGGCGGCATCTACCTGGCCGGAAGTCGCACCGGGTCTCATTACCGCCTCCGCTTGCTCCAAAGCGCTGACCAACAGCGAGTGAACATCTCTCTGAGCTGTGGGGATATCGCCCACGGCTGCAGTGCGGGCCATCTTGGAGCAGTAGCCTTCGGAGGTGGCTCCCAGGTGCACTACAACCACCTCCCCGGATCCGATGACCTTGTGGCTGGCGGTGGGATGGGCCAGGAGCGTGCGCTCTCCTGAAACTACCTGAGGGCGAAATGGTGACCCCCAGGAACCTGCCTTCAGCATTGAATATTCGGCCTCGGCAAGTACGTCTAGTTCGGTCACTCCAATCCGGACGGCCTTCATGGCTGCGCTCATGCCTTCGCGGACGGCGGTGGCGGCCTTTCGCATCAAAGCTAATTCTTCGGGTTCCTTGATCGCTCTCAAGCGATAGAAAAGCTCTCCGGCTGCTTTGAAATTGTTTTCACCGAACGCCGCCCGAAGTGCTTCGTACACGGCAAAGTCCACAAAATACCTCTCAAAGCCGATGCGAGGGGGGTAAAAACCGAAGGTTTTGATACACGCGGCCATAGTTGTGCCGAGACTTTGCTTCGGGAAATGGTACGCTCTTGTCTGTAGACCCGAATGCTCTCGGACGTATTCAGCATCGAGCCACAGGGCCACAACACAGGCTTCACCTTCTTTGGGGATAAGAACCCCAAGGCAATCTATCTGGGTGACTCCGGTAAAGTAGATGAGGTTTTCGCGATTGGTCACAACCAAGACGTCACATTCCAACTCAGTCATTGCTTGTTGGGCTCGGGCTATGCGGTGAGCGAAACGGGCAGCCATAACGTTTTCTCCTTTAGCCTGTATGTGGCCCCATGACCGACGACACTTTCTCCTGTGAATCAGCTCGATCAGTACACTATCTGCTTGCAGCGGCCGCGGCCGGAGAAGCCTCGGCAGGCGGCGCTGAATTGCTGTTCATTTTGAAGTCTTCAGTCTCCAGCACCAGGGATATGACGACCCCGAATATAATGGCCCACAACGGAGCGCCGACATTCAGGATTGAAAGGTTGGTGACTGTGACGAAGAAAGCGACGAGTGCTCCATATCGAAATTTTCCGGCAAACGCTCCGCGAAAAGCTGTCGAGAACACATCGAACATGGCGATGCCAGCGAGGACCATAGTGAATTCCTTCGGGACCATGTTGACGGCATCCACCGCGGCCTTGGCCAAGAGCGCAAAGCAGAACCAGAATACACCCTCGTAAAAAGCAGCCACGTACCGGAGCTCATGCTTCGGATGCGCGGCCGGGCTGGAGCAAATCGCCGTGCTCGGACCGGCAGTGACAGCGCAGTGTCCGCCGATACTGGCATTGTAGAAAGCTCCTATACTGGGGATGAGGTACATTGCGTTGATAGGAGGGGTGTAATTTTCAGCCAACAAAACCCCGACTGCCTGGATGTTTTGAACGCCGATCACGAGGAAGAAGAGCGGCACACTGATGTCGATAATAGCACGCAGTGAAAAGGTGGGCCAGATAAACTCGGGCCTTGCGATCTCGAAATTCAGTGGAAACGGCTTGACCTGACCATAAGCCACAATCAGAATTACCCCCACCACGATAGCGACAATTATCGGCGGAATCTTGGCCGCAAATTTCTTAAACGCCATGGTCCCAAAGAACACGACCAGCATGATACCGTAGATCTGCGGTTGCTCGATGGAGGCTTTGAAAAGCCCGATGCCAAAGCTGAAAAGCACGCCACCGACCATGCCCAACATGATGGGCACAGGGATTCTGTCCACCACCTTCTTGATGAGTCCTGTGACAGTGAGAATCAGCGCGACAGCTCCCACCACCAGATATGCTCCAACCGCCTCTGACAGCGTAAAGTTGGGAAGCAGCTTTGCTAGTAGGACCGCGCCCGGAATACTGTAAGCGATCACGACAGGAATTCGGTAGCGCAGAGCCATGAATATGGTGGCAAGGCCTCCGAAGCTGTAAATAGCCAACAGCCACGAGACCGCTTGACCGTCAGTGAGTCCACCCGCTTTGGCGGAAGTCATCACGATGACGCCTGGACCCAAAGTGCTGAACAAGGTTGCTACCAATCCGGTGCCCACACCGGCCGGGTTGGTGTCTTTCAGAAGTTGCACAAAGCTTGAGCCCAAGCTGTGCCCTTTTTCTATAACCTCCATCTCTCACCTCCATGACTTGGTAGGCTCAGTTTAAGACTCCGTAACGCTCAGGGTAGCTGTGCCGTTTTCTGGGCGTACATATAGGGCTCTCCCTCCGAAAGAGCGCCTTTCGGAGGGAGATGGATAAGAATCTATGGTATTTGTGTTCTTATGCCGGGATCGGCCCCGTTATGCGACTGCCTTCAAACTAACTCCCCTCTGTTGCAGCCATTTGGGCATCAGTTCCTGCTCTACCCGGCGATTCACCTCAGGAGATCCGCTAACGGCTTGCTCAAGTTAATCCCACCCGGAGCACCGTCGAAGATCAGGACCTTGTCCGTTCCCGTGACTTTTCTAGCAAAATCCATCGCTGCTTCAGTGTTCTCGGATATGACAGCGTGCTTCATATAGGTGAGATTCTGAGGGTCGCGGTTGAAAAGATCCGCTTGAGCCTGCCCGACCACCACGGTTGGAATGTGCTCGCTGAAAAAGGCACTGGGGTACCCGATCCACGCATAGCTGTGCAGGCACATCTTCACGGCCGGGTTTAAGAGTGGAATGTCGGGAAGAAGCGGACGGCCTTTCCTGCCGTAAAATGCCTCGGTGTACCAGGTATACGCCGGCAAAGGCATCGACAAGTCAAAAAGATCCGTGTTTGCGGCTACGAAGTTAGCGTAAATGACCCCGGCGGAGAAGACGTAGACCACAGGACACGGGAAATCCAGAGCCGCTATGCACTCATCGATCTCTCCGAAAAGAGTCATCATCTTGCCGTAGTAACGACAGCCGATTTCGGTCACCCGGTCATTAAGGCTGTAGAGGTTGTTGTCTGCATCAACACCGAGAATTCCGTGCGGCGCCACAGTCAAAAAGCAGGAAAACGCAAATTTGTCTTGCACGTACGGAGAATCGAAAATCGCCCTGGCAGTAAAGTTCGCAGCTCTGGGTCCCAAGTTCTGGTGGTAGGTAGAGCGCGTTTCAATACGAGCGTAGGACATGCCGAACGGCTTCACGGCCCGGTCCACCATACGATGGAAGTGTACCTCTCGCACATCGCTGTTATGGGCATGTACGATCCAATCCGCGTCGTAGATGCGTTTGATGCCGTACAGGGTTCCGATTTCGGTCTCGATAGCGACTCCCTCATCGACGGGGGCTACACCCCTGGCCTTTCCCTTGAAGTACTCGTCAAGCTTATACCGCCGGATATACTCTTCGGTTTCGCGGAAACGTAAACCAACGCCGGCCCGAAGACGAATATTGCTGCAGCCGGTTTTCTCTTCGATCACGTCCCGGATGGTTCTGAGCATCTCCGCGTAAGGCTCACCGCCGAGAAGCGTGAAGCCGTGATGCGAAGAAAGGATATTGACCTTGTGGTCTGGTTTGATTCTGCTCATATCCACGTTGCTGAGAGCCTGTTCGGTGTGGCGGCGCACGGCAGAGACGCCCTCATCTGAAGGGAAAATCACAGACGGTAAGTCCGGGAACAGCTCTCGAAGCGTCAGCGAAGTCATGCCCGGGAGCTCAGCCACACGGGTCTTTACCAGCGAAGGATCTATCCCATACTGTGAGGGACGAGGTGCGATTGGAGTAATGGGAGGACGCATGAGTTATCACTCCTTTCCTTGAAGAGGGGCATTCACAATGCGGTTCAACAGTTCAATATCTTCGTCAAAGTAGAAACCACGTGCGCCGTATTTCTCCTTGACCGCCTCCGGAATTTCCCAGGCGGTTATAGTGCGGCCGTACCATTGCCATCCGCCGGGAGTCGGTTTGGGCTCAATGCCGGCAGCTTCGAGGAGCCGCAGAATGGGCTCGATGCATTCCACTTTGCAGCCGGTCCGCATACCGGTCATGTAGGAAATGTCGTCGGGACTCTTTGCTCCCTGCATGATTGCCGCCGCAACCTCATCTGCTCTGGTTGCCGTGCAGTAGCACAAAACCTGTTCGGGGTGAAATTTCGCCGCGCGGCAGAGCTTTGCAATCTCGTCATAGTCGAGCCCTTCCATGTCAACTTTGGCCAGCACCGGTTCGTCGCGGAGAGCCATTGTGATGGCGTATTCGGGACATCGCTGTTCACAGTCCCCGCAACCCCGGCAGCGTTCGACGTCGATAACAGCGGTTTTGTCCTGCATCCCTATTGCCACGACGGGGCACACCTTCACGCAGGTCTTGCATCCCTTGCACTTTTCCAAATCCACAACCGGCATCACCGTTATCAGCTTCATTTCCCGCCACCTCCTTCTGTTGTGGCAAATATTGGGCACTAATGATTATGCATCATCGCCCAGTCTGTCTTTCCTGCCCGCCTCAATGTGATTCGCCACTCTGAACTCCGGTCAACTATGTGACGCAACCCGTCAATCGAAAGGGTTTCATCACTCTATGATCCAGACCCACTTCAGACGAATCGCACTCCCACGGTACCAAGATCATGAAACGCTATATGGAAGAGGTCGCCAGCCTGCGCATCGACAGCGGCCGTAACAGCTCCGGAAAGAATGATTTCACCTTCTTCGAGGGAGATGTCGAAAGCCGCAAGCCGGTTAGCCAGCCAGGCAACTGAAGCCGCGGGGTGACCCCACACCGCTGCCCCCGCGCCTGTATTCATGATTTCACCGTTTTTTTCAAAGACCATGCCCACGAGACGAAGATCCAAGTTCTTGACGGGCACAAGGCGACTTCCCAGGACAAACCTTGCGCTCGAGGCATTATCCGCGATGGTGTCCGGGAGTTTGATCTTCCAGTCGCGGACTCTGCTGTCCACGATCTCGATAGAGGCCATGACGCCCTCAGTTGCCCTCAACACGTCAGCTATGGTAACCCCAGGCCCCTTGAGTGTGCTCTTCAGGACGAAGGCAATCTCCCCTTCCACCTTTGGCAACAGAAGCTCACAGCGAGGAATGGGCACCCCTTCCATTACGAGCATATTGTCTAGTAGATGCCCATAATCCGGTTCGTTGACACCAAGAAGCTTCTGCATTGCGATGGATGTAAGTCCTATCTTCTTACCCACTATCCGTCGTGCATCCTGCACGCGCCGCATTTCCACGCCTTTGAGTTGGATTTCATAAGCCTGTTCAATAGTGATTTCCGGGTACTTTTCAGTTATGGGATCAACTGGAGCTGTACCCTTTTCCGCATTGTACAGATCAATCGCGACAGCCTTAATGTCCATGATGGTCTTGATCCTTTCCCATGTGGGTAAGCCAGCGTTCGCGGATGGCCGACGCCACGCTCTCTGCCAGAATAGCGCCATCCAGCCCGCGGCTAAGACCTTCGAGAAGGGCCCGACAGCCCTCACGCACTTCGGCATGCGGCCCGGGAAGACAAACTATGCGGGATATGCCCACACGCCCGACAGCAATACGCACCCCTTCTTTGTGATGCCGCCGCATGTCGGGAGTAAACTTGAGAATCCACGGGGTGTGGGCATGAGGGTCGAGCCGGAGGACTGCTTCCACACTATGGTCCTTGTTTTCGGCTCCCACTCCTCCAGTAGTGATTATAAGCCCAAAGCCTTTCATCAAGGCTTCCTCGAGGCAGTTGACTGCGGCGGAGACGTTGTCAGGGATGATGCCGCCGAATTCGGCCCGAAAATCGGCATCCGTCAGTTCGCTGATAAGATAAGGAGAGTTCGTGTCCTCGATGCTCCCGGCGATGACTTCAGATCCGGAGGCAAAAACGCAAGCCCTTTTGGACACTGCGCTTGCAACGACCTCACCCATCTCTTCCGAGCGTGATAGCACAATCTGAGCGTCCTCGGGGTCGAGGGCAATAAATCCTAAGACTCCCTCCGAGTGAACTGAGGACTTGTCAGATAGATGAATTCCTTTGACTTTCGACAGACAGCGCAGGATCTCACGGGACTTTCCTGCAACAGCTTCTGCGACAATTTTTCGGCGGAGGACATCAAAGGCTACAACCCCATCTTGAACGTCAACAACCATGATTTCATCGGGCGCAAGACCCAGAGCAGAAGCTGCCGCAGATGCCACTTCCCCGAGGTTGGCTCCGTTCAGGTAAGCCCCTTCCACCCAAAAGGTCGTTTTTTCCAGAAGATCCCATTCCATGAAACAGCCTCGTCTAGACCCTGACCAAGTCAGGCTCTACGCAGGACATCGAGACGAAAATCGAGAAGAGGAGCGTCGATCACCGAGCGACCCACGTCAACAATGTCGGCACCGGCAGCTATTACTTCGTCAAGTGATAAAGAAGTTACGCCGCCTGCGAATGCGATTTTTACGCGCTCCCTGAACCCTTCTCGGCTCGCCGCATCCACAACCGCGTGGAGGTCCGCGATATTTCCTGTGTCTACCATGAGAACTCCCGCGCCCGCCTTGAACGCCTCGCCGGCTTCCTGACTAATAAGGCCGGTGTCTCCTCTGATCTGGACGGCCGCTGTTCGGCCATCTATTCCCCGCGCTCTCTCCACGACCCCTGTGATGCTCCCGAACATCCGAACATAGTTCTTGTCCAGGTACACAAAAGGTTGATCAATCAGGCGAATCCCCACTCCACCCAAAGACATGGCTTGTCGCAGCCACTTGCGCAATTCGGGAGCGACCTTTTTCCAGGCCCCACATACAATACGGACCCTGCCTGCGGCCTGTTGCACAAAACGTGCGGAAGCCGTCGCGACACCGGAAGCCTTGCCCACGCAGGCAAGAAGTTCCTCCTCTCCTCTGGCGATTTCTTCGGCGGACCCGGCGAGCCGCAGGACAGTTGAGCCAGGGCTGAGAAGAGTGCCGTCGGAAGCGACCGATTCAAGGTGAAGGGTTAAGTCAGCGCTGCGGATGCGAGCAAGCTCAGTTCCGGCGAGCAGACCCGGTTCGGCGGCAGTGATCTCAGCGACGAATGAAGCGCCGGCCAGGGGTTCAAAGAGGTATTCTCTGACGTTCATGCGTTCACTATTGCCGACTGGCGTTCGGTAATGCCGAAACACCTACATAATTGAAAAACCTACCGACCCACCTTACTTCAAAGCTGAAAACCCTGTCAACAGAAAAAGCACCGTTTCCACAGCTTCCCACCATACAACGAACGCGGGTCAATTGCCCATTCCAGTGACGGTCCCGGGACAGCTTTGCCTTCCCTCTTCCGAGTGCTTTACTCTTCGTGGTTTTCTGCGCGATACCCGAGCCTCGCGGATATCTCGGCCGCGGTCTTGGTAACCAGTTTCAACGCAGTCTGAAAACGCTCTCCCTGCATTCGCGAAATCGGGCCGGAAAGGCTAATAGCGGATATAACCTTCCCGCTCTGGTCTCGAATGGGCGCGGCTACACACTTGAGGCTGTCCATAATCTCTTCATTGTCTATGGAGTAACCCTGTTCTCGAATGCGTGAAAGTTCCGCCTCGAGCGACGCAGCATCAGTCAACGTGTTACGAGTGTAGCGAGGAAGGCCCTTGGCAGCAATGACTTCACGCCTATCCTGGGGGGAGAGGTGTGCCAGCAGCACTTTGCCGACCCCTGTGCAGTGGGCCGGAAGGCGCATACCTACTTGAGACGCTATGCGGAGAGATTCGCTGGATTCCCTCTTGTCTATGTAGAGCACCTCATACTTATCAAGGATAACGAGATGCACTGTTTCTCGCATTTCTTCGAGCAGTTTCTCAATGTACGGCGCGGCAATTGTACGCACGTCCCAGCCGAGCGCCACCACGCTTCCGACCTCGAAAAGCCTCAACCCCAGCTTATATTTGGCAGTAAAAGCACACTGTTCAACGTAGCCAAAGTCCCTCAGCGTTGAAATCAAGCCGTGCGTGGTGCTCTTCGGCAAAGCGAGACGTTCTGCGATCTCGTGAAGAGCGAGTTCCCTGCGCGCCTCGGCCAGTGCGTCGAGAATTGCCAGCGCCCGTGCCACTGACTGTATGCGCGAACCGGTTTCCATGAAGCGCCTCCTCTAAGGGCTGAGTTCAGATGTCTCAGTTTAGCATAGCCACGCTCCTCGGCCAATTCGTTCCGATACCGTCGCAATGACTGTCTTTCCCACACCCAAGCGAACTATTCACTTGCCACAGAAAACTTGGCTTGCCTTTGACTAATCCTTTGTGATTCATATAATCCTCGGTAGAAATCATGATTCTTTTGGAGGTGAGGAAGCATGTACGTTTTGATTCTTTATTATTCAAAGAGCGGCAACACGGAAAAGATGGCGAAACTCGTGGCAGAAGGCGTGCGGTCGGTGTCGGGAGTGGATGCTGTTTTGAAAACCACTCGGGAAGTAACTAAAGAAGACTTCAGCAACGCTGCTGGCATAGTAGCGGGCTCACCAGTCTATTTCGGGGTCATGGCGGCGGACTTGAAACGCGTTTTCGACGAGTTCGTTGGTATACGAAAACAAATGGAAAATAAGGTCGCCGGGGCTTTTGTCACCTCAGGGTTCTGGGCGGGAGGAAATGAAACAACTCTCATATCGATTCTGCAATGCATGCTCATATATGGCATGATCGTGGTAGGAGATCCCATGTCGGCAACAGGCCACTATGGGGCAACCTCCATAGCGGCCCCGGACGATAATGCCGCGGACACCGCGCGTAAGCTGGGAGTCAGAGTTGCTGAACTCTCCAAGAAGCTGGGCGTATAGAAACAGCGGACGTGTTTGGCAGGGGGGGCGAGATTCGTCTTGCTCGCAGGCTTGGAATCTGACCTGCTGAGCGGAGGGTCAATGTCCGAATAGCAGGGGCACAACTTTCTGAGGTTTGTGAAGTCTCTCGCGGCTAGAGGACATTTCACGCTGACTTCGTCGAAATGAATACCACATTGCACTTGCAGTCCCAGCTAGTGTTAATGAGACGCTGATAGTCCCTCATCAAAACCTCCCCGAATTGAATGGTTGTGTGTTCCGGGAGGCTTGCTCCCAGTGACGCACATCAAACCCTGGAAACTCGCTACAGCTAAGCCTGGGACTGGCTATTTTTTTGCTTGAATGATCTTTCGTTAGCCGCCTAATTTCGGCCCACCTTTACTGATTCTTTCCTCATTTCCGGGCCGAGTTTTTCTGTGGGTCCGAGATGAACGCCCCGCCCGTCGCTTCCGTGTGCATAAAGACACTGCCGAAGCAGCCACACTCCGAGAAAAAGTCTCATCGACGCCGGGTGAACAGACGAACGGCAGTATTCGTCAAAAGTTTGCTGTAGCGAGGGATCAAACCTCAGTGCGCCGTACGATTCTTGCACCCATCTGTTAAAGGTTTTTGCATCAAGAAGGTCAAGCCTCCTCGCTTCACCAATAAGTTTGACTACTTGCCGTGTGCCGTGCTCATTGGTTGTCATGAAATTCCTCCAGGCAACCATGTGAATCAGGGGGGTACGGCAGACTATTTCCCTCTATTGGCCTCGTGGGGCCGGTTGGCTTATCCTCGTCGCATCATCCGTGCCCATAATCTGAAGCCAGGTGGCTTTGTGCCGCATGATCACCGTATATGACCTTAACCAATTCTACGATTTTTTTGTCTCGCCATTGGGCGACCTCATCCAGGCCCTTGTCTCCCATAGACTTATTCACTCCCTCCACAAGCATGGCTTTCGTCTGATCCAGGATTTCGTTCCCCGTTACCATAGTCCAGGTTGCCATGTCCTTCCACACAACTTCAAATGACTTTCCGACGTGATCTATAAAATAGCCGTATCCGCCCTCACCTCCTCCTAGATGGTAAATGAGATGTTGACCCATTAATGCCCATCTAATTCCAGGGC
>Ga0326727_10022796_pt1 | contig 12038 bp, 16 predicted proteins | sample MB2enrmetagenome_FD_207643 | JGI IMG/M metagenome (GOLD analysis project Ga0326727, IMG submission 207643) | Lab enriched peat soil microbial communities from McLean, Ithaca, NY, United States - MB29MY | ecosystem: Environmental > Terrestrial > Soil > Wetlands > Peat | place: USA: New York... | reverse complement strand
GGCTGATCCGTCTATCGGGTACCGCGCACGCCTGAGGCGAGAGCTTTCAGGAGAGCCGGACGTGGGAAATCTGCATCTCCGGTTCGACGAGGGGAGGGGCACCTTTCCGGTCCCCTCCTACTCTACCCGATTTCGGCAGCTGGTTGGCCAAACGTCGAATCCAGGCGCGGGAGATTACCGCCGAGTTATTCCAGCCATACCTCCGCGCGCGAGCACAACGTCGCCGTCCGACAAGAAACGATCTATCCGCCTTGCGGCGGTTGCTGGAACTGTTAAGGCAGCAAGGGGGGCTGCGGCACCCGTAATGGCAGCAGCGACACCGGCGGAGCGATTGCAGAGTGAATTTCGTCTCTACCTGCGTCAAGAACGCGCACTCGTATCGACAACACAGGTGTGTTACACGGCGTTCGTTCGCGAGTTTTTGGTCGAGCGTTTCGGCGCCGGGCCAGTTGACCTGTCTCGGTTGAGTGCGGCGGACGTTACAGGATACGTGCGGCGCCGGGCCGGCACCATTCACAGCAAGCTCCCAAATACGCTTCCACACGTCCGAGCAAACGAACTCGATCTTCGCCCATACCTCCGGGCCCATCATCGCAAAGAATTCCTTGAAGGTCTTTACCGTCCGTTCCTTGCCCATCCACAGCAGTCGCGCACAGCCCAGGTCGATCTGATACACCAAGGTCAGATATTTGTGCCCTTTGCCTCGCTGAATCTCATCCACGCCAATGGCGCGAATCGCTCCCAGGACGCGATGCTCCAGCCCCCAAGTGACCAGATACTCCACCGCGTCGTGGACCTTATCCCAGGAAGTGCGAAACTCCTCGGCGGTTTCCTGCCAGGAGAGTTTGCGCGCCCAATGCCCCAGAAAATGCGCTGTGAACCTTGGTCGAGGTGTGTTTCCCCATGCCCCGCGGCACTTCTTCGACTACCACCCCGCATTGCTGGCAATTGACCCGGCGCATGCAATAGACCAGAAATACCAGATAGCCCCAGAATCCGATGAACTCGAACCGTCGCGGCGTGCGAGACTGGTCGTAGCCGGGCGCGGGTTGATGACAACCGGAGCAAATGGCCGCGGATCGTTTTCGCAGCCGGATCGGAATCACTGGGATGGCACTGGTGCAAAATTCTGGGAAGGCGCATGAGTTGTTTGGAATCGATACGAAGATGAAGACGAATCCCGATTCTCCGCCATTGACGCCCGCCGCGCTATAGCCCTACTGCCGCGATTGCCCTGATCTTTCAGAGTGGCCGGAGCATTGGATGGGCGAAGAGAAGGATCTTCCGCCCGGCAGAAGGCTCGTCGAGTACTTCATGCCCTTCCTCCTTCACCTCGCCGAGTCCGGCCTATCGAAGAGTACCATCCAAAACCACGTCGACAATATGTGGCTGCTCGGCGGGGAGATCATCCGCGACGTGAACGAAGAGCCTCGTCTGAGGAAGCTTGCCGCCGAACAACTCGTCCGCAATGTGGTCCACGAGGACGGCGGCCCGCTCATCCACAACGGCTGGGAGGACGAGCAGCGCTCCTTTGACTCCACTTGCCGCAAGTTCTACCGATTCCTCACTCAATCGCCGCGCTGAACCTCTATAGTTACCCACAGATTTCCCGGACGAGCCAATGAAATAAATGGCCCTGATTCGGCTCGCATACTGCATGCCGCCGCTAGCTAGTGTCCCGTTTCTAAAGTTCGTTTATATTTCCGAACCTTCCGAATGATCACATTCGCGGTGGCGACCCACTGGAACGGTTGCGGATTTCTGTTGTTGGCAAGGATGTAGTCGCGGATTGCCTTTTCCAAATCGCGGACCGAACCGAAGGTGCCGCGGCGAATCCGTTGACGCGTGATATCGGCGAACCATCGTTCAATCTGATTGAGCCAGGATGCACTGGTAGGGGTGAAATGCACGTGGTAACGCGGCCGAGCGGCAAACCACTTCTTAACGTCCGGATGCTTGTGGGTTCCGTAGTTGTCCAGGATTAGATGGACAGGAACTTGGGGGTCCGTCGTAGCGTCGATCTTGTTCAGAAAGCGCAGGAATTCCTGATGTCGGTGTCGTGGCTGGCACTGGCCGATCACCTGGCCCGCCGCTACATCCAATGCTGCAAATAGAGTTGTCGTCCCGTGCCTTTCGTAATCATGTGTCTGCCGCTCGGGCAGCCCTGGGCGTAGCGGCAGAATAGGCTGGGTGCGGTCGAGCGCCTGAATTTGGCTCTTCTCGTCCACGCTCAACACGATGGCTTTGTCTGGAGGATTGAGATACAGCCCCACTATGTCTCTCACCTTGGCCACGAATTCCGGATCGGTACTGAATTTGAACGACTCCACGCGGTGCGGCTGCAGGTGATGCTTTTTCCAGATACGCTGGACCGTTGCCGGACTCACACCCGCCGCCTCCGCCATTGTCCGAACGCTCCAGTTTGTCGCGTTATTCGGCTTGCTCTGCAAGGTCTTTTCAACCACCGTCGCTTCCTGCTCAGGTGTGATCACCTTCGGCCGCCCAGACCGGGGATGGTCGCCCAACAGCCCGAGCACCCCTTCGGCCTCGAAGCGTCCGCGCCACAATAAAACCGTTGGGAGACTGGTTTCGAGTTGCCGAGCCAGCACCTTGTTGGCCACCCCATCGGCAGCACCCAGAATGATTTTGATACGCAAGGCCACGCCCTGCGGCGCACTGCGGATATTACTGAATTGCGACAGTTCCCGACGCTGCTGCTCAGTGACAGCCAGTGCGGCGGCGGGAGGTCGAGGCATCGTACCTTCAGTATGCCCCAAGATCCCCTATAGGTAAAGACAATTATGAAACACTACGCTAGTACGAATGCCGCGGCCACAGTGCACTTTCTCAATGGGCAAGACATGGCTTGAGTCTGGTAGTGTCTTCCCCTGTGCGACGCTCTCGGCTATTTGTGTTGGTAGTTACGAGGTCGATTTCAGACTTGCAGGCTCGCGTCTTCTTTTGTCCTCGTCAAATGCGGACTATAAAACCGATCCACCCATTCCCCCCACCGCTCCTCCCACAGCTCCGTCTCCCCAAACCGCACCCCGCGCGTCCGCGTGCGGCACTCCTCATGCCGCAGCACCGCCTCCGGTTCGTAGATCACCTCATACCCCGTCTCGCGGGCTCGCAGGCATAAATCGGCATCGTTGTAGTTCACCGGAAACGCCTCGTCGAACCCGCCCAATTGTTCGAACACCGTGCGCCGGATAGCCAGACACGCCCCCGTCACCGCCGCCACATTGCGCGTAAACGGCAGCCAGTGCCACCAGGCCGACCCGAACGTATCGCGATACGGATGTCCCACCCCTTCCATGATCCCCACCGCCATGCCCGCATGCTGGATGGCGCCGGAAGGATACAGAAGCCTGGCGCCGGCAATCCCCACAGCGGGCCGTTCCACATGCTCCACCAAAGCCGTGAGCCATCGCCGGTCGAGCGGTTCCACATCGTCGTTCAGAAACACCAGGATGTCGCCTGTCGCCCGGCGGGCGCCCAAATTGTTCATCCTGGCAAAATGGAACGGCCCCGAGTATGGAACGCGAATCACGGGGAGGCCGGTCTCAATCTCGTGCTCCACCATGACAATCTCGCGATTGCGGTACTCCGTCATACGGCCAACTGCGCCCACCACCCGCTTCGCCAACCGCGGCGATCGGCTGCAGATCACGATGCTCGCCTTGGACGCCCCGGAAACCGGCCACCGCACGCGGTACGTATTCGGCAGCGGACCATCCTCCACCGATGCGTCCCAGCCGCGCCGCCGCACCGCATCTTCCAACGCGCGCTTGCCTGCCCCATGCGTATAAGGTTTAGCCCGTGTTTCCGCCGCGGTCGAGCCCGCGTGCTTTCGCCAGTGGTAAAGCACCCGCGGCACATGTCGAACCGCGGCCGCACCGTCGGTGAGCCGCAAAACCAGGTCGTAATCCTGGCTGCCGTCGTACTCCCCACGCAGCCAACCAGCCCGGGCGAGAGCCTGCCGGTTCGACACCAGAAAATGCGTGATGTAATTGCAGCACAGCAACAGATCCGGCGACCACCCCGGCTTGAAAATCGGCTCCACTCGCATTCCATTCTCATCCAGCCGGTCTTCGTCCGAATAAATCACGTCCGCATCGCCGTCCTGCAATGCTTCTGCTATAGCCTGGAGCGCGAACGGTGCTAGCAAATCGTCCTGATCCAGGAATCCTACATACTCCCCATCCGCCAATTCGCCCGCACGATTGGTCGCCCCGGAAATTCCCAACCGTTGCGGCGAGCTGACGAATTGAATCCGCGGATCGCCCAGCGACTCGAAATATGCAGTCACCCAAGGTTCCCTCGAAGCGTCGTCGCACACGCACAACTGCCAGCATTCGTACGATTGCGCCAGCACCGAACCCACCGCCGCTTCGAGCCATTCCCGTCGTGGGTCGCAGACCGGCATCACGATGCTGATCAAGGGATGCCGCCGTAATTTCCCGGAGGGCACCTGTTCCTGGGCGATCCACCGCTGATAGGCTCCGGCCACGGCGCGCGGCCGCGCCAGTTTCAGATAGAGGGGATGCAAGGGAGAGCGCAGCAGCCAGTGCCCCAACCGCCCCCTCCACCCCAGCGAGAATCGCCCCGGCCAGCGGAGCAGGCGGAAAAAACGGCTGTTCTCGATGGCCAGGAGCCGCTCCTCGAGCCGCTCGATCGCCTTCTCCTGGCGTTCCATCCGGCGGCGGAGACTATTCAGATCATCGGGCACTCTGGCGCTTATTATAATGTGCCGCGCCACGGACTACTTCCGCGAAGTTGTCGCGGCCCTCGCGCGAGAAGAACGCGCCGGCTAGTGCGCATTCCTTCACCGGATCAACTTCACCCGAATCGTGCGCCCCAATATCGCTTCTCCCTCGAGTTCCTTCCAGCGCCGGTCCGCGGTGACCGCCACGGCTTCCGACCATGCCGCTGTTGTCAGGCACACGCCGTCCCCCAATGACAGTCCTAACTCGCCGTGCTTTGCTATCAGAATGCCGCAGAATGCCGCTTCTTCCGCCACGAACCCTTCATGGATGTCCAAGTCCAGATTGTCCAACACAGCCATCGCCTCGTCCCAAGGCATCCCCGAGCGAACCAATCTCCGGATCACCTCCGCCAGATTGACCGAGTGAATCTGGCACCGGTCCAGGATTTCGTGCACGCTTTCTTCGCCAGGCTCATCCAGCAGGATGCTCAGCAACGCCGAGGCGTCCAGCACAAACCGCTCTTTCACCGGTCTGTGTCCTCACGCTCCACTTCCGCCCTCCGGTCGCAAATCAACTTCGCCGCCAAGTCCTCGCCCGCCGGGATGAATTTCCGGATTTGAGCGCGGCCTTCCGCCAGCGCCGCTGCCCGCGCCCGCGCCCGCGACACCAGTCCCAATTCCCCTGTTTCCTCCACCTTTACAACCACCTGGGACCCCTCGGAGAGCCCCAGCCGGCGTCGCACCGCCGCCGGAATCAGGATGCGCCCTGATTTCTCGACACGCGTGAGATACGTTTCCATATCTGTATTTTATCCTAATCCGGCATATAGATGAATCTGCCGTTTTCCGCGATTGGCCGCTCACCCGAGCTCGTTCGCCGCGCTTCTTCCGGGAATTTCTTGGGGAATCGTGCTTTCACGTTTGGCGTTTTGCGGGTGCGAAAATTTCAAGCTGTGGAAAATAGCTGCGATAACGTGCGGCATCGCGCGTGAGCAGGGCGAGGTGTCCAACGGCCGCGTGCGCGCCAATGTAAAAATCCGGTAGAGGCGAGTTTCGCAAACCTCCACGGCGGCGGTACAGAAGGAAGCACTTCCCGGCCAAAAAACCGGCTTCCCAGGGAAGAGGTTCGCGCTGATACAGACTGCTCGGCAGGGCGGCATCCAGCGCTTCGATGCTAGTGTCCCGTTTCTAAAGTTCGTTTATATTTCCGAACCTTCCGAATGATCACATTCGCGGTGGCGACCCACTGGAACGGTTGCGGATTTCTGTTGTTGGCAAGGATGTAGTCGCGGATTGCCTTTTCCAAATCGCGGACCGAACCGAAGGTGCCGCGGCGAATCCGTTGACGCGTGATATCGGCGAACCATCGTTCAATCGTATCCGTCAGACCAACCCATCTTTCGATGAACGTCTAGTTGTGCTGAAGTTGGAGCATGACTGAGCGACAGGTAGGAGTACTGCAACCGCTGCGCCGGACTCGCGCGGAAGCGGATCAGGTGGTCGCCGAGTTTGCATTGAGCGGTGTCAGCCGGCAGGAGTTCTGCAGTCAGAGAGGAATCTCGATTAAGACTCTGGCCCGGTACCTGACCAGGCAACGCAGGGAGGCGCGCGCCGGGCAAGAATCGCAACGGTGGGTGACGGTGGAGACCGCCGGGATGTGTCAGCCGGGTTGCCCGTACACGGTGATCTTGTCGAAAGGGCGAAGGGTCGAAGTTCAGAGCGGCTTTGAAGAAGCGTCGCTGAAACGATTGGTCGGTGTGCTGGAGCGGATTTGAAGCATGTTTGGCTGGGGCCCGGCGACACGGATCTACCTGGCGGCGGGGGCGACGGATATGCGCAAGGGATTCGAAGGGCTGTATGGGTTGGCGCGCGACCGGCTGATGTGCGACCCACAAAGTGGGCACGTGTTCGTCTTCGCCAATGCACAACGCAACCGCCTAAAGTTGCTCTTTTTCGACGGCAGCGGTCTATGGGTCTGTGCCAAGCGTCTGGAAAAAGGCCGTTTTCGTTGGCCCGAAGCTGCCGGTGCCGGGGCGAGAATCGTTCTCAGCCACGAGGAATTGGCTCTGCTGCTGGGAGGCATCGATCTGAAGCAGACGAGACGTCGGCGGTGGTACAGGGCTCTAAGTCGAGACGAACAGAAGCAGCAGTAAGTTACTGCAAATCAGTACTTGTAAGTTATCGTACAATGAGTTACATTTTCACTTACCTCGCGTGAGTGATTCGTCCTCCAAGCCGCTCTCTAAAGACGAGCAGATCCTGCAGCTCGAGAAGAAGTTGGTTTGGGCCGAGTTGCGAATCCAGGTCTTGGAAGAGCGGTTCCGATTGCAACGCATCCAGAAATACGGCCCAGCCAGTGAGAAACTCGGCGCAGAACAGTTGGAACTTCTGGAGCTGGAGCCCGGCGTAAGCAAGGCCGAGATCCAGGAGGAAAGTCAACGCGAACCGTTGCCCCCGCAGACACCGCGGCACCGCCCGCATCCCGGACGGCAGACACTGCCTGCCGATTTGCCGCGCGTGGAGCGCACCATTGCATGCCCTCCAGAACAATGCACCTGTAAGGCCTGCGGGCAAGCGACTGCGGTCATTGGCTATGACATCAGCGAACAGCTCGATGTCGAGCCTGCCCAGTATTTCGTTTTGGTAACCAAGCGAGAAAAGCGCGCCTGCCAGCATTGCGAGGGAAGCGGTGTGGTGGCGGCCCCGATACCCGCACGGATTATCGACAAGAGCCTGGTCAGCGACCGGGTGGTGATCGATACCGTGATCTCGAAGTATAGCGACCACCTGCCGTTGTATCGGCAGAGCGCGATTCTGGAACGCGAAGTGGGCCTTGAAATCAACCGGGCAACACTGGATGGTTGGGTGATGCGGGTGGGTGAGTTACTGATTCCCATCGTAGGCTTCATGCAAAGGGAGTTACTGCGCAGCCACTATCTACAAGCTGACGAAACTCCGGTGGATGTCCAGTTACATGACGGCCGGGGGCAGAACCGCCAGGCATATTTGTGGCAATACAGCCAGCCGGGCGGAACCGTCGTATTCGATTTTCGTCTGGGCCGGGGGCGAGACGGCCCCAAGGAATTTCTGGGACAGTTCGAAGGCATCTTACAGACCGACGGCTATGCCGCGTATGATCGCGTTGGTGGGCCGAAGATGGTGCACGCCTGCTGTTGGTCGCATTATCCTGGGTCCGCCGTTATCCAGAGAAACCCGTTAGGGCGGGCGGGTGAGGCACTGTGACGGGCTCTCGAACAACGACCACTCCAGATAACTTCACAAGGTTTCAAGAAAGGCAAGCAGCTTGGCCGACGGCTGCCATTTTCGAGCCCCAGTCCGAGCGAGGCCGGCTCGCTTCCAGAACGCATCCAGCACTTGCCGTTTCATTTGCAGGTTTGTGGTGATATAGCGGCTGGTTGTGCTAACGGAAGCGTGCCCGAGATAGTCGCGTATAACGGTAATGTCAACCCCGGCCTGAAGAAGCGCAACCGCACAACTGTGTCGAAGCATGTGCGGGGTCACTCGATGAAGCCTAGGAGACGGGTTGGACTTCGCTGCGAGACGGACGTACTTCCGCAGCAAGTAAGCCACGCCATCCCGCGTCAGTGGCGTTCCCGGGCGGCTTTGAAAAACTGGTTCGCCACCCGCGTCGGCGTGAGTGATACGGCGCAAGGCCGCGGCCGTTTCCGGCCAGAGCGGACATATCCGCTCCTTCTTTCCCTTACCCAGCAGTCGCACGTTCCGAGGCCGTTCCAGCCGAAGATCGCCCGGGCGGACCGCCAGAGCCTCGCTGACCCGAGCGCCCGTGTTGTAAAGCAACAAGAGCAACGCATGATCGCGGCGGCCACGATGAGAACTCGCATCGACCGCAGCAATCACGGCCCGAGCCTCCTCTGGTTCCAGGTAGGCAATGGCTCGATGGATTGCCCGCTTGTTTCCAATCGCGAGGACGCGGCCGTACTGCGCAGCACGCGTGACGTCGTGCCGGAGGAGATGGCGAACGAAGCTGCGGATGGCGGCCAGGCGGCAGTTCCTCGTCACAGCCGTGTTGCTGCGTTTCGACTCGATATGGTCCAAGAAGGTTAGCACCGCTTCGGCTTGGATGTCGTCCAACTGCAGGTCCGTGATCGGCTTGCGCTTGTGGCCGGCCAAGTACTGGAAGAAGAGCTTCAGCGCGTCGCGGTAAGCGCGGATCGTGTGAGGGCTGGCTCCGCGAGTGGACTGCAAATAGCCAAGGAAGAAGCTCTGGGTCAAGGTGAGCAATGAATCGGGTCTCGCAAGACTCATGGCTCAAGCTCCTCCGCGATACGGGTGCTTCGAAAACGCCGATAGAGGCGCTTCGCAGCCAGATCCATCAACTCCGGCGTGGCATTCAGATATGTCTCCGTGCCGACGATATCCACGTGTCCCATATAGGCCGAAAGCCAGGGAAGTCGTGCATGCAGATCCACGCCCTGCCGATACCAGGCCGTGAGCCGCCGCACGGCGAAGGCATGGCGTAGATCGTACGGCCGTGGCCCGACCCGGCCTTTCTCCGGTTTCAGTCCGGCCTTGATAAAGAGGCGGCGAAGCGTGTGGTGAGCCGCCTTTACCGGTAAGTCACGCCGATTCGAGCCTATGAAGAACCGCGTTTCAGAAGAAGCGGGCGCGTACTTCACGCGCTCGTGCAAGTAGCAATCCAACTCGCGAGACAGCGTGCGGTGAAAAGGAACCCACCGGGCGCGTCCCTTGAAGGTCTCAATGAAAAGAACTCCATTGCGCGTGTCCACGTCTCGCAGACGCAGCCGTAGCGCCTCGCCGAAGCGTATGCCTGTGCAGTACAGAATCAGGACCACGCTCTGTATAGACTGGATCGGAAGGCGGGACGGTCGAGCACCATGCATAAACCCAGCAGCTTCACGATATCTCGCTCCGTCAGGTGGTAAGGTACGAAGGCTGATTCGGTGGGAAGAGATGGCCAACGCGGTTCTACCACATCGAGATGAGGCATGCGCCGAAGGTAAGTGAACAACTGCCGGAGTACGGCGGCATCCATCGAGACGCTCACCGGCTTGCGCGCCGGTTTACTCGATAACCAGGTGATCGCCGCACGATCCAACCGCCACTCTGGATTCCTTCCGGCGAATCCGACCAGGAACCGGTCGAACTCGTGCAGGGCATACTCAGCGCGTCCGTAGCTGTATCCCAGGCTCCGCTTGAACTGGAGGAAGTTGCGCAACTCGGCGGCGATTGGGCTTTGAAAAATCTGGCTCATCGTGGCACCGGCAGTCCTACGACGCGCAGGCGCCGGAGCGCGACGCGAACGTATACGGAAGTGGAAGAAGACGAGCGGTGGCCCAGAATATCGCTAACCACCTTGAGGTTGACGCCTGCGTCGATCTGCCTGCTGGCATGAGTGTGGCGAAAGATATGAGACCCCAGCACCTTGGCGGAAACACCCGCCCGATCGGCGTAAAGTCGAATGCGATGGCGAATCGCGCCACTGGTGATCGGGGTGTACGGCATCCCCCGGCTGAGGAACACTCTCGCTATTCCGTTGGCTGGAGGCCTTTCCCGTTGCAGGTAAGCGGTCAAGGCCCTGGCGACTACCGGCAACAGCGGCAACTCAATGCTGACCTTGGTCTTGGGTCTGCAAGTCGTCTGCAAGTCCTCAACACACCAGCTTTCCAGTCCAAATCCTCCAGGCGCAGTGTGAGAATCTCAGCAGCGCCGAGACCGTAGGTCGCCAGCAGAAGCAGCATCGCATAGTCGCGTCTGCCCGTCGGCTCCGAGCGCCGAACAGCGCGAAGAATGCGTTTCACATCACACCATGGCAGAGTTCGTGGCGGCCTTGAGGATGCGCGAAATCTTGGCGCCATGACGCCGCTCGCCAGATCAGAATCCAGTCTGCCTGTCACCTGCAAAAACCTCAGGAACGCACGTAGCGAGCTGCACGTATCCGCTACGGTTGAGGTGGAAACGCGAGCCGCGGTTGCCTGAACGAACGTGTCGATGTCCTGCAAACCAATCCGCTTGAGTGAATGCTGGCGACCCGACAAATGCAATAGAAAACGTCTCGCCGTGTCAAGATCCTTGTGGATGGTCGACTCTGCCGTGCCGTTGTGCGCTTTCCGGTATCTCGCATACTCGCTCAGCACCCGTGGCAATACCGGTGCCGCAGGCCGTTTGTTCCATGTGGGCACGGCTTCGCCTAGACCCCGCGTCGCGCAAGCCCAGGCATGAATGGCTCTCCGCAGAATATGGATGCTAGACGCACTCGGGTGACCTTTCGCTCTCGGCCATGGGTAGGAGTCGGCGAAGCGCTCAACGCCAGACAAGGATGACTGCTCGATCTCGTCGAGTTTGTGGTGTTGGCAGTAGTTTCGGAATTTCCGTATCCAGCTTAGATAGAGCTGAACCGTGCTGGCGGATAACCCGCCACGGCGCCAGTAGTCAATCACGGCACGTTCGCGATCATCGTGGATTCTCGCTCTCATGGGTCCTTTGACGCTGCAGTGGTGGAGTTGTTTGAGATGTTATCTGGAGAGGAGTACTACAGGACTGCCGAAACTAAAAGGGCTTGACGAATCACTCTGGATAACGGCGGACCCAGGATAATGCGACTTATCCGGTGCTCGGGATAAGTCGCATTCACGCCGCAAGGTTTGGGAAGCGGTCAAACTGAATCCCAACGATGCGCTTGCGACACGGATCGTAGCGCGGATCGATGAGCTGTTCCGGATCGATGCCCTCGCTCGCGAACAAAATCTGGATCATGCAGCACGCCATGTCCTGCGCCTGGAACGATCCCGGCCATTATTGGAAACGATCCGCCAGGAGTTCGAGGCAGCGAGGGATACTTCGCTGCCTTCCAGCGCATTGGGCAAGGCGGCGAAGTACGCACTCGTGCTGTGGCGCGAGCTGACACGCTTTCTGGAATATCCCGAACTGGAGCTGAGCAACAACCTGGCCGAGAATTCCATGCGTCCGATAGCTCTCGGACGCAAGAATTGGATCCACCTAGGAAGCAAGCAGGCAGGACCGAAAGTGGCGGCGATCATCTCTATCGTCGAAACCTGCCGGCGGATGAAGGTTCCCGCCCGCGACTACCTGGCCGCAATCTTGCCAGGCCTCGCAGACACCTCCGTCCAGCACCTCGCAGAATTCACGCCCGCTGCGTGGGCTCACCGCCAATAATACGTACTTATCGGCGGTGTCAACCCGCAGTTCCTCTAACGGATACGTTCAATCTGATTGAGCCAGGATGCACTGGTAGGGGTGAAATGCACGTGGTAACGCGGCCGAGCGGCAAACCACTTCTTAACGTCCGGATGCTTGTGGGTTCCGTAGTTGT
>Ga0326727_10022795_pt1 | contig 12038 bp, 10 predicted proteins | sample MB2enrmetagenome_FD_207643 | JGI IMG/M metagenome (GOLD analysis project Ga0326727, IMG submission 207643) | Lab enriched peat soil microbial communities from McLean, Ithaca, NY, United States - MB29MY | ecosystem: Environmental > Terrestrial > Soil > Wetlands > Peat | place: USA: New York... | reverse complement strand
GATGTCGCCGATGAGCCGGACAAGCTGGCTTTCGAGCGTGGCCCGATGGCTGCCGCTCTGTGCCATGGCGATGGCGCGAAACAGAAACAGGAATGAACAGGCGCGCAGCAGCGCGTGCTGCGGAGAATCGGGCGGCAGCTCCGGCGTGTCCTCACGGTACACCAGCACGGTTTCGCAGATGCCCACCTGGTCGCCCGGCTCCAGCCAGTGTTCGCCGATGCGCATTCCATTGACGAAGGTCCCCTTGCCGGTGCGTCGATCGACAATGTGGTAGCGGCCTTCGCGCGCGCGCACCACGCAGTGCTCCCAGGCCGCGTTCGCCTCGGTAAGCCGGATGTCCGCGGTGGGCGCGCGGCCGATGCGGGTCTCGCCCGGCCCCAGCGGAAAGCGCTCCCCGAGCAGAGGCCCGCTGACAACGATGAACTCCGCCTGCATGGTCCGGTAGGCCACAGTTTAACAGGCAGGGAAGGGGATTGGTGAACCTTTCTGTTCACAGCCGTGAACCGATCGGGTCGCAAATGGCGGAAGCCGGCGTGGCTGACACGTGTTTTCAATGCCTTATGAGCGCCAGCGCGGTGGCACGCCAGTTGCTTTCTTAGTGCGCGTATCGGGAACGCCGTAGCGAACCCGAAGGAGGGTAAGACGATGAAGAAACTAACGACGAAGTTGATGATCGCGACGGCGGCCCTGATAGTTGTGGCCGGCGCCGCTTCCGCACAGGCAATGACAGCCTCGATTCCGTTCGAGTTCCGCGCGGGGAACACGGTGATGGAGCCGGGAACATACCGGGTCGACCTTTCACACAAGACCGGCACACCGGTCTTTTGGCTCTCGAGCGCGCACTCAGGCGGGACAGTGCTGTTGCCGCAGGCTCCGGCTGATCCGAAGAAAGCCTGGGAAGCCAGCGGACAGGGAAAGCTGGTGTTCGCGTGCGCCAGCGGACGTTGCTCGCTCGCTGAGGTCTATACCGGGTCTGGCAGCTACGCCTACAAGTTCCGTGGTCCCAAGCTGGGCAAGGACGAAATCGCGGTTCTGAGGGAAATCCCGATGCAACCGGCCAAGGGCGAATAGCCGCCCGCGCACGGCAACATCAGAGAAGGCAAAATGCGGCGCCCGCCGGCAACGGTTGGCGCCGCACTCGTGTGTTTGGGCGCTATCAGGATGGACGAAAGTCCCCGCGCCGGTGCGCCCACCCACGATGTAGTGAACCCTGCGGTTCACCGAAGTGAACCGATAGGGTCGCAAATGGCGGAAGCCGGCGCCGCTGGAGTGTGTTTTCAATGCGTTACGAGCGTCGGCGCGGTGGCACGCCAGTTGCTTTCTTAGTGTGCGTATCGGGAACGCCGCAGCGAACCCGAAGGAGGGTAAGACGATGAAGAAACTAACGACGAAGTTGATGATCGCGACGGCGGCCCTGGTGGTTGTGGCCGGCACGGCTTCTGCACAGGCAATGACAGCCTCGATTCCGTTCGAGTTCCGCGCGGGGGACAAGGTGATGGAGCCGGGAACGTACCGAGTCGACGCCTCGCAACGGACCAGCATACCGGTCTTTTGGCTCTCGAACGCGCACTCAGGCCCGGCGATAGCGCTGTTGCCGCAGGCGCCGGTTGATCCGAAGAAAGCCTGGGAAGCCAGCGGACAGGGAAAGCTGGTGTTCGCGTGCGCCAGCGGACGTTGCTCGCTCGCTGAGCTCTATACCGGGTCTGGCGACCATGCTTACACGATCTATCGTCCCAAGCTGGGCAAGGACGAAACCGCGGTTCTGAGGGAAATCCCGATGCAACCGGCCAAGGGCGAATAGCCGCCCGCGTACGGCAACGTCGGAGAAGGCAAAATGCGGCGCCCGCCGGCAACGGTTGGCGCCGCATTCGTGTGTTTGGGCGCTATCAGGCTGAACGGGCCGTCTAATGTGCTACTATCCAAGGGGATATGCTTCGACCGCGGAAGCGCGTCCTTTCCCGAAGTGAACTACATTATTAAATGAATCTACGCTCTCTTTTCAGCCTATTCTCGTCGGACCTGGCCATCGACCTGGGAACGGCCAACACCCTGGTCTACGCCAAAGGCAAGGGCATCGTTGTCAACGAGCCCTCCATTGTCGCCATCAACAAAAACAACGGCGAAGTCGTAGCCGTCGGCAAGGAAGCCAAGGAAATGCTGGGGCGCACGCCCGGCAATATCGTGGCCATCAAGCCGATGAAAGACGGCGTCATCGCCGATTTCAAAGTCACCGAGCGCATGCTGAATTACTTCATTCAGAAAGCGCACGGCCGCAAAATGCTGGTCCATCCGCGCATCGTCATCGGGGTGCCGAGCGAAATCACGCAAGTGGAAAAGCGCGCGGTCATGGATTCGGCGTACCGCGCCAAGGCCAGTGAAGTGCACCTGGTGGAGCAGGCCATGGTGGCGGCCATCGGCGCGGGGCTGCCCATCACCGAGCCTTCCGGCAACATGGTGGTGGATATCGGCGGCGGCACCACGGACGTGGCGGTGATCTCGCTCTCCGGCATCGTGTATTCGCGCTCCGTGCGCGTGGCGGGCAACGAGATGGACGAAGCCATCATGCAGTTCCTCAAGCGCAAGTACAACCTGCTGATCGGCGAGCGCACGGCGGAGGCCATCAAGATCGAAGTCGGCTCGGCCTTCCCGCTGGACAAGCCCCTCCACATGGAGATCAAGGGGCGCAACCTCATCGAAGGCGTGCCGCGCACCATCACCGTGGACGACAGCGAGATTCGCGAGTCGCTCTCGGAGTGCGTGGCCACCATCGTGAACGCCATCCGCGTGGCGTTAGAGCGCACGCCGCCCGAGTTGAGCGCGGACATCAGCGACCGCGGCATCGTGCTCACGGGTGGCGGAGCGCTGCTGAAGAATCTGGATAAGCGCATCCGCGAGGAGACGGGCCTGCCGGTATCGATCGCGGACGATCCGCTGGCTTCGGTGGTGCTGGGGACCGGCCGCATGCTGAGCGATTTCCGGCTGCTGCGGACGATTTCGATAGACTAGGGACAGAAGGCGGCCCGGAAGCATGGAGTCGTTTTTCAACCGGTACCGGAGCATTACCGTCCTGCTGCTGGTGATCCTGGCGCAGCTTGTCCTGGTCGCGGTTCAGGTGAAGAACGATCAGGACGTGCGCATGATCCGCATCTGGACGGTGACGGCGGTCACGCCCGTGGCGCGCATCGTGGAAGCTCTGCGCGGGGGCAGCTTGGGCCTGATCCGCAACTACGTTCTGCTGCGCGATGCGCACCAGGAGAACCTCATGCTCCAGGCCGAAGTCGACCGCCTCAAGATGGAAAACAATTATCTGAAAAACGAGCTGAACATGGCGGACCGCGCCAAGGCGCTGGCGGTGTTTCAGTCGCACACACCCTCCAGGACGGTGGCGGCCACGGTCATCGGGACCGGCGCCGGCACGAACTCCAAGATGGTGCTGGTGGACCGCGGCACGGTGTCGGGCGTGGAGCGCGGCATGGCGGTGGTAACGCCCGACGGGATCGTAGGCAAGGTGATTACGGCATACCCAATGGCATCGGCGGTGCTGCTCATCACCGACCCGGATTTCGCGGCGGGGGTGATCTCGCAAAAAGGGGGAGTGCGCGGCACGCTCAAGGGGCAGGGAACGCCCACCTGCAAGGTAGACTATGTGCCTTTCGAAGAGAAGATAGAACCCGGCGAGTGGCTGTACACCTCCGGCGACGACCGCATCTTCCCGCGCGGGTTTCCGGTGGGCGTGGTGAAAGTGGTGCGCAGCGCGCAGCCGTTCAAGGAGATTCTGGTCGATCCGAGCGGCATGGCGCGCGGGCTCGAGGACGTCCTGATTCTGGTTGGAGGCGTGCACCAGGCAATTCCGGACACGCCCCCGGTCAACCAGCCGATTTTCATTGGGTCGCCGCCAGCCGACACGCCGAAGCCGCCCGAGAACTCTGGGAACTCCCCTCCCGCCGCTCCTGCGGGGACTGAAGCCGACAAGCTGCGCGCTCAGTACAAAGACATCGGTGAGGCGCAGGGCCACAAGTTCGGAGAAGGAACGCCGGGGTCGAAGCCGCCGGATTTCAACTTGAAGTTGCCGGGCCCAGGGGGCACCCCAGCGGTAGGACAGGGGCCGGGGGCCGGGGACCGGGGGCCAGGGGCCGGAGGCACGACCGTTGTTCAGACGCCGGGGGCGGCGCCGCCGGCATCCAAGCCCGCCGTGCCGCCCGGAGGCGCTACCCAGCGATGAGCTACTCCGGCGGACCCATTCTCCTCAGCAGCCAGCGCGAAGGTCAGGTGTCGCGGTTTTCCGCCTGGGTCATGCTGGCGGTGCCTTTGGCCGCTATTCTCTTCCAGGTGTACGTTCCTCTGTTCTTCCAGTTTCTGAGCTTTCTGGAAATGCCGCTGCTGGTGGTGGTCTACTTCGCGCTGATGCGGCGAAGCCAGGTCGGCGGCTTGCTGGTGGGCGCCGTGGTAGGGTTGGCGCAGGATTCGCTTTCCAAGAACCCGCTCGGGATGCTCGGCATTGTCAACACGCTGGTGGGTTATTTCGCGGCCTCGGTGGGCCTGCGATTGGATGTGGACCACCCCTTGATCCGCCTGCTGCTGACGTTCTTCTTCTTTCTGTTTCACCAGTTTTTCTACTGGTTGATGGTTCGGGCGCTGCTTGGACAACCACTGGCGTTCGAAGTTCAGAGGACGCTGGTCCTGGGCCTGCTGAACGCGGTCGTGGGGATTTCGCTGTTCCACTTTCTGGACAGGCTGAGGAAGGCTTCGTAAACCGTGCGGAATCCGGTAAAATTGAGAAGGGGCCGGGCATGCCCGGCCCCTACTGACTTTTGTGATCCTGCCGCCGGTCGATCCAAATTTCGAAACGCGTGCCTCCGATAAGCCGCCCCTGCGCGACGATACGCGCTTCGTGGCTGGAAAGATCGCCATTTTTCAGTACGTCACGGTGGCCGTCTTTCTGTTCCTGATTTCGGGGTTCTGGAGGCTTCAGGTGCAGAACCCGGAGTTCTACGGCGTGCGGGCCCAGCAGAATAGCATCAAGTCGGTGCCGATCCTGGCGCCACGCGGGCGCATTTTGGATCGCGACGGTCGCGTGATTGTCGACAACCATTCATCCTTTACTTTGCTTTTAGCCAGGGAATCTTTGAAAGAAGAGCATTTGAGGCCCATAGCGCAAGGGTTGGACCTGGATTACACCGATCTGGCGGCGCGCGTCCAGCGCTTCCGATCACGGCCCCGGTACGAGCCCATCGCGCTCAAACAAGAGATGACTCCGGCGGACTTGGCCTTTGTCGATTCGCATCACGATTTCTTCCCCGAGCTGGAGGTCACATCGGCGCAGCCCCGCCTCTATCCGCAGAACGGCATGCTGGCGCACGTCATCGGCTACACCGGTGAAATCAGCGAGGAGGAACTGGATCTGCCGGAGTTCGCCAAGTACGAACCCGGCGCCGTGGTCGGCAAGTTCGGCATTGAGCGCCAGTACAACGATTGGCTGACCGGCGTGGACGGCCAGCGCCAGGCGGTGGTCGATAACCGCGGGCAGGTGCGGCAGGTGCTCGCCACCAAGCCGGCCATTGCCGGCAAGGACCTCCAGCTCACCATCGACCTGGACCTGCAATCCGTGGCCGAGCTGGCCATGGACGGACGCAATGGGGCCGTGGTGGCGCTTGATCCGCGAAACGGAGAAGTGCTGGCCATGGTGAGCCGCCCCGCTTTCGATCCCAACAAGTTCGCCGTGCGGATCAAGACCAGGGACTGGAAAGAGATCCGCGACAATCCCGACAACCCCATGCTCAACCGCGCCATTCAGGCGCAACTGGCGCCGGGGTCGACGTTCAAACCCATCGTGGCTCTGGCGGCGCTCGAGACGGGGACCATCGATGACCGGTTCACCGTGCATTGTTCGGGCGGCGTGACGCTCTACGGCCACTATTACCACTGCGTGGAGAAGCACGGGCACGGCACCCTGTCGCTGCACAACGCCATTGTGCGTTCCTGCGACGTGTACTTCTACACCGTGGGCAACAAGCTCGGAATCGACAACCTTTCTTTTTACGCGGACCTGGTGGGTTTCGGGCAGAAGACCGGCATCGATCTGCCGCATGAAGCCGAAGGGACGGTTCCCTCGGAGCAGTGGAAGCTGCGCAACTTCCGGACGAAGTGGTTTGCGGGTGAAACCATTCCGGTGGCCATCGGGCAGGGCGCGCTGACGGTATCGCCGCTGCAACTCGCTCGCGCCTACGGCGGGATTGCCATGGACGGCAAGTGGTACAAGCCACACCTGGTGAAGACGCTCGACCAGGCCGACAAGCCGGTGGAGTGGAGCTTCACCGCGGAGAACTGGAACGACGTAATCGCCGGGATGTACGGCGTGGTGAACGAAGGCGGCGGAACGGGGGTACGCGCCCAACTGGCGCACGACGAAGTCTGCGGAAAAACGGGCACGGCGCAGCTCGCCTCCAACGATTTCCTGAAGGGCACGGCCGCCGGGCAGAGCCAGAATATGAAGGATAATGCCTGGTTCGTCGGGTTCGCACCGCGGCCGGCGCCGGAAATTGTGGTGGTGGCGCTGTTCGAACATGGCGAGCATGGGCAGTTTGCGGCGCCCATTGTGCGCGATGTATTGAAAGCGTATTTCGACAAGAAGGACCGGCTGGCGGCGCTACGCCAGCAGCAAGTGGCTGCCGGCTTTCCCCGGCCCCTGACCCCGACCCGCACAAGCGGCGGGTACCCCGCCTGGCCCCAGTTCTAGTTATGTCCCGCTACCTCTCACCACGCGACAGCGATTGGACGGTGCTGATCATCGCCCTGTTCTTGTGCGCGGTGGGCGCTCTGCAAATCTACAGCGCCACTCGGGACACCGGGTTCCAAAGCGCCTGGTGGAAGCAGATCGTTTATGTGCTCGGCGGCCTGCTGCTGATGTGGATTGCCATGGCTGTGGACTACCACTCCCTGCTGCACTATGTCCCCATGATGTATATCGGCTCGGTGCTGGCGCTGTCGGTGACATATTTAGTCGGGGAGAGGGCCTACGGATCGCGCCGCTGGATTCCGCTGGGAGCGGGCATCCACCTGGAGGTATCGGAATTCGTAAAACTGGTGATAATATTGTTGGTAGCCCGCTACTTGGCTGATTTGAAAGTGGACGTGCTGGAGATTCGGGAAGTGCTCAAGCTGGCGGGCTTGGTGGCGATTCCCACGGTTCTGGTTTTGAAGCAGCCGGACCTGGGCACCTCGGTAGCGTACCTCGCAATTCTAATTGCGGGGGCGTTCCTCGCGGGACTGCGTTGGAAGTACGTGGCCGCCATAGCCGTAATGGCGGTGATCGTGGTTCCGGCGAGTTGGCAGCACTTCCTGACGGACTATCAGAAGGCGCGGTTGGTGAGTTTTATGGATCCCGAGCGGGACCCGCAGGGCAAAGGTTACCAGTTGATCCAATCCCAGATAGCGGTTGGGTCGGGCGGGATGTTCGGCAAGGGAGTTACCAAGGGAACCCAGACCCAGCTTCGCTTTCTGCCCGTGCCCCATAAGGATTTTATCTTTTCGGCTTTCGCCGAGGAGCATGGGTTTGCGGGCGTGGTGGTGGTGTTGGCGTTGTTTTTTGTGCTGATCATGCGCATCGTCCAGAATGCGCAGACAGCGCCTGATCGCGCCGGTATGTATATCTGCATGGGGGTTGCGTCCCTCCTGCTATACCATGCGCTGGTGAACGTCGGTATGGTGGTGGGACTGATGCCGGTGACTGGCATTCCGCTTCCTTTCATGAGCTACGGTGGTTCCAGTATCTGGACGGACTTCTTGGCTCTGGGGCTGGTAAATAACGTCCGCCTCAGAAGATTTGTAAATTAGCCGGGCGCGGACCCATCCGGGTACCCCGTCCGGGGAATGAGATTGTTCGGGAGCCTGTAGAGACCCTCGGGATGGTGGCGTGAAACGCCCTCCCGCAAAGAGGAGCGGTTCCCGGCCGGATGGTGTATGAGTCATGTCGCTCCGCCTCCGGCCAGCGTGAGCTTGTAACGAGTTCGACTTTTGTTCCCCGGTGATGCCGGGGGATTCGAGACCACGCAGGGCGCCCGCCTTCCCGTACACCCTCTCCATGCCCCCTGGGAGGCAGTCGATGTCAAAGGAATTAGTAATCTCCGCGACCCGCCACGAAACACGCGTGGCGGTCATCGAAGACGATCAGCCAGTCGAAGTTTATCATCAGCGCGAAAACGAGTATTCGCTCGCTGGGAGCATCCACAAAGGCAGGGTGACGCGGGTGCTGCCGGGCATGCAATCGGCATTCGTCGATATCGGCCTGGACCGCGATGCCTTTCTGTACGTTTCGGATTTCTTCGAAGACAACGAGGAGTACGACAAGATCGTCACCAGCGTGGAGGACAAGGTCCTCAAACTGGACCGCGCTCCGCAGAGCGGAGTGCCTGGCGCCCCGCCTGCCGCTCCGGCGCCGGCGAGCGTCCCGGCCGCGCCTGAGCCTGAAGATGCCGTGCCCGAAGCTCCGGTCGAGGTGGCCTCGCCGGCCGCGCCCGGAAGCGGTGTTCCGATAGCCGATCCGCGGCGCGACGACCGCGACCGCCGAGGCCGCCGCTCGCGCCGCCGCCGCGGGCAAAAGGGCGGGGGACGCGGCCTGCCGGACTCCAAGTACTTCTCGCCGCGTCCGGGTATGGCGCCCGGTCCGGAGAACGTGCCGCCCGAAGCCCTGGACGTACCCTTCGAGCCGCCGGCGGCGGCAACCACGCTCACGGAAGAGGACGAGTTCTTCGTGCTTCCAGGTGAATCCTTGGCCAAGCACACGCTGCAGGCCGGGGAGGAAACGGAACCCGGCGAGCCGGCTTTCCCGGCCGCTCAGCCCGAGGAGCAGCCGGTTGAGGCAACGCCGGCCGAACCACTCGCCGAAGCGGCCGTCGAACCAATCGCAATCGAGCCCCAGGGGCCCATCGAGCCAGAGGAGACCGTCGAGCCTGAGGGGCCGGATGCGCCCGCCCTGGAGGGTGAGTTCGAGGAGGTCGAGGCGGGGCCGGCGGATGAGCCGGAATCGGTGGAGATGGCGGAGCCGCCGGTGGCAGAAGCGGAGCCCGTGGAAGCCGCCGAGCCTGAGACGATGGTCGAACCTGAGGGGCCGGAGCCGGCGCGCATTCCCACCAGCCTGACGGCCACCCTGCGCGAGCAGGGGCCGCGCTATTTGCACCGCGTTTCCAGGCGTTTGCGGCGCAAGGGGCGGGATGGCCGCCCCCTGCCGGAAGGCCCGCGCGCGCCACAATACGAGCCGCGCCCGCAAGAACGCACGGCGCCGGCTCCAGCCGGTACTCCCTCCGGCGCCCCCGCCGGACGGCCGGATAAAGCCCCCGGGCCTTCCATCAGCGATCTACTGAAGGAAGGGCAGGAGATCATCGTTCAGATCGCCAAGGAGCCGCTGGGCCAGAAGGGCGCGCGCATCACTTCGCACATCGCGCTGCCGGGCCGTTTCCTGGTCTACATGCCGACGGTCGATCACATGGGCGTGTCGCGCAAGATTCCGGGCGACGACGAGCGCGCCCGTTTGAAGCGCATCTTGCAGAACAACCGCGCGGGAATTTCCGGCGGCTACATCGTGAGGACGGCGGGCGAAGGGCGCTCGGAAGAGGAGCTTCGCGCCGACATGATGTTCCTCTACAACCTCTGGCTGGACATGCGGCAGAAAGCCGAACGCCGCCCCGCGCCGGCGCTGATCCACCATGACCTGAATTTGGTGGAGCGAATTCTGCGCGACCAGCTTACCTCCAGCTTCAAGAGCATCTGGGTGGATAACGAGGAGGTTTACGAGAGCGTCCTGCGCTTCGTAGAGCGCTTCCAGCCGGCGCTGGTGAATCGCGTGAAGCTGTACACGCGCTCCAACCCGATTTTCGACGAGTTCGGCATTACGGCGGAGATGGAAAAGGCGCTGCGGCCGAAAGTATGGCTGAAATCGGGCGGCTACATCGTGATCAACCAGACCGAAGCGCTGGTGGCCATCGACGTGAACACCGGCAAGTTCGTGGGCAAGTCGCATCGCCTCGAAGACACCATCGTCAAGACCAACACCGACGCCATCAAGGAGATCGTGCGGCAGATCCGCCTGCGCGACCTGGGCGGCATCATCGTGGTGGACTTCATCGACATGGACGAGCGCAAGAACCGCCAGAAAGTGATGCAAACCCTCGAGGAAGCCATGCGGGCCGACCGCGCGCCCTACAAAATCCTCCAGTTCAACGATTTCGGGCTGGTGGCCATTACCCGCAAGCGGGTGAAGCAGAGCCTGGAGCGCACGCTGTGCACGCCGTGTCCGTATTGCGAGGGCGCGGGCTACGTCAAGAGCCCGCAGACGGTGGTGGGCGAAATCCTGCAGGAGGCGCACAAGATCGCCCGCTCCGTCGAGGGCAAGGACGTGCTGCTGCGCGTGGCGCCCGAGGTGGCCAAGCTGCTCAAGTCCAATCAGAACACCTATCTTCAGGAGCTCGAGGAGATTCTGGGCCGGACCGTAATCGTCAAGACCGACGCGCAACTCCACCAGGAGAAATTCGACCTGGCATAGGGAGCTGTCAGCTATCAGAACGTGAGAAAGAATTATGGCCGCCGATGAACACCGATAAACACCGATTGAAAACAAGATTCTTATCGGCGTTGGATCAGTGTTCATCGGTGGCCCAACCTGGACCTGCCGGCTTTAGCCGGTAGTCTTTAGCTGGCCTGTGACTGGCCGATAGCTGAAAGCTCATTTCGTCAGCAGCTTGAAGGCGTGCGTCCATTGGTTGCGCGAGAAACCCGGGATGCACCAAAGCATGCACAGTGGCTCGAGCGCGCGCGAGGCGATGATGCCGCCGCAATCGAAAGGTTCCCAACCGAACTGTTGCACGATTTCGGAAACCTGCGCTTTGGCCTGGGGGTGATCGCCGCATAGGAACATGGTCGGCGGCCCTTGCTCGTAGCGAGGGTTCACCATTCGGCCGCCTCCGACGCTGTTGAACACCTTGACGACGTGCGCCTGGGGAATCCTGGCCTGGATCTTCTCACCCAGCGATTCGTTGGGACCGGTGGTGAACGCCAGCACGCCCTGGACGGGCGGCGCATCGGCGATGGGGTTGGTGGTATCCATCACCGTCTTTCCCGCGAAATTGGCAACGCCGGCAAGGCCGATGGCCTGTTCCGCGGCCCGGCCCAAAGTGGCCACGACAACCAGGTCGCCGAACTGCGCCGCCTGCCCGAAGGTGCCGGCGGAGCCGCCTGGGTTCTCACGCAGCCACTGCTGGACTTCCGGCTTATCCGGATTGCGCGTTCCCAGCATGACGCCGCGCCCATACTTCAGAAAGCCCGCTCCCAACACACGGCCAACAATCCCGGACCCCAAAATGCCGACTTTCATTTTTCGACGAAGACCTCCCGTGAATAGCAGATGCGGGGGCCTCGCGCGGGGATGCGGGAATGCAGTCCGCAGCGACGTCTATTGGTGGGACGAGTACTGCTGTTGCGGCGGGTTGAGCGTGATGTCGATCTGCTTCTCTTCTTCCGTGACGTCGAAGATCTGGCCGAAGGTTTGGTAGCCTTTGGCGATCACCTGGATGCGGATCTCGCCCTGCGGGATCTCGGGAACCTTGGCCTCGCCCTCCTGGTTGGTCCGCACTTCGTAGGTGGTGTGGAGGGACTTTAGCTTGAAGACCGCATGGCCCCTGACGAACCGGACCACCACCTCGGCGTGGTCCACGGGACGGCCGGACTCGGTTTTCACCACCACGTTGAGCTTGGTCATGGGCACCGTATTGGACGCGTAGGCCCTGAAAGCCCCCAGCAGCAGCATTGGCACAAACAGCAAACCAGCGAACGTACCCCGCATACACATTTCCTCATTATAAGACTTTGCCTCCCCGTGTTAAAATCGAATTGTAGTACCCGCCAGGCGCTTTCGATGTGGGGGCGTAACGGATTCGACGGGATCGATTCGTGGTGGGGAGGCGTGCCGGGTTCCGAGCTCCCGTAAAACGATCGGAAAACCAAAACTGCCAATACGCAGTTTGCATACGCTGCCTAAGTAATTAGGT
>Ga0326727_10022794_pt1 | contig 12039 bp, 13 predicted proteins | sample MB2enrmetagenome_FD_207643 | JGI IMG/M metagenome (GOLD analysis project Ga0326727, IMG submission 207643) | Lab enriched peat soil microbial communities from McLean, Ithaca, NY, United States - MB29MY | ecosystem: Environmental > Terrestrial > Soil > Wetlands > Peat | place: USA: New York... | reverse complement strand
GGGAGAGTACGGGGACACGCCGAAAACCGTTCCGTCGCCGGAAATCGGACGGAAGTAGAAGCGCCCGTAGCGCAGCGCCGGACGCGCATTGCGGACCGCGGTCATACCTGCGAGCTGCTGATAAAACGAAGCTGTCGTATCAAATCCCGGACCGCCCCATAGAGCTTCCCGCACAGCTTCGGGTTGGCTGCCACTCCCGTGCAGGCCCTGTTCCGTACCATAATAGACGCACGGGATGCCGGGCAGCGAAAGCAGACCCGCCAGCGCCAGCGTTACTTGATCGTCAAACGCGTGCTCGTCGCCGGGGTTCACATAGCGCACGCGTGCGGTTTGATCGTGATTATCAAGAAAGGTCACAAAGTAGCGCGTCGCGTCGCCGTGCGAGCTGAGGATGTCCGCCTCGACCGACTTGCGATGCTGGTACATCGCGGCCACCGCCGCGGGTGGCGTCAAGCCCTTGGCCGCAGGCGGCAGCACGTAGAACAGCGGGTAGTCGAGTGCCGCGTCCACCCCGACCAGGTCGCCGGTGTCGCCGGCGACGCGGCCGATAAAGTGCGCGATCTCGTCCTCGCTGCTCCAAACCTCTCCGAAGGTGAAAAAATTCTTTTTCCCGACCTCGAGCGCGAACTCGCGCATGGCATTGCCGAAGATGCGAGGCAGGTCCCCTTTGAGGTAGCGCAGCGTGTCAATGCGGAACCCGTCCACGTCGAAGCGAGCCACGACGTATTGGTAGGCGCGGATCAGCGTGCGCTGCACGTTCGGGTCGGCGGTCAGCATCTGTTTGAGCGAGTAAAAATCGCCGACCGTATCGTCGCCGTTGGCTTGCGGCATTCCCTGGCGGCGGAAGTAGGCGTTGCGCTGCAGCTCGCTTGGCCAAACGAACCCGTTGGGGCTTGGCCGGACAACATTTTCGATCGCGGGCAGATCCGCGCGGGCCTTGCCGGTCTCATCGCGCCACTCCAGCGCGTCGACCGGCACCGCTTGAAACGGCATCTGGGAGAGGTCTCCCGGATAATGAAAGACATCGCCCGTGTGATTGAGGACAATGTCGAAGATCACGTACAGGCCGGCGGCGTGGGCGGCATCCACCAGGTCGCGCAGCTCCTGGTCCGCATTGGATGGGTCGTCGGCGAAGCGCTCCTCCGCCACCAGAAAATTGTGAATTCCGTATCCGTGATAAGTTTGATCCGCGGGAACGTTCCGCAAAACCGGCGAGAGCCAGATCGCCCCGGCGCCCAGCCGCTTGATATAAGGGAGCTGAGCGCGCACGCCCGAATACGTTCCGCCTTGAAAACCGCTGAAGGTTGGGTCATCGAAGGGCGTGTGTTTAATTGGCTGGTTCGGATTGTTGAAGCGATCGACAAGCAGGAAGTAGATCCAAGTATCCCGCCAATCGGCGGGCGAAGGCGTCAGACCGCTGGTCCGCGCGTTGTTGATGACACTCTGGGCGTCCACGCCCCATACTGAATCGGGCATCGCAACCTCCACAGCAGAGAATCCCCCGCAGTGTACCGCGCCTTGGACGGAATAAGCTGTGACACGGGTGGCCACCCGTCCCCCGGTTTCCCAGCGGCTAGAGCAAAAACACAGTTGCTGTTTTTCTCGCTGAAGTGTGCACAGAGTCTTGCTCTTGCCGCACAATAATACGAAGGTTTCCTTCCTTGGTTGCTGCTCAGAAACGCAAGTAGGAACCCGATGGCGACTCTCATCTTAACCATCCTCCGATTTGCTGATTCCACAACGATGGTATACCGCCCGTGCCAAAATAAGCTTCAACGCAATGACCGCCGCCGCCCCAGAACGCAGGACTCCCGGCCAGAAAATCTCCGGCCTGATCGAGCGGGTGACTTTCTTTAATGAAGACAACGGATTCTGCGTTCTTCGGGTGCGGGCCAAGGGACACCGGGAGGATGCGACTGTCATTGGTTCTGCCCCTGCCGTGAACGCCGGTGAAACAAGGCCAAGGCGACCGGACGCAGAGGCGTTATTCGGGGCTCCAGGCGAGTTTGGAAGGCAGGGAGCGGGCGGTGTGTCCTGATGAATGCTGATCCTGGACGCCATCACGAGGAGTTTCCAAGCTCACCTAAACCAGCCAGGCTGAAGCCCAATACCGTTCAGTTAAGCATTCGTAGCGACCGCAGCGTACTCGTACCACGGATTGCGATGGCTCGCAGCGAGAATGGCGGTCAAAATGTCGGGGCCAGCAAATGTGGGTAGTGGAGAACCGTCGAGAATCGCCAAAAAGAAGAGTCCTGCTGCGCCCAAATGTCGGAACGTCCGGAACGCAGTGCGGTGCGCTTGCGCAGCTTGGATTAGATCAAGGAGCACACCGGATTGGATGCGGAGCCGCATCGGCTGGGCTGAACAGGTATATTGGTCTCAAATCCCCGCTCGTGAACGTTGAGCAGCTTCATGGCTTATTTTTGCGACAAATCCGCCACCCAAGCGTTAGGAATTGCCGATCTCGAGAGAAGCGGAGCGGGAACTCAGGGAAGCTGCATGGGGATGATTCCTACCGTTTTCCATCGCTCTTCAACATGTGCAGGGCGGAAGTTCACCGTGAGCAGTTGAGGGCCATCCATGTGACCGATAACATTACGGATAACGCCTCCTAATACAGCGGTCGTAGCTGCCATGCCGAGGTTGGCTGATTGTTGCGTGAAAAAGCCCACCTCGGCGAGCTTCAGCGGCCTCAGGAAGAAGTAGTCCATGCCGCTGTCGGTCAATTCCACAACGATGTCGGCCAAGGCATCACGATATTCTGTTCCGTCCTCCGCTTTTTCCAGAGCAGCAAGCACTGTGAGAGTCTTCGCTCGAAGGCTTTTTGAGTGGTAGAAGCGTAGAAATGGTTGGGCTGACGGTGAGGAGGTTTTGGCCAACCGCTTACCCCGTGGCTTGGCGGATAGTTTGGACGGGCGCTTGGAAGCTGTGGGCACGATCATCTCCTTTGAAATGAAGACGGCGACTTCCGTTCCGCTGGTACCCGGCACAGAATATGTCTATAGCGATTCACTATCGAAGCCCCACGCCTCGAGAAGATGTTGGGGAACGTACTTTATGTTCTTGTTACGGCTCGCCCACTCACGAAGCCCAGTTGAGCGGATGTACTGATCAGGTTGCAGCTTGAGTTTATGAACGACCTGCTCGAATTCGCAGATAATTGGAGTCACCGGCATCGGCTCCGGCTTGCCCCAATTTGGATTGCCACGTTTCCTGGCCATAAACTCAGTCCTGCCTCTGCGATGAGATCGTTCAAAATCGGTTTCCGCTGATCTGTCAATCCGCTTACAACCCTCGCTGATCTCTGCGGAACCTAAGACTGGTTGTCTTTCCGAATGATCTCTTCCAATTCCAAGAAAACCCTGTTGATCTCCGCTTCTTGGCCGCGTTCACACATGCCGAAACGTATCGCATCCAGCTCCCGCCGCACCGTCGAGAGCTTCCCCCGAAGGGCGGGCGCGGAGCCTGCAGCTTGCGGGTCGCTGATTTCGGCGAAAGCCTCCTGAATCTCTTCGATCCCCATCTCCCCAGCACGAAAATCTTGCGCCCATTGCAAGATCATCCGCGCTATGGAATGTGCTTCCGGCACGAGTCTATGCTCCCCAGACGGCGGGGGGTCAGATGCGGCGGCTAATAGATTTGATGTCCATTTCGGGCAAAGGCTATTGAGAAAAAGGCGCTCGGAGTTATGCGTCAGCGATTGCCGGCCGTCTTCTTCGGGCACGGAAATCAGATGAACGCCCTGCTCCGGAATCGATACAGGGAAGCATGGGCGACCATTGGAGCGAAAGCGTTCAAGCGGGCAAAGATGCGTATGAAGATGTCGCGTGATTATAAGCTTTTCGCGGACAACTGCACGCTTATGTCCGGTATCAGACAAAGCGGGCATATGCGGCGGCAGTCGCCGCGTGGTCCGGCAACTGGTACAAACTGGGGAACGGAGTCGATGTGGAGCACCGTCGCGCACCACGCTTCGCAGTTCGTGTGCCCATCATTTTTGAGTGGCGAGACAAATCCGGGTCATCGCGGCAGGATGTAGGGTTCACGCGGGATATGTCGAGGAACGGTGTATTCGCGTGGTGCGAAGAGGAATGCCCTCCCGGCCACACTGAAATCAGGATGGCACTGGTCTTCCCCGGAATCGGACCGGAGGCCAAGCCATGGCGTATGCGATCTACTGGGCGCGTTTTACGGGTCCATCATGCTCAACATGACAAAGGGTTCGCGGTGACGTTGAACGACTTGGGGACGGCGGCCCCAGACGACGACGTCCCGTGGCATAAGCCAGTATTACATTGAAGTTCATATCGAGATACGCCGATTCCCTCGGCTTTTTTGTTGCGGATCACCCGACGAATCTCGAACCTCCAACCGTGCCCCTTGGTCCGCCGCGAGCTCCGGCTCCGTTCCGTGGTCCGAGAGAATGCGGAACGTACGCTGTACGCCAACCACATCGAGGAACGCGGGGAAGACCTGTTCGCCCTGGTTTGCGAGCATGACTTGGAGGGCATTGTCGCCAAGCGCACCGTCTGGGAACTGTGCTGCTTGGCACTGGTATTGCTGTTCTTCGCTTCGGTCCTGTTACTGCGCTAATAACGCTGAAGGCCATCGCATTTACGCCCAAGGACTCCGAGCTGGTACCGTTGTTCCGATAGCGGGCGCGGATCGCGGCTATTGTCTGCAGTGTCGTTCTTCGGCTAAGCGGTTGCCAGAGGGGACAAGGAAACGCGCTCGATCTTCACCGCAACCCCGCGCTGGCCACCAGTCGACCCTTCCACTCGCACCACTCGCCCGTGGCAGCAAGCCCATTGCTCTTCTCCGCCGGCGATTTCTGGCGGCAAGATCATCACTAATTGGATTGGAGAATCCTGGGCGATATCTGGGCATCAAGCCCGTGCTGATGTCTTTGGTGGCGCATTTGCGCTCCACGCCACCCGCCTTGACAGTGACAGAGGAATCCCGGGGGAACCGTTTTGAACGGCGGCGTTCGGTTTCTAGTTTAGAAGCCATGCTGGCGGCGTATACCTCACGGGGGATTGTACCCGGATCATGCTTGGTGGGCCATGGCGGTGGCGCATCCAGAAAATGGAATACAGCCGATTAGCGGCGTCCCGGTTTGCGGTGTGCGGCGGGTGGCTCAAGCCGGGTTTTGGTCCCGCTGTGCGGGATGGGGTAGTTTCGTGGCCCAAGCTCGCGCCATGCCCTGGGGATTGAAGCAATTCCAGCAAGCCGCAAGCAAGCGCGAGCGCGCGGCGGGACGGCTCCGTCCAGCAGTTGAAAGTCCCCATCCCGCACGGCGGGACCAAAGGAAGGCTTGAGTGGCCACGCAACAACCATGTAACAACACCCTACTTATGCCGAATATCCTCTGGCGCCCGCTGCCGATCGAGAGGCATGACCTGCAACCGCCACTGAACCGGAACGGAGGTCGGCCGATAGCAGATTTTTCTGTCGCAGGCTTGATATTCCAGCTTCCCCGCAATCGTGATGGTCTTTCCGTTTGCCCCGAGCGCGTTGCTGAAGTCCGCTGCCGTGGCCACTTGCAAGTCCTGCCGGATGAGAAATGTGCCTTCGAAAACCGGGACACGCTCCTTGATCGCCTCCAAATAGAGGATCTTGGAGCGCGGGTAGGCCGCCGGCTTAAGTTGCACTTCGGTCATGGGATTGATCAGCAGGTTGATCGGTTTGTACCCTTTCGCCCCGGGCGCATACACATGGACATCCGGCGGGAGCCGCAGTTCCGCGGTCAGGGTGATGCGGTTGCCGGGAAAGGCCGTGCGATCGGACTGCTCAACCAGGAGCTGAAGGTGTGGGGCTTCGATCGTGCTGGTCACTTCTTGGCTTAGTTCCGGAAAGAGCTTGGCCAGCACGCTGTATCCGGAAAGCCGCTGCCGGTACTTCGCTTCGAAGAACCTTTCGCGAATCACGCTGTGGGGGTCGATGAAAAAGTATCCGGGGCGCGCCATACCCGTGAACTGTCCCGCGGCCTCGACGTTCAGAACCTGGTAGGCACGAATGATCTTGGAATCGGGGTCGGCGAGTAAAGGGAAATCAATCTGGTGCCGGTCCGCGAAGTATTTCAGTATGGCCTCGGTGTCATAACTGATCGCCGCGACTTTGATTCCGTGCTTCTCGAATCTTGCTTTGGCGTTTTGCAGCTGAACCAGCTGTCCTTTGCAGTAGGGTCACCAGTCCGCGGAACGGAAGAAGAGAAGAACCGTGCCGTGCGATGCCTTCAGGCTTTCCAGCGTTTGTTCGTGGCCAAATTGGTCGCGAGTGGTAAAGGCAGGAGCCTTTTGTCCGACTGCGAGCCCAATGGAAGTGAGTAACTCGAGGGACGAGACGCGAATGGTATTGGCGCCGAGCACCCCGTGGACCGTTACGCTATCCCCCAAATGCCCCACGGCTTGGGTCTGGGGGGCAAGGTCGTAAATGCGTCTGGTAGTGTCGTCATACAATACGAGCTCGGTTCCCGGTACTCTCTCCGTGCACTTCGCGGCTTCGGCAAACGCCTCATCACTGGTGCAGCCGCTGTTGAGGATGACGCCAGACCACGTGGTTGGGATTGCCGTGCCGTCCTGCTGAGCGCCGGCGAGGCTGAAGGCGAAAAAGAGCACCACAATAATCGTCCACGAGCGCTTCGTCATATTCCACCTTTACGAAAGCACGTCCGCAGAGCCGGAATGATATTTGATCTTCGCACAATATGCTACGGATAGTCTTTCGCCCACGCCAGAGGCGTATGACCATGAACTTGCCCTGAGGAAAGATCTGGCGGGAAACGCCACCCAGCAAAAAAGCCGCCATTGCAGCGGCTTTGGTTAGTGAATTGTCGGATTTACTCTACTTTAGAAATCTCCTTCGGATTGCGCCTATGCCCCCCAACAGGCCAGTACCGAGAAGCGCAAGGCCGGAGGGTTCGGGAACGGGGGTAACGGTGAAAGGGGTCGTCAGGTTTTGATATCCGATGGGACTAATGTAATTGAAGAACTCCTGGGAAGGGAAATCCCATATACCGATGTAAGATGCGCCCGTGCCCGGAGGTCCCGGAGTCAAGGCAATACCGTAACCATCAAGTTCTGAACCAGGAGAATTACTGGGATAAAGTAAGTTATCGACCTGAAGGTTAGCCCCGTGGCTGTCGGTGTTCACGAACGTGCACGTGAGCGCATAGTTGGTACATGGTGCAATCGAAACTGCAAACTTGCCGTATAAAGAAGTAGTAACGAATCCACTTCCACCGGCAATATCGAACGCCCCCAAAATCGTCGGGTCCGGCACCGCATTCAGGCTTCCGTTTCCGGAGATACCCGGTGCAGCGAAGGTGAAATTAAACGTGTCAGCAAATGTACCTGGCACGAAGCAAAGAACCACTACCAAGACCACCAAAAGGCTTCGTTTCATGTGAAAAAAAACCTCAAGCCAAAGTATGTACGACGATCAGTAATAAGAATTGCAGCTCAGGTTCCACTAACATCGACTTGTAAATTATTTATTTTCAACAAGTATTTGGCGCAAAGCCTTGGAAACCGCAAAACTTTGCACACAAGAGTGGCAAAATTCAATCAGCCAGAAGACAGCCGATGCAAAAATTCGGCAAAACTGACGCCACCCTGGCGCAGGGTTAGAGCGTTCCGTCGCTTCGGTTTCTGCAGGTGGAACGCCGGGACATAAACTCGTTCGCTGCGGCAAGCGCCTTTTCTCCTTGATTATGCTGGCCAGGTTTTTGGCATCTCGCCCAACCTCCTCATGGCAGAGAACGCTGTTACTATTTCAGATCACCCGATCACCGGATCACACGATGCTTCGATGCTTCGATCCGCGGTTGGACCTGACGAGGTCTTTCCGCACTTGTGGGAAACTCCTCGAATGCACTACAATGTAGTGCATGAAAACCGAGGTGTATAGCTGGCGGGTGTCGTCGGAGGTCAAGACGAGCCTGGAGCGCGAGGCACGCCGCCGGAAGATATCCATGTCTACCGTTCTCGATGCTGCCGCCCGCGAATGGCTGCAGCGGAGTGGCGTGTCAGGCGAGGGAGACGAAGAGCAGCGCCAACTGCAAGCGGCGGCCTCGAAGTGGCTGGGCACGCTGGCCAGCGGGAATGTGCAGCGTTCCGAAACCGCCGCGCAAGCGGTGCGCGGCCGGCTGCGGCGGCGCTATGGCCGCTGACACTCTGATCGATACGGGCGCGATCCTGGCCTTACTGGACAGGACGGACCGCTGGCACCGGGTTTGCGTGGAAGCGTTTCAGCAACTCCGGCTACCGCTGCTTACCTCGGAAGCAGTGCTGACCGAACTGTTTCACTTGGTCGGCGAGAGCCGCCACGAAATGGAGACTGCCTGGAACTTCCTACGCTCCGGCGCGATCAGGCTGGCACCCATTGACGATTCGGAACTGCCGGAAGTCCATTCCCTCATGTCGCGCTATTGGGACCGCCCAATGGATTTTGCCGACGCAACTCTGGTGTACCTGGCCAGGCGCGAGGGCCTGAACACGGTGTTTACGGTAGATTCTGCGGACTTCAATATATACCGGATACAGGGCCGCAAGCGCTTCCGGATATTGCCGTCAATCCAGCCGGGGGAATAAGCCGGGCTCCGCTCCGGCCATGCTCAAACGCAAACGCCGCTATTTGCCACGCGAGAGAGCACGCCCGTCCGCCGCATGACGGCTCTACGCGGAATCAAGTTGCTGTGTGACGGGCTTGGATTCCAGGCCGCGCACGAGCGGGTGAATTTGCTCAGATCATGGGCAAATCGACAGTTTAAGCGGCCCCATTCGCAACTTACGATAAGTCCCTGGCAGCTAACGCGCTGGGGGCATTAATCGGCATTGCAGTTGCGGTCTTCCGTTCGTACACTTGTTCCGCTGCTCTGTCATATTCGATTGAGGGCACACCGGCGAATGGACGCGGATGCGTGGACGGTCATCGGAACGGTTGTGAGCGTAGGCGGGGTCGGCCTGAGCATATGGGTTCTCATCGTGGCAAAGGGAGCTAAAAGGGCTGCGGACGCAGCCAATGCTGCGGCGCGGAAGCGAAATCTCGTGGAAGAGCTAGAGTCCGCCGCACAAAAGATCCAGCAGATAGGCGTCCTCATTCAACAAGAAGAATGGGTAGCTGCTCAGATGAGAATAGACGAGGTTTTCGCCTCATGCCGAACCACGCTTGCAAGATGGCCAGATCATTTGTCTGAATAGCGACGCAACGAGATAATGACCGCCAGCACCCAGGCTGTTTCGATCAAGAAGGCCATTGCCAGTTTTGGAGCAGAAAAACTGACTCCACAGCAGAAGAAGCGGCTTGCCGAGGCGCAGATTGAAGCATCTGGACACATAAACAGTGCACTTGGTGAGGCTCGGCGTGGTCAAGAAAGGGATGGTGCTGTAAGCGATGGCAACTGAAAAAGATCAGGCGTTGGTGCAATTTCTTCTTAGGGGCACACAGGGCGGCCGAGTCAAATGGGAGCCGACGGCCGTCCAAGAGCAGTATGCCACAAGTTTTAAAGGTAAGTACACGGTCACGGTCGATAGGGGGGAGCAAAGAAGTGGAGAACCCTACTTTTTCCTCACACTAAAAGACAGCGATGATAGGCAGTTGTTAGAACTTAACGACAGCCAGTGTCGAGACGTAGCTACCCTCTTCTTCCGCGCAGCACGTGCCTCACTCAATGTTGACGCGGCAATCGACGAGATCATTGGCGAAGACGCAGACGCTCCACCCGCGATCGATGATAAGGACATACCGTTTTGAGGACGACACATCATCGCTCGACCTTCCTTAGTTCACAAGAAAGAGAGGCGGCGCGTACACCGCGGCCCTCACCCCCCAAATTCTCCACGCTTACTCCGCTCCTGGCAGTGCTACAGAAGTTCGAGGGTTGGAAATACGAGCAAGAATGGCGGTACGTCTCATTTCAAGAGACTCCGAACCCGAATCGTGCCCGACCAATGCCTCTGCCAAGCCGAATATTCTTAGGGGCAAAAGTGCCAGACGCAGCAGCTCAGGGACTTTGTGAAATCTGCGCAGAGAAGAACATTCCCGTGTGGCAAATGCGTATGGCCCCCGACAAATATGAACTCCTCGCGGACGCCATTGCCGCGCATTAATGGCGACTCTAGCGGGCCTCAATTTACGAGACAGCTCGGCCGGTCCTAGGACTTGAGAAGAGCTTCGAGATTTATTGAGAATCCAGCTTCCACTAACTCCTGAGCAAGTTTCGTTCGCCAGGCACCAGCGGGGTCTAACTCGACGTAGAGAACTCCTTGATAATCGGAGGGAATCTCAACGCCGCTCTTGTAGAGGGCACAAACGCGACGCCGCGTGAGTTTGCCCAAGAAATAGCCAAGCTCAAGAATCACATTCTGTCGTGCTCGCCCTTTGAGTTCATCCGACCTACTTGCCGGTGCGCCGAGGTCATCGGGAGTTAATAAGACCACCGCAAAACCCACATCGGCATAGATCTCAAATTTCTCAATGATCGTGCGCCCGGAGTTTGGTTGCTCGTGGAGAATGATTGACTCCAATCCGAGACGCTCGGTGAACCGCGCCACAGTTTCTTTGGCTTCCGTATCGTGACCGTGAACAATGAACAGTCGTCGAGGATGCACCGGTACAGGCTTAGCGTCAGATTTGGGAGCAGTTCCGTTCCGGTCTTGTGCTTGCGTCTCCAGGGAAACTATCAAACCCTCCAACATACCTATCTGAGCTTCGCGTGTGGACTCCCAATCCTGTAAATCAAAATGGCGAAAAACCCCCGCCGTTTCGGAATCTGTGGCTCGCTCCAAAAAGGCCGTTACTCGGTCGCGCCACCTGACATAGTAATCCTCGGCGCGCACGTTCCATCCAGACTCAATCAGCTCGTTTATTTTCTGCGAAAGTATGCTCATGCCGGATACCTATCGCGTTGGAAGTATAAGGGCGAGCGGGGGCTCACACGAATTGAAGGCTCAAAACCCTCAGCATTGCCGCCGGAAATGTGCGCCCGGTTTGCTGGAGTACTACCGGTTTTCGTGGGCTTCAGGTCCGTGCCGCGTCCAGAGAATAATCCTGCACCGAAGAGAGAACACGCTTAGACTCTCTCCTGGGGCAAGTCATTCGCGTAAGGTTGTTGATTTTACTGGCGGAGAGAGTGGGATTCGAACCCACGTTAGAGTTTCCCCTAAACACGCTTTCCAAGCGTGCGCCTTCAGCCACTCGGCCATCTCTCCGCGACAAGGTGCATTCTTGCGACTTCTTATTCTATCAAGAGCTTAGCCGTTGGGCGCTACCGCGCGCGCCACCACCCCAGAAGTCTTTTGGGGAAGCACGGAATTGGTAATTTGCAACTTGCCAAGTAAGCACCTCACGCTCCCACTTTGCAAATTACAAATTACCCCTTGCAAATTGCCTGTCGTCACGGAATTGGTAATTTGCAATTTACCAAGTAAGCACTTCAGGCTCCTACTTTGCCAATTACAAATTACCCCTTGCAAATTACCGGTCGTTCCCCTACTTCTCGTCCGATTCTTTCCCCAGCCACTGCGTCAGGTAGTTTTCCAGGCCCATCTCGTCGATGGCGTGCAGTTGGGCTTCCAGCCAGTCGATGTGATGTTCTTCATCCTCCAGGATTTCGTCCAGGAGTTCCCGGGAGCCGTTGTCCGCCAGTTGCCGGCACAGGGCAATGCCGTCGTTCAGGCGCTTGACGGCGTCGTATTCCACTTGCAGGTCGTTCTTGAATTGCTGCGGCACTACCTGGCCGACATTGATCTTGAAGTAATCGCTCATGTTGGGAGCGCCGTCGAGGAAGAGGATCCGCTCCATGAGTTTTTCCGCGTGGGTCATCTCCTCGATCGATTCTTTGCGAATATTGCCGGCGAGACGGTAGTACCCCCAGTTGGCGCACATTTCAGCGTGCAGGAAGTATTGGTTGATGGCGGTAAGTTCCGCCTTGAGCACCTCGTTGAGTACCGCAATGACCTTCGCGTCGCCCTTCACGATGTCTTCCTCCTCCCATCGATGCCAACGGAAAAACCTGCGGAATCGCTCCTGCGCTCCAGG
>Ga0326727_10022792_pt1 | contig 12040 bp, 8 predicted proteins | sample MB2enrmetagenome_FD_207643 | JGI IMG/M metagenome (GOLD analysis project Ga0326727, IMG submission 207643) | Lab enriched peat soil microbial communities from McLean, Ithaca, NY, United States - MB29MY | ecosystem: Environmental > Terrestrial > Soil > Wetlands > Peat | place: USA: New York... | reverse complement strand
CGAGTGACGATCCCGAAATCACCCGTGCGGCGGCGCTCCTGCGCTCGGGACGCCTAGTAGCGTTTCCCACCGAGACCGTGTATGGCCTGGGCGCGAACGCGCTGGACCCCGCTGCGGTGGACCGCATCTTCGAAGCCAAGGGACGGCCGGCGGCGAGTCCGCTGATCGTGCATGTCGCCTCCATTCACCTGGCGCGTTTGATCGTGGCCGAGTGGCCCGTTCGCGCCGATCTTCTGGCTCATCGCTTCTGGCCGGGGCCGCTGACGCTGGTGCTGAAGAAACACGCCAACATTCCTGAGCGTGTCACGGCCGGCCTCAACACCGTTGGAATTCGGGTTCCCGCACATCCCGTGGCGCTGGCAATGTTACGTGCTGCGGGAGTTCCGGTGGCCGCGCCGAGCGCGAACCTGTTCGGTGCCGTGTCGCCTACGCGAGCGGAGCACGTGCGGGCGAGTCTGGGCGATCGAGTGGACATGATTCTGGATGGCGGCCCCACCGATGTCGGCATCGAATCGACGGTGTTGTCAATTGTGGAAGATCCGGTGCTGTTGCGGCCGGGGATGGTTTCTCGCGAGCAGATAGAGGCGGTGATCGGGCCCATAAGCGTTGCCGGCGTGGCCCCTGCCGATCGGGGCCATGCTTCGCCGGGCATGCATACGCGCCACTACAGTCCAGCAACGAAAGTGGTTCTGCTGAGCGCGAACGATCCCCTGCCATCCGGACGCGGCGCCTACATGTTCATGACTTCGCCTCGTTTAGCGTGCAAGTGCATTCCGATGCCGAGTGACCCGGACGGCTATGCCGCGGCACTCTATCAAACGCTGCATGAGCTGGACGGCGAAGGGCACCAGTGGATCGCCGTCGAGTTGCCACCGGACAGTCCCGCATGGGTGGCCATCCATGACCGGCTGGCGCGGGCGGCCGCGGCTCGATAGCGACGCCCAGAGACATACGCCGACCAGCCGCGTTTTACTGCACTGCCGAAGAAAGCGCGGCTGGCGCCGCGCGCACACCATCGGCGGAATCGATGCAATTTCAACTGTGTTACTATGCTCGTTTTCAGGACAACCCTTAATCCCTCAGGAGGGGATTAACCCATGAAAACCTATGAAGGAAGCGACGTGAGAAATGTCGCTCTGATCGGACACGGGCATTCCGGGAAGACCACGCTGGCGGCCGGATTGCTCTTCAGCACAGGCGCCAGCAACCGGCTGACTCGCGTTGACGAGGGCAACACGGTCACCGACAGCGACGAAGAAGAGATCAACCGCAAGTTCACCATCTCCACCTCCCTCGCCTACGTCGAATACAAAAAGAAGAAGATCAACCTGCTGGACACCCCCGGCTTCAATATGTTCATCAACGACACCCACGCCGCTCTGGCGGCCGCGGGTGCAGCGCTGGTGTTGGTGGACGGAGTGGCCGGCGTCGAAGTGCAGACGGAGAAGGTCTGGGAGTTCGCCGACGAGTTCCAACTTCCGCGCGCCATCATAATAAACAAACTCGACCGCGAACGTTCCAGCTTTGACCGGGCACTTGCCAGCGTGCAGGAAGGCTTCGGGCGCGCCGCGCTGCCCATTCAGCTCCCCGTGGGCGTCGAGCGCGATTTCAAGGGCATTATCGATCTGATCCGCATGAAGGCGTTCACGTACGCGATTGACGGCGACGGAAAGGGCACCGAAGGCGAGATTCCCGCCGCGCTTGCCGAGACGGCCACGAAGGCACATGAAGCGCTTGTCGAGATGATCGCGGAAGGAAATGACGCGCTCATGGAGGAGTTCTTCGCCGAGGGCACGCTCCCGGTGGAGCACATCGTGGATGGCCTGCGCCTGGCCGTGAAGGAACGCCGCATCTATCCGGTGCTGTGCGCGTCAGGTCTTCACAATATCGGCGCGGATCAGATTCTGGATTTCATCACCGAGTTCTTCCCCGCTCCCACCGAGCACGAACCCTTCGCGGCAACCCTCAACGGCACTGAGACTACCCGCGCCATAAGCGACAGCGGTCCGCTGAGCCTGTTCGTGTTCAAGACCGTGGCCGATCCATTCGCCGGCCGCGTGACCTACTTCAAGGTGATGTCCGGCGTGCTGAAGAACGACGCCAACGCGACCAATTCGCGCACCGGCACCACGGACCGCCTCTCTCACATTGGCGTGCTCATGGGCAAACAGATTGTGCCCGTGACCGACATCCACGCCGGCGACATCGGCGCGGTGGCCAAGCTGAAAGACACGCTGACGGGCGACACGCTGGCCGATAAATCGTCACCCATCGTCTGGCCGCCGGTCAAGATTTCCGAGCCATCCATTGCTTATGCCGTGTCTGCGAAATCGCGCCAGGATGAAGATCGCATGAGCAACGCTATTGCGAGAATCCTGGAAGAAGATCAGGCGCTGCGGTTTTATCGCGATCCCGCGACGCAGGAGTTCCTTCTGGCCGGCAGCGGCCAGCAGCATGTGGAGATTGTGGTCAGCCGCCTAAAGAAGCGCTATGGCGTCGAGGTGGCGCTGAGCGCACCGAAGATTCCGTATCGCGAGACCATTCGCGGCAACGCCGACGTGCAGGGACGTCACAAGAAACAGACCGGCGGCCACGGGCAATTCGGCGATTGCTGGATTCGCATGGAGCCGCTGCCGCGCGGCGGGAAGTTCGAGTTCGCCAACGAGGTTTTCGGAGGCTCCATCCCGCGCAATTTCATTCCGGCCGTGGAAAAGGGCATCATCGAGGCGGCGGCGAAGGGTTACCTGGCGGGCTTTCCCGTGGTGGATTTCAAGGTCACCGTTTACGACGGATCGTATCACGACGTCGATTCGTCGGAAATGGCGTTCAAGCTGGCCGCGCGCAAGGCGTTCAAGGCGGCCATGGAGAAGGCTAAGCCGGCCATTCTGGAACCCATCGTACGCGTGGAAGTGCAAGGGCCGGTGGAATACGCGGGCGACCTGATGGGCGACATGAACGGACGCCGCGGCCGCATCACCGGCATGGACACCAAGGGCGCGGTGCAGGTGATTCGCGCGCAGGTGCCGATGTCGGAGATGCTCAGCTACCAGAACGACCTGAACTCCATCACGCAGGGCCGCGCGTCGTTCAGCATGGAATTCGATCACTACGATTTCGTCCCGCAATTGCAGGCCGAGAAGATCATCACCGCTGCCAGAGCGGCGAGGACAGGCGAAGAGGAAGAGGAAGAATAGGCAAGATAGCGCATGGTTGGTTCTCGGAGGCCGATTGCGATTCTATACACCAGAAGAGTGCGAGGAGTGGCTAAGCGGCCGACAACGGTGCAAGCCTGACAGTGCGCCTGACATGAACATTGAGCGGATCGAGTACCCGAAGGAACCTTACAGGGTTTTTGTCATCGCCCACTGGATGGCCCAATCGTTGAGCTTCCGGAGGCCAGCGTTGCTCTGGATTACCGAATGGAGCATTTGGCCCAGCAGCGAGAACTGGCATCTGTACTACAAGCTACGCCAAACTTACGCTGACCACAGATTGCTCCACGAGGCGCCGGGACACCTGTTCCTGGATTACGAGAGCGAGGATCTCACAACCTTTCTGCAAATCGCGATGCTGAATGGTTGGGGCGGCTACGTGTTGACGGAGGCCGATTATGTGAACGCGTTCTTTAGCCACGACGAGTTCATCGATTTCTTCGCCGGGCACGATGAGAACCTTTCAGATGTGCGCGAGTTTTTCAAGACCGCCAGCCGCCAGTCGGCGCCTGAAAAGTAATCCTGAACGGAGCAGGTAGGTTGCCCACCCCGGCGGCACGCACCTGCACGCGCAGTTGCCCCGGTCCGGGCCGCTCTCGGCAACTCAACCGTCTTGAGAGCTTCCGGTTCGCATTTCTTCGTCAGAATCACTGCGCGATACGTCGCGGCCATGAGACACTCCCTCACTCGTAGCGCAATGCTTCGGCGGGAGCGATACGCGTGGCCGCAGTGGCCGGATAGATGGTGGCGGCAAAACTGATCAGCAGGGCCGCTACCGCGATCCAGAGGCCGTCGAGTGCGCGCGGCGCGAAGGGCACATAGCTGAGGGCGTAGACATCGGCGTCCAGACGCAGCCAGCGATAGTGATCGGCGAGGAATGAGAGCGTGTAGCCGGAGACCAGGCCGATGGCCGTTCCGATCGCGCCAATCAGCACGCCCTGCAGCATGAACACGCGACGGATTTGTTCCCGCCGCGCGCCCATGGACATCAGTACGGCGATGTCGCGATTCTTTTCCATCACCAGCATGATGAGCACGATCAGAATATTCAGGGCCCCAATCATCACGATGAGGCCGATGGTGATGGCGGTGACGATGCGCTCCATTTTGAGGGCGTTCAGGATGCCGTGGAGCTGCTCCATCCAAGTGGTGGCCACCAGCTTCGAGCCCACGATCTTCTCCGCCGCGGCGGCCACCGCGGGCGCTCGATAGATGTCGTCGAGGTGCAGCTCGATGGCGTTGACGGCATCGACATCGAAGACCTTTTCCGCCGAAGCGAGCGACACGAACGCATATTGGGAATCGACATCGGAAAAGCCGCTCTCGAAGATGCCCACCACGCGGAAACGGAAGCGCGTGAATTGCGGTCCGAACGGCGTCAGCTCACCCTGCGGGCTCATGATGTTAATTACGCTGCGCGGCAGCATGCCGGTGCTCTCGGCCAGGCGTGAACCGAGCACGATCCCGGGCAGGCCGTCACCCGTTTCAAGTCCGCGGAAAGAGCCTTCCTTCAGGTGACGCAGCATATCCGGAGCCGCGTCGAGCGGAATGCCTTTCAGGACGGCCTGCGAGGATTGAATGGGGCCCGATGCGAGCACGATGCCGTACAGGCTGGGCGACGCGGCGATGACGTGCGGGATGCGGAGAAGCTGAGGGTCGAGGTCGCGCCAGTTGGTAATCCCATATTGCGGCTTCTTTTCCAGGATCATGACGTGCGCGGTTGCGCCCAGCAGGCTGTGCTGCAGCGTGTTGCGGAAACCGTTGTTGATCGCCAGCGCGATCACCAGCGCCATCACGCCCGCGGCCACGCCCACCACGGAAATAACGGTGATCACCGAAATAACCGCCTGCTTGCGTTTGGCGCGCAGATAGCGGCCAGCGACGAACAATTCGAATCTGGGGACAGTGGTCACTTACTCACGCTCGCCGGGAGCGGCCTGTGAGGCCGCCGCAGGCTGAGAGCCTGCCCCACTGTCCAGCTCGCGGAGACGGCGGGCGATGCCGATCTCGCCCTCAGGTCGCAGCAGCGGAAACAGGATGACATCGCGGATGGATTTCGAGTTACTGAAGAGCATCACAATACGGTCGATACCCAGGCCCTCGCCGCCTGCCGGCGGCATGCCATAGCAGAGTGCGCGGACGTAATCTTCGTCCATCTGGTGCGCCTCGTCATCGCCCTGAGCGCGCGCTTCAAGTTGCAATTCGAACCGCCGGCGCTGCTCCTGTGGATCGTTGAGTTCGGTGAATGCGTTGCCAATCTCCATGCCAGCCGCGTAGATCTCAAAACGCTCCACGAAGGCGGGATCGCCCGGCTTGTTCTTCGAAAGCGGCGAGACCTCCACCGGATAGTCGTAGACGATGGTCGGCTGGATGAGCGTGTGCTCGAACTCGCCTTCAAACTTGTTCACCAGCGCGTGGCCGGCGAGCGATGGATCGCCAACGATCTCGCGCATGGTGGCGCGGCGAATGTTGCCGAAGTCGAGCTGCTGTCCGTCGTACTCAACGATGGCCGAACCAGTCGCGTCGATGGCCGCCTGCTTCAGCAACTCCGCCGAGAGATCCATCATGCCGAGGTAGTCCGTGTACGCCTGGTAGAACTCCAGCATGGTGAACTCGGGGTTGTGGTGCGTGGAAATCCCCTCGTTGCGAAAGTTGCGATTGATTTCATAGACGCGCTCGAAGCCGCCCACCACGAGGCGCTTCAGATACAGCTCCGGCGCAATGCGCAGGTAAAGATCGATGTCCAGCGTGTTGTGATGGGTAGTGAACGGCCGCGCCGCGGCGCCGCCATACAGTGGCTGCATCATCGGCGTTTCCACCTCGAGATAGCCGTGCGCTTCGAGTTGCCGGCGGAATGACGCGACGGTTTTCGCGCGAGTAACAAATACTTTGCGCGATTCCGGATTGGCGATAAGATCGAGATAGCGCTGACGGTAGCGGATCTCCACGTCTTCCAGACCGTGCCACTTCTCGGGCATGTTGAGGAGCGTCTTCGCGAGGAAATAGAGATGGTCGGCGTGAACGCTCAGCTCACCGGTTTTCGTGCGGAACAGATAACCGTCCACACCGACGATGTCGCCGATGTCGAGCAGTTGCCAGAGTTCGAAATCTCGGTCGCCAACAGCGTCGCGGCGAATGTAGCATTGCAGCTTCTCGCCGTTTTGCAGCAGGTGAGTGAAGCCCGCCTTGCCCATGCGGCGGATGGTCTGCACGCGCCCGGCGATACGAACGGCCACGTGGGGTTCCAGCTCTTCGGCCGTTTTCGTACCGTAGTCGCGCAGGATTTCGGGAATGGTGTGAGTGAAGTCAAAGCGCTGGCCATACGCCGTAAATCCCAGCGCTTCAATCTGCGCGATGCGTTCGTAACGCTGCTTAAGAAGATCGTCTTCCAATGACACGTACCTGCATTATAAATCGCGCTCGCGGATATAATGCCTTTTGACTTCGCTCTCGGTAGTGATCCCCGCCTACAACGAGGAGAAAAGATTGCCGGCCACGCTCGATCGCGTGCTGGCCTGGCTCGATTCGCTGAAGTTGGAGTTTGCCGAAGTGATAGTGGTGAACGACGGTTCGACGGATGGCACGGCGGCGCTGGTGGAGAGGTATGCGAAAAAGCATCCATACCTGCGGCTGCTGAACAATCCAGGCAATCGCGGCAAGGGTTACAGCGTGCGGCACGGCATGCTGGAGGCGCGCGGAGAATGGGTGCTGTTCAGCGATGCCGATTTGTCGACACCGATTGAAGACGCGTCGAATTTGTATGCGGTGGCGCTGGGGGCGGAGGCGGACATCGCGATCGGCTCGCGCGCGGTGGACCGGTCTCTGGTTTCAGTTCACCAACCGGCAATGCGCGAGCTGTCGGGCCGGTTTTTCAATCTGGTGATGCGAATGGTGACTGGACTGCCGTTTCGCGACACTCAGTGCGGCTTCAAACTGTACCGCGCCAGTGCGGCCCGCGAAGTCTTCTCCCGGCAGAAACTGGATGGCTTCAGCTTCGATGTGGAAGCTCTCTACATAGCCCTGCGGCTGGGAATCCCGGCGATTGAGGTGCCGGTGCGCTGGGCCAACGTCGAGGGCACGAAGGTGAGCGCGTTCACGGGACTACAGTCGTTTGCGGATCTAGTGAAGATCCGAAGGCACCGGGAGTAATCTCACTCGGTGCGCAACGCCACCGCGGGATCAACGCGCGAGGCTCGCCAGGCAGGCAGGAGGCTGGCACCAAGTGCGACGGCCACCGTACCCAGCGCCGCGGCCAGATAGGTCTCCGCGTCGATCGCCTTCATCCCGATGACATAGTGCTGCATGGCTCCATTGGTCAAGGTTGCCCATCCAAGACCGAGGGCCGTGCCGGCCAGCGCGTTTTGCAGGCCGCGCGAGCAGACCATACGCAGCATGCCACTGCGATTCGCGCCGAGGGCCATGCGCACCCCGATCTCCTGGGTGCTTTGCAAAACCTGATGGGACATGACCCCATATACGCCCACCGCCGCCAGCACCAGAGCCACCGCGCTGAAGATTGCGAGCAGGCCGGACAGCAGCCGCGTGTCCGCCGCCGAATCCGCAACCACCTGGTCCATGGTCCTGACCAGAAAGACGGCGGCATCGGGGCTGAGTTCGCGCATGCCGCGCCGCACCATGCCGGTGACGGCCGCCGGTTCCACCGACGTTCGCAGCACCAGACTCATGGTGGTTGAGGTCCACACCGGGTGGCCGAGGGGCGAGTAGATCACCGCCGGGACCGGGCTCTGCGCTCCCGCCTCTCTGACGTTCCCGACGACACCGACGATGGTCCGCCAGTCCTCGCGGCCGGAGCCGGTGCCGTAGGCGATCCTCTTTCCAACGGGGTCCTCGTTCGGGAAGTATTGTTCCGCGGCATAGCGATTGATCAGCGCGACCCTCCACTGGTCGGGCAGTTCATCCGGGCGAAAGGAACGGCCGGCGACTAGCGGGATTCCCATCGCCTGGAAGTACTCGGGGCTGATGGCGCGGATCTCCGCTGCCGGCTCGTACCCCGGCGGTGGCGGTTCCCGTCCGTCGATGGTGAATACCGAACCGGTGTGGCTGCTCTGCACCGGGACAAGGTTGATCACGGCCGCGCGGCTCACCCCTGGAATCGCCCGCGCCTTCTCGATGGCTTGCCGATAGAACACCGTCGACTGCGCCACGGTCCACGTCTCGGGAACGGCAAGCTTCATGGTCAGCACTCGTTCGGGCCGGAACCCCATATCGAATCGATCCAGGTTGCGCAGACTTCCCAGCAGCAGGAGCGCGCCAATCACCAGCACCAGGGCCAGCGCAACCTCGCCAACCATCAGCGGACTGAGTCGGCGCCGCAGAGCACCTCCACCAGAGATGGCGGCATCCTTGAGCGCCGATTGCAGATCGATGCGGCTGTTGCGGATGGCGGGGATGAGCCCGGCGAGCAACGCGGAGAAGAGGGAAATGAGGATGCAGAACCCCAGGACGGCGGCGTCGATCTGTATGGGGATTCCGTCCGGCAGCCGATCGGCGGCAAGCGTGAGCAACAAGTGCAGGGCCTGTCGTGCCGCGAAATATCCTGCAGTTCCACCCGCCGCAGCGAGCAGCAGGCTCTCCGTCAGCAGGAGACGCACGATGCCCCAACGGCCTGCCCCGAGCGCTATACGGACGGCCAGTTCGCGCCGCCGCCCGGCGATGCGGGCCAGCACCAGGTGGGCGACATTGCCACAAGCCAGCAGCAGAACCAGGCCCGCCGCGCCGAACAGCACCAGCAGCACCCGGGCGGTTCCTTGTTTGGTCTCGCCGTCCAGCGGTTGCACGAGCAATCCCTGAATCCGGTGCTCCGGATACTGCTGGCCCAGCCGGTGTGCGACGGCGTCCATTTGTTGCTGCGCCGCGGTCAGCGAGACTCCGGGTTTGAGCCGCGCGATCACTTCCAGCCAGTGGTTCCCCCGCGCCGCACGGGTGTATTGGTTGAAAATGATCGGCGTCCACAACTCTACGCCGGAGCGCGGAGGGAACTGGAACGACGGCGGCATCACTCCGATCACCGTGTGCGCTGCGCCATCGATGGCCACCGTCTGGCCGACGATAGCCGGATCGGCTCCGAAACGCCGTTCCCAGAGGCCGTAGCTCAGCACTACGACAAGGTCCCGCCCCGCGGCGTTCTCTTCGAGCAGAATGGTCCTGCCGAGGAACGGCCTGACGCGAAGCGCCGGGAAGAGCTGCGCCTCAACGCGAGACGCGGGGACGCGCAGGGTCTCGCCGTGTCCCGCCAGGTTGACGCCGCCGACGGTGAAACCCGCGATCTCCTGGAACGCCCGATTCTGCTCGCGCCAGTCCAGCAGGTTCGGAACCGAGGCCGGGGTCCAGCAGGCCTGTCCACCCCACATTGATGTCTCCCAAAGCTTCATCAATCCCTGCGGCTCCGGATAGGGGAGCGGACGCAGCACCAGGGCGTGGAGGACGGTGAAGATGGCCGTATTCGCACCGATGCCCAGCGCCAGCGAGACGACTGCGAATGCAGTGAACAGAGGGCTGCGAGCGAGCATTCGCGCGCCCTGGCGCAGATCCCGCACCCACGCATCCACCTGCGGCAGAAAGCGCCGGTCACGCCAAGCCTCCCTGGTCTGTTCGATGCCGCCGAAACTGCGGCGCGCGGCGTAGCGCGCTTCCTCGACGCTCATCCCTCGGCGAATGTTTTCCTCGGTCTCCATCTGCAGATGAAAGCGAAGCTCGTCGTCCAGTTCGCCCTCGATACTGCGCCGCCGAAGGAGCGCGGCGAGTCGGCTTAGGAATATCGCCATGCGCGTCATGACGCGCCTCCCTCGGGGACCGGCTGGCGGACTCGGCTGACGATTGCCGACATGCGGTCCCAGCGCGTCTCTTCGAGCGCGAGCTGTTTCTTACCCTTTGCGGTGAGGCCATAGAAGCGCGCCCGGCGCTGATTGTCGGAGAGTCCCCATTTCGACCGGATCCACCCGCGCTGTTCCAGGCGAACCAGCGCGGGATATAACGTGCCCTGATTCAGGCGCAACGTGTTTTCGGAGACCTGCTCGATGCGCCGCGCAATGCCCCACCCGTGCAGCGGGCCCATGGTCTCCAGCGTCTTCAGCACCAGCAGGTCCAGGGTACCCTGCAGGACGTCGGTTCTGGCCTCTTCTGTAGACATCCAACAGCAGGATATCGCCATTCCTGTTGATTGTCAACAGGAACCACGTGGACGACAGACAGGCGGGCCCTTTGCCGCAGCGGTCACAGCGTCGCAGTGCCGAGCGCTGGGCCAACGTCGAGGGAACGAGGGTGAGCGCGTTCACCGGACTGCGGTCGTTTACGGACCTGTTGACGCTGGACAGCTTTCAGCGACCGCCGGTCTGGCTCGTCCGAACGGCGTTAGCGAGTTGCTCCACCTGCTCGGCGGGGGGCTGTTGGCCGCCGGCGCGATGCAGCAGCCGGCCCGCGGGATCGAACACCAGCAGAGCGCATTCGTCCTTATGAAAACCGTATGCTTTGGCGAATTTGCCGTCCCAGTCGAGCACCACCGCTTTGTCGCGCTGCTGCGGGAACATGCCCTTGACCATGCCGTGGAGGAAACGCGGCACGCCGGTAACCTCCTCTACCAGGACTTCGCTGGTTCGGGAGCGCCAGCCGTCGCCGAGGCGCGCATTCAACGCGTTGTCCCAGACCGGACAGAACTGCGAGCCCTTCTGGTCGCTGAGAGAAAGCAACAGCGATTTTCCGCGATATTCGGCATCGGAGTAAACGCGGTCAAACTGGTCCCGCATCTCGAAACGAATCAGCGTGGCTTGCTGAGCGCACAGTGGCGGGGCGAGCGCCAGCACCGGGATGAGGCAATAAAATCGTTTGAAAGTCGCCATTCCATGCCTGCTGCCTGCGATTGACCCGCGACCCGTCTTCACTCATCCCGCAAAGCGGTCAGCGGATCGATACTAGCCGCGCGGCGGGCGGGAATGTATCCGGCCAGCACCGCGGACGCAGCCAGAATCGCGGTCAGCATGGCGAAGATGAGCGGTTCCACCAGCACTACGTTATACAGCACGCTGGACATCACTCGCATCAGCGTGAAGGCCACGGGCACTCCGATACCCAAGCCCACGGCGGCGATGCCTACGCCCTGCATCAAGGTCATCCTGAGCACGTCTGAGCGGCCCGCGCCCAGGGCCATGCGCACGCCGATCTCATGGGTGCGCTGCGCCACCGAATAGGAGATGGACGCGTAAATCCCGGTAACCGCAAGCAACAACGCAATCACCGCGTAGGAGCTCATGCTGACCGCCGCCGCGCGAACACCGGAGGTCTGCTCGTTGATGAATTGCTGCATGCTCTTGACCTCGAATATGGGCTGATTGGGGTCGACATCGCGCACTGCCGCGCGGACGGCGCCGACGATCGCATCCGGGTCGCCTGAGGTGCGCACCAGTATCTCCATAGCGGGCGAGGGCATCTGTGCGGCGGACACGTAAACACGCCGGTACGGTTGATTGTTGAACCAGTCCCTTATGTCGCCGACGACACCGACTACGGTAAGCCATTTCGCATCGCTCCTGTGCAGGCGGATGCGCTGACCCAGCGCGTCGCCATTTGGAAAGAAGTGTCGTGCGACGCTTTCACTCAGGACGGCAACCGGTTGAGTCTCCTTGCCATCCCGTTCGCCGATGGCGCGACCGGAAAGGATGGGGAGGCCGAGCGTTTCTGTGTAGTTGCCCGCGACCGTATGGATGCCGGGACGCGGTTCGTCAGGTCGGGGTTCGGCGCGGCCTTCTATATAGACGGCGTCGGCGTCGCCCGGGTATGCCGATGCGCCGGCCAGCCTTACGCCAGCCGCGGCT
>Ga0326727_10022791_pt1 | contig 12042 bp, 11 predicted proteins | sample MB2enrmetagenome_FD_207643 | JGI IMG/M metagenome (GOLD analysis project Ga0326727, IMG submission 207643) | Lab enriched peat soil microbial communities from McLean, Ithaca, NY, United States - MB29MY | ecosystem: Environmental > Terrestrial > Soil > Wetlands > Peat | place: USA: New York... | reverse complement strand
AGGGGTGCTCCACGATGTGGGGCTGAGAGATACCCTCGAACCCGATCCGGATAATACCGGCGTGGGAAGCTTTCGTAGCCGAACGGCCCTCTTCCTCGATTCGCAGCTGAGTTCTCTTGTTTCATGAATTTGGAAACAAGGGGAGTTTATGTTCAAAGCTGCTGGCGCCGACCCGGCCCATCTTGCATTTCAACCGCATCCGTTCGAAATTTCAGGCTCGATTACAGACCAGACGGCTGCTTGCCGTCGAGCCCGCGTGCGCCACGCGCGCCGGGCGACAGTTTTGCTGCTTTGCTGTCTGTTCGCATCTCTGAGCATCTTCGCGCAGAGCCCGGCGCCTGCGCAAGACAGCCAGGTCTCGCCTGCCGAAACGCACAAGCCAGCCCCGGCCACACAGCCGATTCCTCGGGTGACCACCACGGTAGTGGTGCATGGCGAATTGCCGGGCGAGTATCTTCCCGAGGCGGTCACGGTGGGCAATCTGGATGGCGTGCCGCTGGAGCAGACGCCGCTTTCGGCCACAGTGGTGACGCGCGAACTGCTCACGGATCAGGGCGCACGCCTGCTCTCCGACGTGGTGAAGAACGACGCCTCTGTCGGCGACGATTACGTTCCGGTGGGCTACTACGGCGTCTACCAGATTCGCGGCTTCGCGATCGATTTGGCCACGGGCCTGGAGATCAACGGCATGACCATCGCCGGCGAGCAGGATGTGCCCCTGGAGAACAAGGAGCGCGTCGAGATTCTTAAGGGCATTGCCGGCGTGGAGAGCGGCGTGGCCTCTGCGGGCGGGCTGATTGACTACGTTACCAAGCGGCCGGCGATGGTCAAGGCCGTCGATCTGGCCACCGATCAGCGCGGAACCGCGTTTGGCGCCGTAGATCTGGGGCATCTCTTTGGCAGCCGCAAGCAGGTGGGCGCGCGGGTGAATCTGGCCGGCGAGCAAATCAAAAGTTATATGAACGACACCAATGGCTGGCGCGCCATGGGCGCGGGTGCGGCTGACTGGAAGTTCAGCCCGAAGGCGCTTTTGAAGGGCGACTTCGAGTACCAGCACAAAGTGGAGCGTGACGGCAGCGGTTACCAGTTGCTGGGCGGCACAACGGTGCCGAATATCAATCAGATTTACCGATCGACGATGCTGGGCGACCAACCCTGGGGTCCGCCCGACTCCTATAACACCTTCAATACCGGCGCGCGCGTGGACTACAATCTGCCACGCAATTGGGTGGCTTTTGCCGCGGCGAGTTACAGCCATTCGCTGATACAAGATAACGTGATTTACGCTTATGGCTGCCTTTATGAGGCATTGTGCCAGGGGAATGGCGGCACTGCACCGGATTATTTTTTCGCGCCCGACGGAGGTTATGACATCTACGACTACCGCGACCCCGGAGAACTGCGCATCGACGCATTGACCGAGGCCATGTTGACCGGCCACATCAAGACAGGAGCCATCACGCAAGACCTGACCGCCGGCGGGACGCTCTTTCTGCGCAGTGTGCAACAGCCCGGTTTCTATACGTTCGCAAATCCATCTTCGCCCGACGGAATCGTGCAGGACGGAGCGGTCTACGACTATGTTGGTTCGGAAAATATATATCAACCCATGGCTCCAGTTCCTATTGAGAGTCCGCTCGAATCCGCCGGCCCGCGCAGACTATGGGAAGACAGCCATCAATCATCCGCCGTGGTGCAGGACCGGATTCATCTGCCGGGACACATTCAATTGCTCGCCAGCGGCCGGGAAGATTCACTGCGCGACCATAATTACTCGCTGGCCGCCACCACTCCCTGCACGGCCGCCAATCCCAATCTACCGGGACCGCCGACTGATCCGTGCCCGACTACCTACGATGTGTTGGGCAATCCGGTCTACTCCATTCCAACTTTGCCCAGCCTTACCAATCGATCCATCTGGCTGCCGCAATACGCGGTTACCTTCAATCCGGTGAAGGACCTTACGCTCTACAGCAACTACGGCGTGATGCTCTCGCTGGGTCCGCAGGCGCCATGGTGGGTTGATGATGCAAACCAGTTTCTCAATCCCTTTTTCACGCGCCAGGCCGAGGTCGGCGCAAAGTATGAGCCGGGCCAGCGTATTCTGCTGACCACCGCGTTCTTTCATATGCGCGCGCCCTTCTTCTATCCCAAAACACTCACGGGGCCCGACAGCTTTTGTCTCGCAGGGAATTCCGGCGATCAATGCTTTGAGTCGGATGGACGCGAGACGCACGACGGCATCGAGCTGAACGCGCAGGGCAAGGCTGCGAACTGGCTACGGCTGACGGCCTCGGCTGCGGGCATACGCGCAATTTCGAGCGATTCGAGCACTCCGGCATACAACAACAAACAAGTCATCAACGTGCCGCACCTGCACACCACCGTCTTTGCCGATCTCACTCTGCCGCGCCTGCGCGGTCTGCACCTGATGCCCGGTTGGAGCTACACGGGCCGCAAGGAGGCTACGCGCGACGATGCAGTTAGTGTGCCGAGTTACAACCTATTCAACCTCGGCGCGCGCTACACGCCGGGCGGCGAACAAGGCCGCGTAACCTTCCGCCTTTACGCTAACAATATCGCCGACAAACGTTACTGGAGCGACACCGGCGCCAGTTATGGCGATACATTCATCTGGCTAGGCGCGCCAACGACGGTGCGGCTCTCGGCGCATTACACTTTCTAGGTTTGCGGATGAGAGCAGAGGATGCACCGGCGATGAACACGACGGCAAAGGCGCATGGCATGGACGGCAGGCTGGTAGAACCAGACTGGCCGCCGCTCACTCTGCGCGAGGTGCGCGCGCTTCTCTCTGATTTTTCCGGTTGCGGTGAGCCTATAGAGATTCTTTCGTTGAGTCCGCGGCCGTTTTCGGCAGCGAGCGTAGTGGCGACGACGAGCGGGCGGGTGTTCATCAAGCGGCATTCCCGGAAAGTCCGTGACCGCAGCGGATTGCTCGAGGAGCATCGTTTCATGCAGCATCTCCGAGAGCACGGTGCACCAGTGCCGCGCATCTTTGCGGCTTCTTCTGGAGAAACCGCAATTGAAAGTGGCGAATGGACCTTCGAGGTACATGAAGTTCCAGCGGGAGTAGACCTTTATGAAGATGCGTTGTCATGGACGCCGTTTCGCTCGACGTCTCACGCGCGCTCAGCAGGTGAGGCACTGGCGCGACTGCATCTAGCCACGCAGGGATTCGAAGCTCCGCGGCGCAAGGCGCAACCTCTGGTGGCAGGCTTCACGATTTTTGCGGCGGAGGATCCGGGTGCGGCGATGGAACGCTATCTGGCGGCGCGGCCCGCGCTGGCTGAAGATGCTGTTGCGCGCGAAGGCTGCGACGAGGCGCTCGAATTGCTGGCGCCGTTTCATTCCGAATTGAGGTCGCTTTTGCCCGCCCTGGAACCGCTGTGGACGCACAACGATCTGCACGCGTCGAATCTTTTGTGGAGCAATGCAAGCGACGGCGCACAAGCAACTGCAATCATCGACTTCGGCCTTGCAGACCGCACCAATGCTGTACATGATCTAGCTCATGCCATCGAGCGCAACATTGTGGAGTGGCTTGACCTGGTCGAAGACTCTACGCAGGGGGAGAAAGTGCGCGTGTACATCGATCATCTGGAGGCGTTCTTAGACGGCTACGAATCGGTGCGGCCACTTTCAGAGGAAGAGGCCGCGGCTTTGGCTCCGATGACGGCGCTCTGCCACGCGGAGTTTGCGCTGACAGAAACAGATTACTTTCTGGGCGTGCTGCATTCCAAGGAGAAGGCGCGGATTGCTTCTATCGATTACCTGGTGGGTCATGCGCTCTGGTTTCGCGGCGCGGGCGGAATACGATTGCTGGATGCAATTCGGCGTTGGGCAGAGAAGCGAAAGAAAGTTGGAGACCTATGAACTGGATGACAATATGTAATTACTGTATTGGTAATTGGCTGGAAATAATTGGCGCTGTCACGGCTATTCTGAGCATATGGCTTACGACTAAGCGAAAAATTGTATGCTGGCCGATTGGGATTATATCCGACCTTGCATATCTGGCGATTTCCTATCATGTGCAGCTCTTTTCCTTTGCACTGCTGCTTGTGGGCGGCCTGCCTCTGTCGTTCTATGGATGGTGGCACTGGGCGCAGAGTGCGCGCCAAGAAGGCGAGGTGCGCGTGGTTAGTTTATCTCTTCCAAAAATGCTGTTAGGCGTGGCCGCTGGAGCATTGGGAGGCATCGCGCTGGGCGCGTGGATGAAGCACTACCATGCGTCATTGCCATATCTGGATGCATTGCTTACGAGTTATAGCATTGTGGGAGGTTGGTGGCAGGCGCGCAAACATATAGCCAACTGGTGGCTGTGGATTGTTGTGGACGTGGTCTATGTTGGCGAGTTTCTCTACAAGAATCTGTTCTTAACAGCCTTGCTCTATGCAGCTTTCGTTGTACTGGCCGTGATCGGCCTGCGCGATTGGCGCCGTGCAGCGGCGACTCAGACGGCGGTTTGAACCACGTTGCGCAAAGGCTCGCCTGCAATGTAGCGACGCAGTTCGTCCGCGGCGGTCTTGAGCGAACGAACCGCGAACTGCGGGCTCGATCCTGCCACGTGAGGCGTGAGCAGCAGGTTGGGGCAACTCCACAGCGGGTGGCCCTCAGGCAGCGGCTCGGGATCGGTGACATCAAGAGCGGCTCGAATGTGGCCGGAGTTGAGCGCGTCCACCAATGCTTCCGTGTCCACAACGGGTCCGCGCGCGGCGTTGACCAGCAGCGCGCCCTGCCGCATCAGAGCGAGTTGGCGGCGACCGATCAGCTGATGCGACTCGGCGGTCGAGGGCAAGATAAGAATCACGATCTCAGCATGCGGCAAGAGACTATCGAGTTCGCTTACGGCATGAACCGGCGGCTTGGAGCGCGCGGAGCGGGCCACGCGCACGAGCTCGAGATGAAAGGGTGCGAGCATGCGCTCGATCTCCTTACCGATGGCGCCGTAACCAACCAGCAGCACGGCCTTGCCGGTAAGTTCCTCCAACATGACGGGCGGATAAAGCGGCCGTGCATCGCCGGTTATGCGGGCGTAGTGTGCGCTGGCCTCGAAGCGGCGCTTCCACACTCCGGTGCGCTGCACGTCAAGATAAAGCGGGAAGTACTTGAGCATAGCCAGAATGGCGCTGAGGGCCCACTCGGCGGTGGAGATGCTGTGCGCGCCTCGGGCGTTGCAGATGGTGACGCGCGGTCCGGCCACGCCGGGAATCCACTCCGTGCCGGCCATCAGGGACAGGATCAGCCGCACACCGCGCAGCCGCGGCCAGAGTTCTATGGCGCGCTTGGGATAGGGGTCGGGAATCCAAACATCGATGTCGATCTCGTGGTCGAGACCGTCGGGCAGAGGAACGAGTTCGACTTCCGGGGGAAAATCGCGCAACAACTCAGCAGCCAAAGTGGCTGGGTATCCGACTCGCAGCATGGGGTTCGCGGGCCTGGGGGTGCTGGCGCCTGCTCCTATGCTACACGGGAAGGACCGCTTTGGGCGCAAATAAATCGACGACCAAAATTGGCGGAACACGGGACATAAAGTGAGACTGGTCACCTCCCTAACCTGCCACGATGGAGCATTCTGTAAGTATGAGGTTTTTGCGTCGCGGATTGCACCCATGCGCCTGAAGGCAGACAAGACGTGGTCCCAGCGGCAGCTTGCGATCAAGCTGCGCGTGGAACCGAAGGAGAACCCAGGGTTCTTTACCTGGGAGCGCCGGCGGCTGCTGATCCACGCCGCAAAGACGGCACTGGCGGCCGCGCTGTGCTGGTGGATCGTCATGCTCTTTGGGCTCCACGACGGCTATTGGGGAGCAATCAGCGCCATCATCGTGCTGCAATCGAACTTCGGCGCCACCATCTCTGCTTCGCGCGATCGCATCTTCGGAACGCTGATCGGCGCGCTCTTCGGCTTCTCCTGCACACTCTTCGGGGCGCTACCGTGGAATTACATTCTAGCCGTGCTGGCGGCGGTGATTGTGTGCGGATTGCTGGGCCTGCGCAGCAGTTCGCGGCTGGCCGGAGTCACTATTACGATCATCATGCTGGTAAAGACGGGCTCTCACTGGACGCTTGCGCTGGACCGCGTGGTCGAGGTCTTCCTGGGCATCGTGGTGGCGATTGCCATCTCCACTCTGGTGTTTCCGGACCGCGCGCGGCTGCGGTTGCGCGACGGGCTGGCGCAGGAGTTTCTGGTGCTGGGCGCATTCTTCGAGGGGATTCTCGAGGGCTTTCGCGGCGCGCCCGCCGAGAACCTGCCCGCGCTGCGCGAGAATGTGCTGACCGTGCTGCGCAGCAACAACCAACTGCTGGAGGCAGCGCGCAACGAGCCCTCCGGCGGCCCAGGATGGCGCGAGGGTCTGGGAATGTTGGCGCAGTTTGGACGTTCGCTCTTTGATGCCCTGGTGGCGCTGGAATTCGCGGTGAAAGACAGCCACGAGGATGGGTACGCACAGCAATTGGAACCGGCATTGGGACGGCTGGCCGTGGACATTCGCACGGGATTTCATTACGTGGCCGAATGCATTCACGGCTGGCGCTTTCACATTCCGCCGCAGGGACTGCTGCTGGAGGAGGACATCGCTCAATTGGAGGCGCGTATGGCCGAGGTGCGGCCGACGGGCTTCCAGTTTCCGCAGACTGAGATTCTGCGCGCCTACGCCGTGCAGCTTCATTTAAAACAAATCGCCCGGCTTCTGCGCGAATCGCGCGTGGAGACCAGCCTCGCCATCGGCGAGGCGCAGAAGTAAGACGGCTTGATGGACGGCGCAGTGAAGATCAGACCGCGAGCAGTTCGGTGTAGACGGCCATACCGACCACCGCATCAGCACCCAATGCGTCCAGCGCATCGACCTCCTGCTGGCTGCGAATGCCGCCGGCTACGATGAGCTGGCGCCGGGTGAGCTTGCGCAGGCGCGCAGCAGTGGCGATGGGAAAGCCTTGCATCAGCCCTTCGCCGTCCACATGCGTGTAAAGAAACGCGACAACGTGGGGCTCGAGTTGCGGGATCGCATCGTCGGGAGTGAGCGCAACCTGCGCCTTCCATCCCTTCACGGCGATGCGGCCGTTCTTGGTGTCGATGCCGGCAACTACGCGGTCCGCGCCCACCGCGGCGGCGAGCGCGGCAGCGAACCCGGTGTTGACTGCGCCAGTTTCCGAGAAGAGCGCCGAGCCAATGATGACGCGCTTTGCGCCTGCGTTGAGCACTTGTTGAGCGCGCTCGACGGTGTGAATGCCGCCACCGGCTTGAACAGGCAGCCGCTTGGCAATCTGCGCAACAAGTGTTGAGTTATCGCCCTGGCGCATGGCCGCGTCCAGGTCGATGAGTTGCACCAGCGGGAAGTGCGCGAATTTTTCGATCCAGTATTCAAAGTCGTCAAAGGCCAGGCGCAGCTTTTCGCCTTGCACCAGTTGGACAATTTGTCCGCCCAGCAAATCGATGGATGGAATCAGCATGGCAGCCTCACGGAGACGCCGGCCCTGGCCAGTTCTACTTTGAGAGAGCGCGCGCTGGAGACACCGAAATGAAAGATGCTCGCTGCCAGCGCGGCATCGGCCTTGCCGCGCCCGAAGACATCGACAAAATGAGCCACGGTTCCCGCACCGCCAGAGGCGATAACGGGAATTCCGACGGCCTCGCTGACAGCGGCGGTCAACTCACAATCGAAGCCGGTTCTCATTCCGTCAGAGTTCATGGAGGTAAGCAGAATTTCGCCCGCGCCGCGATCTTCGGCCTCGCGCGCCCACTCGACCACGCGACGGCCAGCCAGCTTGCGCCCGCCCTGCACAAAGACCTGCGCATCGCGCACGGGATCAGCGGCTTCTGGGTCGCGCCGCGCGTCGATGGCGACGACAACCGCCTGCGCGCCGAAGCTGCGGCCGATCGCGTCGATCAACGTTGGATCGGCAAGCGCGGCGGAGTTTACGCTGACCTTGTCCGCGCCCGCCTCGAAGACCTGCGCGGCATCGTCGGCGGTGCGAATTCCGCCGCCCACGCAAAATGGAACGAATAACTCACGCGCAGTTCTGCGTACCGTGTCGAGCAGCGTCTGACGTCCCTCGTGAGTTGCGGTGATGTCGAGCAGCACGATTTCGTCTGCTCCTTCGCGGGCATGACGCGCGGCCTGTGTGGCTGGATCACCCGCATCGATAATATCTACGAACTGTACGCCTTTGACAACGCGCCCGTCGTGAACGTCGAGGCAGGCGATGATGCGCTTGGTAATCATTCATTACCTTTCCCACTTAAGAAAATTACCGAGAATCTTCAGGCCTGTTGCGCCGGACTTCTCCGGATGAAATTGCACGCCCATCACGTTGCCGCGCTCGACCGCCGACGCGAAGGGCTCGATATAATGCGTGACGGCGGCGGTGTCGGCTGTGACGGGAGCCTTGTAGGAGTGCGTGAAGTAGACGTACTCGCCCGGCTCGACGCCGGCAAGAAGGCGCGAGTTGGGACGGATTTCGAGCGAATTCCAGCCGACATGCGGAACTTTTTCCGGGCTTTCGGAGAAATGTGTACAGGATTCGGCGAAGCGTGCAAGCCCAGGTTGATTGGGCGCTTCGCTGGAGCCCGCGTAGAGCCACTGCATTCCCACGCAAATGCCGAGAAATGGAACGCCATGCGCAATGGCCGCTCGAATCGCGGGCGTGAGACCGGTCACGTCCAGCCGTTCGGTAGCGGCAAAGTGGCCTACGCCGGGCAGCACAATGCGTTCCGCAGCTTCGACAAGCGCGAGATCGCCGTCCGTTACTACCGTCTCCGCGCCCAGATGGCGCAACGCCTTGAGCACGGAGGTAAGATTGCCCGCCTTGTAATCGATCACGGTTACGCGCATCAGAGCAACCCTTTCGTCGAGGGCAGCATCTTGCCCAGTTGCTTATCGCGCGAGCAGGCCACGCGCAGCGCGCGCGCGAAGGCTTTGAAGATGGCCTCAATCTTGTGGTGATTCGAACGGCCGTACATCGTTTTCACGTGAACATTGGCGCGCGCGCCTCGCGCAAAGCCCTCAAAGAAATCCGTGACAAGCTCCGTTTGCAGGTCGCCCACCAGGCGCGTGCGGACTTTGGTTTCGACAGCGAAGGCGGCGCGGCCACTGAGGTCGATGGCGGCGATGGCCAGGGTTTCGTCCATGGGCATCAGGAAATATCCGGCGCGCAGAATGCCGCGCTTGTCGCCGAGCGCGCGGTCGAAGGCTTCGCCCAGCGCGATGCCCACGTCCTCGACGGTGTGGTGCTGGTCTACATCCAGATCGCCTTTACAGGCGAGGTCGAGGTCGAAAGCGCCGTGGCGCGTGAACAGCTCCAGCATGTGATCGAGGAAGCGAATGCCGGTGGAGATTTCGTATTGGCCGCTACCTTCAATTTTCAATTTGATGGCAATGCGAGTTTCCGCTGTGTCGCGTTGAACGATGGCGGTGCGCGCCTTCAGATTAGCCGCGGCTGACGCGGTTGTTTTCGTCCTTGTCACTGAGCGCCTCCTTTTCTATTGAGCACGGTCAGAACTTCGTGAAGAGCCACGACGGCCTGGCGCATCTGCTCTTGCGTTCCGATGGTGATGCGCACGCGGCCATCGCAGCCGGGGTCGCTGGAGCGGTCGCGAACCAGCACGCCCTCAGTGCTCATTAGGCGCGTGAATTCCTTGTGCTTGGTTCCAATTTCGACGAGAACGAAGTTGGCGCAACTGGGCCAGCGGCGGACACCGGACTCGTCAAGTGCGGCTTCGAACTCTGTACGCGCGGCAAGCACCTCGCCGACGTACCAGTCGAGATAGGCGGTGTCTGCGAGCGCGGGCGGGAGGCAGGCCAGCGCCAGCGAGTTCACGCTGTACGGCGAAAGCACGCGCTTGACCCAGCGCATCAGCTCCACGGGGCCGGCAAGCAGGCCGAGGCGCAGTCCGGCAAGGCCATAGGCTTTTGAGAATGTGCGCGCGACCATCAAATTGGGTACAGTGCCGACTAAATCAATCACCGTTTCGCCATGAAAGTGGAAGTAGGCCTCGTCCACTAAGAGAACGGCGTGGGGCGCACGCGCTGCGATTTCCAGTAACTGCGCGCGCGTAGCGGCAGAGCCGGAAGGGCTGTTGGGATTGGCGATGGCGATGATCTTGGTGCGCGTCGTGATGGCCGCCAGCAGGCGCTCGAAGGGAAATTGCAAATCGTCCGCGGCCTGCACGGCAACAGTGCGTGCGTCGGTGGCCGATGCATAGACCTCGTACATGGTGTAGGTAGGGACAGGCAGCAGCAGCTCGTCGCCTTCTTCAAGGAAGGTCTCGAAGAGCACGTGAATGGCTTCGTCCACGCCGTTGGTGAGCGCAACTTGAGGGGGCGCGAGGCCGAGATGCGCGGCGACGATGGCCTCCACCGGCTGGCGCTCGGGATAGCGCGTGAGGCTGCCCGCGCTGATGTGTCCCAGCACTTCGCGCACTTTAGGAGAGCACGCCACCGTGTTTTCGTTGAAGTCCAGGCGCAGCGCGTCGCGGTCGCCGAGCGGAGGGTGATACTCCTTCATGGCCTGCACGCGGGCGCGCGGCGCCACCTGCGGTGGGGCCAACTCTACCGTTGTTCGTTCAGTCATGGGTGCTCCTCTTCTTCTTGAGGCGAACGCGAATGGCGTCAGCGTGGCCGATGAGCCCCTCAGCTTCAGCCAGCAATGTGGCTTGTGGCCCGAGGCTGCGGATTCCCTTGGCAGTGTACTCTTGCACGGTGATGAGCTTGACGAAATCGTTGACGCTGAGGCCGCCACGTACCCGCGCCATGCCGCCGGTGGGCAGCGTGTGATTGGGCCCGGAGATGTAATCGCCCATGGGCTGCGAGGACCAGCGGCCTACGAATACCGATCCGGCGTTTTGTACCCAATCGAGATCACTGGCGGCATCCACGGTGAGGTGCTCGGGCGCGAGACGATTGGTGATCGCGCGCGCTTCGTCCACGCTCGATACAAGAATGACCAGGCCGTTGCGATCAAGCGCTTGGCGCGCAACGGCATTGTTGCGGCTGCGCCGTTTGGTCTCGGCGATGACGGCTTTGGCAAGATCGATATGCGTGGTGATGAAGATGGCCAGCGCCTCAGGATCGTGCTCGGCCTGGGCGACGAGGTCGGAGGCGATCTCGTCCGCGTTGCCGCGTACGCTGGTGATGACAATCTCCGTGGGGCCCGCGAGCATATCGATGGAACAGTCAAATGCGACGAGCCGCTTGGCTGCGGTGACGTAGAGATTGCCGGGACCAACAATCTTATCCACGCGCTTGATGCTTGCGGTTCCGTAGGCCAGGGCGGCGATGGCGTGCGCGCCGCCGAGGCGATAGAACTCCGTAATGCCGAGCAAGTGCGCGGCGGCAAGAGTTTCAGGCGCGGGTTTGGGCGAGACTACCGCGATGCGCGGAACGCCTGCCACCTGCGCGGGAATCGCGGTCATCAGCAGCGTGGAGGGCAGCGGATGACGGCCGCTGGGCACATAGCAACCCACCGAACCGAGGGGGCGTACAAGCTGGCCGGTAGTAAGGCCGGGGATGGGTTCATCGCTGAATGAAGTGGGCAGTTGTGATACGGCAAAAGCGCGAATCTGATTGGCGGCTGTAGTGAGAGCCTCGCGCAGTGCTGGATCAATGGCTTTCCATGCTACGACCATTTCTTCGGGTGTGACGCGCAGAGCGTCTACGCCGGCGAGGCCGTCGAATTGAGCAGCGTAGCGGAGCAGAGCGCGGTCGCCCTGCTTACGCACGTCGCTCACAATGCGCTTGACGGCGGGCAGCACAGCGTCGAGCGCCGCGCCGCCACGATCTTCGAGCGCAGCGAGAAGTTCTGCTGTTTGCCGTGCGCCTCGTCCTTTTGTCCGGATCAGTTTCATCGCTGTTCTCCGAGCTAGAGCACAACCTTGTTGAGCGGATACTCGACGATGCCCGTTGCCATGGCAGCCTTGAGTTTGGGAATCACGTCGCGGGCAATACGCTCTTCGACGATGGTGTTGACCGCGACCCAGTCGGAGTTACTAAGCTGGGAGATGGTGGGCGAGTTGAGGGCGGGCAG
>Ga0326727_10022790_pt1 | contig 12042 bp, 11 predicted proteins | sample MB2enrmetagenome_FD_207643 | JGI IMG/M metagenome (GOLD analysis project Ga0326727, IMG submission 207643) | Lab enriched peat soil microbial communities from McLean, Ithaca, NY, United States - MB29MY | ecosystem: Environmental > Terrestrial > Soil > Wetlands > Peat | place: USA: New York... | reverse complement strand
CAGCGAAGCCAAGCAATCGCGACAGACTGCGGAGAGACTGGGGACTGAACACGTTGAATGCACGCTTTCGGATCAGGAGATGCTCGCAAGGCTCGACGAAGCGATTGCGGGGTTCGATCAGCCGAGCATGGATGGCATCAACACGTATTTTGTTTCCTGGGCGGCCCGGCAATCGGGTTTGAAGGTCGCGCTTTCCGGGCTTGGCAGCGACGAGCTTTTCGGCGGCTACACTTCGTTCCGAGCAACGCGGCAGGTTATTCGCGCGGCAAAACTGGCGCGACTGGTACCCAAGACTCTGCGCTCATTGGTAGCAAGTGCCGGCAATCATGGCGGACCTTTCGGTTTATCGCGCGATGCCTTTCGAAAGGGGCTTGCGGCTTGGCTCGACCCTAAATCGTTCCCGCACGCTTATTTCTTTACGCGCGCGCTGTTTACTCCGCAGAGTGTAGCTCGCACGCAAAAGGAAGCGGCCGATGGCTGGGACTCCACATCCTGGTGGCGATGGATTTCCGATGCCGCGCGCGAAGCGAGCTCCATGGATGACTTTACCGCCGTTTCGTGGCTGGAACTGCGCTCTTATCTCGTGAACACGCTTCTGCGCGACACGGACGCAATGAGCATGAGAAATTCGCTTGAGATTCGTGTTCCCTTCCTCGATTCCTCACTGGTTGAATACGTCCTCTCGCTTCCGGAATCCGTGAAGCTAAATCGATCGCGCCCGAAGGCGCTGCTGGTCGAGGCTTTGGGCAGCCTTTTGCCGGAAGATATCGCCTCCCAGCGGAAGCGCACGTTCACGTTTCCCTGGGAGAATTGGCTGCGAGGATCGCTTGCCAAACGCGTCGCTGCAGGCCTGGCGGAATGGTCTCCCACACTCGAATCGCAGGTCAGTAGGGATTTCGCGCTGTGCGTTTGGAAAGATTTCGAGCAGGGTCACACAACGTGGTCGCGCCCCTGGAGCCTCTATGTTCTGAATGAATGGGTGAAACGAAACATCGACGCGCACTGAAGTTGTGAATTGTGAATCAAGGATTCTGCGATCGGAGGCGATCAATGAATGATGAGAGCGATCTGCTGAAAAGAATCCAAAGACTTGAAAGCGAGAACCTCAAAATGAAATGGCTCGGGGGCCTGCTGGCTATTTTCTTGGTGGCCATGCTTGTCGTCGGCCATGTAACCAAGATAAGCGTGATACAGGCGAATGAGATACACGCGAGGGAATTCATTCTTAACGATGATTCAGGCGGTGTCTTGGCAAGGCTCAGGCACAACCATCTGCAGACATGTCTCGAATTGAATGGGAAGAGCAAAGTCTCACAGGCTTACTTGTGTGTCGGTGACGATTATGGGTCAGATCTCGGACTATTCAATCAGCATGGTGCTGATCGAGCTTTTCTATCGGCAGGCACCCAGACCTTAGAACCCCTCGGATATCTTTCCCCGGGGTTGATGATTGGACAGAGAGACGGCGAGAACCTAATCACTGCGACACTTGACCCTGAAGCTGAGCTAACCGTGGGACACGGAGACAAGAAGGGTTCGATAGTGATCTCCTCGGTCGCGAGCAAACCGACGATTCGGGTACTGGATGGCAACGGCAAAACCCATTGGACCGTTCAGTGAAGGTTGTGGCGAAGATGATGAAACGCTTATGAATTTGCGTCCTGGGTATTTGCATTTGAACTTGCATGCTATGAGAGCTACTGCAGTTTTTGAACGCAGGGTGTTCCGGCCAATTTCCACCTGTGATTCAAGTTAAGATAGGATAGACAAACGGAAAATGGTCATCCTTGGGATCAACGCGTACCACGCGAATGCGTCGGCGGCAATCTTGGTAGACGGCCGTTTGATCGCCGCCGTCGAAGAAGAGCGCCTGAATCGAGTGAAATATGCGGCCGGATTTCCGGCGCGCGCGATTCAGTTCTGCCTCGATCAAGCGGGCGTGAAGCTCGATGAAGTGGATCACATTGCCGTGCCGAGAGATCCCTGGGCGCGCCTGGCCACAAAGCTTCGCTTTGCCGTGCGTATGCCGCGATTCGCGCTCGACCGGGCGCGCGTGATGAGGCGGTTTGCGGGTATCCGCGAAGATTTTGTCGCTTCGTTCGACATTCCTCCGGAAAAGATTCGCGCGCGATTCCACCGGATCGAGCATCACCTCGCTCATCTCGCGAGCGCCTATTTTGCTTCGCCGTACGACGGCGCCGCGGTCCTTTCGGCCGATGGGCTCGGCGACTTTGCGAGCGCCATGTGCGCGACAGCCGAAGGCCCTCGTATGCGCGTTCTCGGCGAAATCACTTTTCCGCATTCGCTCGGAATTTATTACACCGCGCTCACTCAATATCTCGGCTTCTGGAAATTCGGCGACGAATACAAAGTGATGGGCCTTGCGGCTTACGGCCAGCCGGAATTCCTCGAAGAATTTCGGCGCATGGTTCATGCCGACGCTCCGCTTTCTTTTCGGCTGGGCCTCAAATACTTCATGCACCAAAGCCAAGGCGCCGACATGACGTGGCGCGATGCCGATCGCACGCCTGTAATTGGGCGTCTCTTTTCCTCGTATCTCGAGCAGCGACTCGGCCCAGCACGAAAGAAGGATGAACCGCTCGGCCAACGTCACTACAATCTGGCGGCGAGCCTGCAAGCCGCATTGGAAGAAGTTCTTGTCGCCTACTGGAACGCTTTAGCCGAGAAAACAAATCGGAAATCCCTGTGCCTGGCCGGTGGCGTCGCTTTCAATTGCGTGGCCAATGGAAAGATTTTCGAGCACACGCCCTTCGAGCGCGTTTACGTTCAGCCCGCCGCGGGCGATGCGGGCCTTTCTGTCGGCGCCGCGTTTGCAGTGAATCACGACTTCCTCGGCCGTCCGCGCGAGTTCTCCATGGATCATGCCTATTGGGGGCCTGGGTTTTCGGCTTCTGAAATCCGCCGGGCCCTGGATGCTTCGGGGATTTTGAAAGAAGGAGTGCCTGTCAGCGAACTCAGCGAGGAAGTGCTTCTGCAAGCGTCGGCGCGCCACATCGCCGACGGAAAAATCGTTGGTTGGTTTCAGGGAGCGACGGAGTGGGGACCGCGGGCGCTTGGCAATCGCAGCATCCTTGCCGACCCTCGCCGGCCCGAGATGAAAGACATCTTGAACGCTCGCATCAAACATCGCGAGGCGTTTCGACCTTTCGCGCCTTCCATTTTGGAAGAGGCGACCGGAGAATTTTTCGAGAAGACGCATCCATCGCCCTTCATGACGTTCGCTTATCCCGTGCGTCCGGAGAAGCGCAGCGTAATCCCGGCGCCGACGCACGTGGATGGCACGGCGCGGCTGCAGACCGTCAATCGCGCGGCAAGCCCGCTCTATTGGAAACTCCTGCGAGCGTTTGGCGATCTGACGGGCGTGCCCGTGGTGTTGAACACGTCGTTCAACGACAACGAGCCGATCGTCTGCCGCCCGGAAGAAGCGATCGAGTGTTTCCGCAGGACACAGATGGATGTTCTCGTGATGGGGAGTTTCATTTTGCGAAAAGAGCCCGCCGCCACGGGAGCGGGCGAGATGCGCTGAACGCCTGCGGAACGCGCGATGCGATAGCCGCGCCCGGCCCGTAATGAAGGCTATATTCGAGATCGCTCATGCACGTATTGCTCCTGAATGAATACTATCCGCCGGATACTTCCGCCACTGCAAAAATGGCCATGCAGGTGGCGGAAACACTGGCGCAGCGACATAAGGTAACTGTCGTCGCCGGCAGGCCTTCGTACGACCCCGAGGAGTTCTACTCTTACTCGTTTCTTCGCCGCGACGAACGCAGCAATGTGGTGGTGGAGCGCGTCGGTTCGACCGCATTCCCACGCCACAAGATGAAACGCCGAGTCTCGAATTACCTTTCTTATCTCGCTCTTGCCGTCCCGCGAGCGCTAATGATTCGGCCCGATGTGGTTCTGGCGATGACCGATCCACCGGTCGCGGGAATTGCGGGAGCGTTTGTCGCGCGGATGTCGGGACGTCCGTTTGTATATAACATTCGCGACCTTTATCCGGATATGGCCGTTGGCGGCGGGATTGTGCCACCAGGCTCGTGGGCTGAGCGGTGGGAGAGGGTGCATCGCTGGGCGCTTCGGCACGCTACGCGAGTGATTGTTCTCGGAGACGACATGCGGGATCGCATCGTTTCAAAAGGTATCGCCCCGGAGCGGGTGGTTGTCGTGCGCGACGGCGCGTCGCCTCCGGCTGCAACGCCTGAACCAGATCACATTGTCGTGAAAGAGATTCGCGGCGGCTTCGCATTCGTCGCAGTCCATGCGGGCAATTTGGGATTCTACGGCGCTTGGGAGACGTTGCTCAAAGCCGCGGACATCTTGCGCAACGAAAATGTCGGACTCGTGTTTATAGGAGACGGGGCAAACCGCGCATCGCTCGAATTGTCCGCGGCGAATGCAACAAATGTGCGGTTCCTTCCGTTTCGCCCTGTCGAGCAAGTGCCACACGTAATGATGGCGGGCGACGTGCACATCGTGACGGTGAAGCGCGGGTTGGAGGGCGTCGTGGTCCCGAGCAAGCTCTATTCGATCCTGGCGGCGGGGCGTCCCGTGCTCGTGGTCGCGCCCGCGCAATGCGATGCGGCGCGCATTGTGCTTGAAGCGGGGTGCGGTCTTGCTGCGGATCCTGACGACCCAGCGGCGGTTGCTGCAGCCATTTGCGAGCTGCGCGACCACCCCGCTCGGCTTATCGAGATGGGGCGGCGCGCCCGTGAAACGGCGCGGAAATATGCTAGAGTGAGTGAGCTTCAGCGCTTCGTTGAGGTCGTCGAGGAAGCGGTTGAAGAAAAAACAGGGGGAGAACATCTGGGAACGTAAGAAAGTCCTCGTGACAGGCGGCTCGTCTTTCATCGGGTCTCATCTGGTTGACGCTCTGGTCGAACGCGGCGCGCAAGTGCATGTTGTGGACGACCTGTCGAGCGGAAAACTCAGCAACATCGAACGCCATGTAAGGACCGGCCGCGTCACATTCGCCGAAGCGGATTTGCGCGAGCCCGGTGTTACGCGCGCCGCGATGAAAGGGATTCAAGTCGTCTTCCATCTTGCCGCCGATCACGGTGGCCGCGGCTACGTGGACCTGCACCAGGCGGGCCCCGCATCGAACCTCTTCCTTGACGGACTGGTCTTCTGGGAGGCCGCGAAAGCGGGCGTCGAAAAAGTGGTTTTTGCATCGTCGGGTTGCGTGTATCCAAACTTTATGCAGACCGACCCGCTGAAAGAGTTCTACCTGCGCGAAGAGGATGTGAAGCCGCCGCACGACGCAGACAACATGTACGGCTGGGCAAAGCTCATGGCGGAGCTCACTCTGCAAGCCTATCATCGCGAGTTCAAGCTGGGCGCGGCTTCCTGCCGGTACTTCACCGTGTACGGGCCGCGTGGCGTGGAGAATCATGCGGTGATGGCCATGATTGCCCGCGCCTTCATCGGCGCGAACCCATTCGAAGTCTGGGGCGACGGCACGCAAATACGCAACTGGACTTACGTGGACGACATCGTGAGCGGCACGATCCTCGCCGCCGAGAAGATCCACGACGGGACGGCTATCAACCTCGGCACAATGGAACGCATTCGCGTGATCGACGCGGCGCAAATGGTGCTCGAGTTCTCCGGCCACAAAGCGGAGATTCGCAAACGGCCCGACATGCCCACCGGGCCGATCAATCGCGTGGCGGATAACAAGCTCGCTAAACAGCTCCTTGGATGGGAACCAAAGACGCCCTTCCGCGAAGGTTTGCACAAAACCATGGACTGGTATTTCGCGACCAAGAAAAAAGACGAAGTTCGCGGCATTTTCGAGAAGATGCTGACGGGGCGCTGACCGGCGCCGACAAGATTATGGCACTCCCCACCGATCTGGTTGCATTTGGCGTGGCATTGTTCGCCTCACTGGGCCTTACAATCCCGGTGCGCCATTTCGCGTTGCGTTACGGCATGGTGGATCATCCGGGTCCCCGCAAAGTCCATTTGAAACCGATTCCTCTTCTTGGCGGCATCGCGATCTATCTGGGATTCGTCCTAGCTGTTCTCTTAACGCTTCATGGCGTTCCCGAACAGCAAATCGTCGGGATACTGGCGGGCGCGACTCTGGTTGCGGCTGTAGGCATTCTCGATGATGGCGGCTTGTTGCACCATCAGGTGAAACTTTTCATCGGCATGCCTGTTGCCGCGCTGTTCCTGATTGCCTCTGGAATTCGCGCCCAGATTTTCTCCTCGTTTGTGCCGGGCGCCACGGGCATCGCACTCGACGGATGCTTCACCATGCTCTGGGTCGTCGGCATCACGGCGGCATTCAGCATCCTCGATCACATGGACGGCCTATGCGCGGGTATCGCTGCCGTGGGTGCATGTTTTTTCACGCTCTCGGCAATCCTGAATGGCCAGACGATGGTGCGCACTTTGGGCGCCGCGACGCTGGGCGCCGCGCTCGGTTTCCTGCGTTGGAATTTCAACCCGGCGAAGATTTTCATGGGCGATGGGGGAGCAATGTTCCTCGGATTCCTGATGGCCACACTCGGCCTCAAAATTCGCCCGGAGGGGGCGTCGTTCCCCGTTTCGTGGCTGGTTCCGATCCTGATTCTTGGCGTGCCCGTTTTTGATACGACACTCGTATCGATTTCCCGCGCGCGCCGAGGGCTCCTGCCGTTCACTTCGCCGGGGAAAGATCATACGGCGCATCGCCTCTCGAATACGGGTTTGGGCCATCGCGGCGCGGTGCTTGTGCTCTATTCCCTAGCCGTGCTCATGGGAATGGTCGCTCTGTGGATACCGCGTTTCTCGGCAGCGATCGCCTACATGATCGGAGGTGTTCTGATCGCTGGCGGCCTGGTTGCCGTGTGGTTCCTGGAAGGCGTCCCCTACGAACGTCAGGCCAAATTGCAGAAGTCCTTTCCCTTTCCTTGAAACGATGCCCTGCGCATGAATGCTGGGCCCTGCCGAATCCAAACGGGTCGCCTTTTGCGATGGCGCGGGCCTAGGGTATACTTACCGACCGCGCTCCCTGGCAGGCCTAGTCGCTCAAGGAGTGCTCCTGATTGGCGAAGCGGGGGCAAAGGGGCGTGCTTTACTACAGGTTCCAGTGTATTGAAACCGCAGAATTTTCCCCCGAATTCTGCCATTCCAAAGGACGAAGGTGCCTGAGCATCGCGATCTGAATATCGAACACAATTCCTCACCTCGCCGAAATCAACAGGGTGTCGCAGTGGTGGGAGGATCCGCCGCAGGGCTGTTCACTGCATCCTTGCTCGCGCGCCGGGGCGCGCCTGTGCGCGTGCTTGAACGCACTGAAACGCTGGACCCCGCTCCGCGCACCCTTATCGTCACTAGGCGTATGCGGGAACTGCTGGGGCGGGCCGCCGAAGGAAGCGTCGTCAACGAGATTCGCCGCTTCGAGTTGTTCACCGACGGGCGTGCCGCCACGATCACCCTGAAACATCCAGACCTGATTATCGAAAGGCGCGCTTTGATCCAGGGCCTGGCTGCGGAAGCGCAAAAGCAGGGCGCGACATTGCAACTGGGCCGCCGATTTCGCGCGTTGCATCCGAATGGCGACGGTCTGACGCTCGAAGTCGAGCGATCCAGCGACGGTGGCTGCGAAGAGGTTCACGCCGAAACAGTTGTTGGTGGCGACGGCGCTGCGAGCCGTGTGGCGCAGGCCGCGGGTTGGGCGCCGCTCGAAACAGTGCCGCTGGTTCAGGCGATTGTGCCTTTGCCGAAGGATATGCCGCCTGACACGGCGCGAGTGTGGTTTGTTCCCCAGGACACGCCTTACTTTTACTGGCTCGTGCCTGAATCACCGAACCGCGGCGCCCTCGGCTTGATCGGCGAGACAGGCCCTGCCGCACAGCGTTGCCTCGAACAATTCCTGGAAAAACGGCATCTTGACCCCATTGAATTCCAGGGAGCGCGAATTCCTGTTTACACTCGCTGGGTTCCGGTGAAGCGACGGGTCGGCAAAAGCTCCGTGTATTTGGTGGGAGACGCTGCAGCCCAAGTGAAAGTCACGACGATCGGGGGGATCGTCACGGGCCTTCGCGGCGCCCTTGGCGTGGCCGAGGCCATTCTGAACGGTGGGGCCAGCCGGGAACTGCGCGCTTTGCGCCACGAACTCAATCTTCACCTCCTGCTGCGCCGCTCGCTTCACAATTTCCAGCAGCACGAATACAGCCTCCTCGTGGATCTGCTGAATGATCCCGCTAAGCGATCCCTGGCCGAATATTCACGCGATGAAGCTTGGAAAATTCTTTGGCGAATCTGCTTGAGTCAACCAAAAGTCGTTCTGCTTGGCCTGCGCGGGTTGCTGATGCGAGGCCGGTCGCTTTCTGCGTCGCACGGATAACAGCGCGTCTCGGAGCCACGACAGAGTCGCGCGCACCATACAAGCCCGGAGCTTTCTCCCAACCAAATGACGAGCAAAGATACCTCTAACAGAAAGTTCCCAGGGAGGCGGAGGGCAACGATCCTGCGCCTTGCGGGCCTGCTTGCTCTGCTTGCAGCAATCACAGGAGTGATCCTTGGATTCCGTGGCGCTGGACGCTGGCTGATTCGGGAGGACCCACTCTCCCCAGCCGATGTAATGGTCGTCCTGAGCGGCAGCATGCCCTATCGCGCCGAGGAAGCCGCCAATATTTTTCGCATGGGTTATGCGCCGGAAGTGTGGTTGACGCGCGCGGAAAGCCCCGCCAGCGAGTTTGAGGAAATGGGCATACGCTACATTGGCGACGAGGAATACAATCGCGAGGTTTTGATTCACGGGGGCGTTCCGAACCAAGCGATCCGCGTGCTGCCCGACACGATTATCGACACCTTGCAGGAAGTGGACGAAATCGCCCGCGAAGCTCGCCGGGAGGGTAAAACCAGCGTCCTCATCGTGACGTCGCCCGAACACACGCGCCGCGTGAAGACAATCTGGCGGAAGCGCATTGGCGGGAATCCAAAGCTGCTGCTTCGCGGCGCACCGCAGGACCCGTTCGACAAAGACCACTGGTGGCGAAATACGCGGGATGCTCTTTCAGTTGGGCGTGAGTTTATGGGGCTGATCAATGCCTGGACAGGATTCGTTGTAAAGCCCCACTCGAATTGAGAGATTCCCGATTTGCCTTAGTTCTCCGCGCTTCCTGACAGGGCGCCGGTGGTCTCCAGAATCTTCCATCGCTCCCACTCGGCTTTCTTGGTCAAGTCGCGCAGCCAGAGCTGCCATTCGACGCCGAGTCCTTCATCAGGACCTGCATAGAATGTCCGCCAAGAACTCCCGTTGGAAGGAAGCGAATGAGTATTGGAATCCCCGTTCCCATTGCCCGCCGCGATCAGGGGATCGTAGCTTCGAAACTCCGCCAGTTTGGCGGCTTCCAACGGGACACGAAGGAAGATGCGCTTCTCGCCCTCCGGCTCGGCTGCCTCACCGTTGGCCGGCGCGTGAGAGCTGCCGGGAAGATCCGCGCACAAATCCAGAGAATCACCGCGAAGAATCAGTTCAAGAGAAGGTGGGCGTTCGGCGGAGCCGCTGGGGCGCGCAAGGCGAAGCTCCCATAACGTCAGCGAATCGGCCGGGGTACCTGGATAAAAATCGAGAGTTCTCGTTTGCCAATGAGCCGACTCACTCGCCGGGAGGACTTCCGTAATCGTTGCGACCGCGTGGCTGCGCCACCGCTCGAGCTTTACGGAACCCACGAAACTGCCGTGTTTCCGGATGTAGTCCAGATCATCCTCGCGCAACTGCAGCGCCTCAGTCCAAAAGCGATCGCTCAGTCGAAATGAAAAAGTGAAAACTTGCTCGAGGGGCATGGGAGTGGATTGCTCGAGCCGGCGACGGAATTCGGGATCGTCCACTTGCTCGATTTCCTGCAATCGGTCGGCCAGGCGCCGGATCGTCAAGGCTTGCCTCCGCAGCACTCTCTGCCAATGCTGCGCGAGGACGAAAAACACGAAGCACACAATTACGCAGATGCCCATCGCCGTCCAGAGAATCTCCATGCCACCCGCTCTCCGGCTTCAACCTATCAAGAGTTTCCGCCCCGTAACTGCCGCCTTGCGGTCGCCTGCGCGGTTGTCGCTCGGCGGAGTGTGGCGCGCGGCTGCCGCCTCGCGATGGCCGGGATTCTACTACCAATTTCACGCTTCGGCCATCTCCGTGGCAAGTGCGACGGCGGACTTTTCCAATGGCTTGAGCGAGTTATTTGTCTGAAGAATAGTGCGACTTCACATCCAACGTGATCTTTGGGGGATGAAGCAGCGTGTTGTGGATCAGGCAATGGTGAACAGCTTCGGTGACTCCTGCGCGATGCTCGTCGCTTATTGACACCGGCACTTCCACGTCGATCTGGAAATTGTCCATGCGCGGCGGATCCTTGGCCTTGTCGGCGGACACGCGCACTCGCGTTCCCTCTGTTGCCAGTTTGTGTTTCTTAAGATATTGCGCCGCGTAAAAACCTGCGCAAGAGCCCAGGGACGCGAGTAACAGCTCCGGCGGCGTCATCCCTTCGTCAAATCCGCCGTTCTCCTCCGGCTGGTCGCAGGCAATCGAATGTTCCCTCGCTTTGATTTCAAACTGCAACGCACCCAAATGCTCGACAAAAACTTCCATATGTTCCTCCCTGCAACCCGGCGATCATCCGCATTGGCCGGCAACGGAATCCGACGACTTTTGCTGTCCGGGATCGCGCGTGAGAGACTTGTCCAGATATTGCCTCACCAAATCGCGCCCCCTGGGCAGCCGCGATTTCATCGCCGGTAGCGAAATCCCGAGCTTTCTCGCAACCTCTTCTCCAGGCGTTTCCTCAAGATCACGCATTTCGTAAACGGTCCGATAAACAACCGGAAGGCTGTCAAGCGCCTCAGCCAGCAAGTCTTTCATTTGGCGCAAAGCCATCTGGCGTTCCATCGCTGGCTCTTCTCCAGCGATTTCGCGGCCTTGATCCTCCAGCGAAGACAGTTGCAGAAGTGGCAGCAGCGCCTCGCGCTCTTTTAACTGCCAGCAGACGCGCCTCGCAATCTGCGCCAGCCAGGACCGGAACGCCACCAAGTCCCGCAACTGATCAAGTCGCCGGCACGCCTTGAGCAGGGCCTCCACCAGGACATCTTCCGCGTCTTCCCGGTTCCCGCAGACGCGAATCATCTGACGGTAGACGGCGTCCTTGTGTTCTTTGACTAGATTCTCGAACTCCACGGCAACATTATTTCACTGCTTGCTCATAATTGCGCGAAGAACCTCATGAGCAGCAGGCACCACCGTTGGCGGTGGATATCGCAGCCCTGCACTGGCTCTGGCGATTCCACGGCATTTTGCACAACAAGATCGCCATGGGGCAGAAGTCCGTCAGGCCAGCAAACGTTAAACCAAGACCTACGAACCCGGATAAATAAAGCCAATAGGGGTTTAACGTGACCGCCAGCACCGCACTTACAAGCACGACGGACCCTGCCAGAAGCCGCACCTGACGTTCCAAAGCCCAGCGCGTTCTAGTATTCGACACGATGGGGAATCCGGCTTTGGTCCATGCAGCTGTGCCACCATCCAGAACAACAACATCTTCTCTCCATGGCTGCAGTAATCCGGCAACCATCCGCGCTCGCTTCCCGCTCTGGCAGATCAACACAACCGGAAGATCGCGCCGGAGATCGCTCAATCGCGCCTCGATCTGGTCCATCGGAATGTTAAAGGCGCCCGGCAGATGCCCCGCTGCGTATTCCGTGGCCGAACGCACATCCACCCATTGTCCCCGGCCCTTTCGTTCCTCAATTGCTTTCAATTCAATTGCAGTGATCTCAGTCAAGGTAACTCCCCTCTATATGAGAGGAGCGCTTCCCGTTGAAAAAGGATTCATCCCTAAGGAAGATTTGTGGGTTCTTTCCGGCTAGGATGGACCGGGCAGGAAACTGCATGGCACGAGCAAATCCTTGACTACTAACCAAATTCTTACTTCAACTGGGACTGTTCTCGTTCAGAATGATTGGTGACACTCGGTAGAGTGTCGGGATGCAAATTCGATGGGGGAAGGTACCCAAAGCGCGAGAGCTCTCGCGCTT
>Ga0326727_10022789_pt1 | contig 12042 bp, 7 predicted proteins | sample MB2enrmetagenome_FD_207643 | JGI IMG/M metagenome (GOLD analysis project Ga0326727, IMG submission 207643) | Lab enriched peat soil microbial communities from McLean, Ithaca, NY, United States - MB29MY | ecosystem: Environmental > Terrestrial > Soil > Wetlands > Peat | place: USA: New York... | reverse complement strand
ATCCGCTGCAGCGCAAAGCGCCGGGCATGGTCCCGTTGGATCCGGTGGCTCCGCCGCCGGACACGCATGCTTCCGCCAAACTGCCGCCGTTGCCGGTTGCCGCCGCCGTGCCCCCGGTGCCGGAGATGAGCGCGCGCCGCACCGGCGCAATGAACATCGCCCAAGTGAACTCCGGGATTCAACCGCGTCTGCCGGTTCCGGAACAGCAGGCCCGATGGATACGGACGGGCGCCCGAGCTTCTGGCCACGCCAAGCCGGATGCGGAGGTTGCCGCCCCCGCATTACCGGCCGGTGGCAGCCTGACCCAATCGATAAAGAACATTGTGGTGCTGGGCGTGAATCCGGTTATGCCTTCCGGTCCCATCGCCGTTCCGCAGGGAAATCGCCGGGGTGAGTTCATGGCCGGTCCTGAAGGAACACCCGGAGCGCCGGGGACGCCCGAGATTCGCGGTGGCGGAACCGCGGATGGTTCTGAAGGAAAGAATTCTCCGCTGAATGGAATCATGGTGGCGGCCGGTCCGGTAAATCCCGGTCCCATGGCGGCCAGCGGACCCGTCTCCGCGCCGGCGATGTCCGCGTCCAGGATGGGTTCGTCCAATGCTCTGTTGGCGGCGATGCGTCCGGTGCGGGCGGCTGACATCGCGCGCCAGACGCGTCCCGGCATGGTTTCCCCCGCCGCCGGGTCCAAGCTGGAAGCCGCGGTGTTTGGCCCCAAGAAGTATTATTCGATGACCCTGAATATGCCGAATTTCACCTCGGCCGGCGGCAGCTGGATCATTCGTTTTGCCGAACTGAATCAGAGTCACGATCACACCGACGTCACCGCGCCGGTGGCCACCGTCAAGGTGGATCCCGCCTATCCCGAGGGAATGCGGGAGGAAGGCAAGGAAGGCGTGGTGGTGCTCTACGCCGTAATTCACGCCAATGGCACGGTGGGTGACGTGCGCGTGCTGCGCAGCGTAAACGACCGGCTGGACGCCAGCGCCCGCACCGCATTATTGAAATGGCACTTCCAGCCCGGCACGAAAAACGGCAACGCCGTCGACCTGGAAGCGGTGGTCCAGATTCCGTTTAAGGCGCACGCCAGCTTCTGATGCCTAACAAAATCTGCAAATGCAATACAGGATCGGGTACCGCGCTTCCTTTCGTGAACTGCCAAATTGGCAACGGGGGGTCGGTGTTTTGAGCGGATGTGGGATATTTGGGGCTCTGCCTGAGCAATTCTCTTGAACTACCAGATGGTGTCAACTACTTTGCTTGCGCGGATGTGCTCGTCGGCGGTAATCAGGGATAATCCTTCGACAATTGCGGTGGCACCAATCAGGCGGTCGGCCGGGTCCTTGGGATAGTTGGGCGGGAGACGAACCGCCAAGGCGGCAATTTCGGGTGTCATTGGTTTCAGAATGACGCGCGCCACCGTGTCGCGAACAAACGATTCCACGCTACCGGAAACGTGGATGCGGGCATGTTCCGCCAGCCATGCGAGTTCCCAAAGACTGACTGTCGCCACGGCTATGCCGCTGGTCTGCCGCGCGTTCTGAATTGCCTGGCGGGCCTTTCGCGAGAGCTGTTTCGGGGCCGCGGACATCCAGATCAGTGCATGCGTGTCGAGGAGAATCACTTGTGCTGCCAGTCGTCCGAGGGAGTCACGGGCGCCACGATGTCGCCGGTGATTTTCACCCGGCCCGCCATATATCCGAAGATGTCCTCGGCCGGGCTCTCGGCGGGAACCAGCTTCGCGACCGGTTTACCGTGCTTGGTAATCACGAGAGGCTCTCCGCTCTGTTGTACCTTGTCCATCAGCGCCAGGCATTGATCTTTAAACTCTCCGGCGGCGATTTGTTTCATAATAGCCTCTTATATGGCTATTATAATATGGCTATGGCTGTAATGCAATATGATAATTGAATCTGGCACGACACAAAGCCGGGAATCCGGCTGGGAACGCGGGCTGCTCGTCCGCATTCCATGGCGCTTACAGCATAGCCGGAGCCCGCGTAGCGGGCGAAATACGGTAGCCCCAGACGTAAGCCTGGGGGAAGGTTCGGTTGGGAGAGGGAGCCCGCGTAGCGGGCGAAAGAACCGTCGGCGGGGTGGTGCAAGACGGATTCGCGGGTGGATGAGGCCGATTCTTACGCCCTCTACGAGGGCTATCGATTTGCTCGTGTGACGTTCCCAAGGCTTACGCCTGAGGCTACCATATTTCGCCCGCCAAAGCGGGCTGGATGTTCGGTTCGATGGGCACTCTGCGTTACCATCACAGGTTCGGCTGGCCTGGCGATTTTCAGGCTTGGGTCGTGCGCCCGCCCCACAGGAAGAATGGGAGGCCCTGGACCTCTTATCCCTGTTGTTCGCGCTTCTCGATCTTTCCCCAGGTGTCGCGCAGGGCCGCGGTGCGGTTGAATACCGGCTTCTCCGGGGTGGAGTCGAAATCAACACAGAAATAGCCCAGCCGTTCAAACTGGTATCCGCGCAGCGCGGGAGTGCCTTTCAGCGACGGCTCCAGTTTGCAGTTGGTCAAAATTTCGAGCGAATTCGGGTTCAGATTCGCCGTAAACTCCTGGCCTTCCTCGGTCAGATTCGGATCTTCCTTGGTGAATAGCTTGTCATAGAGCCGAACCTCGGCATCAATGGCATGGGCGGCCGAAACCCAGTGGATGGTGGATTTCACTTTCCGACCGTCGGGGGTATTGCCGCCACGGGTTGCCGGATCGTAGCTGCAATGGACCTCGAGGATCTCGCCGGTGTTCGGGTCCTTGACCACGCCGGTACAGGTCACCAGGTAGCCATAGCGGAGGCGCACCTCGACGCCGGGGGAGAGCCGGTAATACTTTTTCGGCGGATCTTCGCGGAAATCGTCCTGCTCGATATAAAGCACGCGGGAAAACGGTACTTTGCGGGTTCCGGCGCCCGGGTTTTCCGGATTATTCACCGCGTCCATCTCTTCCACCAGGTTCTCCGGGTAATTGTCGATGACCACTTTTAACGGCCGGATTACGGCCATTACGCGAGGCGCGCGTTTGTTCAAGTCCTCGCGCACGAAGTGTTCGAGCATTTCGAACTCGATGGTGCCGTTGGTCTTGGAGACGCCAATGGCCGCGCAGAAATTGCGCAGCGCTTCCGGTGTATAGCCGCGCCGGCGAATGCCCGCCAGCGTAGGCATGCGCGGATCGTCCCACCCGCGCACGTGGCCTTCCTGCACCAGGGTGAGCAGTTTGCGCTTGCTCAAAAGCGTGTATGTCAGGTTGAGCCGGTCGAACTCGAACTGCTGCGAGGGGAAAATGCCCAATTGCTCGATGAACCAGTTGTACAGCGGCCGATGGTCTTCGAACTCGAGGGTGCAAATGGAATGCGTGATCTTTTCCAGGGAATCCGACTGCCCGTGAGCATAGTCGTACATCGGATAGATGCACCATTTGTTGCCGGTGCGATGATGCTCGGCGCGCAGGATGCGATACATCACCGGGTCGCGCATATTCAGGTTGGGCGACGCCATATCGACCTTGGCCCGCAGGGTGCGCGAGCCGTCGGGGAATTCGCCGGCGCGCATGCGCTCAAACAGGTCCAGATTCTCTTCCACCGAGCGGTTGCGATACGGGCTTTCTTTGCCGGGCTCGGTCAGCGAGCCGCGGTATTGCCGGACTTCTTCGGCGCTCAGGTCGCAGACGTACGCCTTGCCGGCTTTGATGAGCTGAATCGCCCACGCGTAAAGTTGATCGAAATAATCGGAAGCGTAAAAGAGCCGGTCTTCCCAGTCGAAGCCGAGCCAGCGGACGGTATCCATGATGGAATCCACGTACTCGGTTTCTTCCTTCGAAGGGTTGGTATCGTCAAAACGCAGGTTCGTCTTGCCGCCAAACTCCGCCGCCAGGCCGAAGTTGAGACAAATCGACTTCGCATGCCCGATATGCAGGTAGCCGTTAGGTTCGGGAGGGAAGCGCGTATGAACGCGTCCGCCATATTTATTCGTCTTGATATCTTCGAGGATGATGTCGCGCACGAAGTTCGACGGGCGAGTGCTGGGTTCCGCCGGCTTCCCACCTCCGTCAGCCAAAACCGGGCTGGTAGGGGACCCCGGTTTTCCACCCCCATCAGCCAAAACCGGGCTGGTGGGGGACCCCGGTTTTCCACCCCCATCAGCCAAAACCGGGCTGGTGGGGGACCCCGGTTTTGCGGCGGCTTCCGTATCGGCTTTTGTCGTCTTCATAGTAAGAACATATATGATATGAGCATCACTGGCCCTTTGCCAATTGCCTCTTATCGTTAATTATCTACCACAGAGGACACAGAGGAGAACGATGGGGATTTTTCAGACAGGTATTCGCTCGGGTCGTGGCTTTTTGAACGTGCCGGGCGTATGCGATATCGGCCGGGATGAGGCGACTGCTGCCAGCTCGACAACTCGACCGCCCGACGGTTCGATTTCTAAGCCTTCCTCTGCGGCCTCCGTGTCCTTCGTGGTAAATGCTCCTGAATCGGCCAAACCAGTGGTAACGCGTTTTGCTCCGAGCCCTACGGGTTTCCTGCATGTGGGAGGCGCCCGGACCGCACTGTTCAACTGGGCCTATGCCCGGCGCCATGGAGGGCGTTTTATCCTCCGCATGGAAGATACCGACCAGCTTCGGTCCTCGGAGGAGAGCACGCTGAAGATCGTGCGCGATCTGGCCTGGCTGGGCATTGACTGGGATGAGGGCCCCGATCCGAACGCCCCCGATCCGATGCAGCATCAGATTGGCGAACACGGTCCTTATTTTCAAAGCCAGCGTCTTCCCCTGTACCGGGAGGCCCTGCAGAAATTGCTGGACCGCCATCTGGCGTACGAAGCCTTCGAGACTCCGGACGAGTTGGCGGAGCGTCGCGCCACCGCCACCCGCGCGGGCGAGAACTACCGCTATGATTCCAGCGCCGCGCTCAGCCTGACGCCGGAGCAGATCAGGCAATACAAGGAAGAGGGGCGGCCGTATGTGGTCCGCTTCCGCGTGCCGGAGAAAACGTTCACCGTCGAGGACCGCATTCTGGGCACCGTTTCCATTGCCAGCTCGGAAATCGAGGATTTCGTGATCTGGAAGGCGGATGGGTTTCCCACCTATCACTTCGCGGTGGTGGTGGACGACATTATGATGGGCGTTACCGATGTGCTGCGCGGGCAGGAGCACCTGATGAACACGCCCAAGCATCTCGCGCTGTATGAAGCGCTGGAGCAGGCCCCCCCCCGTTATGCGCACTTGCCGCTCATTTTCAATCCCGATGGCTCGAAGATGTCGAAACGCGACAAAGCCAAGGCGGCGCGGGCGGCGGCGAAGACCTGGCTTGCCCAAAACGGTGGCGACCAGCAAAAGTTGGCCGCAGCTGCCGGGCTGGCCGGGGCGGATCTGGAGGACTTCCTGCAGAAGCGCAAAGACGACGTCGCGCTGGCGGCGGCCATCGCCCAGGCGACGGGCGTTCATCTGCCGGAGATCGATATTCACGACTTCCGTGTCAGCGGCTATTTACCCGAGGCCCTGGTCAAATACCTGGCGCTGCTGGGCTGGTCTCCCAAAAACGATCAGGAAGATATTGACCCGGAGACGCTGGCGAAACTGTTCGACGTGAGTGGCATTGGGAAATCGCCGGCGCGTTTTGATCGCGTCAAGCTCATGACGGTGGACGCCGACGAGATTCGCCGCTTGCTGGCGGAAGAATTTCATCGACGGTTGCGCCAGTACTTTACCGAGTTTCATCCGGAATTCGTGCGGCTGCTTACGCCGCCGCAGTTTGAAGTATTTGCCATCAGTTACAAGGAACGGGCCCGCACTCTGGCCGAACCGGCGGAAGCCGGGTGCTTTTTTGTTTGCGACGACGAGGCGGTCCGCTATGATCCCGCCGCGGTTAGGAAAGCGTTGCTGGCAAATGAAGGAGCCGGGATGCGCCTGTTGTCCGAGCTGTTGCCGGAGCTGATGCAGGTGGAGACCTGGTCGAGCGAAATCCTGGAACAAAAAGTGGAAGAGTTCCTGCGGGCGAGGGAACTTGGACTGGGAAAGATAGGGCAACCGCTGCGGGTGGCCATCAGCGGAGGAACCGTGACTCCGCCCTTGTTCGATACAATGGCAATCCTGGGCAAGGAACGGGCCCTTCGGCGGATTGAACGATGCCTGAAGCTTCATGGTCACACGTCCGCACGTTCCGCGCAGTCCTGAGGACGACGTATAAGTAATTTGAAATTTCAAATTTAAAATTTGAAATTGAAATCTTGACCGGAGTAATCCAATGTCCGACCAGAAATATCGCCAACATGGTTACAAGGACCGTGACCGGGACGACGCTCGCGGCCAGAGCAAACCCAAACCGAAGCCGCAAGAGATGACCTTTGGCCCGCGCAGCATACAGATGGCGCCCACCCGGACGGTTTCGCGCTGCGCACAATGTGGGGTGGTGTTGAGTTCGGTGGTGGACCCCAACGGCAAATGTCCCCAGTGCGGCACGGCGTTGCATGCCTGCAAGCAATGCGCCCATTTCGATCCCGGCAGCCGTTTTGAATGCCGCCAACCCGTGACCGGGCGTGTGGTCAAGAAGGTCGCGGAGAATCAATGCACGTTGTTCGCGCTCAGCAGCCGCGTCGAAAAGGAAACCTCGGTCGGCGCCGGCCGGGTCGACGATGCCCGGCGTGCCTTCGAGAATCTGTTCAAGAAATAGTCCTTTTGGACTATCCGATTCCGCTGCTTCTGACGATAGGCCGACGCCTGTTGGAAGGGGTCATTTGCGATGTTCTTCATCGCAATTTGATGTCGATCGACCTCAGCTACCTCGTACTCGATTTGAAAAGGCTGAACGAAACGCTTAGCCGGCAACATGAGGCAGCGCTGAAGAGATTTCTGACAACCGAAGGGCGGGTCGCATAGCCGGCTGGCTCGGTGTTCGACCGGAAATGCTGGTGCCCCACATCTCCCCGGCGGGATGTGGGGCACGCCGCATGATGAATGATTCTCAGCTCCCCCAGCCGAATCTCTCGCGTCCGCCTTACTGCAGAGTACCCAGGCCCGTGCAGCCATCGTGGCTGCTGGCGGTAGTGCCTGAAGTATCGAATCGGATCGAGCCATCTTCGATGGAACAGAACGAGCGCTGACCGGTCGTTCCGACAGTCACCGGAGTCGCAGTAACAAGAAATGAGGTAGCGGTGGGAAGTGTAGTTGCGATCGTATAACCGCTCTTCGTGCCAGCGGCGAGGACGGGATCAATCAGGTTACTTGTGCCCAGGGTGGTCAACGTGGCATAGCTTGTCGAGCCACCGAAGGTCGAATAGTAAGCGAATTCGGAGCTGATAATCGTACGCGTTGACCCCACTGCCGACGCCTCGTTGGCGGCCATTCTGGACCTCAGCAGGTTGGGCACCGCGATAGCGGCGATAATCAGAATGATCGCGACTACGATCAGCAACTCGATTAATGAAAAACCTTTTTGTTTACGCATCTCTACGGTCTCCTCGGTAGTTTTCTGTACGGAACCCGCATCTCAAACAAGCAGTCGAAGGGCCGAACTAAGACAAGTTGTCATAATTGGCAATAGCCATTTTCTAAGTAGTTGAAAAGACAGCTTGATTGTTGCTTTAGGGCTGACAAGGGTTAGAGTCTTCCTGCTCTCAATGCAAGAAGACTGGCTATTCTTGACAAAATTTGTCACGGCCTTCCGCCATATTAGGTCAACTTTTGTTTCTTGGCCTGCCCGGCAGTCCCGCAATGCAACCGGTGAAGGCAGAGGGCATTCGTTTACGGCGCACCGCCGAGGATGAAAGAGAGGGCTCCCTTTGGGCGTATACTGTGGCGTTTTGAAGCAAGGAGGCCAGGATGCCGCTATCCCGCTGGATTTTTGCCGCCATAGGTTTCCCCCTTACATTCATGGCCGTATTCGTATGTGCCCAAAAGGAACCAGAGACCATGCTGAAATCGCAATCCCCCGCTTGGCTTAACGCAGCTGCCGGCCAGTTGGAACCGGAACTTATCGCGAAATACGGGGAAGGTCAGCGCGTTCGCGTGCATCGGGGCTTGAGCCAGGTGGCGGAATTCTGGCGCGCGGAGGATGGCGACCAGGCCGCCTTTGAAAATTTTGTGCGAACGAATTTTGCCGGGGACCAGACGGCGGTGGATGCGATCTTCGATCGCTTCCAGCGCCTTTTGGAACAGCTCGACGGTCACATGCAGGAGATCGGACGCGAGTTTCGCACGCAGGCCGATCTCGACCTCGGGCCCATGCTTCCGGTGGACGAGATCTTCGCCGCCTACGACCCCGCTGCTCATGTCTCCGACGACTTCTTTGAAAACAAGCTGGCTTTTGTCGTGCTGCTGAATTTCCCGCTGACCACTCTGGAACAACGGCTGAAGGAAGGATCGCAGTGGAGCCGCCGGCAGTGGGCCGAAGCGCGGTTGGCGCTGCGTTTCGCCAAGCGCGTGCCCGCGGACGTGAACCAGGCCCTAGCCGAAGCCTCGTCGGACGCCGGCAATTACGTCTCACAGTACAACATCTGGATGTATCACCTGGTGGATAACGATGGCCGGCGCCTGTTTCCCCCCGGGCTTCGGCTGTTGTCGCACTGGAACCTGCGCGACCAGATCATGGCCGACTATCCCGATGCGCAGAAGGGCCCGGCGCGGCAACGGATGATTCAACAGGTCATGGAGCGCATCGTCACCCAGACGATTCCGCAAGCGGTGATCGACAATCCCCAGGTTGACTGGAATCCTTTCACCAACGAAGTGGAGCCGGCCGCGGTGAACGACAGTGGCGAGGCCGTCAAAAAAGAATCAGGCGTTACGAACGCGCCGGAGCCCGAGACGCGCTACGCCATGCTGCGGAAGACCTATCTCGCCTCCCGCAAGCTGGATGCCTATTCCCCCACCGCGCCCACGCTGATGGCGCGTCGCTTCGACGAGGACCGCGAGATTCCCGAGGAACGCGTGCGCCAGATGCTGGTGGAGGTGGTCTCGTCGCCGCTGGTGGCGCAGGTGGCGGCGCTGATCCAGGAACGTCTGGGCCGCCCGCTGGAGCCGTACGACATCTGGTACAGCGGTTTTCGCGTGCACAGCCAGTACAGCGAAGAACAGCTGGATGAAATTGTCCGGAAGCGATATCCCACGCCCGAAGCTTACAAGGCGGATATTCCCAATATGCTGGTGAAGTTCGGCTGGACCCCGGAGCGCGCGCGGCAAATTGCCGAAAACATTGCCGTCGATCCGGCGCGCGGCTCGGGCCACGCCATGCCTTCGGGGATGCGCGGCGCCAAGGTCCACCTGCGTACCCGCGTGGGCGCGGGCGGAATGAACTACAAGGGTTTCAATATTGCGATTCACGAGATGGGGCACAACGTCGAGCAGACCCTCTCGATGAACTACGTGGATTTCCATTTCCTGAGCGGCGTTCCCAATACGGCGTTTACCGAAGCGCTGGCGTTCGTGTTCCAGGGACACGATCTGGAACAACTGGGGCTGGCGGCGCCGAGCGCCCAGGACCGCGCACTGAAAACCTTGGGCGATTTCTGGAGCACCTACGAGATTTCCGGCGTGGCCCTGGTCGATATGGCGGTGTGGCACTGGATGTACGATCATCCGCAGTGCACACCTGCCGAACTGCGGCAGGCAACGCTGCAGATTGCGAAAGACGTATGGAATCAGTATTACGCGCCCGTATTCAAGAAGAAGGACGTGGTTCTGCTCAGCGTGTATTCGCACATGATCGATAGTTTTCTCTATCTGCCGGACTATCCCCTCGGCCACATGATCGCCTTTCAGATCGAAGAACAGATGCGCCAGGCGGGAGAGAAGATGCCCGGCGGATCCGGCGCCGGACTGCGGAGTATTGGGCCGGAATTCGAGCGCATGGCGACGTTTGGCAGCGTGGCCCCCGATCTATGGATGAAGCACGCCACCGGCCAGCCGGTGGGCCCGCAGGCCCTGCTGGAGGCCGCAAGGCGGGCGCTGGGAGAGGTGGGCAAGCATTGATCTGAAGAGAAATTCACCGCAGAGGACGCGGAGGCCGCAGAGGAAAAACCGAGGATTGGCCGCAGATCAACCCAGATGAACGTTGATGGAGGCACAGGCCAAATCGATAGTTCACGTTTTTCTGATCAGCGCATATCTGCGTTAATCAGCCGCTAAAAGGTTTTGGGTTTGTCTTCCTCTGCGGCCTCCGCGTCCTCTGCGGTGAATGGTTTACGTTGCACGCGCCAGCACCAGCGTGATGTCGTCGGGTTGCTCCTTGGCGCCGATCCAGTCCATCACCGCCGCGATTACCAGTTCCGAGATGCGGGCCAGCGGCAAATCCCGATGTTCCATCACCAGATCGAGCAGCCGCCGTTCGCCGTACTCGCCGAACTCATTTTCCGGCTCGGTAATGCCGTCGCTGTAGGCCAGGAAAAGATCGCCGGGATGCAGGTTGACGCTCTCTTCGTTCCAGCGCGTTTCGTCGAAAAGCCCCAGCACCGTGCCGCCGCAATCGAGCTTGCGCAGGGAGCCGTCCAGGCCGATCACCAGCGGCGCCAGATGGCCGCCATTGGAATAACACAGGCTATGCCGGGCGCCATCCCAGAGTCCCAGAAAGAGGGTCGCGTACTGTTCCGGCGAGGTGCTGCGATAAAGATGGTGATTGAGCAGTTGCAGCACGGTGGCCGGCGACTGAATCGCTCCCGCGGCCGCGCCGCAGCCTTCCGGCGCGGGAGCATCGGCGCCGCCGGCGGCCATCCGCGACGGCATACTGCCGAACTCATACACGCGCACGGCGGAATGAAGGGTCGCCATCAGCAGCGCGGCGGAAATTCCCTTGCCGCTGATGTCGCCGATGGCGATGGCCAGCTTGTCTTCATCCCGCGCCATGAAATCGTAATAGTCCCCGCTGACGGTGCGTGCCGGACGGCATATGCCGAATACTTCCAGGGAGGCAATTTGCGCCGATTCTTGGGGGAAAAGCTGCGCCTGCACCTCCTGCGCAATCGCCAGTTCGCTTTCCATGCGCTGCTTTTCCTGGTGCTCGGCAATCAACCTTTGCAGCGACTCGGTCATGGAATTGAATGAAATTTCCAGGGCGGCAAGCTGGTCGCGGCTGGTGACCTGGATACGATGCTCGAAATCGCCACGATTAATGTGCTCGGTGGCCTGATATAGAGCCGCTACAGAATGGGTCATGGTGCGCGTCAGCTGGATGCCGGTGATCAGCGCCGCCACTTCAATCAGGGCGAAGAAAAAGCCGATGGTTGCCAGGGCAATAAAGATCGAGCTGGTATATTCTCCCAGCGCGGCGAACATTCGGTCGTTAAGCGAAGAGAGCCGCGTATGCACGCTCACAATTGCGGTCGTGCTCCGGCCGCTTTGCCAGCCGATGATCGCAAACGGCATGGCGAACTGGACCTCGCCATCCAATCGTCCCCGAGGCGGGGTCAAGCGGCCGGCGATGATGGCGGGACCCACTTCCACCACCTCGCCGGATGCCGGCGCGCGCAGGCGCATGGTTTGATTTTCCGTCGTGGCAAGGGAGCCCGTACCTCTTTGGCTGTGAGCTTTGGGGACAACCGGTGTCCGCGGGTCCGCAGCTTTACCGTTGCCCGCGGAGCCGCTTTGGGGGCCTGCCGCCGGCGGAGTTGGGGAGCTCAAAAAACTTGGCAGATGGATCGTTACTTCGCCGATGCCGGCGGCGATGCGGGCTAAGCGGGCTCGATCCAACGGTTCGCTGGTGATGGCAATCAGTTGCCTGGACCCCGCGGGCACCGTGCTCCAGGCGCGTAGATAAACCCCGTTTTCGTCCCCCACAATCGCGGAAAGGTTCTTTGTCTGCAAGCTTGGCGGAGGGGCTACGACCGGTGAATCGGCAGGAAGGACCAGAACCGTTGCCGGGGCCGTGGGAGAAACCAGCCAGGCCGTCAAGCTGCGGGGAGGCGATTCCAGCAAAATGGCTCCCGCCGCCTCGTGCAGGGGGGCGCCGCGGGCAAGCTGCGCGGCTATGCCGCGGGCGGCGGTGCGATTGATCGCTTCCAGGCTCCTGAGTTGTGCCGTCAGGTCGGAGCTGATTACGAAGGTGGCAAAT
>Ga0326727_10022788_pt1 | contig 12042 bp, 10 predicted proteins | sample MB2enrmetagenome_FD_207643 | JGI IMG/M metagenome (GOLD analysis project Ga0326727, IMG submission 207643) | Lab enriched peat soil microbial communities from McLean, Ithaca, NY, United States - MB29MY | ecosystem: Environmental > Terrestrial > Soil > Wetlands > Peat | place: USA: New York... | reverse complement strand
TAGAGCTTTTCTTCGAGCACCGGCTGCAAGCGGTGAATCTCGTCGAGGAACAGCACCTGGCGATCGCGCAGATTGGTAAGGATGGCGGTGAGGTCGCCCTGGATGACGAGGGCCGGACCCGAGGATTGCTGGAAGCCGACGTCGAGTTCGTTGGCGATGATGGTGGCGAGCGTGGTTTTTCCCAGCCCGGGAGGGCCGAAGAGAAGCACGTGGTCCAGGGCTTCGCCGCGGGACTTGGCCGCCTCGAGAGCAATGGCGAGCTGCTCTTTTGCTTTTGATTGCCCGATGAACTCGCGCAGCCAGCGCGGGCGCAGTTTGAGCTCAAAACTTTGTTCTTCGTCGGCGCGCGCGGCGCTGACCAAACGTTCCGGAGAGTTGTCGCGGGCGACGGTCATGCTGAGCAGAAGTGTAGCCGTTCCTGGCGGCGGCGGCAAAGAGAACGCGTGAAAAACCTTGCAAATGAAGGTTTTGACAGAGATTCATAAGACTTTTCGCGCTGCACATGAATTCTTCACTCGGATTCAGATCATCTTCATGCTTTCCTGATTCACATTCCCCTAGCTTCAAAAGAATTCACGCTGGACTAGCACCAGCATACAAACCCGGCCCACGAATAAATCGCTGTGAATACGTGGAGCGCAAGAGCGCCCTACGCATGCCAGTCTTTTTCAGGTATGCCCACAACTGAACGCTAAAACACTGCAAAACGGCAGGCAGGAGACGTGTATCCAAACACGCTCGAAGCACGAGGTGTATCTTTGATACGCAAAAAATCCACATGCGAAAGTGAGAGGCTACATGACGAAAAGAAATCGTAAACTCGTACCGGCCGCAGCAGCGGCCTGTCTTGCACTATGGTCTCTTTCGGGGGCCGCGCAGCAGGGGGCAGCAACCGGTAGCGGATCGCCCACGCTCACCGCGAGGGTGGATCCTCCGGCCGGCGGGTCAACTCCTGCCGCAACTTCGGCAGACACGAACCGGACCACAACCGCCGCTGCTGGCGCTCAGCCCGCGGATGCCTCGCAGATCAGCAACGCCGAGCTGGCGAGAGATATGCAGGAGATGCGGGCTGAAATCACCGAACTGAAGGCCGAGTTGAAGGCGCGCAATGACGCGGATGCGCTTTCTTCGGAGGCGATCAAAGCGTACGAGCAGGACGTTGCCGCATTGCGGACCGCCGTCCATCCCGTGGTGGCCGTTGCCACGCCCTCGACCACCGCGGTGCAGGAAGCCACGCCGGCGCAGCCTCCCGCGCCAGCACCCGTGGATCACGTGACGCCGTTTGCCGATTACTACTGGGGCTGGCTGAACGGCAATCCGCGCACCATCGATTGCCCGCTCTGTACGAAATACTTCACTCCCGAAATTCGCGTGGACGTGAATTACAACCTCGACTTCAACCATCCCAAGGATGACACCATCAGCGGATCGAGCGAAGTCTTCCGCTCGCAGGAAGTGCAACTCGAACAGCTCGGCATCGGCGGCGACCTGCTGATCGACCACGTGCACGCGCGCCTGATGACGCAATTCGGCGAATACTCCGTGACCACGCCGCGCAACGACGGCAGCGTCAGCCGCGGCCAATGGGACCTGGATAATGCGTACCGTTACCTGGCCGAGGCCTACGGCGGCTACCACTGGGACAAGATGCACGGCATCAACCTCGATGCAGGCATCTTCATGTCGTATATCGGCCTGTTCAGCTATTACAACTTCGACAACTGGGCCTACCAGCCTTCATTCGTGTCGTCGAACACGCCCTGGTTCTTCAACGGCGTGCGCGGCCAGTTCTTCCCCACCCAGCACCTCAAGATCGAACCGTGGTTCATCAACGGCTGGCAGTCTTATGCGCGGTACGGCGGCAAGCCGGGCCTGGGCGGCCAGATCAAATACGCCAACCGCAATATCAACATCATCTCCAACAACTACGGCATGGGCGAGGATGACTACGGCGTCGAAGGCCGCACGCGCTTCCACACCGACAACAGCTTCGAGCTGAAGTACTACGACAATCCGAACACCAAGCTCGACAAGATGGCGTTCTCCATCACCGCCGACGCGGGCTGCGAAGAGGGCGCCGGCGTAGCTTGCATGGGATCGGCGGGACACAAGGTTTTCGCTCCCGCCGGCGGCGGATTCAACGCCACGCCGTATTACAAGCAGAGCTTCCTGGGCTGGATGACCTATAACCGCTGGTGGTTCGATAAAGATCGCTACGCCATCACCGCAGGCGGAGGATACGTGAACAACCCCGGACGCTACCTGGTGCTGCTGCCGCCTATCAACGGCGCAACGGCGGTGACGGGGAGCGCGTACTTCCCCGAGGATCCGGGACTCAACTACCACGGCGAAGACGGCACTTTCACCTACGACTTCATGCCGCGGCAGTTCATCACCTACCGCGTGGAGTACGGTTACCGTCACTCCGATGTGCCCTACTGGGCCGGGCGCAACGGATCGACGCCTCCGGGCGGCGCAACCAACGCGTCCGTCGGCAGTCCGGCCGACTTCACCTGCACCAACGGCACGTCGTCGGCGGACTCGGGTATCGGCTGGACTCCTTACCCTGGCTTCAACTACGCCCAGCAGTATGCCAAGAATGTCAGCAACGCTACGACAGCCTGCAACGCCATCGGCATGAACCTCTGGCAGCCCGATATGCGTCGCGATGAACAGAAGATCATCTTCTCGATTCTCGTGAAATGGTAATCGCGATGAGGGTCATCCGCTGATAGAACAACCGTAGGAATTTTCGATCGACGGGCCGCGTGCCAGGGGGCTTCAAATTCCGGCGCGCGGCCCGTTTTTTGCGCTTGAAAACAGGCCGTCGATTACGTCGGTCACACCTGTTTGAAGCAGCTTTAAAGGACTTAGTGACTGTCTTGGTGCGGAACACGAAAGTAACACGTTCGTGCTACAGTAGCGCGAGTTTCGGTGACCTATATTTGATGGCGTGTAGGCCAGCGAGAGTCTGCCATGACGCCGTTGGATCGACGTCAAAACCGGCTGCAGATTCCGGAGATTAACCATGCATGATCGCTTTTCACCGCGGGCAATCCTTCTGATTGCTCTTATCCTGCCCATTGCCGGTTGCACGAATTCTCTAGTGGATTCCCTCGCCGTTTCTCCCACCACGCAGTCTCTCTCGGTGGGCCAAACCGTGCAGTTCACGGCCACGGGAACGGTTGGGCACGGAAGCGGCCACCCATCGAGCACGCAGGACGACACGGATTCGGTGACATGGACTTCGAGTGCTCCCGCGGTGGCAAGCGTCAGTTCCACGGGTCTGGCAACTGCGCTTACCGCCGGAACCACGACGATCTCGGCGAGCATGAACGGGTTTACGGGAACCATCACCGCGAGCGCGACCGTGACGGTGACGGCATCGTCGGGCACTGGTGGCACTGGTGGCACGGGGGGCACGGGTGGCACGGGCACCAGCAGCACAGTGTCCTCACTGACCATTATCCCTTCTTCGCAGTCGGTTGTAGTGCCCGGCGAAACCACGCAATTTCTCGCAATTGGAACCACGGCTACGGGCGCGACAGCTAATCTCACCAATCAGGTTTCCTGGTCCTCGAGCAGCACACAGATTGCCCAGATTGGCGCAAATACAGGTTTGGCTACGGCGTTGACCCAGGGCACAGTGACGATTGTTGCCCTCTATAACCTCAGCGGCAACGTCATCACTGGCACGGCGAGCTTTACCGTGTCGAACGGATCGACGGAAAAATACACCGCAGTGACCATTGTTCCCTCCTCACAGTCGGTCTCGGCTTCGGGCCAGACCGGTCAGCTCATCGCGCTTGCCACTTCGGGAACCACGGGTTTCGATGTGGATGTCACCAATTCCTCGCAGACCACGTGGACGTCAAGCGTTCCGACGATCGCCTCGATCACCTCGGGACTCGCGTCGGGCAACGGCGTCGTCACCGGTGCAAACCAGGGGAACACCACCATTACGGCCGAGGTGCAGAATCCAGACGGCACTGTCGTCTCGGCGACGGCCGCCGTTTCGGTCACCCTTACGGCTCCTCCCGAACCCTTGCTGTCGCTCACGATCATCCCGAGTTCAATCACAGTCGGGAACCTGCAGGACACCGGAAACTTCCTCGCGATTGGAACATTCTCGTCGTCTCCCTATGTAGAAGACCTGACGAACACGGTGACCTGGCTCTCGTCGACGCCTCAGGTTTTCCCGGTCAGTTCGAATAACAGCGGCGCAAATCCTGGGGCTCCTGGAGGGATTGTTACTGCCTATGGCAACGGAGGCGCCACGATTATCGCCGAAGCTACATACCCAACAACGGGCTTGCAAGGGTTGGTCCAGACCGCTACGGCAACGTTCAATTGCCCGCTGGTTCTACCCGATCCAACCTCCGTTCCGCCCACGCCAGGCTCTTGCTTTCCGGGCTCGCAGGCATCGGGATTGCTCGTTACGCTCACTGTCTACAACGAAGGCCTGAACACCGCCAATTGGCTGGTCACAGCGCCTTCCGCCACAAACACAGCAAACGTGATCCATTGCGGCCCTGGCTGGGCTGCGAACGGGAACTCGGGCGGCTCGGTCTGCACGGCGGCCTACCCGCTCGGCACCACCGTCACCCTGACCGCGCCCGCCCAGACCGGCGTCAGCTTCGGTGGGTGGTCTTACAACTGCACAACGATTAGCCCTAACCCTTCAACTGCGGCCGGACCGAACAGTTGCACGATCACGCTGGGAACCGCCGGCAGTTCCAACGTAACCGTGGGAGCAATTTTCAACTAAGTTTGCACCACTTAGGTGAAAGCCGCCCCGCGGGGCGGCTTTCTTTTTGGTGCGCGGGAAAGAGGTACCGCGAGGCGGCGATCCTGCTCAAGCAGGCAGGTTGACGACTCCCGCCACCAGCTTGTAGTGAAAGTTCTCGAACGCTTCGCTCAAGCTGACGGTGAGGAGCGTGTCCGTCGGCTTGCCGGTAAAGAATGATTCGTGCGGATAGATTCCTACCGGGCGGGAACGCAGCTGTTCAAGCCACTTTGGATCGGTGACGGCCAGATCGTAGCGGACGCGGCTGGCGTGGCCGAGGCGAAACACAGCACGATTGCGGCGCTTGCCGTTTTCCTCACGGATCCACCACCACAGTTCGTCGGGTTGGATGAGTTCGAGAGAGTGGCTTGCCGGGACCTCGGCAAACTTGCGCACATAGACCCTGTCGCTGTAGCTCTCGAGCAGGGCGGGTCGCTTGTTGAGGTAGTCCTTCAGAAAATGGATGTCACGCGGCTCGTCGAAACGGCGCACTGGCCGCCAGGGTTTTCCTGTTACAAAGACGTCCTCGGGATGGCACTGCGATGCGCAGTTGTCGCCGAGTTCGGCCTCGAACACATCGAGGAGTGCAGCCTCGGAACCGTCCTGATAACAGGTTTCCTCGACGGTGAGACAACCCACGATCTTTCTGCCGACAAGCCGGACCCATCGCTTTGTCGCGAGATCGATTCCCGCAACACATCGGTGATCGTGCTTATAGGAGTTTGCAAGACAGAGAATCCGGTCAACGCTCATAGAGCTGACAACCCTCCGGAATCCAGAACTAGAGATGGTGAATGACTACATCGTTCCAGTGCTGCTGCAAGTACTCGAGCGCCAGCCTGCGGTGGCAGTGCTCGGCGGACGCTTCGCTACATAATAGGACGGTCCTTCTTTGAAAGCTTTCCTGAGAAATGGCTGACTCGACCTTTCGCGACCGGATCAACGCAAGATAGGACTCTGTGTAGGTTTCCCAGCTCCCTTTATGCTTCTTAAACGCGTCGAGAATCTCCTGCGTGGGCGCGAGGAGGGGTTCACGCTCGTACACCGCGCCACAGATCTCCTCAAGAAAGTATTTGAGGTCGGACTGCTTCGCGAAGCCCGCAAGTTGCGACGTGTTATTCAAGCGCACATCGAGCAGGCGTTCGATGCCGGCGGCTTTCAGTGTGTCGAAGAACTCGCCGGCACTTTTTTTCGTGAAACCGATGCTGTAGATCTCCATTGGTCCTCGTCCAACTCGGCAAACAGGGCAGGTTGCCCGCTTTCCAGAGGCTTGCCGGACTCGGCAGTTACCTGCGCGTCCGTTTGCAGGCGTCCATCGGCGCGGATGTGAAGCAGCTCGTGGCCATGCTCGGCCAGGACGCGCCCCACCAGCAGACGGCGGTGGCAATGAGCAGGATCTTCCTCGCCGCACAACAGAGCCACGCGAAAGGCGGCGATCCCGCGCTCCAATCGTTCCATTCCCTTGACAAATGCCGGGTCCGATTTCATGCGGCCGTAGAGCACATGTCCGCTTTTGTCGTAATACGCCGGATCCGCCGGGCGGCCGCCGAGTTCTCCGCCGAGAAAAATGTACTTGATCCCGCTCTCGGTAAGTTTTTTCTGCATGATTTCACGGTCGAATTGAGGGGCAAAGCGGGAATAGGGCGCGGACCGGGTGTCCACAATCACATCGACTTGATGGCCTGCCAGAAGCCCGGCAAACTCCTCCCAGGTGTGCGCTGAATGGCCGATCGTGTAGACGGTACTCATGGAAGACTCAAGCCAAGCATAGCACCGGTTTCCGTTGCGACCGGCGCGGCTCGTCAGGAGCATGCCGGCATGTCCCGGCGCCTCCGTTTAGACTGGTAACGTCTTCTCGATACGCATGACCCACCGGTTTCAAGCCCTCCGCCGTTTTCGCTTCAATCTGCCGCAACGGATCGCAGCGGGGTTGCTGGCGCTCTTTCTCCTCCAGGGATTCTGGCTCACCAGCCGCCAGACACTGACAGAGCGCGATTATCAGTACGCGCGCTGCGGACGCGAAACCTGGGAAAAGCCCTCGCCCCTGGCCGGCTACTACACCTCCTGCGGCAACATTCACGACGGCATTCTGGCGTACCGGCTGGCCGGGCTTCCGCTCACGCTGAATCTTCTGGCCGAGCGCGGGCTCGATCTCGTGCGCAAGCCGGAGAATCGCGTGGTGCAAGAGAGCGGCGGCGAGCTGAGCACGTGGGAACTGCGCCATCAAATGACGCACATCCTGTTGCTGCTGCGCCTGCCATTTCTCTTTGCCGGCTTCCTGCTGGGCGGATGCATATGGTGGGTCACGCGGCGGCTTTACGGAAATCTGGGCGGCTATACGGCGCTGGCGCTCTATTGTTTTTCGCCCGCGGTGCTGCGCGCCTGCGTCACGCCGAATCCCGAGGTACTGGCTGCCCTGGGGATCTTCGGCGGCGTGTATACCTGCATAGGCGTGGCCCATGCCATGCAGGGTCCGAGACGCAAATGGCGCCCGCGAATCATTCTGCTCACGACGATTTTTGGCGTGGCGGCAGCTGCGCACATCGTGGCGTTGCCGCTGGCCGCGCTGCTGGGCCTGGCGGCCATGCTTTGGGTCGCCGAGGGCCACAGGAGCCAGACCTTGCCCGTGGTGCTGGTTGCCGCGGTGGGCGGGCTGGTGCTGGTCTTTGCCTGTTACGGTTTTTCGCCCGACGCGTCGAGCTATGTCTTCCGCTCGGGGGCCGGATTCCTGTGGGTCTCGCTGGATCCGGCCAGGCGGTTCTTTGGTTCGCTCGCAAATAGCGGCATCACGATTGCGGCGTGCGCCGCGGCGATGTTATATCTGGGCGCGCGCAAATCGCGCTACTTCGGAAACACAGCTCCGTTGCTCTGCGCTTTGGTTTGTATTGTGCTGATTATGACGGGCTCTCCGGGCAGCCCGTGGCTCTGGGCGCAGCCATTTCTACTCACGTTTGTAGGCGGCGTGTTCGCCGACGCGTACGACGGCCCGCGAGGACGCTGGGCGCTGGGCGCGGCGGGGGCGGTGGCCGTGTTGCAGGCGGTGTTGTGCGTGCTGAGTTTACCGGGACTGGTGTAGAAAGAGAAAAATGCACTTGAAGACATTAGGCCTTGCGGAGCATAATGAAGGTAACTGGGAAGTTGCCCTCCATGACGAATTTGTCCCGGAGTTTTGGCAACTGCCCAAACATGCCAGAGTGGAAATCACCGGATTGATGCTGAATCTGCGCGAAAAGGGTCCGCTTCTCGGGCGTCCCCAGGCGGACACGTTGAACGGATCGCGCTACGTCAACATGAAGGAGCTACGATTCAAAGCCGATGGCGGCGTCTGGCGCGTGGCTTTCGCCTTCGATCCGGCACGCAAAGCCATTTTGCTCGTGGCTGGAGACAAGGCAGGCGTGGGACAGCGCCAGTTTTACCGCCACCTGATTCGTGTCGCAGACGCGCGCTTCGAGCGGCATCTGCAAGCATTTCGCACAAAGTGAGGAGATTACCATGACAGTTTCGCTCGAGGCAATTCTGAACCAGATGCCGGAGGAGGAGCGTGCGCAGGTTTTTCGGCGTGCCGAAGAAATTCGCCAGGAAATCAACCTGCGCGAGATGCGCCGCCTGCGCAAGGTCACCCAGGCGCGCCTTTCCAAGAAGCTCAAGATTGGACAGGAGGGTATTTCGCGCATTGAGCGGCGCGCCGATCTTTACCTTTCCACGTTGCGCAGCTATGTGGAGGGCGTAGGCGGCAAGCTCTCGCTGGTGGTCGAATTCCCCGACCGGGCACCGGTGGTCCTCACCGGATTTGGCGACGGAAGCGAGGCCTCAAAACCTAGGAAACAAACCGCAAAGCGGCGCAAACGTCCGACCAGATCAAAGACCGGAAGGCGCCTTGCCGCGTGAGCACGCATATCCGCGCGACGAAACACGAAGTCATTTATAAAGCAAAGAAATATAAGGAGTTATTTCCATCTCTTGGCCTTGCTAAAAGGCCCCTCGAACCTTTAAAATAGAAGCTAAGAGCTGCGGACCCGGCCCTGCTTTTCCGGACTTGTTGCCGCCTTCCTGCAAGCCCTCAAAAAAACTATGGCAGACGACCAGAATCCTCAGCTTCCTCTCGACGGAGCGAACCCTCCCGGCGGCACGAACCTCATTCACATCAATATCGAAGAGGAGATGCGCCGCTCCTATCTCGACTACTCGATGTCGGTGATCATCGGGCGCGCGCTGCCTGACGCCCGCGACGGATTGAAGCCCGTGCACCGTCGCATCCTTACGGCGATGGACCGTGAAGGGATGCAGCACAACAAGAAGTACTCCAAGTGCGCCGGCGTGGTTGGCGAGTGCTTGAAGAAGTACCATCCGCACGGAGATTCGTCGGTGTACGACGCGCTGGTGCGCATGGCGCAGCCGTGGTCGTTGCGCTACCCGCTGGTCGACGGCCAGGGCAACTTCGGCTCGGTCGACGGCGATCCGCCGGCGGCTTACCGGTATACCGAGTGCCGCATGGAGCGCATCGCCGAAGAGATGATGGCCGACATCGAAATGGAAACCGTGGACATGGTTCCCAATTTCGACGAAACCACGGACGAGCCATCGGTGCTGCCCACGCGGATTCCGACGCTCATTGTGAACGGCTCCAACGGCATCGCGGTGGGCATGGCGACCAATATTCCGCCGCACAATTTGACCGAGGTGCTGAACGCGACGATCGCGCTGGTGAAGAATCCCAAGGGCGGACTGCTTGAGGTGCTGAAGCACGTGCATGGGCCCGATTTCCCGACCGCCGGCATTCTTTATGGTCGCGCGGGAATCGTGGACGCGTACCGTACCGGCCGCGGCCGCTTCCTGATGAGGGCGAGGGTGGCCATTGAGAACGTCACCAAGGATCGGCAGGCGCTGATCGTCACCGAGCTTCCTTATCAAGTAAACAAGTCCGTGCTCTTCAAGCGCATCTCCGAGCTGGTCGAAAACAAGATCATCTCCGATATCGACACCAACACCGAATGGACGCGCGACGAGAGCGACCGCGATGGTATGAGGATGGTGATCGGCCTGAAGCGCGGCGCGCAGCCTGAGATTGTGCTGAACCAGCTCTACAAGCACACGCAGATGCAAGAGAGTTTTTCCATGATCTTCCTGGCCGTGACCAACGGCCAGCCGCGCGAGTTGGGACTGGCCGAAGCCATCCAGGTCTTCATCGACCACCGCATCGACGTGGTGCAGCGGCGCACGGTTTTCCTGCTGCGCAAGGCGCGCGAGCGCGAGCACATCCTGGAAGGCCTGAAGATCGCGCTCGACAATCTCGACACCGTGATCAGGATTATCCGCGCATCGAACTCCCGCGTGGACGCGCGCGAGAACCTGTACGCATGGGGCAAGGGCAAGGACATCGTCATCCGGCTGGACCGCGAGCCCGGACCTCACGAGGAAAAGGGCCTCACCCTGCGGCAGGTCGATGCCATCCTGGAACTGCAGCTCTACCGGCTCACGCAGCTCTCGGTCGACGAACTGCTGAAAGAGTTGGGTGAGATCCGCGCAAAGATCGCCGAGTATGAGGAGATCCTGGGCAGCGAGAAGAAGTTGCGCGCGGTGATTGTGAAGGAGCTCGAGGAAGTCCTCCAGAAGTACGGCGACAAGCGGCGCACCGAGATTGTTGACGAGAGCGCGGAGCTGCAGCTCGAAGACCTGATTGCCGATGAGCAGGTTGCGGTGACGGTGAGCCACCAGGGCTACCTGAAGCGCACGCCCATCTCGATCTACCGCCAGCAGCGCCGCGGCGGCACGGGGCGCATGGGCATGAAGACGCGCGAGGAGGATTTTGTCTCGCAGCTTATCGTCGACTCCACGCACTCGTATCTGCTGTGCTTCACCAACATCGGCCGCGTCTATTGGCTCAAGATCTACGAGATTCCCGATGTGGGCGCGGCGGGCAAGGGCAAGTCGATGCAGAGCCTGCTCGACCTGCAGCAAGGCGAGACGGTACGCGCCATTCTTCCCGTCCGTAATCTTGAGGAAGAGGGCAAGTACATTTTCTTCGCCACGCAGAAGGGCACCGTGAAGAAGACGCCGCTCAAAGATTTCTCGAACGTGATGTCGCGCGGCATCATCGCCATCGGCATCGATACAGACGATGAGCTGGTGGCGGCGCGCATTACCGACGGCTCGCAGATTATTTTCCTGGCTACGCACCTGGGAATGGCGATCCGGTTCGAGGAGAGCGACGTGCGCTCCATGGGCCGGCCGGCTTATGGCGTACGCGGCATTGCGTTGATCAAAAACGATTACGTGGTTGGCGTTGCGGTTACACCCAAGGAACACGCACCCGGCGCCTACCGCATTCTTTCCGTCACGGAACACGGATTCGGAAAACGTACTGACGTGGAAGAGTACCGTCTGCAGACACGCGGCGGCAAAGGCGTCAAGAACCTTTCCGTCACCGAACGTGTGGGCCGCGTGAATACCATCCAGCTGGTCGACGACACGTCGGAGCTGATGGTGATCAGCCAGTTCGGCAAGATCATCCGCATCGACACCAAGACGGTGCGGTCAGCCGGCCGCGCCACGCAGGGCGTGCGGCTGCTCAGCCTGGAACCGGATGACAAGGTCGCCGCCGCGGTGATCATCCCACCCGAAGAATTGAACGGAAACGGGAACGGCAATCACGACGGCGAGCAGGGGACGCTGCTGCAGTAGGATGGAAGGCAATCGGAGAGAATCGAATGGATAAGACGATCCGCCGCGTCACCGACTTCGACGAGCAGCAGGCGGAGACCTATCGCTACTGGCAGAGCCTGCCGGTCGGCGAACGGTTGATTGCGGTCTGTGAGCTGAGCGAGGAGGCCTATGCGTTCGCCGAAGGGTTCAAAGGAGCGCCGGCCCATGATGACAAAGGACTTCAAGGACCTTCTTCGCGCGTTTAACGCAAACGCGGTGAAGTATCTGATTATCGGGGGCCATGCCTTCAGCGTGCACTCCGAGCCACGCACGACAAAAGACCTGGACTTGTTCATTCGCTCTGATCCGGAGAATGCCAAAGCCGCCTTCCGCGCGCTGTCCCAGTTCGGGGCGCCACTGCAGGGCCTGACCGAAGCAGACTTCGTCGACGGCACAACATTTCAGATCGGTCTCCCTCCAAACCGCATCGATGTCTTGCAGCGCATCGATGGCATCACCTTCGACGAAGCTTGGCCTAACCGAGTCGAAGGCAATGTTGACGGAGAAGTCCAAGCACCCGTAATCTCCCGCGAAGACCTTATCCGCAACAAGCT
>Ga0326727_10022787_pt1 | contig 12043 bp, 14 predicted proteins | sample MB2enrmetagenome_FD_207643 | JGI IMG/M metagenome (GOLD analysis project Ga0326727, IMG submission 207643) | Lab enriched peat soil microbial communities from McLean, Ithaca, NY, United States - MB29MY | ecosystem: Environmental > Terrestrial > Soil > Wetlands > Peat | place: USA: New York... | reverse complement strand
AATTGCGCTCAGCGTCTCCCTGCCGTCGAGGAGGTTCTACGAGAGTCTCGGCTATGAAGTCCTTGCCCAGTGCTCCCTCGACGTGGGTGAGGGCCAATACCTCAACTACTGGCCGGGGATAAAGAGTCTGACCGGAAAGTTGACGAAATAGCTAGGTTCCCTCGGTCCGTCCCCGAAAGTGCCGTCGAACTTTGGCAGCAATCTGGCGATCCGTCATCTTATCAGCTGTTTCGATGCCTACGATGCGCCCGCCGAGGCCGTCTTTCTTAAGACGTTCTTTCAGTTCGCCCTTTGCCTCACCAGGACCGAATATCAGAATCGATTCCGCATCTCTGATAGACGCAATCACCGCGTCGTAGTAAATGCTGAGATGCTTCGTAAGCGTTCTCTGGAGGCTGTCCTGCGCTGGTACCTGGTGTGGCTCGTAGGGACCCCTCAAAGGGGAATCACCGGACCGGCGGGGTTGTTTTGGACTCTTGTTTTCATCGAGCTCTCCCTTGCCCATTGAAATTCACGGTGACGAATCTTCATCACCGCTCTTTTCCGCTGTCTCAATAGATTGTCATTCCCGTGAAACCCATTGTCAACGGGCAGAAGATTGCGCTATTGAACAGATTCATAGAAGATTCCGGTACTTGCCAAAACTCCGCTTCCCGGTTAACTTTGAGTTGAGGCTAAGGTTAGGGGAAGGTGGTAGATGGACGACATCAAGAGGCACATTGACACGTGGTCCTGGATCGTGCTGTTTATTACGTCAGTCTTATTCATCGTGGCCCTTTTCCTGAAAGGGTTGACCCACGAGTTGTCGCTCGAGGCCGGCGTCTTTCTGGTTTCCCTGAAACTGATCATGATGGCCTACAAGCACAGCGTTGTTGCCGCCGAGTTGAAGGTCCGTCTCGACGACGTGCAGGCTGTATTGACCCGATTGGAAGGCGGTCTTCAATCACGACACGCCCGTGAGGCCGAGGGGGGGTCGCCCGACACGTCGTCGAAGCCGGCGCGGCCCCGCTCGAAAGTGGACCGGTGATCCATAAGAGAAAGGCCTCGCCCACAAGAGCGCAGGCTTGGTCTGTCGTATCTGCGTCCGGGAGGACAACTATGGGGGACTCTGTGTTTAAAGAATCAGCGACGGATTTGTATTTGGAGGATCACGTGCCGGGTTCCGTGTACCGGTTCGGATCGATTCGAGTCGAGGAAAAGGAGATCGTCGACTATGCCAAACGCTACGACCCGCAAGTCTTTCACGTCGACCCCGAAGCGGCCGGGAGGGGCCCGTTCGGCGGACTGGTGGCGAGCGGATGGCATACGGCCTCTTTGGCCATGCGGCTGCTCGTCGACCATTGGCTCTCCCGGATGGCAAATCTGGGGTCGCCCGGCATAGACGAGCTGCGCTGGCTGAAGCCGGTGCGGCCGGGAGACACCCTATCGGTAAGACTCACCATCATGGAGGCACGGCGCTCGCAATCGAAGCCCGACCGGGGTGTGGTAAGGGGGTTGGTCGAGGTGCTGAACGAGAGCGGAGAGGTAGTCACCACGTGGAAAGGGGTCAACATCGTGCTCTGCAGGAGCGGGCAGGCCACGGCGACCTAATCGACCTCTTGACGAATTCATGTCGGTGGTATAAGGTGATAATCACCATGGAGACCGGAAAAGTGGGAATTCAATGGGTGTCCCTCAAATCGGAAGTGCGCGGCCGGCGGTTCCTATGAAGAGCGCTAGGCCCTTTTTTTGTCTGGTCTTGCTCGTTTCAATCGTGAGCGTGTGCCATGCCCAGGTCGCTGAGCGGGTTGTCGATATTCCCACACGACCCGGCGTGGTGCAGCGCATTGTTTGCCTCACTCCTTCGCAGCCCAGAGCGGCGGTAATCCTTTTTGCCGGCAGCCACGGAGGTCTTCAAATATCTCCGCAAGGGATTTTCATCTGGGGCAAGGGTAACTTCCTGGTGCGCTCCCGCCAGCTCTTTGCGGATCAGGGCTTGGCTGTGGCAGTCGTCGATTCGCCGTCCGATCGTCAGCGCCCTCCTTACCTGACCGGTTTTCGCCAGACGCCCGAGCACGTTGCCGATATTAGAGCGGTTATCGCGTGGCTGCGTGAACAGACAAAGGTTCCGGTGTGGCTTGTCGGCACGAGCCGAGGCACGGAATCGGCTGCTTTTATCGCCACCAGGCTGGCGGGACAGGAAGGCCCTGACGGTATTGTTCTCACTTCAACGATTCTGGCCGATGGGGGAGGGAGAGCCGTCCCTGACATGGACCTCGGTAAGCTGACTATCCCCGTATTGGTGGTCCACCACGAGCAGGACGGCTGCGGGTTATGTCAATTCCGCGATATGGCCCGTTTGATGGACAAACTGGGGACGGTGCCGAGGAAGGAGCTGCTCACCTTCAAAGGGGGCCTGGATTACGGTAATTCATGCGAAGCCTTTGCCCATCACGGATTTAACGGACTCGAGCGTGAGGCGGTCGGTCGGATAGCCCGATGGATTCTGTCGGAGTAATTCAGCGAGGGGGGCAGGGGGGCCTTTTCAGGGGAAGATCCCCCTCAACCGCGCTGCCTCTGCGACTCTTCCAATGCCCAGGATGAGGGCCGCCGTCCGCATATCGCTGTTTTCTTTCTGTGAAATGGTCAGGACCTCAGAGAAGCTTCTGGAGAGAATACGGGTCAATCTCTCGGATATTTCGTCTTCGGTCCAGAGCAGCTCTTGCAGGTTCTGCACCCATTCAAAGTAAGAGACCGTGACGCCGCCGGCATTCGCCAGAATGTCCGGCACGAGAAAGATGCCCCGGTCGAAGAGAATGGCATCCCCTTCCGGGCTTGTGGGTCCGTTGGCTCCTTCAACGATCATCCGGCAGCGGAGCTTTGAGGCATTCTTCTCAGTGATCTGGTTCTCCAGGGCGGCCGGCACCAATACCTCGCATTCCAGCTGCAGCAACTCCTCATTGCTCACCTCGTCCGCCCCTGTCTCTTTTCCGATGAAACACTGGTAACGGTTCTTGCAGTCCAGCACCTTGTCGACATCGAGCCCATGGGGATTGTACAAGCCGCCTCTGGAGTCGGAAATGCCGATGATGCGAGCCCCTGCCTGGCGAAAATACTTTGCAGCAATTCCTCCCACGTTTCCCGCGCCCTGAATCGCCACACGGGCTCCATCGAGAGACATGCCTAAATGTTTCGCCGCCTCTGATGTGGTGATGAAGACCCCCTTGCCGGTTGCCTCGTAGCGGCCTAAAGATCCACCGAGCTCCACGGGTTTACCCGTAACCACTCCGGGAACCGCGTACCCCTTTATCGTGCTATAAGTGTCCATGATCCACGCCATGACCTGAGGGTTGGTATAGACATCGGGGGCGGGGATATCCCTCTCCGGGCCGATGAGGGGGGATATCTCCCAGGTGAACCGGCGGGTCATATTCTCCAGCTCTCGGGCTGACATCTCCTTGGGATTGCACTGGACTCCTCCCTTGGCACCGCCGAAAGGGATGTTGACGACCGCTGCCTTCCAGGTCATCCACATGGCGAGGGCACGCACCTCGTCCACATCAACGTCGGGATGATAGCGAAGTCCCCCCTTAAAAGGGCCCCGGGCATCACTATGCTGTACCCGGTAACCGGTGAAGGTCCGGACGCTTCCGTCATCCATCCTTGCCGGGAAATGCACCACGGTCTCCCGTTTCGTATGTTTGATCTTTTCCAGTATTGCGTTCTCCAAGTGCGGCATATGTGCTGCCGCGATCTCCACCTGCTTCATGGCCATATCCGTGGGATTCGTCGTTCCTGTGGCTCTCTCCATATGCTGCCTCCTGTGAGCGTAGTAGGTGACCTGCATATTGTACCACGGAGGGTCTTCCATGCGTATCCTCCGGCCTAAGACCGGTCGGGGAGGGCAGCCGGGTCAGGCCTTCCCCTGCGCCTCGCGGCCTGCCTTCAGTTGTTGAAGAACGGTCAAAAACATGCGCAAACTGTGCTGAGCCTCTCTCTATCATCGGCTTTCTGCCCCGAAAAGGGCCTTCAAGGGGCATGGGGCCGCTCACGAGGGTTTTTCCTGGTTTCCCCGCATGGCTCAAGGGAATCATGACCTTCCGAGGGGATTCAAGAGACGTCTATGCACCGCGTGAAGCCGCACCCGTAAGCCAAAGCCCTTCCCTTAGACTTTGAACATCTGTACCGTCTTTTCCAGGTTCTCCGCAAGCCCCGAAAGCCCTGTGGCCGCTCCGGATATCTCTTCGGAAGAGGAGAGCGTCTCCTTTGTCACGCCTGAGATAGTGTTGATGTCTTGCGCGATTTGATTTGTGGTGGCGCTCATCTCCTCGATAGAGGCTGCGGTGTGCTGGATTCCGCCATAGAGGCTATCGATGCTGGCAATGATACCCTCGAGCGCCGTCTGGGCCTGCGAAGAAAATTGAACCCCGGATTTGACATTATGTTTCACCTGATTCATGGAACCCACCGTCTTTTCCACGCCATTTTTGACGGTGGCGATCACGTTTCCTATTTCCATCGTTGAGGCGGTTGTCCTTTCCGCGAGCTTCCTGACTTCGTCGGCAACGACCGCAAATCCTCTTCCGTGCTCGCCGGCGCGAGCCGCCTCGATAGCTGCGTTTAAGGCGAGGAGGTTGGTCTGATCTGCAATCTCGTTAATGGTGGTGACGATATTTCCGATCCTCTCGGATTCCTCTCCTAATTCCTGTACGAGCCCGGATACGTTTTCCACTGTTTCGGCAATAAGATTGACCTCCTGGATTGCCTTCTGAACAATTTCCTGTCCTCCCCGGGCGATAGTAACGGTCTCGCCCGCTGACTGAGCTATGTTGCTCGAGTTCTTTGCGATATCCTCGGCAGCCTGATTCATCTGGGTGGAAGCGGATGCGACCTGCGTCGCCATGTCAACCTGGCTCACCGCTCCACTCGACAGCCTTTCCGCGGAGGAACTGAGCTGGGTACTCGCGGAGGCCACGCTTGCCGCGGAGGACTTCATTTCCGACAGGATTTTTCCTACGCTCGTATTCATTTCATGCATGGATTTGGCAACAATGCCCAATTCATCTTTTCTCTTCAGGGCACTCCGGGAAACGGGTATGGAGAAGTCGCCCTTTGCCATAAGATCGATATGAGAGGAAGAACGGACAATCGGTACGGTGATGCTCCGGGTAATCATGATACTGACAAATATGCCGAAGATAAGGGAGACGATCCCGACGACAATGAGAATGACCCTGACGCCGTTATTGCCCCTGAGGATCTCCCTGTACTTTGCCTGGACGCCGTCTTCCTGGCATTTGACCAGTTCCTCGACCGTCCCGAGAACTCTGGCCAACACAGGGTCCACCACGGTATTATAGAGAGTCAGCGCCTCACCAAAATTGCCCTCTTCCAGGTCCTTAGCCAACTTAAGGTTCCCCTCCCTTGCTTCTCCTATGGTCGCTTTCAGCTTCTTGATAGCCTCTATGCTCTCCTTTGCCGTCTCGATTTTCTCCAGGTTTTCCAGGGCGGCCAGATAGAGCTTTCTCTTTTCTTTGACGACCTGGAGCGGAGCCGTGCTCTTCGTGTAGACGGCCGAGGCTGTTTCTTTCACAATGGCCTGGAGATTTGCGAATAGGGCGTTGGTCAGGGCAACCTTCTCGAAGTTGACCTCGGTGATCTCCCTTGCCCTGATATCGGTATCCCTCATGTTCTTAAAACTTATGACACACAAGAGCATAATGATTCCAATGAAGATCATATAGCCGGCAGCCAGTCTTTTTCCGATCTTTATGTTTTCCAATTTCATAAAAACACCCCCAAAATGTTTTTATATCCGCCTTGACAGGTTGATCGACGTTAACAGAAGATATGATACCTCGCGCACCCTTTACTCCTTTTCGAATCTCTTTTCCGGCAAGACCCTGATATAAGCGTCCAGCACAGAATCCGCCAGGTTCTTCAAAGCCTCATCCAGCTCAGCCAAAAGCCCCGACATAGTCTTCCACGTCTCGGCCACTCGTGCTTGTTCTGCCAGAGCGGCACTGATCTCTTTTTTCCTCAATTTCGTTCTCCCCATATCCTCAATTCCCATGTCCGCCTCCGGACCCGCCGGTCGGCGCAGACAGCGCTTCCGAAGGTGTCGAGATTCCCGCCGGCGCTCCCTTCTACAGGGAGATCCTGTCGGTGCTCTCTTATCCTCGTTTATTCACTGCCCGATATCCGCGCGTTGTACGAACAAAGATGAACAGTAGCCGAAGTGTCAGCGGTGAGCAGGTTATGTGGCTGCCACTTACCTCTTATCGGAATCCTGCCGTCGCCCCTTAACTAGCAAAATTGCTAGTGGGAATCGTGGTTTTGCCTGTCCCAGGGCATCAATATAATCCTGGCGGCTTACCGTCGCAGAGAAGCCGGATCCATACAACATGAAAGGAAACCTGGTTCAGGATTGATGGGCCGAAACGTCGAGTGAGACGTAGCACCGCTCGCAAAAGGGCGCCGCGGCAACGGGCACGCCGGCGGGGTGATCGACGCTATTTACAACAGGGTGGTCAGAAACCCGTTGCCCGAATAGTCGATGGGTACATCCACCACGACGGGCCCCTTCTCGGACAGGGCCTCGATGAGGACCTGTTCGAGGCCGTCCGAGGCGGTAACGGAAAACCCGTGAGCGCCGAAGCTCTCGGCGAGCTTCACGAAATCAGGGTTGGTGAATTCAAGCCCCCTGTGGCTTCCGAACTTGCCGGTGCTCTTCCACTTGATCAGGTCGTAGCCGCCGTCATTGAAGACGATAACGACCACATTGAGGCCGAGGCGGCACGCGGTCTCGAACTCCTGAACGTTCATGAGGAACCCGCCGTCGCCGCACACGGCCACCACCTTCTTGTGGGGAAAGGTGAGCTTGGCCCCCAGGGCGGCGGGAAAGGCAAAGCCCATGGAGGCGAAGCCGTTCGATATGAGCAGGGTGTTGTTGCCGTAAACCGGATAGAACTTAGCGACCCACATCTTGTGGGTGCCCACGTCGCTGATCAGGATGTCATCGTGCCCCAGAACCTTTCTCACGGCATAGAGCACACGCTGAGGCCTCGCGGGCCACGAATCGATCGAGCCTTCCCGCTCGAAGGTCTCCAGCAACTCCTCCCTTAAGTGTGCCACATACTGGCCTTTCTTGTTGCAGCTCGTCATTCCCTCGAGAAGCTCAAGAGTTTCCCTGATGTCGGAGACGATCTCCACCTCGGGCACGTAGTGAACGTCCACTTCGGAGGTGGTGAAGTCGATGTGGATGATCTTTTTGTCGACGTCGGGGTTCCATTTGCCCGGGCTGTACTCCACCAGGTCGTAGCCGATGGCAATGACAAGGTCGGCCCTCGTAAACACGTCAGGGATCTGGCGGTCCTGGCCGAGGCCGAGGGTGCCGACGGAGCAGTCGCTCTCTGCCGTGATGGCCCCCTTGCCCATGAAGGTGGTCACGACGGGGATGCCGAAGAGCTCCGCGAATTTCCTGAGTTGTGACGCCGCGTTCTTGCGCACCACGCCGTTGCCCGCGAGGATGACCGGGTTTAAGGATTTCTCCAGCAATTCCGCCGCTTGTCTGAGAGAGTGCCTGTCCGCGGAGCTGCGGCGGGCCCGGATTGGAGGGATCGTGGTCTGGTAGGTCCGGCCCACTTTCTGGGCAGCCACATCTTCGGGGAGCTCCAGGTGAACGGAGCCGGGTTTCTCGGTTTCGGCGATCTTGAAGGCCTTCCTCACCACCTCCGCCACGACATCGGGTAATTCGATCCTCGTGTTCCACTTCGTTACGGTCGCGAAGTTCTTCACGATATCGATGTACTGGTGGGACTCTTTATGGATGCGCCCGAGTTGCGCCTGGCCGGTGATGGCGACGAGGGGGGCCCGATCGAGGAAGGCGTCGGCTATGCCCGTGAGCAGGTTTGTCGCGCCCGGGCCAAGGGTGGACAGACAGACCCCTGCCTTGCCGGTCAGACGACCATAGGCATCGGCCATGAACGCGGCCGATTGTTCATGCCGCGTGAGGACAAAGGAGATTTTCGATCTGCTGAGGGAGTCCAGCAAGTCGAGGGTTTCTTCCCCGGGAATGCCGAAAATATACTCGACGCCCTCGTTTTCGAGGCACTTCACGATGAGGTCACACGTTTTCATGGGACGTTTTCTCTCCCTTCATCGCGAGAATCTGGGTAAAGCTTACACCCCGGCGCGCCAAAGGTCCACTGAAGAGCATAGCCGGCTGTCCGATCACCATGAGGGCGAAGACTGCGGAATGCAAGAGGCACCGGGTTCAGCCTTTCGGGGCCGTCGAATAGACATATACCCCTGCGTGGTGCTTCCTGAGTCTGTTGAGGGCAAGGACCAGCCGCTTTTTCACTTCGAGGACCGCCCTGTTTTTTAATCTCTCGACCGTCTCCGACGAAGTGCTCCCCTGCCGCCCACGACACGCCTTCGCCTCATCCGACAACCGGTGCAGGCCCCATGCGCCGTCCGCTCTCTGTATCGCCACTCCCAGAACGGCGACAGCCACGCCCCCATTCGGTGCGCCGTCCCGGTACTCCAGGGCAACGAACGGCTCGATCTCCTCGACGGTGAACCTCGGCGTCCGCGTCTTCAGCGGTTCCCTGACCGATCGCCTGCAGAAAAACAAAGCCATCTTTTCCCCTTCGCCTATCGCCTTCCCGGGATTCCCCATCCATCGGTCAGGACCGGCCGTGAAAGGCTTCAATTTACTACCATGTGGACAGGGCTGTCAATAGACCTGAAAAGCGGCTCATGCCCACCGTATGTCGCCTTTGTGATTTATCTTGAAATAGTCAGGCCCAATGGTAGAAGGGTGAAAAGCGTTGACATTTTCCTGATAACGCATTACTATTGAATAATGTAATGAATGATAGGTAAGTAATGGCAATGACCGCAAAGATTACTTCCAAGGGGCAGGTGACGATCCCGAAAAGGGTGAGAGACATCCTGGAGAGTAACACCGTCGAATTCATCATATCGGACGATACCGTAATCGTAAAGCCGGTCAAGAGCGTGGGCGGAGCGCTGGCAAAGTACGCGACGAAGCATGCGGCGCTCAAAGAAGTGCGGAAGAAAGTATGGAAAGACGTGGCTGATGAGAAGGCAAAAAGATAAGAGCATCCTCGTCGACACCAACACGATCCTGAGATACCTTTTGAAAGACGTCCCTGATCTCTACGAAAAGGCGGAAACGTTGTTCAAGAGGGTGCGGACCGGTGAGCAAAAGATCGAGGTCACCGAAGGTGTCCTGGCCGAGGCCGTCTACGTGCTCTTAAAGTACTACCGGGTCCCGAAACAGGAGGTCGTTGAGACCCTCGGCGCTTTTCTTCTTTACAAGGGCAATGCGGGGAGAAGCAGATCGGAGTATCTCCAAGCCCTTCGCTTTTTTGGACAGACCGGTCTGGACTTCGTCGATTGCCTCCTTGCGGCAAGGGCCAAGGCCCGCAAGGTCGATCTTTTTGCCTTCGACAAGGAACTGCTCAAAGCCATCGGCGAGTGAAGGTGACGATTCGGGGCCCTGAGCCTATAATCCCGGGCTATCAGAGCGCGGCGCCGTTGGTGCTGCACGGTTTGGACCGGCAATGAAAGATGCAAGGTCAAACCCCTAACACATCCACCGGAAACGCCGCAGAAGCCGGCAGAAGGAGGCCGGTGCGCTGTTGTCAACTGCGTTTCCGGCAATTACACTTACTTAGGTGCGTGCAGGTTCCCGGCGAAAAGCCGGGAATTCAGACCAGGAAGCTAGATCCATGCGGGATCCTTTAGGAAGGATCTATCGGGCTATTCAGGGATTTGCCGCTGCGATGCAGGGGATCTTGGGAATCATGATCTTTCGCAGCCGGTTGCGTTTCAACCGCATGAGCCAAGGAAGGAGGTTACCATGGGTACTCTCAGCTTTGCCGCAGATATTCGGCCGCTCTTTCGCGACAAGGACATTGCGGCCATGAAACCGGCCGGGCTTGATCTGTCTTCCTACGAGGACGTGAAAAAGCGTGCTCAGGATATTTACGCCCGGCTTTCCGCGAAAGAAATGCCGTGCGATCAGCCGTGGAGCGATAGCCATGTGCAAAAACTTAAGGAGTGGATGCAAAGCGGGATGAATCCCTGAATTCCGAACGAGGGAGCGTCGATAGCATCGCCCTTCTTACCGGAATCAGGAGGGTTCTGTTTTTGGCCGTGATTCGGGAGCCCTGAGCCGATAATCCCGGCATCTATCGGAGCAGCGGCACCATTGGTGCTGCGCGGTGGACGCCGAGTGCCAACAATGACAGGTTGTCCGCGTCAAACTCATAGGCCAGCAGGAACTGCTTATCCCGGACCCGGAATTTGTAGACGCGCACCCCTGTCAGATCGCCTCTCTTTTCTTCTCCCCATTGCAGATCCGCCACGATACGGCGGATTGCTTCGTTGACCCGCTTCAGTTCATTCGGATGCAGCTTCTTATAGGCCCGGCGGAAGTAAGGGGACTGCCGAACGTTCATTCTTCATCGAACTCGAAGGGTTCAAACTCGCGGCCCTGTTTTGCCGCGAGGATGGGCCTGATAAGGGCGCCCGGAAGATCGGGGTTCTCAAGGGACGCCTTCCCTATCTTCGCCCAATACGCAATTTGAAGCGGCACCGTCCTGCATTCGGCCGCTGCGCTCTTTTTAGCCGCATCATAGAGGGCCTCATCGATACGGATAGGAATGCTCATGGTTCGCACCTCCTGTTACAATTGTAGCATAGTGCTACATGCCGGTTAAGCCTACGGCTGATCGAGCCATGGCGAAGACTCTCTCGGTATAGAGGTCCGGCGCCCTCGCGTACCGGGACTTTCCCGTCTCTACCGGGCCAAAAGAAAATGATAGTCTGAGATTGTCGAGTTAAAGCCAGCGCTTCCGTGTTGACACTCGAACTCGGACCCGAGCTCAATGTCCTCTACAAAGTAATCGGGCAAACTCTTCCACCTTGAGTCATAGGTGGAGAGCAAGGCCACAAGCGTGTTTATTATTTCGCTCATATCAACCCCCACCGGTCCTTGGATTTCCGGCGTGGCGAGGAGAAAATAGACCCTTGTCCAGTCATTGGTACATGTCGAGTTTTCAGACCCCGGCCACGCGTTCGGGTATTGGACATATATGTTCCAGGGCAGCTTGCTTACGAACCCGTCCTCCAGGGTCGGTAGGGGAACTTCCATCTCACGAAGCGTAGAAAAACGGGGAAGAAGCTTATAAGAATACAACCATACCATCAACTCGACATCCCCGACCTCCATCTGTCCTTCCTTTATGCAACTCGACGTCCCGTGTTCTGCCCGTGTTATCCATATGTCGTAGGCAAAGTTGATGGGGTTTTCCGGTGGAGTCGGAGTAATGCGGTAATTGACGACTGAGCATAGCTTCGGGAAATCGGCCACCCTGATGGGGAATCGTAATAAGGACCCCTGGGGAGAACTGCTCCCGGCCCACGGGCTGTACCCGTAAATCAGTTCGGGGTAACCGGATATGGCATTACTGCTGCAGGGTGCCATGGCCTGAAGGTCCACCGAAGTGGTCAGGGAGTCCGTAGTCCCTGGATAGGTCATGTCAACACTTCCGACCGCGCTTCGAAGCCCATAAAGATTGGGTGCCAAAATGAGGTGGCCTAGTTGGCCCGTGCGGGGAGAAGATAGAGGACACTGATGGCGGGAGCAACCGGAGAGGTTGATTGCTTGGCTTCGGGCGGGTATGAGGACAAGCCGGCTACCGGACAGGACCGGCCCGGAGCACGTGCTTGGGAAGTTCACGGCCAGACTCGTAGTGCCCGAAATAGCTCCCAAAGTCGCGGCGATCCGCGAGATGCCCGGCGTGAGCCCTTGGGCGACCCCACGAGGATTTATTGTCGCCACCGAGGGATTGCCGGAGATCCAGGTGGCCTGCGTGCTTATATCGGAGGTTCTGCCGTCAGAATACGTGCCGATCGCTTCAAACTGCAGAGTACCTCCCACCGGGACGCTCTTATTGGCGGGCGCTACCGATAGGGAAGCGAGGGTGCGAGGTGGAGGAGGCGCGGGCACCGCAGCTACCCTCATTGAGCT
>Ga0326727_10022786_pt1 | contig 12043 bp, 13 predicted proteins | sample MB2enrmetagenome_FD_207643 | JGI IMG/M metagenome (GOLD analysis project Ga0326727, IMG submission 207643) | Lab enriched peat soil microbial communities from McLean, Ithaca, NY, United States - MB29MY | ecosystem: Environmental > Terrestrial > Soil > Wetlands > Peat | place: USA: New York... | reverse complement strand
GTGGGTACGATATAGCGCTGCGCACAAAGTTAAGGGTAGGTGAGAAGCAAATGGATTGTTTGAATCTATAATGCCAACCGATTTATACCGCGGCGACCTCTAATCGCTGGATAGCTAATGAAGATCGGGTTTTTCCTTCCTCAGATGGGCCCTGCTGCTAACGTTGAGTCGATTACTAAGGTTGCGAAACGGGCTGAAGAGTTGAAGTATGATAGCGTTTGGGTGACGGAGCGATTGCTATACCCTACGAATCCTCAGACACTATACTATGGCGGTCCGATACCCGACCCCTACAAACGTGTTTTCGACCCGTTGGAGACCCTGACGTTCGCTGCAGCGCATACCAGTCGAGTAGCGTTAGGAACTAGCGTGTTGGACATCCCCTTCTACAATCCAGTGCTTCTGGCACGTCGCTTAACGACGTTAGATGTTTTGTCCGGTGGCAGACTGAGAGTTGGGTTCGGGCTCGGTTGGTCGCAGGATGAGTATGACGCCACAGGAGCCAATATGAAGACACGTGGGAGACGCGCGGACGAGTTCCTTGGCGTACTTCTTGCAATATGGACCACGGACCCCGCGGAGTTCCATGGCAAATATTTCCAACTTCCAAAATCCATAATCCAACCGAAACCAATCCAGAAACCTCACCCACCGATTTACCTAGCCGCATTCTCCCCAGCCGCAATGAGACGAACAGCCAAGCTGGCTGACGGATGGATGCCGGTAGGCATGACCGTCGAGCAACTAAAATCGACTTCAACTCAACTCAGAAACATAGTGAAAGAAGTCGGACGCGATCCAGCTAGTGTGAAGGTTATCGCGCGATACAACTTCGCCGTTACTCCACAACCACACGGAAAGGATAGAGCATTCTTCTCAGGAACGCTTGCTCAGATCAAGGAGGACGTAACAGCAATCAAAGCATACGGACCTGATGAGCTAATTCTCGACTCCACATTCTCACCAGACACCCATATTGAACAGGACTTCCTGCGAAACATGGAAGAAATCCGCAAAATGCTCTAAGCCATTCTCTGCCTTCTCTCCCCGAGATAGTGAGCTCATCTAGAACCGCTAGCAGCACGATTATGGTTGGCTATGGTTTTGGTCTAAGGTCTATTACGCGTCGGGCCTTACCTACCTCTGACCTGGGTAAGGTTCCAAGCTCCATGAGCTCCACGTTCGCCTTTATCCCCAATACGGCCATGAGGTCTTGCTGAATCCTCTTCAAAAGCTCCGCGTCATTCAGCCTATCAGCGGGCACCTCCGTCTTAACGCTCAGTCGGTCGAGCTGGTCATGGGTTACGACAATTTGATACTGATCACCAAGTCCCGGTATGTTCATCAGAACATGTTCTATCTGGCTTGGAAAGACGTTGACACCGCCGATTATCAGCATGTCATCGCTCCGTCCTTTTATACGCCGAATCCTGGGGTGCGACCTACCGCAAGCACACTCCTCCTCGAAGACTCTTGAAAGGTCCCGGGAGCGGTATCGAAGAAGAGGCATCGCTTCTCGCGAAAGCATCGTGAATACGAGCTCACCTTCGGCTCCAGCCTCAAGCGTCTCTCCACTATCGGGATTGATCGTCTCGACTAGGAATTCATCCGCCCAAACGTGCAAGCCATTCCGCTGCTCGCACTCTATTCCAACCCCCGGCCCATACAGCTCAGACATGCCGAAGATATCATACGCCCTCAGACCGAATACGTCCTCTATTCGATTTCGTGCTTCTTCACTCCAAGGCTCGGCCCCGAAAATTCCAACTCGAATCGAGAAGTCATGTTTGGGTTCGTACCCTTCGGCGCGACTGGCCTCGCAAAGGTATACCATGTAAGACGGAGCGCTGGTCACAACTGTTGTGCGCAGATCCTTCATGAGCAAAAGTTGTCGCTTCGTATTCCCAGAACTAGCCGGGAGAATCGTCGCTCCGATTTGCCTAGCCCCATAATGGATCCCCAAACCGCCAGTAAACAAACCATACCCAAACATATTCTGGACGATGTCCCCTTTTCGAACCCCTGCCACATCGAACGCTCTCCCCATCAATCTACTCCAACATTCCAAATCGCCTCTGGTATAGGCGACTACGATCGGCTTCCCAGTCGTTCCAGAGGATGCATGGAGCGAGTAGAGTCGTTGCGGATCGACCGCGAGCAGTCCTAGCGGGTAGTTATCCCTCAGATCTGTCTTAACAGTGAAGGGAATCTTCTCAACGTCCTCAATACTTTTGATCGAGCTCGGATCCAAGTGAGCCTCATCGAATCGTTTCCGGTAAAATGGAACATTGTACGCGTACCGTACAATTTTTTTCAATTTGGCTTGTTGAACCCGTTTCAGCTGCTTTGGGCTCAACATTTGCGCTCGGCGATCAAACAAATCGTTCCACTTTGCCGCGTGTGATCACTATTAGAAGATAATGGTTTCTGAAAGTGTATCTTAAAGCTGGAGGCGACGACACGCCAGTTTGGTATGAGTTAGGCGGTTCTTGCCGATGCGGCTTCTTGCAGATTCAGTTCTTTGATCGATATCTCTTTCATCTTGAACTTCTGAACCTTTCCCGTCACAGTCATCGGGAATTCGTCTGTGAACTTGAAGTAGCTTGGGACCTTGAAATAGGCTATCTTATCCTTACAGTACTCTTTCAGTTCCTCTGGAGTTGCGGTGGTGCCGGGCTTCAGTTTGACCCAAGCCATCACTTCCTCCCCATATTTCTTGCTTGGAACGCCGATCACTTGCGCGTCGGATACCTTTGGATGGGAGTAGAGGAAGTCTTCGACCTCTTTGGGGAAAATCTTCTCCCCGCCTCGACTTATCATATCCTTAGTTCTGCCGACGATATTTGCGTACTCGTCGTCTCGGATGACGGCCAGATCTCCAGTATGCATCCAGCCGTCTGAGTCGATGGCTTCCCTAGTGGCCTGGGAGTTATTCCAGTATTGTAGCATCACTAGGTAGCCGCGTACACAGAGTTCTCCCGTTGTTCCGCGAGGTAGAGTTTCTCCGGTCAACGGATCAATTACCTTGGCTTCGACGTGTGGGTGCGCTCGTCCTACCGTAGAGACGCGTAGCTCGATTGGGTCGTTAATTCGGGTTTGGAAAGAGACAGGCGATGTTTCCGTCATCCCGTAGCAGATAGTGATGTCCCGTATTCCCATCTCCGAGATGACTCTGTTCATTATCTCTACGGGGCATGGGGAGCCTGCCATGATGCCTGTCCTTAGAGTTGAGAGATCGTATTCTTTGAAGTTTGGCAGGTCGAGCTCAGCTATGAACATGGTTGGCACACCGTGGAGCGCCGTGCACTTCTCCGCTTGAACGGTGGCGAGGATGTTGGTTGGCTCAAATGCTTCTCCAGGAAGAAGCATCGTGGATCCGTGTGTTACGCAAGCGAGGTTTCCCAAGACCATTCCAAAGCAGTGGTAGAATGGGACAGGGATACAGAGCCGGTCACGATTTGATAGTCGCATTGATTCTCCGGCGAAGTAGCCATTGTTCAGGATACCGCGGTGCGTTAATGTGGCTCCCTTCGGGAACCCGGTTGTACCAGATGTATATTGGATATTGATTGGATCTTCAGATCTGAGAGTTAATCCTCGTTCCACAAGTTCAGCAAGTGAGCCGCTCTGTTCTCCGATTTCAAGAAACGTGCTCCACTTGATCATTCCCGGATGCGGGCGCTCCCGCTCTGCTTCTAACGTGACGATTGTGTGCAGGGAAGGTACACTGTTCGACCCGATCTCGGAGGTTGGGTCTTCAGGTAGATTTCTGAGTTCGGGAGCAAGCTCGTAAAGCATGGCGTGGTAATCAGATTTCTTGAATTTGCTTGCTGTAATGAGGAAGCCTACGCCGGATTGATTTAGCGCATACTCTAACTCCGAGACTCGGTACGCAGGATTGATGTTAACTAATATGGCGCCAATCTTTGCGGTTGCGAATTGGGCAAGAACCCATTCAGTATTGTTCGGTGACCATATTCCTACACGTTCCCCCTTCTGCACTCCGAAACCTAGAAGTGAAACGGCGAGGTCATCAACAGCTTTCTTAAGTGCACGGTAACTGAACCGTTGATTCTGCTGAACAGAGACCAGAGCTTCACTGTCTCCACATTTGGAAACTGTCGAATCGAAGAGTTGCCCTACGGTCTGCTCGATCAGTTTTGGGTCAGTAGGTCCCTTGGTGTAACTTAACTCCGCCGCCGTCGAATGCAAGGCTATCGAGTCGAACGCTTTGACTCATGAAAGAATAGTTCTTGGTACCTTCAATAATTACAGTAATTGATCTAGGGAGTCTAGTAGTACCTGAACATTAGATTCTATGCAGTATCAGTGAGATAGGACGGATTTGCGCGTAGCCTCGCAATCGCGTATCGAGTCAATTACCGATACCGCGTAATCTAACGCACGTAACTCCGGATCGTGAGGGTGTAGTCGTGCGCACACATACCTATTTTTTAGAATGTACGCGCTTTGATCTTTACGAAATCTCGAACTCATTTCCATCAAGATCTCTCAAGATGGCATATTTCCCCCAGTTGGTAGTGGCAAGCTCCTCTGAGAATTCTACGCCGTTTTTCTTCAACTCGAGATACACCCTCTCTACGTCTTCAGGTTTGCTCGCTGGGATGACTTGGCCGGTCGTTTCATCTTTGCGAACCATTGTCTCTCCACATCGGAGCCAAATGCCAGTCCGACCACCGGGCTGATCAGATTCCCACGAATCGCATCGCTCACAAAGATGTAGTAGAGGATCCCGAGATCCGTTCGGCCTAACAAAGACTGTGTGCCCTACGTTTCCAACAGTTTCGAAACCCAGTTTATCATGATACCATTCCGCCGATTTCTTCGCGTCATGTACCAGAACCCCGCTAATCATTGACCCTCAAACCCTCGATCTAGGCTTCGCTTACAGACCGATTCGATTTAAGGGCATATAACGCATCGAATTATCTCGAAACTCCATAGTGACAGGACCACACACGAGCTTGGGTTAAGATTACAGTCCTGGCACCACTTGTCCACACGCAAGGACTTGATCCGTCGATGGTTTCTCGTTCTGTCAATCGCGTGCCCTGATTGCGTCTAGATCCAGGTGTTCAAGAGCACATCGAACATAAGAGCCAGAAGCTACTGCCGGAAACTAGGGGTCAGGAAGACGAGAAATATACATCAGACGCGGAGAAGATTGCTTACTTTTTCACACATGTATACTATCGTAACCTAATGACAACCGACTTTCCGGTAAGTCCAAAGAAAATGGGGAGGGTTGAATGGTTTTGCGCTGGCGTGCTAATGGTGCGAACGATGGTTGTAGTTTCCGTAGCTTGGATAGTACGGGTAGTATGGGCTGTAGTAGTGGTTACCGTAGTAGGGGTAGTTCGGACCGTAGTAATGGTTGCCGTAGTTCGGATAGTACGGGTAGTATGGGCTGTAGTAGTGGTTACCGTAGTTCGGATAGTACGGGTACGACGGACGGTTGTACTGGTTTCCATAGCTCGGGTAATACGGACTGCCGTATTGGTTGTTGTATGGGTTGTTGTATTGGTTATTGTATGGGTTGTTGTAGCTGGGGTAGCAACTTCCCGCACCTGAATAGCCGGGTGAACAGGGGGCGTATTGTGCAAAGACTGGGCCGCTACTTACTGCGGCTATCGCTACGGCAAGGCAGACAGCTAGCGCTAGTATTGTGGCATCACGTGTCTTCAAAATTGTGTGTCTCACCTCTTCGGCACTACGCTTTGTAGTTACCGTATCAACAACGACGTCGTGTAGTTGCATTTAACGAGAAGGGACGTATCGTCTACTTACGCTTCATTCAACTACGCGTAGTTCGAATGAACTTGGTGTTGAAGTACGCGTAGTTTTGGTGAAGTACGCGTGGTCTGAAGCATCGGAAACGAAACGTATCAACGGCAATGACACACAACTACGCGCACACGCGATCAGGCGTTCTAAGGTGCCCAGTAGCCGGTTTTAGGATGTTGAGATGCTTGGAACCTCTTGCTCATCTAACGATAGTTTCAAGAAGTGAACCCTTACTCGTATTTCTGCCGGCACCAAATGAAGTCTCAAGTAGAACCAATGCGTCGGTCAGGAAGCCGACAGCGGATATTGCTCGATCGTTCCACGATTGATGCATGCATGGATTATCTACGAAATAGAACCGATTCCAATCTTAAACGTCTCATATCGACGCGAGGCGGCAAGGTTGCGTACAAGCATCATCTGTGGGCCTCAATTTGGTCAAGGTTAACGATCGAAGGGTTTTGGAAGAAGGAAATGGAGCGAGTTGACTGGAACGCACAACTGGAAACCTCCGTTGACGAAACTATTCAATTCTTGAGGGACCAGGAGAAAACGTGGTTTGAATCGGTTCTGATGTATCTTCCCCGCGGGCACATCTTCAACACTACGGTCTACCTGATCGGAGGCTACGACAGCGTCGTCTATGGCGAGGACGTGACATTGAACCTGAATTTCAAACAGATCCACACCGACCACCGCGAAGCCGTCTACTACCTAATCCACGAACTGGCACACGCAGGATACTTCAGGTACAGACGAATGCCAGACCTAGCAGCCTTGAGGACCATGAGCGATCTCTTGGATGTGGTAAAGTTATTGACGCATCTTGAAGGCATGGGGGTCGTTAGCTCATTTAAGCAGAGGATGGAAGAACACGGCCTCTTCGATGATGACTACAAGGTTCTACTGAACAAGAGCGAAAGAAGCGCAAGGGTCCAAGAATACTTCACATTGTTCTCACGACTCGAGAAGGCGCCGAACCGAAAGCTGCGCAAAGAGGATTATCAAATTCTAGAAAACTTCAGTGCAAGACCAAAGCGCCTTTGGTACATAGTAGGCGGTTACATGGCGTTGAAAATCGAAGAACGATACGGCACAGCGATGTTGCAGAACATCGTGAAGAGAGGACACGCGATGTTCTTCAGAAAGTTCGGGCAAATCGGCAATAACGCGTAATGGTAGGGATTCATTCGCTGCATTCGTGGCAGCGGTCGTAGGCGCGACCCGCAACACGGAGTAAGTGAAACTATAGCACAGCTGGCGCGGCCTACTCAGTCAGTGTTAGACGTACTTGGAGACCAAGCCTGGAATTTCCCCTAGAAGGACGAGGAGGGCTCCGAAAGAGGCGTAGCGTCAGTCTGTCTGTGGGAAGTCTCCCTGGAAGATCTCCTCAATTGCTCTCCTGGGCGAGGGCGCCGGTAGTTCAGCTGCGTACCCTAACGAGAACATCGCTACGGGACGTATCGACTTTACCTCCAAAACCTGTTGTACTTTCTCCTCGTCAAAGTCTCCGACCCACACCGTCGCCAATCCGAGATTCACAGCCGCCAGCATAGCGAACGCTCCTGCAATCGTCGCATCTTGCACGCTGTAAAGCTCCGAACCTCTCTTACCATATTTCGCTGCTGAACGGTTTGGATCTGCACAGAAGACTAGGCAGACGGGTGCCTCCGCGATGAACCCCTGGTCATGGGCGGCTTTCGCTAAACCCTTCCGCTTCACTTGGTCCCGAATCACCTGAACTTGGTAGGCTTGCAGGTTTCCAGCGGAAGGTGCCATGTTAGCTGCTTCAAAAATCCGTTTCAGTTTACTTTCCTCAACGGGTTGCGGTTTGTAGGAGCGAACGGATCGCCTCTGAGTTAGAACCTCAATGAAGTCCATTGTCAATCTCCCTTGACATTGAGGGGGAACGGATTAAAGGTAAATTCTTGGCAACCACAATTGCAATCCACAGAGGCCTCAATTAACACGAATCGCCATAGCTCCCCGAGATTTGCCATGCCGATTCATTTCGAGTCGGATAGGAGGGAAGCACGCCTTCTCAGCCCGCTCAAGAACTTCGAGCCTGACTGTCAGGATATTGAACACCGGCACGATCCGCTAACTGGTCGAAGTGTGATTGTGCTCAAGGGGCGTATAGGCTATGTTACTCGGTATCTAGAGTCAGATGAGAGTGCGGTCGCCGATTTAGCGAATTCAACTCAGCAAGATTGCCCCTTCTGCCCCGATTCCGTGGAGAAGAAAGCTCCAAAATTCCCGTCGGAAATTTCACCCGAAGGCCGAATCAAGGTGGGTGAAGCAATCTGTTTTCCAAGCCTCTTCGCCCACGAGGACTACAACGCGATCGTCGTGCCAACACACTCACATAAGGTTGGCCTAAATCAAATGCAGCCCACCATGTTCGTCGATGCATTCAAAGCATGCATAGAATATTTTCAGCGTATACACGCTTGGCAGCCAGCGGTGAAGAATAATGCGATCGTCATGAACTTTTACCCTCCAGCGGGCTCTACTATCGCTCACCCTCATGTACAAGCTCTGGCCAGCGATCTCCCTCTCCAAGTAACACATGAACTCTTAGCAGCCAGCGGCTCGTACTTTCAGAGTCACCGGTCTTCTTACTGGGCAGAGTTGGTTAAGGCGGAAGAAGGCCTTGGTGAAAGGTACCTAGGGAAACTAGGGAACGTGCATTGGCTGACACCGTTCGCACCAATGGGTTTGAACGAATCCCAAGCCATTGTGCCCAAAGTCTCCGACCTGAGTTCAATTTCCAACGACGACCTTAACGGCCTCGCCGGAGGCCTCGTCAAAGTCCTAGCGTACTATCAGAGCATTGGTATCAGGAGTTTTAACATGGCAGTTTATTCAGGACCATTCGGCGAAGCCCTCGACTACTTCGGCCTCAGCCTTCGCATCGTGTCCCGTTACGGTTACAAGCCCAAGTTTGTGAGCGACATTTGGGCGCTTCAGTATTTGCTTGGAGGTCAAGAGGTGTACGAGGCGCCTGAAGAAACATGTTTCAAACTCAAGAAGCATTTCGATTAGTAGGGTCAGAGACTTCAATTTGATTGCTGGAGACCTCCAACAAGGAGCATTGTTGAAGTAGCCATGCTCAAGCCTACGATAATACTACGACGAAGGCAATTCATTAAGCCAGACTTGGAATTAGGCCAAGCCAATCCGAGAATGACCATGTGTATGCTGGGTCTCAAGGTGGCCTCATACGGCGCGCACATAAGATTAACCGACGACAGTTCAGTTGACGATGCTCACACCAGCCATACCACATACCCTTTCTAACAACGAACGACGACGGTTCAATTTACGACGCTTCAACGTAGGAAGCTTCTGTTTGATCTGAATATCATTCCAGTGGACTCTCGGAGCCTCAAATCTTCTCCGGGATCGATGCTCACTGACACACCACAGTCACGTAGGCGCTGTCGGCGAGAGTGCGGGTGCTCGCAACAATCAGTATTTGGTAGCTCCCCGGTTGCGCGGAAGGGCCGATATTGACCTGCACGTGCCACAAAGCAGTGGGAGAACTAAACGAGAACTGCGATGGGAAGTTCAAGAGTGTTATGCCGGGTGGGAGTGTTGAAGTCGTAAAGTCAACGGGGCCTTTCCACCCCTGAATGGATGTGAGGTTGAGAACAAAATTCGTTGAACCGACGAAATTCCCCGCTGGGAGGGAGACGGTCGATGGATAGATGCTCAGTGCGAAGTCTGTAGGTTGCGCGGTCGTAGAGAAGGGTTGAGTGACTACAACGGTTTGGGACGGTGATTGAGTGACCACAACGGTTTGAGTCGGGGACGAGTAATAGGTTATCGTTGTGGGTGGAACGTAACAAGGAGAAAGCGGGTAGTATGGGTTGCATGGGGGCGGAGAGTAGCAAGGAGAGAACGGATTGTTTGGGTCGCAAGGTGGAGAATACGTGTTTGTGTAAGTTGGGTATGAGTGCGTATGCCTACTCCAGGTTCCACTCCAAGTCATACTCCAAGTTCTGCTCCAAGTCCCACTCCAAGTCCACGAACCCGAACTGTGCGAATACGTGTAACTTGGATTCCACGATGAGTGCCATGAATGCGAATACGAAGAATTCTGAATTGATGCCACCGTACCCAGCACCGTATGCACCGGAGAGAGTGGCATTAACGCGAGAAAACTAACTGCCAACAGCAGCCCAGTAATCGAAGCTTTCTGGTGGGCAAGGGTCACGTGACCTCATCTCGGATAAACTACGGCTTGTAGTTACCTATAATCTGAACGGATAAACCACCCGCCTGTGAAAAACCAATTTCCCGAGCCTTTTGCAACAGTCCTTCTCGTTACACATGCTAGAAAATTGACAGCAGAGGTACGCTTTTCTTCAACCCCGCGAACAGCCGGCCAGCTCGTTGAGGTTGAGGGAAAGGAAACATCCAACTCAGCTATTGAGCAAGCCGTTCCGGTGGGGCGTGCTTGGGAGTCGCCTATAGACTAAGCATAGCCGGCTTCCTTGAGTATGTCTCGATGGCCCCGTCCAATCTTCAACGTGCGCAGTTCAGGTGACGAGACAAATCGGTACTCGGACCACCATGCTCTATTTCTGGGCATTCCTAGCACTTTCACTTCATATACAAAACAAAGATCCCAGTGGTTACATTTTGCACCTTTCCTCCTCAAGCTAGCAGGCAGCAACCAGGCGCCTTCGTGTTCGAGTTCAATCGCGCGTTGCCTCGGGTATCCCCCTCTATCAGGCCAGTCTTTCGTCCCGCGTACTTTCCCCATTAGAACCTTGTTTCCATGCTTAGCTATGATGAATGCAGACAAACATACTCCGGCATCAGATGGATGAGTCAATGAGCTGGGGTTTCGCTTGCCAAGACGAGCCCATCTTCTCGTGACTGGTCGCATGGTTAGTTCTAGACCGTGCCTAATTAGTTAGGCTTTCGTGTGTGTGCACCAGCTATACGACACATCTGTAGGCGGGTTCAAATTTGTCCTCAGTATCATTCTATCCCTCCTCACCCTACTGTCGAAACGTCCTTGCAAATTATTACAGAATTAAGTACGTTGCAGTTCCTTTTGAAACAAGCTTTCCGCTCTCATCCGCAACTTGACAGTCTCCCACGGCCGTCCGCTTGCCTTTATGGATAACTCTACCCCGAGCTGTGAGTGAACCCGGCTTGGCGGGCGCAATAAAATTGACTTGAAGATTGATCGTTGTAATCGCGCTTCCAGGATCAATCATTGTGCATACCGCTAGGCCGACGGCTGAATCGATTAGCGACGCGGAGACTCCTCCATGCGCAAACCCCGCCTGCTGAGTGAGTTCCCTGCTTACCTCCATCCTGATCTCCGAACGCCCCAGCCCTAGCCCGGTTGTATGTATTCCCATGAATCGGTAGAACGGCATCTTCGCGGCTAGTTGTCTAACCCAAACAGCTTGACTTGCAGATAACCGCCTCAACCAAGCAACCCTCATTCGAGGGTGTCTTTCGTCGCTTTGCATTAACTTGTGGGTATCACGCAACCGGCTGCATTAGCATGGGTGACAAGAAAAGGTGGGGAACGTAGGCTCAGGCTATGTCGTTTTGGCGTGTGTGCGCGCACGCTCATACTTGTCCGGGCTTCTGGAAGAATCGCATGCGAAGCTGGAGTCGACAGAGATTTGCTTGATGCAATTATGTGTCACCCCATTCGGTCCCGTGGACGCTGTGACTGGGGCTGCTCAGGCCAGAAGACGGTGGATGCGATTAATCCAGCGGACAACCAATAGCAGGTCTTCCTCTTAGTTCGTTTCGTGTGAGGTTAACGAATATGATACGCAATTTGGGGTTATGTTACTGTGGTTGGTCTGAAAGAATGCGTAAGAACCGGGGTTTGAGGCGATTAAGAAAGATGGGGATTTTCGGTTACGTAGATTTGCAAGTCTAGCGAGGTGGCGGAGGTGCTGGAACCCAGGTTACTGGAAGTGGCTGTTGTCTTCGTCCGTACACAACCAGACCTGCTGTTGCAACTACGACGGCTACCAGTATTGCTACGATTGCAGCGTAACCGAGTAGGGATGAGTTATTCCGGCTTAGAGTTTGAAATTGCGATTGGCTTCTGTACGGGTGCTGTTGTAACGGTTGCTGGACTGGCGGAGTTTGGATTGGATATGAGGTTGGAGGTGTGTTTTGGTAGGGGTATGGGTATGGTTGGGTTACTGTGGTTGTTGCGATTTGCTCGTTCCCTATGACGGCTTGGAAGGTT
>Ga0326727_10022784_pt1 | contig 12043 bp, 11 predicted proteins | sample MB2enrmetagenome_FD_207643 | JGI IMG/M metagenome (GOLD analysis project Ga0326727, IMG submission 207643) | Lab enriched peat soil microbial communities from McLean, Ithaca, NY, United States - MB29MY | ecosystem: Environmental > Terrestrial > Soil > Wetlands > Peat | place: USA: New York... | reverse complement strand
GAAGGGTACGGGCTCGAAGGGTACGGGCTCGAAGGGTACGGGCTCGAAGGGTACGGGCTCGAAGGGTACGGGCTCGAAGGGTACGGGCTCGAAGGGTACGGGCTTCAGCCCGTACATAGATCGAGCAAAATGAACCTGGGCTTTAGCCCCTGAGGGATGCTTCTTTCAAACTGACCCACTACCGCAAGCCGGCGCAGCTAGAATGCGGTCATGGCCGCATCCCTAAAAACTCTGGCCGCATTGAACGCCCGCATTGTCGCCTGCGAACGCTGCCAGCGGCTGCGGCCTTATTGCGCGGAGGTTGCGCGTGTCCGGCGAAAGGCTTATCGGGACTTTGAGTATTGGGGCCGGCCTGTGCCCTCGTTCGGCGATGCGAATGCTCGCGTGTTGGTGTTGGGCCTGGCTCCGGGAGCGCATGGGTCAAATCGGACTGGGCGCATGTTTACCGGCGACGGGTCGGGGGATTTTCTGTTCCCCGTGCTCCATGAGGCAGGGTTTGCTTCGCAGCCCAATGCAGTAACGCGCGAAGACGGCATGAAGCTCTCCGATCTTTGGATCAGCGCGGTGGTCCACTGCGCGCCGCCCGGCAACAAGCCCTCTCCCGAGGAACAGCGCAACTGCGCGACGTGGCTGGACGAAGAGATTCAATTGCTGCGCGATCTGCGCGTCGTGGTTTGCCTGGGCAAGATTGCGTTCGACGGATTCCTTAGTCACCAACTGCGCGCGGGAAAGCTTGAGTCGCGCGCGGGATTCATCTTCGGCCATGGCGTCGAGTATGAGCTGGCGAGCGGGCTTAGACTGATCGCGAGTTATCATCCATCGTTGCAGAACACCAATACGGGCAAGCTGACGCGGGCGATGCTGCTTGGCGTCTTCAGGCGAGCGCGAGAGCTGGCGAGCCTGGGGTGACTAGCAGGCCGCGGAAAAACACTATTCCTACCCCGGCAAGTGTCAGGGCACGACTTTAGTCGTGCCGATAAGAGCCGGAGAAGCAGAGGGTTTTAACCCCTGAGGAAGAGCGACTTGGATCCTGCGGCTACTTTGGCACACGCTCTAGAGATTGCCGGAGCGTCTGCGATTGAAAGGAAGAAATGAACAGCGACGCGTTAGCCAAACAAATCCTGAAAGTGAACAACCCCGAGTTGCCTGAGCCGCAGGTTCCGCGCAAGAAACCGGGCAAGGACGGAGCAGCGCAGTCGGATCATTGGTCGGCAGCAATCCTGATGGAACGCGCGGCGTATCTGCGCAAGCTCGCCAAGCACGGCGACGGCTCAGCCAGTGAGACACTGAAAGAATATCCGCGGCACTTCACGATGCTCTCGTTCCGCGGCCGCGACGGGGTCGTGGAGCTGCATGAAGACTTCGCCGATCTGTTCGTTGTCCTCGACGGCCGCGCAACGCTCGTGACCGGCGGCGCCATTGCCGGGGCCGAGATTATTGGGCCGGGAGAGATTCGCGGCGCGTCCATTGTGGGCGGCACGCGGCAGGAACTTCGAGCGGGCGATGTGGCGCATGTTCCGGCGGGCCTGCCGCATCAGATGCTGGTGCCTGGCGAGAAGACATTCACGGCGTTTGTGATGAAGATCGAAGAGAAGCCTTAACAGCCTATCCGTAAATTACGCATTCGAGTAGCGCCGCTCTCCAGAGCGGCTGCACTGGCGGCGTCCACGCCGCCAAGGTTCGCTTGCGGGCCAGGAGGCCCACAAGACAGCCGACCTGGAGGTCGGCGCTACTTATGCGTGAAGCATCGATGGCCGCGGCTGAATCGGCGCTGTCAGGCACGGATCAGGCAAATCGAATCGATCGGCTCCAACTCGCTCGCGTCCACTTCCACGGCGATGCTTTGCATAATGGCGTCCAAGGTGAGAACGACACGAAAGCTGTTCTTCTTGCGCACCACAACGCCTTCCATTCCGGCCAGAGCGCCGGAGCGAATACGCGCTCGCTGGCCAATCTGCAGCAGCGGGTGCGGTTCGGCGCGGCGCAGGTGCAAGCCAAATCGCAATGCTTCAATGTCGGCCAGCGGCAACGGAGCCGGCTTGCCCCCCGTGCCGCCCACAATCGTCAATACGCCCGGCACTTCGAGCACGCTCACGCGCTGCGCCCGCTCGATGCGGACAAAGATGTAACCGGGAAACAGCGGCAGGTTCAACGTGACCCTTGAACCATCGGCCCACTTGCGCTGCACCTGGTAGAGGGGCAGAAAATGCTCGATGCCCCTCACGCTGAAGTGTTGATCCACGCGCTTTTCATGACGCGGAGTGGTGTAGACCGCAAACCAGTGCGAAGCCAACCGTGAATCAACCACGGGGGAATCGGCCACGGGCTCGGAGATGAGAACGTTCGCCGCAGCGATTTCAATTGGCGAAATTTGAGGCAAAGTTCGAACTCCTCACCCTGGCCGGCAGATGCGGCGCACAGTCCCTGAAGCAGCCAATCCGCTCGACGAAACTGATCCTTGTGCGTCCAACCGAACGGATGCGTCTTCCGCATTCGCACGCCGATTCGCCGGAGCTTCAGCCGCTGTCCCAAAAATGGTCAGGGACCCAAAAAGACGATAGCATGGGCAGCGACGGGATGCACCAGCTTGAAGAAATCGCCAGCGGTCAACGGGCGCCGCAGCGATGGGTTCCCATTGCACCCGGCTGTAATCCCTTTTGAAATGAACAGTTTACTTTGTATCTGGCCTCTTTTCAACGGTTTACGATTCATTCGGTGTACAATCCGAACAGACGCCTCTTTACCGGCTGCGAGGCTGAGGTTGGTTCCGCGAATCCAGTTTTCCTGAGGGCACGATGACCGCATCCCGCGAAAAAACCGAAGCACGCAAGCTGCCCATGATGCCCATCCGGGACATGGTGATTTTTCCCTACATGATGACGCCCTTTGTGGTGGGCCGCGAGTCCAGCGTGCGCGCGCTTGAAGAAGCACTCAACGGCGACCGCAAGATCTTTCTTGCCACCCAGCACGATGCCTCGGTGGACGAGCCCAAGGCCAAGGAGATTTATCAGGTCGGATCGATCTGCAATATCGTGCAGAGCGTGAAGATGCCCGACGGCAACATCAAGGTGCTGGTGGAAGGGGTCGAGCGGGCAAAGTCGTCGGAGGTGAACGACCAGGACGGCTTCTTCGTGGCCACGGTGCGCACTGGCAAGACCCAGTTTGAAATGACGCCGGCGGTCGAGCAACTAATGACCCGCGTGACCGGGCTATTCGAGCAGTACGTCAAGCTGCAGCAGTCGCTCAACTACGAGACCATCATCGCCACCGTGCGCATGGACGAGCCCGCCAAGCTGAGCGACACCATCGCCGCCAACCTGCAACTTGGCATCGAGGAGAAGCAGGAGCTGCTGGCCATCTTCGACCCGGCTACGCGGCTGGCGCGCATTGCCGACGTGCTCGACGTTGAAATTGAGAAGCTCGACTTGGACCGCAACATACAGTCGCGTGTGAAGCGGCAGATGGAGCGGGCGCAAAAAGAGTACTACCTCAACGAAAAGATCAAGGCTATCCAAAAGGAGTTGGGCCGCGGCGAGAAGAGCGAGTTCGACGAACTGCGCAAAAAGATTGAAGCCGCGGGCATGCCCAAAGAGGTACTGGACAAGGCCATCCAAGAATTGAAGAAGCTGGAGGCCATGCCGCCCATGTCGGCCGAGTCGACGGTGAGCCGCAACTACATTGACTGGCTGCTGGCGGTGCCGTGGAAGAAACGCTCGAAGGAGACGCGCTCCATCGACTACGCCGAAAAGGTGCTCAACACCGATCACTACGGCCTCGATAAAATCAAGGAGCGCATTCTGGAATTCCTGGCGGTGCGCCAGTTGGTCAAGAATCCGAAAGGCTCGATCTTGTGTTTCGCTGGGCCTCCGGGAGTGGGTAAAACTTCGCTGGGCATGTCGATTGCGAAAGCGACGGGGCGCAAGTTTGTGCGGCTCTCGCTGGGCGGCATTCGCGACGAGGCTGAGATTCGCGGCCATCGGCGCACCTACATCGGCGCGCTGCCGGGGCAGATTATTCAACACATGAAGCGGGCGGGGACGAAGAATCCGGTTTTTCTGCTCGACGAAGTGGACAAGATGGCGTCGGACTTCAGGGGCGACCCGGCGTCGGCGCTGCTTGAGGTGCTCGACCCGGAGCAGAATACGACATTTCAGGACCACTATCTCGACGTGGACTACGATTTGTCGCAGGTGCTGTTTGTGGCCACGGCCAACGTGATGCACACCATTCCCCCCGCGCTTCAAGACCGCATGGAGGTTCTGCGCCTGCAGGGCTACACGGAGCAGGAGAAGCTGGAGATTGCGCGCCAATATTTGGTGAAGAAACAGCGGGAGCAGACCGGGCTGAGCGAGAAGAACCTAGTCTTCGCCGACGATGCGATTCTTGAGATCATCCGCTATTACACGCGCGAGGCGGGCGTACGCAACCTGGAGCGCGAGATCGGCAATGTGTGCCGCAAAGTGGCGCGCAAGGTGGTCAAGCGCGGTGTCAAGCACAAGGAAGAGCTGACCGCGGCTAACATCAACGAGTTTCTCGGCGTGGCCAAGTTTCGAGATTCCGAGGTGCATGAGAAGAGCGAAGTGGGCCTGGTGACGGGCCTGGCATGGACGGAAGTGGGCGGCAGCATTTTGACCACCGAGGTGCAGGTCCTCGACGGCAAGGGCAAGCTCACCATCACCGGCCAGCTTGGCGACGTGATGCAGGAGTCGGCGCAGGCCGCGCTGAGTTACATTCGCAGCAAAGCGCAGGTGCTGGGGCTTAGCCGCGAGTTCTATCGCAACATGGATCTGCACCTGCATGTTCCCGAGGGCGCGATTCCCAAAGACGGCCCATCGGCAGGCATCACCATGGCCACGGCGCTTGCGAGCGCGCTGGCCAAGATTCCCGTGCGCCGCGACATTGCCATGACCGGCGAGATCACGCTACGCGGCAAAGTGCTGGCCATTGGCGGATTGAAGGAGAAGCTGCTGGCCGCGCTCCGGGCCGGTGTTTTCGAGATCATTCTGCCACGCGCCAACGAGAAAGACATTGCCGAGCTGCCCGACAACATCAAGAAGGCCATGAAGCTGCACTTCGTGGACTCCATGGACGAGGTGCTGGCGCTGGCGCTGGAGAGCCCGCTGCCCACAATCATTCCCAGTGAGACGGATGTGCTGGCCGCCGTGCCGCAGGCGGAGATGACTAGCAACGCGCCTGCGCCGCAATAGGGAAGACTCCTAGAGTCCCACCCTAGCGACAAAGACAAGTACGTCGCGAGGGTGGGCGCCCAATTCATTCTCCATCTCGCTGACATGCCAACCCGCTATCCCTGACAACTATGCGCTATACGACTCAATTCCTTTTATCGGCGATGGCGGCGGAGCAGTTCCCTGCACCGGATTTGCCGGAGATCGCCTTTCTGGGCCGCTCGAATGTGGGCAAATCGAGCTTGCTGAATGCGCTGGTCGGCGAAAAGGCGGCCAAGGTTTCGCAGACGCCGGGACGCACGCGCGCTATCAATTTCTTCGCTCTTCTCGACCAGAGCCAGCGGCCGAAGCTGATGTTTGCCGATCTGCCTGGGTACGGCTACGCCAAAATTTCGAAGTCGATTTCAGCGGGATGGCCGGCGTTTATCGAGCCTTACCTTGCGATTCGTTCGAGGCTGAAGCTTTGCGTGTGCTTAGTCGATTCGAACGTGCCTGCGCAGGATAGCGACCGTCAGTTGCTTGAATGGCTGCGTGCGGCAGGGCGCGACTTTGCCGTCGTGGCCACCAAGATCGATCGGCTCAGCGGCAACGAGCGCACGCGGAATCTGCTGGCTCTGAAAAAGGGGTTGGAGCTGGATGAGGTGCTGCCTGTCTCGGCAAAGACCGGCTACGGCGTGAAGGAGTTGTGGGCGCGGATCGAAGCGGCCGGCGGCGGTGAGGACTGAACCGAGCGTCCCGATTGCACTTTGTGCGATCCCGCCCTGTTTTGACTTGGAGCTTATCCGTGAATAGGTAGCGCCGGCCTCCAGGCCGGCTGTCGCGCGGGTCTCCTGACCCGCGCTTCGCCGCTGGCGGCGTGGACGCCGCCAGTACAGCCGGTCTGGAGACCGGCGCTACCTACAGAGTTAACGGGCAAATAGGCTTTTACCCGGCAGCGCTTGAATCGCCGGACGGCGAGAACCGATGCAGGTTGCACTTGCCATCGCCGCGCGCTTGAATCTCGACCTGAGCGGCTATTTCGCCGCGCTCGATCTGGGCGCGCGCCTGTTCGATGAAGTCCGTTGCGAATTCGCGGGTGCAGACGAGTAGGTGCATGCCCTGCGCCTTGCGTCCCAGGTAGCGCGGCGCAAGGCGCAGCCAGCGGCGTTCCGGCCAGGCATCGGGCCGAAGGCAATCGATAGCAATGGCGTCGAGCTTGGGAAGCCAGAGAGCCGGCGCGGAAGCCACGCGCCAGGTGAGCACAATCGAGTCTCTCTCCAGAGGGAGCGCCGGTAAATGCCGCGCTCCCTGGTCGACGAACGGCGAATGCGGCGAAGATTCATCGGCGGGGCGCAGCAGATCGGGCAACACGCCGCGCTCCAGCACCTCGCGCTCGACCCCCTCCGGCGCGGCAGCGACGCAAACAGAGGCCGGCTCTCGCTTGCGAATCTGATTTTTGAGGATGCGCAGCGCCTCGCTGAGCGAGGTCACCAGGAAGTCGGCGGCTCCATCTTTAATCGCCTGCTTCTGCGCGGCCGCATCGGCGCTAGCGGCCAGCGATGCAGCGCCGGCGATGTTGCCCGCAACCAGCAAAGCGCGGCCAGCGGCATCGAGTTCGCCCACGTAGACAAGCTTGCCGCCAATGCCCACGCCCGATTCTCCGCTGATCCCAGAATCGCCGGCCGCAATCAGGCTCGCGTAGTTTCGTTCAACCTGGAGGATGAAGCCGAGTGCCGCCGGGTCGATGGGATCGAGCGCCAAGGAAAGATATTCTCCGCAATCCTGCTTGATTATCGGGCCTTCAGCCGTGCCTATTGCTCGAACTGTTCTTTCGCATTCAGTTTTCTGACAAAGAAGACGAACTCGCCGGGTTTGGGAACCACCTGCAGCCGGTCGGGAATCTTTTTCCCGGCACAGCCATTGGGCGCCACCACGCCGGACGCGAGAATGTCGGAGACTTTGTACCAGCGATCCAGGCCTCGCGCACGCTCCGATGAGCCGGTGTCCTTAGCCACATCGCAGTTCACATACATCGCGGTGTTGGCGTCGTAGGTGGCCCGAATCGAAAGGGTGGCGGCTTCGGTAGGCAGGGTCAACTTGCCTGAACCGTCCTCATTCTTCACCACCCAATTGCCATGGACCGTTTCCTGTCGATTGATGCGAACCAGAAAATCGGAGCTGGCAATGAGAATGCCGGTTCTGCTGTTGAGCATGCGTATGGTGACGGTCTTGTCGGCCTGGGCGCGCAACGGGCCGCAAATTGCGCCGAGACACAACACAAGAAAAAGCGCCCGGTGAGTCTGTCTTATCATGATCGCCTTTGGATTCGCTGATGAGTCTATCAGCCCTGCGGTGCGAATAGCGAAGTTACCAGGTCGAATAAGCCTGCCCGTCGGTGCCCGTATCGCCCGAGCCGGAGTGGACGTCGTCGATTCCAGGCTCAGACTGGTCCAGGGAATGCACCGAGTCGCCGGTATCGGTCACCCACGTGGAGTTGCTGTGGGTCATCGGGTCTTCGGGGATGGCCTTGATGTAGCCTTCCTGGGTCAGATCGTCCAGCGACTGCGGCGCTTTCTGTTTGTCCATCGTATACGAGTCGATGGCGCCGCGCAGAACGAACAGGTCTTCCTTGAGCACGGCTTCTTTCGAATGCCTGACAGCGGTAATGTAGCTGGGCACCGCGATCACCGCCAGGATGCCGATGATGGCCATGACGATCATCAGCTCGACCAGCGTAAAGCCCGCGTCTTGTTTATGAATCCTGCGCATACCCACGCCAACTCCGCTCACGCCTACCATGTGGAATACTTGGTGCCGTCCAGCGCCGTCCCCTGCGACTTTGAGTAAACATCGAAGACACTCTGCCCGCCGAAAGAATCCGACGCCGGATCGTCCTGCATGGAGCGCATGCCCCACTCGGCCTGGCCAGTCATCGGGTCCACCGGAATCTTGCGCAAAAATCTCACCTTCTTGCCCTGCACTTCCACGCCGTTGACCAGCGTATCCAGGTCGGGCGGATAGTTCTGGCTATCCAGCTTGGTTTGAAAAGCGTGCTTGTCGGCGGCGTCCTTGTATGCGTCGATGGCGTCCCGCATCTCCCACAGATCGCGCCGCAGCAGCCGCTCGTTTTGGCGTTTGATCTGGAAGCGCACCACGGGAAGCGCGCCCATCGCGAGAATTGAAAGAATCGTCACCGTTACAATCAGCTCGACCAGCGTAAGGCCGCACTCGCCGCGGCGGACACGCCTGAATGGCTGGCTTGGCCGAATTCGTCCCCCTGTTGCCGGGCTCATTGGTATGGCGCTCATCGCTCTACTTCACCACAATGGTGATCTGCCCACCCTGCGTCTGAATTGGCTGCTGCGCGCTGTTCCCGGCCCCCGCGCGCATCATGTTGAGGACGGTCTCGCCCGCGGCTTTGGCCTGGAAGCTGAGAATGTACACGGTTCCAGGTCCTCCCACTCCGGCCGTTCCCGGCGGCCGCGAGGCAACAACGTTGAGAACGCCCGTCCCGTCGTCATCGCTGTGCACCGGCGACGCGGATTGCCCATCGCGGCTCAGAAAGTCGCCCGGACTCACGTTAACCAGCGAAAGCTTGGCCGGGTCGTATTTAACTTGAATGGCCACCGATGAGATATCGGCTCCGTCCGCTACCACCACGGGGACCTGGAATGTGGCGCCCACTGCTACCGGCGCCGACGGCGGCTTGAACGACAAACTCACGCCCTTCGCGACACCCGGACCGGAAGCGGCTGGAACGGTGGCAACCGCGGCAGAGCCGGATGGAGCGGGTAGGCTTTGACCGGGGGCGCCCGGAGTGGGGACTGTTGCAGCGGGGGCGGTTGGAGTTGAAGGGCGGGCGCCGGCCGACAGCCTCGGCGGCGTGTGCCCAGCGGCTGCGGAAACTGCCGTCTCTCCATTCACATCCGCGGACGCGTGCAGTTGTGCCATCGCGGCCGGAGCCGCGGCCATCGCGCTCTGGCCGGGAACCACGCCCACATTGGGATGTTCGACAGCGGAACCGCGGCGGACTGGGGAAGCTTCGGGCGCGGCATTCACGGGAGGCGCCGCGCTCGGCTTGGCATCTGCGCCGTCAATCGAAACGTGGCGAAGATCGATCGATGTGTTGCCTACACCGGTATCGATGGTGCGCAGGTTGGCCTGGTTAATAACCTGTGAGCGGACGATGTGAGGCACCACCAGGAAGACCAGCTCGTTGTCTTGAATCGTGTGATCCTTTGAGCCGAACAGGTACTTCAGAATCGGAATCGAACTCAGCCCTGGGATGCCGTTCCAGCTCACCTGGTCCTGGCTTGCCTGAATGCCGCCCAGGATGCTGGCTTCGCCCTCGCGCAGCCGGATCACCTGGTCCACAATGTTCTGCGCGATGATTGGCTCTGTGACGCCGCTGATGGTCACCGATCCGCTCTGCGACGACACTTCAATCTTGATCTTCAACGTCACATCGTTGTCGTAATGAACAGTCGGCGTCATTTCCACTTTGACGCCCACATCCTGGTACTGGAACTGGGTGTTGACCAACGAACTGACCACTGCGGTGGCCGCTCCCGTCTGGTAGGAACCTGTGGCGATGGGAATGCGCTCGCCAATGGTCAACAGTGCCTTCTGCTGGTCAGTGGCGCGGATGCGCGGGTTTTGCAGAATCTTGGTATTCGCGTCCGACAAGAGCAGGTTTGCCGTCGCCGAGCCGATGGTGACCGCGAAGTTTGTCGCTTTGAGATGGGCCAGGTCGTAGAGAGTCGGGCTGGTGCTGGAGCCGCTGCTAGGGCAGGTGACCGTGGCGCTGGCAACGCACGTCGAGGACGAGCTGGAAGTGGGCGGCTCAAGAGCAATGCCTATGCTTGAGGGCCACGAAATGCCAAGGGTCTTCTCCCAGTTCTTGCTTACCTCGAGCACCGCGATGTCGACGACCACCTCGGGGCGAGCCTTGTCGATATCGTTGATCAGTTTTTGCGCCAGCAGCAGCTCGTCGGGCGTACCCCGGCACACGATTGCGTTCTGGCTTGTCACCGCGTACGCCTTGAAGTTGCCGGTTATCACATTGCGCAGGGTGGTCTGGGCGTCGGTCAAATCGTTCTGTTGCCAGGCATTGGTCAGGTAGAAGGTCTGAACCGCCTGCTCGTCGAGTTCGGCGCGCTTGGCGCGGGTATTTGCAGCGACGAAGATCGTATTGTCGGTGACCGGGCGCCAGAATGTGTTGGACAGGGTGCCCACGATGCGCAAGGCGTCGAGCAGGGACGAATTGTTCAGGTCCACCTGAATGCGCTTGGCAGTGTAGTCGGGGTCAAACAGAACGTTGATGCCTGCAGCCTTGGCAATGGCCTGATACACCACCTTGGTGTCCTCGGTGTAGTGCAATGTGAGCGGCTCGTTGGAGAGCGGCTTGAGCTGGGCGGGCTCAGCAATCGTCTCAAGCTCCTGCTTCTCGCCCTCTTGCTGAGCGAGACTGGTCTCCGCCTGGGGCGGGATTTCGCCGGTCTTTTGGCGAACCTTGGCGATCTCCTGCTGCGCGGACTCATTGCTGGGGTCGATCTCGGCAGCGTGCAGAAACTCCGCGAGCGCGGCTTGATCGTCGCCACCCAGCAGCAGTTTGCGGCCTTTGGACAGGTGCATCGCTGACGCGGAGGTCCGCACCCGGTAAAGCGCCGTGCGATAGGCCAAATCCCGAGGCGACTTGGCGAGCGCTTTCTGGTAGTCGTCGAGGGCGGCGTCATAGTCTTCGCGTGCCTCGGCGGTTTGGCCGCGCTTGAATAAGCTTGCGGCCGACTCGGCGTGCAATTGAACGCTGCAAAGCCCAAAAACGGAAACCGCTGTGACCAGCGCAACCCAGTGAGATGCTCTCAAGAAAATGGAGCTAGCCTGAAAGGACCTGACCCCAGCGGATTCCGAGGCGGCCTGTGAAGCAGAGCGGGTTATCATCGTTCTCCCAGGCGCCATGGTGAGCCCGCATCCAGCGGCCGCTCCATGCTGGCCGTCTCGAACACAAATCTCGACGCAATTCCTATTGCCGATTCGTCTCATTCAACGATGCCTCATTTTAGCAAAGCCCCGTTGCTGCGCGCTGTACAGTTCATAACCGGCTCCAGACCCATGCAAATGCTAGGATGAAGGTTCGAGGGTGCTTCCCAATGGCTCGCCAAACCAGCCATACCATCGTTCCGCCCGCCGCGGCCCCCAACAAACCGCCCAAGCCCCGCGATCCCGTGGCCAGCGGCGAGCGGGACGCCGCGCACAACCGCGCCGCCAGCCACAATTATTTTCTGCTGGAGAAGTTCGAGGCCGGCGTGGCGCTTCGCGGCACCGAGGTCAAGTCCATCCGCGAGGGTCAGGCCAACCTCAAAGACTCCTATGGCCTGATCAAAGACGGCGAAGCGTTTTTGCTCAATGTGCATATCGGTCCTTATTCCCACGGAAATATTGCCAACCACGACGCCACGCGGACCCGCAAGCTACTGCTGCACCGCGAAGAGGTTCGCAAGCTACTCTCCAAGACGCAGATCAAGGGCCACACGCTCATCCCCGTGCGGCTTTACTTCCGCAATGGGCGGGTAAAGTGCGAATTGGCGGTTGCCAAGGGCAAGCAGGACTGGGACAAGCGCGAGACCGAGAAGCGCCGCGAGGCCGATCGCGAGGCCCGATCCGCCGTCAACGCCAGCAAGCATCGCATGGGGAGATAACGGTCCGTGATGAAAGCCCGGCTTTGAAAGGGCACGGCTTTACAGGATGCGGAAAAACTCATCGCTTTGAAAGGGCACGGCTTTACAGGCTGCGGAAAAAGTCATCGCTTTGAAAGGGCACGGCTTTACAGGATGCGGAAAAACTCATCGCTTTGAAAGGGCACGGCTTTACAGGATGCG